>Ga0268299_1000547_pt1 | contig 110877 bp, 112 predicted proteins | sample NOBtaG_FD_193484 | JGI IMG/M metagenome (GOLD analysis project Ga0268299, IMG submission 193484) | Activated sludge microbial communities from bioreactor in Nijmegen, Gelderland, Netherland - NOB reactor | ecosystem: Engineered > Bioreactor > Aerobic > Activated sludge | place: Netherlands...
TTGCCAGGTCCAACCCCACGGTAGTAACCTTCATCGCGGACTCCCCCTCTCTTCGATTGGTGACGAATGCACCTCCAATCTGGCACATCCGATGCCGCCCGAGCTGGGGGAGTCCATCTCATTCGTTGGGCGGCGCGGCATGGATAGATGAACGATGCGTTCTGAAGATGCCGAAGATGTTCTGAGATTCTGGTTCCCTGACCTCTCGGGCGCCGACCACGCGAGAATGGTGCATCAACTTGAGTGGTGGTTACGTGGTGGCGCGGATCCTGCCATTGCCGAGCGGTTTGCCCTGCTGCTGGAGCGCGCGACGCGCGGCGAGCTAGATGACTGGTCGAGCGGGCCACGGACGCGACTGGCGCTGATTATCGTCTTGGATCAGTTCTCCCGTTCGCTCTACCGAGATACCGCGCGAGCGTTCGCACAAGATCCGAAGGCCCTGGCGCTGGCGCTTGAAGGCCTTGAGGCCGACCACTATGCGGCTCTCGACACTCCTTGGGAGAAGACCTTCTTTCTCCTCCCATTGGGACATTCTGAGGAATTGTCTCACCTGGATCGCGCAGTCTCTCTTACCGAGCAGTTGGCGGACGATGCGCCGCCGGATCTCCGGAAAATTCTCGAACACTCGGCGTCCCAAGCCCGTGGCCATCGAGACGTGATCGCTCAGTTCGGCAGGCATCCTCATCGGAATGCAGTCCTTGGACGGCGGTCGACCCCAGATGAACTCGAGTACCTGGCTAGCGGAAACCTCGTGCACACTCGTTCGATACCTCAATAGCTATGGAAGCAGCGCCGCCCAACCAAGGGCTGGAGGGGAGCGCCGAACAGCGTAGCCGCTGTTCGGTTCCCGTCGCGCTTCGCGCGCCGGCGCCCCCTCAGCCCCGGCGTTAGGTGGCACGCCGGTCGCGCAATGCCGAGGTTCAAAGTGAGAAATCACCTGATGTCCCTGTCTGCTTTCGACCCGAAGCGGCCCGGATGTCGACGGGGAACCATGAAGGGGAGGTTGGAATAAGCTCGCAGCGACGCGTATCGGGAACCGCCGTACAACGAACCAGTGCCGTCCTTGGTTCGGCGGTTTTCTTCGTGGTCGCACCATGTACGCTGGCGGGGCTCGTTCCATGGTTGATCACGGGTTGGCAACTCCAGCCGCCGTTCCTTGGTCTGGAGCTGACGCGCGGCATCGGCGCGATAATGATTCTCGCAGGAGTGCCTGGACTCGTTGACGCATTTGTGCGGTTCGCGCTGCAGGGTCTCGGCACACCTGCGCCCATCGCGCCGCCCCGGAATCTTGTGGTGACCGGTCTCTACCGTTACGTGCGTAATCCAATATTCGTCGCGGTCGTAGCCATCATCCTGGGTCAAGCAGTGCTGCTTGGCGATTGGCGCCTCATCGTCTACGGCGCGCTGTTGTGGCTCGCCTTCCACGTCCAAGTCGTGGCGTACGAAGAACCCACGCTCAAGCAGACGTTTGGGAGAGAGTACGAGGCGTTCCGCGCCGCTGTCCCGCGCTGGATACCGCGGATGACCCCATGGCGGCCCGATTGATTAATGGAACGTCCGCTTTGGGCTGATTGCAGACCTTCCATGTGGGGCCGAGTTGAAGAGCGTGCCGCCTAACAACGGCTTTCAGGCGACGCGCCGCGAGCGGCGCGCGCCTGAAGCCGAACGTTAGGCCGACACGAGAGAGCGCGTGCCATGCAGATCCTTTCGCTCATCGAGGTTTCGCATCATGCCGATACGATTGCCCAGTGGATCTGGGACGAGTGGCGTGGAGGCGAAGCGCGCCAGACCTTTGAAGAGACAAGAGCGGTTCTCCTCAGACATCCCGGGACGCCACCGACGATCGTAGCGCTCGATGCGAACGCGCCGATCGGTGTACTCGGCTTTGGTCGGTTCATGCTTGGAGAACGCGAACCGCTGCTGCTGTTCATTAACTCACTCTTTGTAGTAGAGGCGCATCGCGGTCGAGGAATCGGCACCGCGCTTCTGCGCGATGCTCTCGGTCGCGTTGGGCCTGAAGACACGTTCGTGTACGTCTACACCGGTATCCGTGCGTGGTACCAAGCCCGAGGATTCGTCGTCATCCAAGAGAACGGCGAGACTGGCAATGCCGTTCTGCGCACGAGCAGGCGTCGGAGTGCAGCCTAACTTCGAGTTGCAGCGGATGAAGGCCCCCTGTCGGTTTTTGGGGGGCCTGCTACGCGGGCCTTCGCAGCCGAACTCGTGGTCCGTTAGAGTGCAGGAAAACGTGGCAACGGATCCATATGCAGCAATCCAGCCTCACGTTGCATCAATCGTCGCGAAGTGTAGTGGCCTTAAGTCCCTATGGCTCATCGGGTCCCGCGTCGACGCCAATCCGTCCAGCGCCTTCGATTGGGACCTTCTTGCGTTCCGAAGCACGGAGGCGCTTGTGTGCCTCCGGCACTCGCCAGAGCTTCACCGGTCGGATGTCGACTTCCTGGTCGTCACGGACGGAAACAACTTCCGGAACGCGTGGGGCGATCGGAAGAAGACCGGATCGCTCAGCCTATGGGAGTGGAAGGCCAGGTCCGACGCCGAGGCTGAGTACACGGCAGCCAACGCGGCGCCCCGTCGAAATTGGAGGGGGTGTTTCCCTTAAGCGGCACCGAACAATGCTACTGCGAGCTGCACGACGACCTACACTCTAACCCCGGCATGAACCCCGACCCTCACCTGCTCCACTCCGCTCTCGCGTTGCGGGCGGGTTATGCGGCACGTTAAGCTACAACATGAACCTTGCACTCCGAAATGCGTACGAGGCCGAGCTACGCGCCGCCAATACCGCGACGGTCGAAGGAAAAGTCGAAGTTGCGTTTCATCATCTCGAGCGCGCTCACATCCTCAGTCAGCGTTACACGTCCGAACATGTTCACGTGCATTGGCTCATGCTTCGCCTCGGGGCTTCAGTGGGCGCTTGGCGCGAGGTGATTGGTCAATCGACGCGAATAATCGCGGCAGCGGTGTTCTCCCGTATCTGGGTGCCAATTGGAAACACCGGCCGCGCCAATGTCAGCGCAATCAAGCCCATGCCAGTTCCAGACGATCTACGTTCCCTGCTGGAAAATCGTGGCATCTAGACATACGCAGCGCAACTCAAGCAGCGCGTCGTGGCACTAATAATCGGAGTGTCTCTCGCGTTGGCTGTGGGTGTGCTGTACACAACCTTTCGCCTTGATCGCGACCGGGCATTTTATCCAACCGTGACGATCGTAGTCGCGTCCTACTACGTCCTGTTCGCGGTTATGGGAGCGTCTACACACACCCTCGTTCTTGAGTCGCTCGTTGGAGCAATATTCCTATTGGCTGCCGTATATGGTTTCAGATCATCCCTCTGGGTTGTGGTGGCTGCGCTGGCAGCACACGGGGTCTTTGACCTCGTTCACGGCCTTGTCATTCCCAATCCCGGCGTGCCGCCCTGGTGGCCGGAGTTCTGCCTCGCGTACGACGTAACGGCCGCTGTGTACTTGGGGTGGTTGCTTAAGAGCGGGCGAATCCGTGCTGCAGCCTAACCACGCGTTGGACCGGACTACTTTCCGGCGTCGCTACGCTGTGCTTCGGTCCACCGGCGCGGCCGCTCAACGCGGACGTTGCGCAGCACGACTCGGCCTACCCATTGCTCGCGACACAGGCACCAAAGATGAGCGTTGAGCTCGACCACGCGATTGTTCCATCGCGCGACAGGAAAGCTGCGGCGGAGTTGCTCGCCAGCCTCCTTGGCGTCCCTTGGGCAGAGTCGGGCGTCGGTCCGTTCTGCCCTGTCTATGTGAACGAAGGCTTGACTCTCGACTTCGACCAAGCCGATGACGCTTTTCCCGTACAACACTATTGCTTTCGCGTGAGCGAAGCCGAGTTCGACGGCATCGTGACAAGAATCAGGGCGCGCGGTATCGAGTACAGAAGTACCCCACACGGTCCAGTAGACATGCAGGTCAACACGCAACACGGAGGCCGCATCGTGTACTGGAACGAGCCTGACGGACACGTATGGGAGGCCTTGACGGTGAGCTACGCCCGGCAGCCCTAGAATGGGACGCAACGTGACGCCCAACCCGTCGATGCACCGGACCCGCTACAGCGGGCTTCGCCTGCTTTCGCGGGGCGGTGATCTCTAGCGTTGCGCCGCTCCACGAAAGCGTCGTCGCCGAATCGAACCAACCTCGCAGTCAGGAGTTCCTCTTGAGCTATCTGCTCGGCGTAGGTGGAGTCATCCTGCTCCAAGTTGGGTTCTCCTTCGCGATCATCCTGGCCACCTCCGGCGGCGGGTCATTTGTCGGCCTAGGTGCAATGTTGCTGGCCGTTCTGGGTCTCCCGCTCACTGCGCTGATCAACTTTCTCCTCATTCGCTCCAGTCGCAAGAACCCGACATCGCCCTATGTTCTGCGCTTGGCCCTCGTCTCGCTGGCTCTCCCGGCCGCGCAATTGGCCCTCATGGTCCTGGTCTCCGTCTTTCGGCTCTAAGTCCCATCTCTACCGCGCGTGCGCGGCCCAACCCTTCGCTCCACCCGCCGTTCGCCAGCCTGCTTCGCCGATTGCCCCCGCAGGCGAGCGCAAACGTTGGGCAGCCGAAACCACGTCGGTTGACGGCCGAGGCCCAAAGACACACAACGGGCGCGTTGAACCAACACTTGAGTTTTGGCTCCCGCGAGGCGCACACTCCGCCGTAGTTCCCTACCGCTCGGGCCCTGGATGGAAAAATGACACCAGCTGCTCGCTCCATCGTACGGCTGCCTAACATGTCGGCCGAGCCGACCGCCGCACGCGGGCTTCGCCCATTTCCAGTTACCCCGGCGCTTCGCGCCTCGGCGGCGGCTCGGCGCAAGCGTTGGGCATCGCGTGACATGTAGGAGCCTCTGACCATGGACCGCAAGCATGTGTCCGACACGTGGGAGCGCGGCAGTCCGTACGAGCAGTACGTCGGCCGGTGGAGCCGCCAGGTCGCGCCCAGGTTTCTTTCGTGGCTGAACGTTCCGGTCGGCCGCAGGTGGCTCGACGTGGGATGCGGCACCGGAGCACTATGCGCGGCGATCGTGGATCGCTGCTCCCCCTCATCGGTCGCAGGCGTCGAGCCCTCCGAGGGATTTCTCAAGACCGCGAAGGAGAATCTCGCGGGCCGAGCGGCGTTTCACCAAGGCAGCGCGACGGCGATCCCGCTCGATGATGCGTCGGTCGACGTCGTGGTCTCTGGACTGGTCCTGAACTTCGTTCCAGACCAGCGCGCCGCGCTCCTCGAGATGGCGCGGGTAGCAGGCAATGGGGCCACGATCGCCGCATACGTCTGGGATTACGCCGGAAGAATGGAGCTTATGCGGTTCTTCTGGGACGCGGTGGTCGAGCTCGACCCTGACGCCGCCAAGCTGGACGAAGGCGTTCGATTCCCTCTCTGCCGCCCGGAGGCACTCGAAGCGCTTTTTGCCAGCGCTGGATTGCGAGCAGCCGAGGCAAAGCCGATTGACATACCGACGCAGTTTGCGAGCTTCGATGATTACTGGCAGCCGTTCCTCGGCGGCCAGGGGCCGGCTCCCGCCTACGCCATGTCGCTCGACGAGGCAGTGAGGCTGCGCTTGCGGGACTGCATCAGAGAACGTCTGCCAATCGCTGCAGACGGGTCGATCTCCTTGACCGCACGGGCGTGGGCGGTTCGCGCAAGCACTGCAGGCTAGGCCATGCCCAACCAGGGGGTCGAGCGGACGCACGGATGCCTAGTTTCCTGTTCGTCCGACGCCGTCCTCTGCCGCTGCCCCTGCGGGCGCGCCGCTCGACCCGACGATAGGCCTGCGTTTGATCGAATAAGGGCGTCGATATGGTCAGCATGTCTGCTTCGTCTTCGGGCCCGCAGCATTGCGACAATTCCACGGTGGACATCCCACGAATATTCAGTATCGCTGAGAGTGCTCACCGCATCCACAACCCGATCACCCCCGAAAAGCTCGCCACCCTCGGTGCGGCGCTGCGCCTGGAATCGAGGACTCGAATGCTCGACCTCGGCAGCGGCTCGGGGGAGATGCTTTGCACCTGGGCACGCGATCACGGCGTCGTCGGCACCGGCATCGACATGTGCCGGTTGTTCACCGAGCAGGCGAAACTGCGTGCCCAAGAGCTCGGCGTTGCCGATCGAGTCAAGTTCATCCATGGCGATGCCGCGGGCTACGTCTCTACCGAGAAGGTCGGTGTGGCAGCCTGTGTCGGTGCCACTTGGATCGCCGGGGGAGTCGTCGGCACCATCGAGCTTCTGGCGCGGAGCCTGCGCACCGGAGGGACCATCCTCATCGGCGAGCCCTTCTGGCGGCAGCTACCGCCGACGGAAGATGTTGCCAAGGGGTGCCTTGCCAACTCGATCTCCGACTTTCTCATGCTTCCAAGACTTCTCGCGTCTTTCGGCCACCTTGGCTACGACGTCGTGGAAATGGTGCTGGCTGACCAAGACGGCTGGGACAGATACGAGGCCGCCAAATGGCTCACCATGCGTCGATGGCTTGAAGCCAATCCCGACGACGCGTTCGCGAAAGATGTTCGAGCCAAACTGGCCTCGGAGCCCGAGCGCTACGCCGCTTACACGCGTGAGTACCTGGGCTGGGGTGTGTTCGCACTGGTTCCGCGGTGATGCGTTCGCCGCTTAGCTCGTCGGCGCCCCCTGAACCGCGCCGTTAGACCGCACGGGCATACCAAGATGGATGCGCGTGCCGTACTACTGCAGTGGATTGAGGCGTTCGCAGCTCGCGATCCCGACCGCCTTGCCTCGCTCTATCACGTCGACGCCGTGAACTGGCAGGTGGCGGACGATCCGGTCGTCGGAAGGGAAAACATCCGGGACATGGTTACCCGGTTCTTCATCGCATTCCCCGACTCGTATACGAACGTCGAGAACGTCATGGCCGACGGCGACTGGGCAGCCTGGGAGTGGGTTGGAGGCGGCACATTCCTACGCGATCTCGGACCGCTCAAGGCAACCGGGAAGAGGTTCGAGATTCGCGGCTGTGGCTTCTTCCAGACCGTCGACGGAAAGATCAAGCTTCAACGCGGTTACTGGGACAAGGTATCGTGGTACACGCAGATCGGTGTCCCCCTGAGCGCATCCGTGAAATGATGCGCTTGAACCCCGCCCTCGAGCGGGCGTGGGAACAATGGACACGCGCTAGAACTAGGTGGAGGCGACGCTCATGTCGAATGTGACTGCCCAGATTACGACCGAGGTCCTACAGGCGTTCGCCGACGCGTGGAATCGACACGATGTCGATGCCCTCATGTCGTTCATGACCGAGGATTGCGTGTTCGAGGCCTCTGCGGGGCCGGATGTCTGTGGGACGCGGTATGCAGGTCGCGAGGCCGTGCGAGCCGGCTTCGCCGAGGTCTGGGCGACCTTCCCCGATGCCCATTGGGGCGGCGCGCGCCATTTTGTTTGTGGGGACAGAGGGGTCTCCGAGTGGACCTTCACGGGAACGCGCGCGGACGGTACCCGCGTCGAGGTCAACGGCTGTGATCTCTTCACTTTTCGAGGCGGCAAGATCGCCCTGAAAAACTCCTACCGCAAGAATCGCCCGCCCGTCGGCGGGCGAAAGCGTTGAGTCCGCCTGCTCATGTGACCGCATGATGACCAACCCCGCGTTCGAGTGACCCCGTTCCGGCGGCAGCCGCTGCGGGGCGTTAGCGCTCACGATCGTCTCGACTGAGGATCTCGACAATGCCTGACGCCAATGAGGGCGGATGTCTCTGCGGTGCAGTGCGCTATCGCGTTACCGATGCCCCGACTCGGACCACTGTCTGTCACTGCACGTTCTGCCAACGCCGGACCGGCAGCGCATTCGGCTTCATGGCCTACTTCAGGCAAGACCAGGTCGAGACGATCTCCGGGACCCTGAAAACATACGAACATCGATCCGACGAGAGTAATCGCAGGTTGCGCATGGGGTCTTGTCCGAACTGCGGCACAACCGTGGCCATGACCGTCGAGACCCTTCCCGGCACACGAGGCATCGCGGGCGGAACGTTCGACGATCCCTCCTGGCTCCAGGTCCAGCGGCACACCTGGCTCCGATCCGCCCAGCCGTGGGTCGTCGTGCCCCCGGGGGTCGGGCAGTTCGACAGGAGCTCCTTCCAACCGCCGCGCTCGTGATTCGCGCGCGATGAGCGCCAGCCAGCGCCTCGAAACTCGCAGCAGGGAGTGACTGCAGGTCCTTTTTCGTGGAGGGGGCGATGGCCGCATACGTGATCTTCGACGTCGACATCCGTGATCCCGGTCGGTATCAGGATTTCATGACGAAGGTGAAACCCGCACTCGCCGATGCCGGTGCCCGCTATCTCGCTCGTGGGGGGGCGCACAAGGTCTACGAAGGCGATTGGAGTCCGCGCAGAATCGTGCTTCTCGAGTTTCCGTCAATCGACGCGTGGGAGTCCTTTTACAACGGCCCGGTGTATCAGGGGCTCAAGTCCGTTCGCGACCAATGCAGCTCCGCGCGCCTCGTGAGCGTGGAGGGTCTTACTGCGTGACCGGCGGGGCAGACGCAGGTGCCCGGGAACGCCTCGCAGTCGGCCGCCGCTCAACGCCAGCGTGGGCGTCGTGCGGCCCCCCGAGAAGCATGCTCGGGAACGTCTTCCGACTTGCGCGGCGCGAGCCGCCTGATCATCGACGCGGTCGTGGGCGTGACCGGCATCACCGAGTCCGTGCATCGCAACGTTGCGGGCTTGGCCCCCATCGTCGGCCCCCCGCGCAAGGGCGGCACGAAAGGAATCACCGGACTGGTCTACCGCAGTGTTCGCGGCGTCTCGCGGGTGGTCGGCTTCGGGCTCGACACCGCTCTGGCCCAGCTTGCGCCGCTGCTGAAGCGCCGGGGCACCTCGCCGCGGCGCGAAGCGCTGTTGGCTGCACTGAATGGCGTGCTCGGGGACCATCTGGTCGCCTCCAACAACCCGCTGGCGACCCCGATGCGGCTGCGCAAGGACGGCCGGCCTCTGACGCTCGTCAGACAAGCGCTCAAGAAAGAGTTCCCGCGCCCCGGAACCAGGCTGGTCGTGCTGGTGCACGGTCTGTGCATGAACGATCTGCAGTGGCGCCGCGAGGGACAGGACCACGGCGCTGCGCTTGCCCGAGACCTGGGCTACACGCCGCTCTATCTTCACTACAACAGCGGCCTGCACATCTCCACAAACGGCCGGGCGTTCGCCGCCCTGCTGGAACAGCTGGTTCGGGCGTGGCCGGTGCCGGTCCGCGAGCTGGTCCTCGTCGGTCACAGCATGGGCGGACTGGTGTCGCGCAGTGCGTGTCACTACGCGAGGCGCGCAGGCCATGCCTGGCCGCGTCGCCTGAAGAAGCTCGTGTTCCTGGGCACGCCGCACCATGGCGCACCGCTGGAGCGTGCGGGCAGCTGGCTGGACCTCCTCGTGGAGATCAGCCCCTACACCGCTCCCTTCGCCCGCCTGGGTAAGGTCCGAAGCAACGGCGTGAAGGACCTACGCTACGGAAATGTCGTCGACACGGACTGGCAAGGTGCGGGCAGCACGCACGGCCATGACCCGAGAACGCGGGTGCCGCTCCCCGCGGGCGCACAGTGCTTCGCGATCGCCGCGACCAAACAACGGCATGCAGGCCGCCCGCATGCGCGGCTCCCCGGAGACGGATGGGTGCCTGTGAAGAGCGCGCTCGGCCAGCACGAGAACGTCGCACTGTCGCTTCCGATCCCCGCCTCGCGCCAGAGCATATGCTACGGACTGGGCCACCTCGACCTTCTCAGCAGTCGCGCGGTCTACGATCGAATCCGAAGCTGGTTGAGCGATGAGCGACAAAGGTCCGGTCCGCCGCGCTAGCGCCGACCCGATCGATCCAGGGCATTCGCCGAACTCCACCGCGTCCTGAAGCCGGGCGGCACGATGGTCGCCACGACCTGGAGTTTCATCGAGAACTGCAAGGGATACTGGGCCGCGAGGCGGCACCCCCGCGCAATGCCCGCAGCCTGGCCAGACGGCCGGCAATCCCGCTCGACTGCACTGTCGGCGATAGCTTCCGTACCGCCAAGAGAGCGGACTGCGGATCCGCGGGAGGAAAAGCATGGCCGGCAGCTCGTTCTGGTGCGGCCTCGCCGACGGACGGCGCATCATCGAGCACGCGATCATCCACCCTGCGAAGGGTAAGATCACGCGGCAGCTCGACGTCGAAGCGTGGGACTGATTCAGCCAAGGCCGCTTCGACAAATTGGTCGCGCACCTGGAGGAAAGATGGCAGACGAGTCGATGTACCACGAGGGCATGCGGCAGCTCCAGGACGCGCGCGATACGAGACGGATCGCCGATCGGCTGGAGAAGGTCATCCTTCGTACCGCGTTCACCGACCAGGACCGCGCGTTCATCCAGCGCTGCCCGATGCTCTTCGTGGCCACGGCGGACGCCCAGGGCCGTCCGGACTGCTCGTACAAGGGCGGCTCGCCGGGGTTCGTCCGCGTGCTCGACGAACGCACCCTCGCCCTCCCCGACTACGACGGCAACGGGATGTACCGATCCTGGGGAAACGTTCTCGTCAACCCCAACGTCGGGTTGCTGTTCATCGACTTCGAGAACCAGAAGCGGCTTCGCATCAACGCGACGGCGACGATCAGCGCCGACGACCCCTTGCGCGCCGAATACCCGGGCTCGGTCTTCATCGTTCGCATGGCGGCGCAACGGATCTTCCCCGTCTGCCCGCGGTACATCCACAAGATGCAGCTCGTGGAGCTCTCCGCGTACGTCCCGAAGGCCGATTACGAACCTCCGGTTCCTGCCTGGAAGACGTTCGCCGAGTTTCGCGACGCGCTGCCGGCCCGGGACCTCGTGGGTGACGACGAAGGGCCGGGTAAGCCGACGAAGCCCTAGCCTGCGATGCGCGCTGGCCGCGCGCGTCAGACGGTCATGTGCCCGACCACCCGTCGCACCCACGGCGCGACCAGGGTGACCGTCGGAAATGCCACCGGCCAGGTCGTCAGGCAGCTCCTGAACCACTGGGCGGCGAATCCGGCATGGATTCCCTGCGTGATGGCGATGACGAACGCGGACACGAGGCCGACCATGATGACCGAGAGCAGGGCGCCGAAGAGGACCGGCGCGAAGCGAGCGGGGATGCGCATTTCATTCTCCTAAGCAAAGGTGAAGCGGGCAGCCTGGGCGGCGGCGTACAGGCCCAGCCCGAAGACCGCGTGTGTGACGAGGCTCTGCAGCCGCGCGGCAGCGGGACGCGGGGTGCGGCGGGCGGCGATGCCGGCGCCCATGCCCGGCTGCATCAGCAGGAAGGGCGCAGCGACGGTGCCCACCCCCACCAGCAGTGCCGGGCCGATCGTCGGCTGGTGAATCCACGCCGCGCCCCAGATGCCGGTCAGCAGGGCGGCGAAAGCGACGCCGATCAGGTAGTGCGCGGCCCAACCGGTCAGGCGCTCGCCGCGCACCGCCGGCGCGGCCGAGATCCGCTCGTGGCGAAACCGCCCGCTGAGCGCCATGTGGGCGAGCCAGCGGCCCACGAGGCCGTAGTCCGGCGGCGGAACGCCGAGCAGGCGTTTTCGCGCGATTGCCCAGAGATCCGTCACCGCGGTCGCTCCCGCGCCGATGAACAGAGTGCTGATGAGGTCGTCCATTTCCGTCTCCCGTAACTTGCCTTTAAGCGGCAGAGACGGCACAGTGCCACTTCAAGTCAACTTGAAGTCAAGGGGCACGTGCAATGGACATCGCCGAAGTCGCGCGGCGCTCGGGCGTTCCGGCCTCGACGCTGCGCTTCTACGAGGATAAGGGCCTGATCGCGTCGGTCGGCCGGCGGGGGCTGCGGCGCACGTTCGACCCGCGCGTGCTGGAACGGTTGGCGCTGATCGCGCTGGGATCCGCCGCCGGCTTCTCCCTCGACGAGATCGGGCGCATGTTCGTGCCGGAGGGGCGCCCGCGCATCGACCGCCAGATGCTGGCTGCGAAGGCGCAGGAGCTCGACCGGACGATCCGCAGACTGAGCGCCATGCGCGACGGCCTGCGGCACGCCGCCGCCTGCCCCGCGCCCAGCCACATGGAGTGCCCGACCTTCCGCCGCCTCCTGGCGGCCGCGGCGTGGGGCGCGGGAAAGAAGAAGTCCGGAGGGCCGTGGTCCGGCGCAGCGCCCAACCGGGCGCGCCGAACGGCGGCGCGGGGCGCTTAGGCGCGTCGCGCGTCACACGGTAATCTACCGACCTGCACCGAAAGCGAACGACATGACTCTCAGGATCTGTCTCGCAGGCGCCACCGGCTGGGCGGGCTCCGAGCTTGCGCGCGGGATCGCGAAGAGCGCGGATCTCGAGCTCGTCGCTGCGGTCGCGCGCAAGCACGCCGGACGGGTTCTGGGCGACGTGCTGGGCGAGCCGCGCCTCACCGGCAGCATCCACGCCTCCGCCGCGGAGGCGCTCGCCAGCCCCTGCGACGTCTTCGTGGAGTACACCAAGCCGGACAGCGCCCGCACGAACATCGTGGCTGCGCTCGAGCACGGTGCGCACGTGGTGGTGGGAACCTCCGGACTCACGGAGAGCGATTACGCGCAGATCGACGCGCTTGCACGCAAGCGGCAGCGCGGAGTGCTCGCCTGCGGGAACTTCGCCCTGACGGTCGTGCTGCTCCAGAAGTTCGCCGAAACCGCGGCGCGGCTCATCCCCCAGTGGGAGATCATCGACTACGCGCACGACGACAAGGTCGACGCCCCGAGCGGCACCGCGCGCGAGCTCGCGTTCCGCCTGTCGCAGGTGCGCGCGCCCGAGCCGACGGTTCCCGTAGCGAGCACGGTCGGCCCGCGCGAGGCCCGCGGCGCGACGGTGTCCGGGTCCCAGGTGCATTCCGTCCGCCTGCCCGGCTTCGTGATCAGCGCCGAGGTTGTCTTCGGCATGCCCGACCAGAAGCTGACGATCCGTCACGACTCGGGGAACAGCGCCCGCCCCTACGTGGACGGGGCGCTGCTCGCCATTCGCAGGGTCTCGACGCTCGTCGGCGTCCATCGCGGGCTGGACACCGTGCTCGACCTGGACTCGTGAAGCGACGGCGCAGGGGCTCATCGCTGACGGGGACGCCGTAATGACCGAACTCCTTCCGCCGTGGCCGCTCTTCTCCGCCTTCCTCGTCGCGAGCCTCGTGCTTGCGGTCACGCCCGGCTCAGGGGTGCTCTACATCGTCACGCGCAGCCTGGTGCAGGGGCGCCGCTCCGGGCTCGTGTCGGTGGCCGGCGTCGCCCTCGGCAACCTCGGGAACGCCCTCGCCGCGTCGCTCGGCCTTGCGGCCCTCTTCACGGTGTCGGCGGCGGCCTTCACCGTGGTCAAGTACGCCGGCGCGCTCTATCTCGTCTACCTCGGGGTGCTGATGCTGCGCGCCCCTCGAGTCGATCCGGTGGTCGCCGGTCCCGGTGGCGTCACCTCGGCACGCGTCTTTCGCGATGGTTTCGTGGTCGCGCTGCTCAACCCGAAGACGACGATCTTCTTCGCCGCCTTCCTGCCGCAGTTCCTGAGTCCCGGCGGCGCGCCCATGCCCCAGAGCATGGCGCTCGGCGCCCTGTTCGTGGCGATTGCCGCGGTGACCGACAGCGGGTATGCGCTCGCCGCAGGTGCGGTGGCGCCCGCCCTGCGGCGCGGCGGCGTCCGTCGATTGGGCCGCTTCCTCGGCGGCAGCGTGTTCATCGGCCTCGGCGTGTTCACCGCGCTCGCCGGGTCGCGCGGCGCGAAATAGCGCGCGCGCCAGGATGACCCGCCCGATCGTCCACCACATCCCCGTCTGCCCCTTCTGCCAGCGCCTGGAGATCCTGCTCGCGCTGAAAGGGCGCCGCGAGCAGGTCGAGTTCCGCGTCGTCGATGTCACCCGACCGCGGCCGGCGTCGCTGCTGGAGAAGACGCGCGGCTCGACGGCGCTCCCGATCCTGGAGCTGCCGGACGGCCGCGTCCTGAAGGAAAGCCTCGTCCTTCTCCAGTATCTCGAGGACATCTACCCCGACCCGCCCGTCGCGCAGCGCGACCCGTACCGGCGCGCGGTGGAGGGCATGCTGACGCGCATGGAGGCCGAGTTCTGCACGCAGGGCTACGCCTGGGTGATGAACCAGGATCCGGCGCGCCGCGACGCCTTCCGGGCGGGCATGCTGCAGCAGTACGAGCGATTGAACGATTTTCTGCAGCAGCACTCGCCGCGCGGCCCGTTCCTGTTCGAGGGCTTCGGCTGGGCCGAGGCGGTCTTCACCCCGCTCTTCATGCGCTTCTGGTTCCTCGAGTACTACGAGGATTTCGAGCTCCCCGCCGGTCCGCACTTCGCCCGCGTGCGAGGGTGGGTCGACGCATGCCGCGCCCACCCGGCCGCCCAGCAGGTCACGCGCGAGCAGATCGTCAAGCTCTACTACGACTACGCCAAAGGCGCGGGCAACGGCGCCCTGCTCGCCGGCCGGTGCACGTCCTCGTTCGCGTTGGCACCCGATTGGCGCTCGCGCCCCTGGCCGCCGCGCGACAAGTACCGCCACAGCGCGAGCGACGCGGAGCTGGGCCTGTAACGCATGCACGCATCGGCCCGGACGGCAACGTGATCCCCGTCGCCACCCGCTTCTGGCTCGGCGTCGCGCTGCCCGCCGCCCTCCTCGCAGCCTGGATCCTGCTCGTCGTGCTCACCGGGCAGGGGCGGGAATGGGCGCCGGTCGCGGCGCTGTTGGGCGCCTTCGTCGCGCTGCCGCTCGTCCTCCTCGCGGGCTGCTGGGTGCTCTTCGTGCACTGGCGCAGCCATGCGCGCCTGGCGTTTGCCGGCCTCATCCTCCCCGCCATCGTCGGCGGCGGGATCGCCGCGTTCGTGCACGGCGCCGGTGCCGTGCAGCGCGCGGGTGCGCTGCTCCTCGCGCCGTTCCTCGCACTGGGGGGCGTCGCGGGGCATTTCCCGCTCGCTTCGTTCGTCGCGTGGGGGCTCGCCCTGGGGCTGGTGATCTTTGCGGCGCGGCGCCGCGGCCGCTGAACGGTCCGACCCGATGGACCCGGAGCCGCGCCACGCCGACATCCGCCAACCGCCCGACGCGGCCCGCAAGCGCGCGGTGGTCGCGGCCCTCGCCGCCGCCCTCGCCGCCGGATGCGCCACCGGCGTGACCGAGGTCCCCGCGTCCGGCGGCGACGCGGCCGCGCGCAAGGTCGTCGCGATGCAGAGCACTGCGCTCACCCCGCGCAACGGCGGGGAGATCGTCGGAGTGGACGCGCTGCGCGCGGGCGACATCCTCCTTTCGGCCGACCCCGGCGTCACGTCGGCGGGCGTGCGACTGGTCACGCTCAGCCCGGTGAGCCACGCGGCGCTCTACGTCGGCGACGGGCGCATCGTGGAGGCGGTCGGCAGCGGCGTGCGGCTGCGGACGATTCCAGCGGTGCTCGACGCGGAGGCGGTCGTGGTCGCGTTCCGCGACCCGCGCGTGACGCCGGGCGACGGGCGCACGATCGCCGACTACGCCCTCTCCCAGGTCGGCCGGCGCTACGACCACCTGGGCGTGGTGCTGCAGGTGCCGTTCTCGATCGAGCGGCGCGTGTGCGAGCTGCCGCTCATTCCGACCCTCGTGCGCGATTACTGCATCCGCGGCTTCGCCATCATCCAGCTCGGCGCGTACTCGAACGACCAGTTCTTCTGCTCCCAGTTCGTCCTGGAGGCCTACCGCCAGGCCGGCCTGCCGCTCACCGACGCCGCGCCGCGCTGGCTCACCCCGCGCGACATCCTGCACATGCGCGAGGGGGACGTCCCCTCGGTCAAAGTGCGCCAGACGCTCGTCTACGTCGGTCACCTCAAGTACACCTCGCCCCGGCGCACCGCGGAGCCCGACGCCAGCGCACAGTAGACTCCCGTCGTTCTTTTCGTTCCCGAGGCCCACATGTACCTGCCCAAGCACTTCGAGGAGAGCCGCATCGACGTTCTGCACGGCCTGATCCGCGCGCATCCGCTCGGCGCGCTCGTCACGACGGGCGCGAACGGGCTCGAGGCGAACCACGTGCCCTTCGAGATCGATCCGGACCCGGCCCCGTTCGGGACGCTGCGCGCCCACGTGGCGCGCGCGAACCCGGTGTGGCGCGAGGGCGCGGGCGACGCGCTGGTGATCTTCCAGGGCCCGGACATCTACGTCTCCCCGTCTTGGTACCCGTCCAAACGGGAGGGCGGCAAGGTGGTGCCAACGTGGAACTACGCGGTGGTCCACGCGTACGGCGCCCTGCGCGCGATCGACGACGCCGCCTGGCTGCGCGCGTTCGTCGAGCGGCTCACCGACCGGCACGAGGCCGCCCGCCCCGACCGCTGGCACGTCACCGACGCGCCGGCCGACTACGTGGACAAGATGCTCACCGCGATCGTCGGGATCGAGCTGCCGGTCACCCGCCTCGTCGGCAAGTGGAAGGTAAGCCAGAACCGGCCGGCGGCCGACCGGGCAGGCGTGATCGCGGGGCTCGAGGCCGACGGGGACGACGCCGCGCGCGCGATGGCCGCGGCGGTGCGGGGCGCGGCTACTTGATCCAGGCGATTACCCAGGCGATCACTTGCTTCGCGATGAAGCCGAGGATGCCGAAGGCGAGCACGAAGAAGAGGACGAAGGTGCCGAAGCGGCCCGCCTGAGACTTCTTTGCGAGGTCCCAGATGATGAACAGCATGAAGAGCATGAAGCCGGTCAGGCCGAAGGTCAGCCCGAACTCGGAGATCTGCTCCTCGGTGAAGCCGAACACGGCGCCTCACGCGCGCGGCGGGAGCCCGGACGCGTCGACCACGTCGCGGTAGGCGTGCCAGGTCGCGTGCCCGATCACCGGGATCGCGACCACGAACCCGAGCATGAAGGTCGCGAGCGACACGCCGGTCGCGACCATGATGAGGGTCGCCCACAGCGCCATCGCGAGCGGGTTCTCCCCCACCGCGCGCACGCTGGTGACGAGCGCGCTCAGCATGTCCACGTCGCGGTCGAGCAGCAGCGGCGCGGACACCACCGTCGCCGCGAACACGAGCGCGGCGCCGATGCCGCCGAGCGTGATCCAGACCGGGAAGAGGTTCGAGCCTTCCGACAGGATCACGAGCCGCACGAGGCTCTCGAGCCCGGTGATCGGCGCCTTGACGAAGAGCGCGAACAGCACCGCCGACACGAGCACCCAGGCCGTCCCGGCGAGGACGAGGATCAGCCCGAGCCACACGAGCGGACGGGTGCCGCGCCGCCACGCGCCGGCCGCCTCGCGCAGCGTCGGCCGCTCGCCGCGCTCGAGGCGGCGGCTCAGCTCGTAGAGGCCGGTCGCGAGGATCGGGCCGACGAGCAGGAACCCGGACACCGCGCCGGGGAGCAGGTACCAGAACCGCGCGGTCACGGCGAGGATCGCGAGCCCGCCGAGCGTGACGATCAGACCGTGGAGGAGGCTCGCGCCCGGCGTGCGCGTGAAATCGCGCCACCCGCGCGCGAGCCAGGCGAACGGCGCGGTGAGGGGCACGGCGCGCACCGGCGCCGGCGTGAGGCCGCCGGTGGGCGGATCGGTGCCGGGACTCATTGCGCGCGCCCCGAGAGCCCGAGGTAGGTCTCGACCACCTTCGGATTGGCGGCGAGCTCGAGCGCCGGGCCCTCCAGCGCGATCTCCCCGGTTTCGAGCACGTAGCCGTAGTCCGCCACCTGCAGCGCGGCGCGCGCGTTCTGCTCCACGAGCAGGATCGACACCCCGGTCTTTCGCAGCTGCGCGACGATGCGGAAGATCTCGCGCACGATCAGCGGCGCGAGCCCGAGGCTCGGCTCGTCGAGCATCAGCACGCGCGGGCGCGCCATCAGCGCCCGGCCGAGCGCGAGCATCTGCCGCTCGCCCCCCGACAGCGTTCCGGCGAGCTGCTCGCGGCGCTCGTGCAGGCGGGGAAAGCGCGCGTACACCGCCTCCAGGTCGTCGCCGATCCCGCGGTCGCGCCGCCGGTGGCGCGGGAAGGCGCCGAGCACGAGGTTGTCGGCGACGGTCATCTCGGCGAAGAGCTCGCGCCGCTCGGGCACGAGGCACAGGCCGTGTGCGACGCGGGCCTCGACCTCCACCCTGGAAATCGAAGCGCCCTCGTAGCGCACCTCGCCGCGCGCCGGCAGGAGCCCCATCACCGCGTTGAGCAGCGTGGTCTTGCCCGCGCCGTTCGGCCCGATCACCGTCACGATCGACCCGGCCGGCACCTTGAGGCTCGCGTGGTGGAGCGCCTCGACCTTGCCGTAGGCGACCGAGAGGTCGCTCACCTCGAGCGCGAGCGGCGCGCCGCTCATTCCACGCCTCCGAGGTAGGCCTCGAGCACCGCCGGGTCGGTCTGGATCGCGCGCGGCAGGCCTTCGGCGATCTTCTCGCCGAAGTCCATCACCACCAGCCGGTCGACGAGGTTCATCACGAAATCCATGTCGTGCTCGACCAGGAGGACGCTCATGCCCTCGCCCTTCAGCCGGCGCAGCAGGTCGCCGAGCGCCTGCTTCTCGCGGTAGCGCAGCCCGGCCGCGGGCTCGTCGAGGAGCAGCAGCACCGGGTCGGCGCAGAGCGCGCGCGCGATCTCCAGGATGCGCTGCTGCCCGAGCGCGAGGCTGCCCGCCTGGTCGTAGAGATGGTCGCCCAGGCCGACGCGCTCGAGCTGCCGGCGCGCCTCGTGCAGGAGCGTCGCCTCCTCGGCGCGCTCGCGGTGCAGCGCCGCCGCCACGACGCCCTTGCGCCCGCGCAGGTGCGCGCCGATCGCCACGTTCTCGACCACGGTCATCGTCGGCCGGATGTGGACGTGCTGGAAGGTGCGCGCGATCCCGCGCCGCACGATCTGGCGCGACGGCAGGCCGTCGATGCGCCCGCCGCGGAAGTCGATCTCCCCGCCCGAGAGCGGCAGGACCCCGGTGATGAGGTTGAACATCGTCGACTTGCCGGCGCCGTTCGGGCCGATCAGCCCGAGGATCTCGCCGCTTGCCATGCTGAAGGAGAGGTCGTTCACCGCGACCAGCCCCCCGAACTGCTTGCGCGCCGCGCGCACGTCGAGGATCCCCTCGCCCGCCCGCGGCCGCTCGCGCTGCGTCAGCGCCGCGGCGGACGGCGGCGCGTCCACCCAGCGCGCGGGCGGAAACCACCGCTGGAAGAACGGCATCACACCCTCGCGCGCGCGCTGGAGCAGCAGGACGAGCAGGATTCCGAGCACGATCGTCTCGAACTCGCCCGCCTGCCCGACGATCTTCGGCAGGATGCCCTGCAGCCATTCCTTCAGGATCGTGAGCAGCCCCGCCCCCACCACCGCGCCCCACACGAAGCGCGCGCCGCCGATCACCACCATGAAGAGATACTCGATCCCGATGTTGAGCGAGAACGGCGTCGGGTTTACGAAGCGCAGGAGGTGCGCGTAGAGCCAGCCGGACAGGCTCGCGAGCAGCGCCGCGTACACGAAGATCACGATCTTCAGCCCCGCGGTGTCCACGCCGAACGACTCGGCCATCACGCCGCCCCCGCGCAGGGAGCGGATCGCGCGTCCCGGGCGCGAGTTGAGCAGGTTCTGGATCGAGAAGAGCGCCGCGACGACCAGCACCCAGATGAGGTAGTAGTACTTGCGGCCGGTGTCGAGCGGAAAGCCGACGATCGAGAGCCCGGGCACGCCGGTCATCCCGGTCTGCCCGCCGAGAAAGTCGAGGTTGCCGAAGAGGTAGTAGAGGCTGATGCCCCACGCGATCGTGCCGAGCGGAAGGTAATGGCCCGAGAGGCGCAGCGTGATCGCCCCCAGGAATAGCGCGACTGCGCCGGTGAGCGCGAAGCCGGCGAAGAGCCCGACCCAAGGCGAGGCCCCGTGGGCCACGGTGAGGTAGGCGGTGGCATACGCGCCCAGTCCGACGAACGCCGCCTGACCGAAGGAGGTGAGCCCGCCGACGCCGGTCAGCAGCACCAGCCCGAGCGCGACCAGGCTGTACAGGCCGATGTAGTTGAGCAGCGTGACGTGGAATTCGGGTAGGAACGCCGGCCCGAGCGCGAGCGCGGCGAGGAATGCGGCGAGGAGCAGCCGCCCGCGGCTCACGCTCAGTCCTCCTCTTCCTCGAGGTGGTGCGCGCGCAGGCTGCGCCAGAGGAGCACCGGGATGATCAGGGTGAAGACGATCACCTCCTTGAACGCGCTCGCCCAGAACGAGGAGAACGACTCGAGCAGCCCCACCAGCACCGCGCCCACGGCGGCGAGCGGGTAGGACACCAGCCCGCCGATGATCGCGGCGACGAAGCCCTTGAGCCCCACCAGGAACCCCGAGTCGTAATAGATGGTGGTGATCGGCGCGACCAGGATCCCCGACACCGCGCCGATCGCCGCCGCGAGCGTGAAGGTGAGCCGGCCGGCGAGGGTCGTGCTGATGCCGACGAGGCGCGCGCCGAGCCGGTTGACGGCGGTCGCGCGCAGCGACTTGCCGTAGACCGTCTTCTCGAAGAAGAGGTACAGCGCGACGATCAGCGCGATCGACGCCCCGATCACGAACAGGCTCTGCCCCGACACGCTCATCGCCCCGACGCTGAAGCGCGCGTCGCTGAAGGCGGGCGTGCGCGAGCCCTCCGCGCCGAAGAACACGAGCCCGAGCCCGGTGAGCGCGAAGTGCACCGCGACCGCGACGATCAGCAGCACCAGGACGCTCGCGTTCTGCAGCGGCTGGAAGGCGAGCCGATAGAGCATCGGGCCGAGCGGCACGACCAGCGCGAGGGCGAGCGCCACCTGGATCCACAGGGCGGGCTTCTGCGGGGCGAGCCACCAGGCGAGCGCCGCGAGCGCGAGCGGGAACGCCACGTTCCCGGCAAGCACCCGCGGCAGCCGGTGCGGTTTGCCCTCACGCAGCGCAATGAAGCCGTCGAGCACCGCGATCGCGAGCCCCGCGCACACGAGCAGCCACGCGGTTCCCGGCACCTTGCCGAGCTGGAGGCTCGCGAGCGTGAGCGCGCCATACGCGACGAACTCCCCCTGCGGGACGAAGATCACGCGCGTGACCGCGAACACGAGGACGAGCGCGAGCGCGAGCAGCGCGTAGATCGCGCCGTTCGTCAGCCCGTCCTGCGCGAGCAGGAGTGCGATGTCTAGATTCATGCCCGCAACCCGCGCGCGCCGCAGCGCGCCCCCTCCCTTTCCCGGTCCTTCACGTGACGAGGGCCGGGCGGCATCGCCCGGCCCTCGGATTCCGGCCGCGCCGTGACGCGAACCTTACCCTACTGCTGCGGGAGCAGCTTCCACTTGCCGTCCTGCACGACCACCATCACCGCCGCGCGCTGGTCGAGGCCGAGGTGGTCCTGCGCGCTCATGCTGAACATGCCGTGCGCGGCGACGAGGTTCTTCACGCTCTCCAGCTCGTCGCGCAGCGCCTTGCGGAACTCCGGCGTGCCGGGCTTCGCCTTCTTGACCGCACCGGGCACGGCGCGCTGGAGCAGCAGCACCGCGTCCCACGCGTGCGCGCCGAACGTCGACAGGCTGCCCGGACCGTGCGCACCCTCGTAGGCCTTCTTGTAGTCGAGCCCCACCTTCTTCATCGGGTTCGAGTCGGGCAGCTGCTCGGCGACCAGCACCGGGCCCGCCGGCAGCAGCGTCCCCTCGACGTTCTTCGCCCCGACGCGCAGGAAGTCGGCGTTCGCGACGCCGTGCGTCTGGTAGATCCTGCCCTTGTAGCCACGCTCCTTGAGCGTCGCCTGCGGCAGCACCGCCGGCGTGCCCGAGGCGCCGATCAGGATCGCGTCGGGGTTCGCCGCCATGAGCTTCAGCACCTGGCCGGTCACCGAGGTGTCGGTGCGGCTGTAGCGCTCGTTGCCGACCACCTTCAGCTTGCGCGCCTCGGCGAGCTTGGAGAACTCGCTCCACCAGCCCTCGCCGTACGCGTCGTTGAAGCCGATGTACGCGACGGTCTTCACGCCGCTCCCGCTCATGTGGCTGGTGATCGCGTTCGCCATGAGGGCGTCGGTCTGCGGCGTCTTGAACACCCAGAAGCGGTCCTTGTCGACCGGCTCGATGATGCGCGCCGAGGCGGCCATGCTGATCTTGGGCGTCTGCGAGCGCGACGCGACCTCGATCATCGCGAGCGAGTTCGGCGTCGTGGTGGAGCCAATGATCACGTCCACCTTGTCCTCGTTCACGAGCTTCTCGGCGTTCTGGCGCGCGCGCGTCGTGTCCGAGCCGTCGTCGAGCACGATGTACTCGACCTTCTGGCCGGCGATCTCCTTCGGCAGGAGCTGGAACGTGTTGCGCTCGGGGATGCCGAGCGACGCGGCCGGGCCGGTCGCCGACAGCGTCACGCCGACCTTGATCTGGGCGTGCGCGGCAGGCACGGCCAGCGCGGCGATCGCCGCCGCGAGCAGCATCTTGCGAAAACTCATCACGGGCTCTCCTAAGTTGGTTGGCTCAGCGCGCGCGTCTCGAGGCGCGGCGTCATTCGAGCGAGGCCCAACAAGACTATGTTCGGCGCCGGGCGTCTTTAACCGAGATCAAAGTGCTTTCGGTCGGCATCACGGCGACCGGATGCCCAGTCAATTCGGGTATCCTAGGTGCCGCTCCGGGCAAGGCGCCGCACGCGGTGCGCGCGCGAGTCCGCCCCCGCAGGAGCGCGAGGACACATGACCCAGGCGAGCGTGCTCTTCGAGGTCCGTGACGGCTACGCGGCTGTCACGCTCAACCGGCCGGACAAGCTGAACAGCTTCACCGCCGAGATGCACGCGCGCCTGCGCGAGTCGCTCGCGGCGGTCAAGGCGCGCGACGACATTCGCGCGGTGCTCCTCACCGGCGCTGGCCGCGCCTTCTGCGCCGGCCAGGATCTGGGCGAGCGCGTGGTCGCGCCCGGCGCCCCGCCCCCCGACCTCGGCCAGTCGCTCGGCACGCTCTACAACCCGCTGGTACGGGCGCTGCGCACGCTCGAGAAGCCGGTGGTGTGCGCGGTCAACGGCGTGGCCGCCGGCGCCGGCGCGAACATCGCGCTCGCGTGCGACCTCGTCGTCGCGGCGCGCTCGGCAAGCTTCGTCCAGGCGTTCGCGAAGATCGGGCTGATGCCCGACTCCGGCGGCACCTACTTCCTGCCCCGGCTGGTCGGCATGGCGCGCGCGATGGGTCTCGCGCTGCTCGCGGACAGGCTCGCCGCCGAGGACGCGGCGCGGATCGGGCTCATCTGGAAGTGCGTCGACGACGCGGCGCTCATGGGCGAAGCGCATGCGATCGCCTCTGCGCTCGCCTCGGGCCCCACCAGGGCGTACGGCGCGATCAAGGAGTCGCTCTACGCCTCGCCGCACAACACGCTCGACGCGCAGCTCAACCTCGAGCGCGACATCCAGCGCGAGCTCGGCCGCACCGAGGACTATCGCGAAGGCGTCACCGCCTTCAAGGAGAAGCGGCCGCCGGCATACCGGGGACGCTGAGCGCCACCCCGGCCGCGCGAAGCGGGGGGCGTCGTGAACACGTTCCGCCAGGAGCGTCGTGGACAGGAGGAGGTAACGATGTCGCCGAACGACCAGCTCGAGCCGATCGAGAAGGCGAGCCCGGACGCGCTGCGCGCGCTGCAGCTCGAGCGCCTGAAGTGGAGCCTCGTCCACGCCTACGAGAAGGTTCCCCACTACCGCAAGAAGTTCGACGCGGTGGGCGTGCGCCCCGGGGACCTGAAGCGGCTCGAGGACCTGGCGAAGTTCCCGTTCACCACCAAGCACGACCTGCGCGAGAACTACCCGTTCGGCATGTTCGCGGTGCCGATGGACGACCTGGTGCGCATCCACGCCTCGAGCGGCACCACCGGCAAGCCCACCGTGGTCGGCTACACGCAGCGCGACATCGACACCTGGTCGGACCTGATGGCGCGCTCGATCCGTGCGGCCGGCGGCCGCTCGACCGACAAGATCCACGTCGCCTACGGCTACGGCCTCTTCACCGGGGGCTTGGGCGCGCACTACGGCGGCGAGCGGCTCGGGGCGACCGTGATCCCGGTCGGCGGCGGCATGACCGAGCGGCAGGTGCAGCTCATCACCGACTTCCGGCCCGACATCATCATGGTGACGCCGTCGTACATGCTCGCGATCGCCGACGAGTTTGAGCGCCAGGGGCTGAACCCGCGCGAGTGCAGCCTGCGCGTGGGGATCTTCGGCGCCGAGCCCTGGACCGAGGGCATGCGCGAGGAGATCGAGCGGCGCATGGGGCTCGACGCGATCGACATCTACGGGCTGTCGGAGGTCATGGGTCCCGGCGTCGCGCAGGAGTGCCTCGAGACCAAGGACGGGCTGACGATCTGGGAGGACCACTTCTACCCCGAGATCATCGACCCGGCGACCGGCGAGGTGCTGCCCGACGGGAAGCCCGGCGAGCTCGTCTTCACCTCGCTCTCGAAGGAGGCGATGCCGGTCGTCCGCTACCGCACCCGCGACCTCACCACCCTGCTGCCGGGAACCGCACGCACGATGCGGCGCATGGCGCGCATCACCGGCCGCAGCGACGACATGCTCATCATCCGCGGCGTGAACGTGTTCCCGACCCAGATCGAGGAGCTGATCACCAAGCAGTCGAAGCTCTCGCCCCACTACGTCCTGGAGGTGCGGCGCGAAGAGCGGCTCGACGAGCTGACCGTCGTCGTCGAGATGCGCCAGGACCTCGCCTCCGCGCCAGCGGCGGAGCGCGACGCCGAGGCGCGGCAGCTCGCGCATCACATCAAGAGCTACATCGGCGTTTCGAGCGACGTGAAGGTGGTGGAGCCCGGCAAGGTGGAGCGCTCGCAGGGCAAGGCGAAGCGGGTGATCGACCTGCGGCCGAAGGGGTAGCCCTCCGGCCGGAGGTCAGAGCAGCGGCTGGCGCACCTTCTCGCCGCGCTCGTACACGACGTGGGCGCGGCCGACGATCAGCGGATCGAGCGGCCCGACGCGCTCGGCGTCCTTCTTCGCGTACGGCATGGCGTGCAGCAGGTAGCGCATCGCGTTCAGCCGCGCGCGCTTCTTGCAGTCGGACTTGATCACCGTCCAGGGCGCGTCAGCGGTGTCGGTGTAGAAGAACATCGCCTCCTTAGCCTGCGTGTACTCCTCCCACTTGTCGAGCGAGGCCATGTCGATCGGCGAGAGCTTCCACTGCTTGAGCGGATGCACCTCGCGCTCCTTGAAGCGCCGCCGCTGCTCCTCGCGGCTCACCGAGAACCAGTACTTGATGAGGTGGATGCCGCTGCGTGCGAGCATGCGCTCGAGCTCCGGCGCCTGGCGCATGAATTCGAGGTACTCCTGCTGGTCGCAGAAGCCCATCACCCGCTCGACGCCCGCGCGGTTGTACCAGGAGCGGTCGAAGAGCACGATCTCGCCCGCCGCCGGCAGGTGCTGGATGTAGCGCTGGAAATACCACTGGCCGCGCTCGGCCTCGGTCGGCTTCTCAAGCGCGACGACGCGCGCGCCGCGCGGATTGAGGTTCTCCATGAAGCGCTTGATCGTCCCGCCCTTGCCGGCCGCGTCGCGGCCCTCGAACAGGATCACGACCCGCTGGCCGGTCTCCCTCACCCAGGACTGCAGCTTGAGCAGCTCGACCTGCAGTCGGTACTTCTGCTTCTCGTAGCTCTTGCGCGAGAGCAGGTTCTTGTACGGATAGCCGCCCTTGCGCCAGTCCGGGGAGAGCTCTTCGTCCGGCGAGGGCGGTGCCTCCCGCCCGCGCGCCTGCTGCTGCTTCAGCAGCACCTTCATCAGCGCGGTGGCCTCGGCGGCGGCGCGCCCCGACAGGATGTCCTCGAGGGCGTTCACCTGGGCGAGCTCCGCGCCGGCCGCGCTCTGCGCCACCGCGTGGCGCTCCACCGACTCGGGGCTGTCGATCGGGCCGACGTCGCCCGCGGCGACCGGGCGCCCACGCGGCGCGCGTCCGCCCGGTCGCGCCTCTACGGGCCCGCCGTCCGGGGTGTCGGGTTGTCGCTTGTCGGCCATCGGATGAGACTCCTCGATCGGGGTGCAAAAATTTCATTTTCGCTCCGGTCCCGGGCGTCAAGCTTGTCCTAGATCAGAGCCGCTCGACGTGGGGGGACGGCCCGAAGCGCGGTTACCTGAACCGTAGATTGGCGCGCGTGAGCTCGCTGACGGCGGCGCAGCCCATCAACCTCATCCCCCGCTCGACCTCGGCCCGCATCAGCCCCAGCGCGCGCTCGACGCCGGCTTGACCGGCGGCGGCCAAAGGGAAGAGGTAGAAGCGCCCGAGGCCCACGGCTTTGGCGCCGAGCGACAACGCCTTCAGGATGTGGGTCCCCCGCTGCACCCCGCCGTCCATCATCACGTCGAGCCGATCGCCCGCCGCGTCGACGATCTCGGCGAGCTGGTCGAACGACGGCCGCGAGCCGTCGAGCTGGCGGCCGCCGTGGTTGGAGACGATGACGCCCGCGCAGCCGATCTCCGCCGCGCGCTTCGCGTCCGCCGCCGACATGATGCCCTTCAGGCAGAACTGCCCGTCCCATTCCCGGACCATCTCCGCGACGTCGTTCCAGTCCATCGAAGGATCGAGCATCTCGGTAAAGTAGCGTCCGATCGACATCGCTCCGCCGCGCATGTCGACGTGCGCGTCGAGCTGGGGCAGCGCGAAGCGCTCGTGGGCGAGGTAGTTCAGGCCCCACATCGGCCTGAGCGCGAACTGCAGCATGCTGGCCAGGGTAAGCCGGAACGGTATGGAGAAGCCGGTGCGCAGGTCCCGCTCGCGGTTTCCCCCGGTGATGCTGTCCACGGTCAGCATCATCACCTCGACGCCCGCCTCTTTGGCGCGCTGGAGCATGGCGCGATTCAGGCCCCGGTCCTTGTGGAAGTAGAACTGGTACACCTGGGGCGTCGAGTAGCGCTTGCGCAGATCCTCCAGGCCGACCGTGCCGAGCGACGACACGCCGAACATCGTTCCGTACTTTGCTGCGGCGGCCCCGACCGCCCGCTCGCCTCGATGGTGGAACAGACGCTGGAGCGCAGTGGGCGAGCAGTAGAAGGGCACCGCGAGCTTCTGCCCCATCACCGTCACGGAGAGATCGACCGTCTCGACGCCGCGCAGGACGCTGGGTACCAGATCGCAGCGCTCGAAGCTCGCCGAGTTGCGGCAGTGGGTCACCTCGTCGTCGGCCGCGCCGTCGATGTAATCGAAGATCGGACCCGGCAGCCGCCGCCTTGCGAGCTCGCGGAAGTCGCGAAAGTTGTGACAGTGCTTCAATCGCAATCTGGGCACCTCGCAACGCGCAGACCCGAGGTGCGACTCACAGCGCAAATCGCCGGATCGCAGCCTCGCTCCATTCGATGCCCGTCCCCGCGCGATCGGGTACCACAAGGTGGCCGTCCCTGCGCTCGAACGGGGCCGCGAGGATCGGGTCGGCCCAGTCCTGCCATTCGAGCCAGTGCGCGGTCTCGGTCACACGCATGAGGTGGGCCGCGACCTCCGGGTAGAGATGCGTGGACATGGGGATCCCTGCCGCGCCCGCGATCGCCGCGGACCGGAGCCAGCCGCTGACTCCACCGATGCGCATCAGGTCGGGCATCACGTAGTCGCCCGCGCCCGCTAGGACGGCCTGGTACAGTAGGCGCGGGCCGTAGAAGTTCTCCCCGAGCTGGACCGGCGTCTTCAGCTCGCGCGCGAGCTGCACGTAGCCGGGAATGTTGTCGTAGGAGATCGGCTCCTCGAACCAGTAGAGCCCCTCGTCGTCGAGCGCGTGGCACCGTGCGAGCGCGTCGCCGAGCGAGAGCCCCTGGTTGAAGTCGCACATCAGCTTGACGTCGTCGCCCGCCCCCTCGCGCACCGCCGCGATCGCCGCACGATCCTCGGCGAGCCGCTCGCGGCCGAGCCTGAGCTTGAGCCCGGCGAAGCCGCCCTCCGCGACGAGCTCGGCCGCCTCCGCGGCAAGCTCGCTCACCGGCGTCAGCCAGAGACCGTTGCTGTTGTACGCCGGCACCGGACCGGTCGTTCCGCCGAGATAGACCGCGAGCGGCAGGCCGGCAGCCTGCGCGAGCGCGTCCCACGCCGCCATGTCGAGGCCCGATACCGCAATCAGCGCGACCCCTTCGCGGCCGACGAGATGCAGCGAACCAATGCCGCGGCGATAGGCGTCGAAGGGCGCGACCGGCTGCCCGGTCGCGGCCGCCGCGAGATCCTCGATCGCCGCCGCGATGTAACGCAGCGACTGCCTCAGGTAGGGCTCGAGATAGCTTCGGCCGACGATGCCCTGGTGAGTCTCGAGGTCGATGAGCAGCATCGGCCACTCGCGAAAGAGGCCTACCTTCGAGACGACCGGCCGTTTCAGCGGCACGACGACCGCGCGCACCCGCACGTCCTTGAGCGTCAGCTTGGGCCCGACCATGCAAGTCCCTCCCGGCGTCTCGCGCCGCTCGTCGCGCGCATTCCGTATCTGCGCCAACGGCGGCCTTCAGCGTCCCTTCCGTCCCGCCCCCAGCCGCGCCGCGGATTCCCGCAAATGCCCCCCGGCCGCGCGCGCCGCCCCCGACGGGTCGCCGCGCGCGATCGCGGCGAAGATCTTCTCGTGCTCGCGCTGCGCCGCCTGGGGTCGACCCGAGCGGCGGCCGGCTTCGGTCCACGACGGGCGGCGCGTCTCCGCGAAATGAAAGCCCAGGAACTCGACGAAGCGCTGCAAGTGGGCGTTGTGGGTCGCGGCCGCGATCGCGCGATGGAAGGCGCCGTCGGCCGCCACACCGTCCGTGCCCTCAGCGATCGCACGGGACACCGCGTCGAGCGCGCGCCGGATCGCCGCGAGGTCGGCCCGGGTGCGCCGCTCGGCGGCAAGCCGCGCGGTCGCCACCTCCACCGCGGCGCGGAGCTCGAAGAGCTGCGCGAGCTCCGCCGGCGGGAGACGGGCCTCGGTCGGCAGCCGGAAGCTCGCCCGCCCCGGCTCGCCTGCGACGAACGCTCCGGCGCCCTGGCGCGTCTCGACGTAGCCGTCGGCCCGCAGCCGCGCGATCGCCTCGCGCACCACCGCCCGGCTCACGCCGAAACGCCCGCCGAGCGCCTGCTCGGTCGGCAGGCGCGCCCCCGGCGCGAGCTCCCCGGCCTCGATCCGCGCCTGCAGCGCGCGCACGATCTGCTCGGCCAGCCCGCGCGGGCGGGCGACTTCGTCGGACGTCGGCGGACGCTCGAGCTTCACTCTTGTCTGCTTGTCTGACAACCTGGCGAGCAGACTAATAAGCGATCGAGGCGAGGTCAAGCCGCGCCGCAGCACGCGCGGCAAGATCCTTTCGGGGGGACGGGATCCGGGCTTGACACCCGGCCTTGCGAGGACCTCGTCCGCGTTTAGGGGCGGCGCTTGCCGTCCCCTCCAACGCGGACAGTTATGCGTCGCGGCCGCGCGTGCGCGGCCGTGTACGCATAACTATTTCTTGGGCAACTGCCCCTGCACGCCCTCGACGTAGAAGTCCATCACCGCGAGCTCGGCGTCGGGCATGGCCTTGCCGGCCGGCACGCGCTCCTTGCCGCTCTGGTCCTTCACCGGGCCGGCAAAGGGATGGAGCTTGCCGGCGGCGATGTCGGCCTCGGCCTTCGCGACCTGGTCGCGCACGTCCTTCGGCACCGCGGCGTTGAACGGCGCGAGCTTCACCATTCCGTCCTTGATCCCGCCCCAGACGTTCGACGGCTGCGCCTTCCCGGCGAGCGCGTCCCCGACGAGCTTCGCGTAGAAGCCCGACCAGTCGTGGGTCGAGGCGGTCAGGTGCGCCTTCGGGCCGTACTTGGACATGTCGGAGTGGTAGCCGATCGCGTAGACGCCCTTCTCCTCCGCCGCCTGCACCGGCGCGGTCGAGTCGGTGTGCTGCATGAGCACGTCCGCGCCCTGCGAGATCAGCGTCATCGCGGCCTCGCGCTCGCGGCCCGGGTCGTACCAGGAGTTGACCCAGATCACCCGCACCTGCGCTTTCGGGTTCACGCTCTGCATCCCGCGCGTGAAGGCGTTGATCCCCTGCAGCACCTCCGGGATCGGGAAGGCGGCGACGTAGCCCGCGGTCCCGGTCTTGCTCATCTTCCCGGCCACGATGCCGGCGAGGTAACGGCCCTCGTAGAAGCGCGCGTTGTAGGTGCCGACGTTCTTGTCGCGCTTGTAGCCGGTGGCGTGCTCGAAGTGCACTTTCGGGAAGGCCTTCGCGACCTTGATCGTCGGGTTCATGTACCCGAACGAGGTGGTGAAGACGAGCTGGTGGCCGCTCGCCGCGAGCTCGCGGATCACGCGCTCGGCGTCCGCGCCCTCGGGCACGTTCTCGACGTACTTGGTGGCGATCTTGCTGCCGAACTGCTTCTCGATCGCCTTGCGCCCGAGATCGTGCTGGTAGGTCCAGCCGGCGTCGCCGACCGGGCTCACGTACACGAACCCGATCTTGAGCGGCTGCTGCGCAGCGGCGGGCCCCGCGAGCGCGAGCGCTGCCGCGGCGAGGAGCGTTGCGCCCCAATTCTGCTTCGACATCTTCGTCTCTCCTTTCCCGGTGAGGTATTGCGAGGTTACGACGCCCGGCGCTCAGCCGTCCGGGTGATAGCTCTTCCCGAGCGATACCGGCGCGTTCAGCCGGATGACGTTCGGGTTGCGCGAGATCAGCACCAGCACCACGATCGTCGCGAGGTACGGCAGGCTCGACAGGAGCTGCGAGGCGATCGCCGCCCCGGCGCCCTGCGCGAAGAACTGCGCGATGGTAACGCCGCCGAAGAGGTAGGCGCCGATCAGCACGCGCCCGGGGCGCCAGGTCGCGAACACCACCAGCGCGAGCGCAATCCAGCCCCGTCCGGCGGTCATGTTCTCCACCCACATCGGCGTATAGATGACCGAGAGGTAAGCCCCGCCCACCCCCGCCATCGCGCCCCCGAAGAGCGTCGCCAGATAGCGGATGGCGATCACCGGGTAACCGATCGCGTTCGCTGAGCTCGGCGACTCCCCGACCGCCCGCAGCACGAGGCCGGGGCGCGTCCGGTACAGGAACCAGCTCACCAGGCCGAACAGCACCCACGAGAGGTAGACCAGCGGCTGCTGCGCGAACAGGACCGGCCCGAGGACCGGAATGTCCGACAGGACGGGGATGGCGAACGACTGCGGCGACGGCAGCGCGACGCTCTCGAAGGGCTTGCCCGCGAAAGCCGAGAGCCCCACCCCGAAGATGCTGAGCGCGAGGCCGGCGGCCACCTGGTTCGCCTGCAGCGTCAGCGTCAGCACCGCGAAGACGAGCGCGGTCCCCGCGCCCGCGGCCATGCCCGCCAGCACGCCGGCACTTGCACTTCCGGTCGCCACCGTCGCGGCGAAGCCGGCGATCGCGCCGCACAGCATCATCCCTTCGACGCCCAGGTTGAGCACGCCCGATTTCTCGGCCACCAGCTCGCCGAGCGCGGCGAAGACCAACGGGGTCCCGGCGGCCAGCGTCGCCACCAGGATCGGAACGAGCGCGTCGGTCATGCCGCCCCCCCGGCCGTCGCGACCGCTGCCCGCGCCGGGCGCAGCACCTTCAGCCGATAGTTGATCAGCACGTCGGCCCCGAGGAGGAAGAAGAGCAGCATTCCCTGGAAGAGCCCGGTGATCGCCGAGGGCAGCCGCAGCTCCATCTGCGCCTGCTCGCCGCCGAGATAGAGGAGCGACATCAGCAGGCTCGCGATCACGATCCCGACCGGGTTCAGCCGCCCGACGAAGGCGACGATGATCGCCGCGAAGCCGTAGCCGGGCGAGATCGACGGCGTGAGCTGCCCGATCGGCCCGGCGACCTCGGCGAGCCCCGCGATGCCGGCGGCGCCGCCGCCCGCGAGCATGCCGAGCCACACGGTGCGCGTCGCGCTGAACCCGGCGTAGCGCGCCGCCGCGTCCGCTAGCCCCGCCACGCGCATCTGGTAGCCCAGGAAGCTCCTGTGGATGAACACCCACCCGGCAGCGACCACCGCGAGCGCGAGGAAGAAGCTCGCATTGAGCCGCGTCGTCTCCACCAGGATCGGGAAGAGCGTCGCGTCGTCGAACATCTTCGACTGCGGGAAGTTGAATCCCTGCGGGTCGCGCCAGGGCCCGTGCACGAGGTACGAGAGCGCGAGGGCGGCGACGTAGGTGAGCATCAGGCTGGTCAGGATCTCGCTCGCGTTGAAGCGCGTGCGCAGGAACGCGGGGATCGCCGCCCAGACCATCCCGCCCAGCGCCCCGGCGGCGACCATCAGCGCCAGGACCCAGCCCGAGGCCGCGCCTTCCATGTGCAGCGCGACGCCGCCGCCGCAGATCGCGCCCAGGATGAGCTGCCCCTCCGCGCCGATGTTCCAGACGTTCGCGCGGAAGCCGATCGCAAGGCCGGTGGCGATCATCATCAGGGGCGAGGCCTTGAGGAGCAGCTCGGCGACGCCGTTCGGGGTGCTCACCGGTTTGACGAAGAAGGCGTGGAACGCCGCGAGCGGGTCGCGCCCGAGCGCGGAGAACACGACGAACCCGATGACGATCGTGAGCGCCGCGGCGAGGAGCGGCGAGAGGTAGCGCATCGCCCGCGACGGCGCGGGCCGGGCCTCAAGCTTGAGCCGGAGCATGCGCCTCCCTCGTCCCGGCCGGCATGTCGTCGCTGTGCGCGCCCGGCCACATTCCGCTCATCCACACGCCGATCTCCTCGACGTTCGTCTCGCGCGTGCGCTTCGCCGGCGAGAGCCGCCCCTTGGCGATCACCGCGATGCGGTCGCAGATCTCGAACAGCTCGTCGAGCTCCTCCGAGATGACGAGGATCGCGGTGCCGCGGTTGCGGAGATCGATCAGCGACTGGCGGATGAACGCCGCCGCGCCGACGTCCACGCCCCACGTGGGCTGCGCCACGACCAGGACCTTCGGCGCCTGCAGGACCTCGCGCCCGACGATGAACTTCTGCAGGTTGCCGCCGGAGAGGCTGCGCGCCTCCGCCTCGGGGCCGCCGCACTTGACGGTGAAGCGCTCGATGCAGTCGCGCGCGAATGCGGTCATGCGCTCGGCGCGCACCAGCCCGCCGCGCACCATCGCCCCGGAGCGGTGCGCGGTGAGGAGCGCGTTCTCTGCGAGCGACATGTGCGGCACCGCGCCCCGGCCCAGGCGCTCCTCGGGCACGAAGCCCAGGCCGAGCTTGCGTCGGCGGCCCGGGTGCATGCGCCCGACCTCCGCGCCGAGCAACCGGATCGGGAACGGTTCGGCGAGCGGCGCCTCCCCCGATAGCGCGTAGAGCAGCTCCTGCTGGCCGTTTCCGGACACGCCGGCGATGCCCACGATCTCGCCGGCGTGCACCGCCAGGTGCACGTCCTCGAGGTCGGTGCCGAACGGGTCGTCGGACTTGTGCGAGAGCCCGGCGACGACGAGCCGCGGCTCGCCGCCGGTTGCGGCCTCCGCGTGCTCGCACACCGGCAGGTCCTTGCCGATCATCATCCGCGCCATCGACGAGGCGGTCTCCCGGCGCGGATCGCAGGTGCCGGTCACCCTGCCCCCGCGCAGCACCGTGGCGCCGGTGCAGAGCGCCTTGATCTCGTCGAGCTTGTGGCTGATGTAGAGGATCGAGCAGCCCTCGGCGGCGAGCTGGCGCAGCGTCTCGAAGAGCTTCTGCACCGCCTGCGGCGTGAGCACCGAGGTCGGCTCGTCCATGATCAGGAGCTTCGGCGCCTGCAGCAGGCAGCGCACGATCTCGACGCGCTGGCGCTCGCCCACCGACAGCGAGTGCACGAGCCGGCGCGGGTCGAGCGGCAGGCCGTAGCGCTGCGACACCTCCTCGATCCGCCGGGCGAGCGCCGCGAGGTCGCGCACCCCGTCGAGCGCGAGCGCGACGTTCTCGGTCACCGTGAGCGTCTCGAACAGCGAGAAGTGCTGGAACACCATCCCGATGCCGAGCGTGCGCGCGGCGTGCGGGCTGGCGATCTCGACCGGGCGGCCCTCCCAGCGGATCTCGCCCGCGTCCGGCTTCACCACGCCGTAGATGATCTTCATCAGCGTGGACTTGCCGGCGCCGTTCTCGCCGAGCACCGCGTGGATCTCGCCCGGCGCGACGTCGAGGTCGATGCCGTCGTTCGCGACCACTGACGGATAGGCCTTGCGGATGCCCCGCAGGCTCAGTCGCGGCGGCGCGGCCGCGGGTGCGCCCTGCATGCCCCTCCCCTCGCCGGCGGCGCTCAGGCCCGCGCGGCCTCGTCCTGCCCGCGCGCGACCGTCGACCGCTCGCGCAGCTGAAGCAGCTCGGCCGCGACCGCGATGGCGATCGCGCCGGGCTCCTTCCCCTTGATGCCCGCGATCCCGATCGGGCAGCTGAAGCGCGCGAGTGCGGCGGGACCGAGCCCGTGCTTCGTCAGCCCGGCCTCGAACGTCCGGCGCTTCGTCCCCGAGCCGATCATGCCGCAGTACGCGAAGTCGCCGCGCCGCAGGATCGCTTCGACGAGCTCGAAGTCGAGCGCGTGGCTGTGGGTCATGACCAGGAAGTAGCTGCCGGCCGGCGCGGACTGCGCCGCGGCCACGGCCGCGTCGGTCACCACCTGGCGCACGTTCGGCGCGACCTCGCCCGGGAACTCGTGCGCGCGGCCGTCGACCCAGGTCACGCGGCAGGGCGCGACGCCCAACACCCGCGCGATCGCTCGCCCCACGTGGCCTGCGCCGAACAGATAGATGTTGAAATCGACCGGCCGCAGCGCTTCGAACACCGCCGTGGCTGCGCCGAGGGGCAGCGCGCGCGGCCCTTCGTCGCCCGCCGCGAGCAGGCGCCGGGCGGCGTCGACCGCCTGCGCGTCGCGCGCCGCGTCGCCGAGCGAACCCCAGGCGTCGTCCGCACGCACGAGCAGGTGACTGCCTTCTCCCTCACCCGCCGGGGTCGCCACGACGCACGGCACGCCGCGCTCGTGCCAGTCCGCCAGCACCCGCACCCACTCCGCGCCGGCGGGCACGCGCTCGAAGACGAGGTTGGCCGCCCCGCCGCAGATCTGGCCGAGCGTGGCCCCGAGCGGAAAGCGGCGCGCCGCGCGCTCGTCGCCGGCGCGCAGCATGCCGCGCGCGATATCGAGGGCCTGGAACTCCATCTCTCCGCCTCCGATCGTGCCGTGCACGCCGTCGATCGCGACGACCATCTTCGCGCCCGCGTCGCGGGGCGTCGAACCGCTGCCCGACAGCACGGCGACGAGCACCGCGTCGAGTCCGCGCTCGCCGATCCGGTGCAGCGACTGGAGCCACTCGGTCATGCGGAGCCCGCTCCCTTATTCCCGGCGGGCGCGCCCAGTCCGTCCACCGCGCGCAGCACCGCCTCGGGCGTCGCCGGCGCGTCGAGCCGCGGCGGGAGCCGGCCGTCCCCCGCGGCCGCGACCGCGTCCTTGATCGCGAGGAACACCGAGATCGCCAGCATGAGCGGCGGCTCGCCGACCGCCTTCGAGCGGTGGATGCTGTCCTCGACGTTCTCGCCCCGGCTCCAGAGGCGGGTGCGGAAGTCCGCGGGAACGTCGGACGCCACCGGAATCTTGTAGGTGGACGGCGCGTGCGTCATCAGTGCCCCCTTGTCGTTCCACCACAGCTCTTCCGAGGTGAGCCACCCGGCGCCCTGGACGAACCCCCCTTCGACCTGTCCGAGGTCGAGGGCCGGGTTGAGGCTGCGCCCGACGTCGTGGAGGATGTCGGCGCGCAGCAGCTTCGTCTCGCCGGTGAGCGTGTCGATCGCCACCTCCGACACCGCCGCGCCGTAGGCGAAGTAGTAGAACGGCCGGCCCCGCAGCGTCTTCGGGTCGTAGTGGATCTTCGGCGTCGCGTAGAACCCGCTCGCCCAGAGCTGGACCCGCGCGTGATACGCGAGCTTCACCAGCTCCGCGAACGGCAGGCGCCTCACCGCGCCGATCTCGACCGCGTTGCCGGCGAACCGGACCGCCTCGGGGGCAACGCCGAAGCGCTCGGCCGCGAACGCAACGAGGCGCCCCTTGATCTCCCGTGCGGCCGCCTGCGCCGCCTTGCCGTTCAGGTCGCTCCCGCTCGAGGCCGCGGTCGCCGAGGCATTCGGGATGCGGGCCGTGTCGGACGCCGAGACGCGCACCCGGTCGACGTCGATGCCGAACTCGTGCGCGACGACCTGAGCGACCTTGGTGAAGAGCCCCTGCCCCATCTCCGTGCCGCCGTGGTTGAGCAGCACGGTGCCGTCGGCGGCGTAGACGTGCACGAGCGCGCCGGCCTGGTTGTAGAAGGTGGCGGTGAACGAGATGCCGAACTTCACCGGCGTCAGCGCGATCCCGCGTTTAACGATCGGGCTTGCCGCGTTCCAGGCGCGGATCGCGGCGCGCCGTGCGGCGTAGCCGGACGATCGTGCGAGCTCCTCGCAGAGGCGATCGGCGACGAAGTCCTCGACCTTCATGTCGTAGGGCGTGAGGTCGCGCTCGGGGCCGTAGAAGTTGGCGCGGCGCACCGCGAGCGGGTCGAGGTCAAGATGACGCGCGATCGCGTCGATCACTTCCTCGATCGCGAGCATCCCCTGCGGCCCCCCGAACCCGCGGAAGGCGGTGTTCGACTGCGTGTGGGTCTTGCACCGGTGCGAGACGATGCGCACGTGCGGCAGGAAGTAGGCGTTGTCCGCATGCATGACGGTGCGGTCGTTGACCGGCCCGCTGAGGTCGGCGGAGAACCCGCACTGCGACGCGAATACGAGCTCGAGCCCGAGGATGGCCCCGGCGCCGTCGAACCCGACCTCGTACTCGACGAGGTAGTTGTGGCGCTTCCCGGTGATGCGCATGTCGTCGTCGCGGTCGTAGCGCAGCTTGACCGGCCGCCCGGTGTGCCGGGCGGCGATCGCCGCGGCCGCGGCCGGCAGGGTGCCCTGCGTCTCCTTGCCGCCGAAGCCGCCGCCCATCCGGCGGCACTCGACCGCGACGCGATGCGCGTCGATCCCGAGCGCGTGCGCCACCTGCAGCTGCGCCTCGCCGGGGTGCTGCGTCGAGTTGTAGACCAGCATGTCGCCGTCCTCCCTCGGGACGGCGTACGCGATCTGGCCCTCGAGGTAGAACTGCTCCTGTCCGCCGATGCGCAGAGCGCCCTTCAGGCGATGCGGGGCGCCTGCGATCGCGCCCTTCGCCTCGCCGCGCTCGAGGGTGACGGTCGGCAGGACGAACGACCCGCGCGCGAGCGCTTCCTCGATCGTGAGGATCGCGGGCAGGTCCTCGTAGTCGACCCGCGCGAGCCGCGCCGCGCGGCGCGCCGCGTCGACCGTCTCCGCCACGACGAGGAAGATCGGCTGGCCGAGGTACTGCACCTCGCCGTCGGCGAGGATCGGGTCGTCGTGCAGGATCGGACCGACGTTGTTCTCGCCTGGGATGTCCGCGGCGGTCAGGACGGCGACCACGCCCGGCGCGGCGCGCACCGGCGCCAGGTCGAGCGCGCGGATGCGGGCGTGCGCGCGGGCCGACAGCCCGAACGCGCCGTGCAGCGTGCCGCGCCCCTCGAGGATGTCATCGACGTAGGTCGCCTCCCCCGCGACGTGCAGGTGCGCGCTCTCGTGCCGGAGCGCGACGCCCACGCCGCCGTGCGCGGGCAGGTCGGCGGCGACCAGACGCGGCTCGTTCACGACGGCGCACCCTCCATGTCGTACAGGCGGCTCGGCGCACCAGCGAGCGCGCCCGAGGTCTCGAGGTGGAATTTCCGCAGCAGATTCTGCGCGACGCCGAGCCGGTAAGCGGCCGAGGCGCGCATGTCCGCGATCGGAGTGTAGTCCTCCGCGAGCGCCGCCGCGGCCGCCGCGCAGGTCGCCGGGGTCCACGGCCTGCCGGCGAGCGCCGCCTCGCACGCCGCCGCGCGCCTGGGCGTCGCGGCCATGCCGCCGAACGCGACGCGCGCCGCGCGCACGGTGTCGCCCTCGAGCTCGAGCGCGAACGCGGCGCACACCGCCGAGATGTCCTGGTCGAAGCGCTTCGACACCTTGTACGCGGCGAGCCGCACCCCCAGTCGCGGGAGCGGCACGCGCACGCGCTCCACGAACTCGCCCGGCGCAAGCGCAGTCTTCTGGTAGGCGAGATACAGGTCCTCGAGCGGCAGCTCGCGGTGCGAGCCGCCCTTGCGCAGCACGACGGTCGCCCCGAGCGCGATCAGCGGCGGCATCGAATCGCCGATCGGCGAACCGTTGGCGATGTTGCCGGCGAGCGTGCCGGCGTTGCGGATCGGCGGCGAGGCGAAACGACGCCACAGCTCGCGCAGCGCGGGATAGTGCGCGTCGAGCGCCCGGAAAGCGTCGGTGAGCGAGACGGCCGCGCCGATCTCGACGTCGGTGCCGGTCGTCTCGATCCGCCGCAGGTCCGCCACGTTGCCGAGGTAGATGAGGTCCCCGAGGCGGCGGTGCTGCTTGGTGACCCAGAGCCCGATGTCCGTGCCTCCCGCGAGCAGGCGCGCGTCGGGCAGGCGCTCCCGCAGGCTTGCGAGCTCGTCGGCCGTGCGCGGCGCGTAGAAGGAACCGGCCGCGTGCGCCAGCGTCACCCCCTTGCGGCGCTGCAGGCCCCTGAGCGCGCGCGCGAGCGCGGCCTCGCCGCGGGCGGCGGCGCGCGATCTCGCGGCCGCGGGCGCGCGCAGCGCGTCCTGTTCTGCCGCCGGAAGCGCGGTCCCGAGCGCGTACATTGCGCGGGCCGCGTCCACGATTGGACGATAGCCGGTGCAACGGCAGAGGTTGCCCGCGAGGGCGTCGTTGATGGTGCGACGGTCGGGGGCGGGGACGGTCTTGTACAGCGCGAAGAGCGACATCACGAACCCGGGCGTGCAGAACCCGCACTGCGAGCCGTGACCGTCCGCGAGCGCCTGCTGGACCGGATGCAGCGCCCCGGTGGCGTGGTCCTTGAGGCTTTCGACGGTGAAGAGCGCGCGCCCGTCGAGGGTCGGCAGGAACTGGATGCACGCGTTCACCGCCCGATAACGCACGCGCTTGGCGTCGAGCTCGGCGAGGACGACCGTGCACGCGCCGCAGTCGCCCTCGGCGCAGCCCTCCTTCGTGCCGGTGCGGCCGAGGTCCTCCCGCAGATGCTGCAGGACCGTACGCGTCGGGTCGACGTTCTCGACCGTCCGGACCTCGCCGTCGAGCAAGTACCGGATGGCACCGGATGGGGTGCGCTTGGCCATGCGCTGCGGTCTCCTCCAGGTCTGCCGGCCGGGGCCTCTGCGGCGGAGGCCGTGCAGCGTGCTGCTTGCTCCCGGCGCGGGGGGCGAACGGGTCCCATCATGAAAGGGACGAAGATTTTTTGTCAACATTATTCTTCGTTATTGTTGACGATCTAAGCCTTCATATTTTAAGTTTTTACTTTATTTATCCATTCTAGTTATTTGTAATATCATTGCTTCTGATCGATCTCTTGCCACCAAGTCGCTACACTCCGCGCCAAATGAAGTTGCGATCCGAATCCGTTTTGTTGACAATATGCCGATGCCTCTGACGGCTCCCACGGCCGCGCCCACCGAACCGGCCATCGGTCGCGGCGCCCGCGCCCGCGCGGCCGCCGAGCAGCGGGTCTTCGACGCGATTCGCGACGCGATCTTCGAGCACCGGCTGGCGCCGGGGACGAAGCTCCGGGAGGTGTCGCTGGCCGAGCTGTTCGGCGTCAGCCGTGCAGTGGTTCGCAACGTCCTAGCGCGCCTCGGTCACGCCCACCTCGTCGAGCTGCGGCCAAACCGCGGCGCCGTGGTCGCCACGCCCTCGATCGACGAGAGCCGGCAGGTGTTCGAGGCGCGCCGGGCGGTCGAGGACGCGATCGTCGCGAAGGTCGCTCGGAGCGCGGGCCCCAAGGACATCGCGACGCTGCGCCAGTGGGTCGCGTCCGAGGAGGCCGCCTACGCGCGCGGCGACGAGCGCGGCGGCGTGCGACGCTCGGTCGATTTTCACCGGCGCCTGGCCGAGATCGCCGGCAACGCGGTGCTCGCGCGCTATCTCGACGAGCTGGTATCGCGCACCCCGCTCATCGCTCTCGCCCACCGCGGCCACGCCCCCGCCCCCTGCGGCTGCGACGACCACCTCGCGCTGGTCGACGCGATCGCCGCCCACGACGGGCCCCGGGCCGTCGCGCTCATGCGGGCGCACATCGGCCACCTCGAGGCGGCGCTGAACCTCCGCCCGCCGGCGCCGCCGCAGTCCCTCGCCCAGGTGTTCGGCCTCGCACCCGCCGCGCGCTGAGCGCTGGCGCGCCTCGTCCACCCGGCGCTAGCATCGGGGGCGTGACACCGCTGCGAACGCTGGGCCTTCTCGCCACCCTGATCGCCGCCGCCATGACCGACTCCGCCGACGCGCAGGACGCGTTCGCGCCGCGCCGCGCCGAAATGGTCGCGGAGATTGCCGCGACGGCGCGCGCGACCGGCGCCGAGACCGGGCGTCCGGTGTTCGGCGCGCGCGTGATGGCGGCAATGGGCAAGGTTCCGCGGCACCTGCTCGTCCCGGACGCGCAGGTGCCCTACGCCTACGAGAACCGCCCCCTGTCGATCGGCCACGGGCAGACGATCTCGCAGCCCTACATCGTCGCCCTGATGACCGACCTCATGGATCCGAAGCCGACCGACGTCGTGCTCGAGGTCGGCACCGGGTCCGGCTACCAGGCGGCTGTGCTCGCCGAGCTGGTCGCAAGGGTGTACACGATCGAGATCGTCGACCCCGTCGGCCGGCGCGCTGCCGAGGCGCTCGGCCGGCTGGGCTACAAGAACGTCTTCACGCGGATCGGCGACGGGTACAACGGCTGGCCCGAGGCCGCCCCGTTCGACGCGATCATCGTCACTGCGGCGGCGCCCTCGGTTCCGGCCCCGCTCGTGGATCAGCTCAAGCCGGGCGGCCGGCTGGTCATTCCGGTCGGCGGCCAGTGGGACGTGCAGGAACTGCTCGTGATCGAGAAGAGGGCCGACGGCACGACCAGCACCCGGCGCACGATCCCCGTGCGCTTCGTCCCGCTCACGCGGGGCAAGTGACCTACGTGCGGCCGCCGGCCCGCGCCGGAGCCGGGTCGGCGCCGCGCGCTTGCCGGCGCCACGCCCACGGCGCCTGCGGTGACGCGTCGCGCCACAGCCCGCGCCGCGCTTCGCGCGCCTCGCTCTCCGCGAATTCGTAGACCTTGCGGTCCTCGAGCGACTGCTCCCGCGCGTACTCGCGGAACCACCACGCGTGACCGCTGCGGACCTGCTCGAGGCCCACGTCGCGCGCGCCCACGTAGAGGACGCACACCTCGCGGCCGTACCGGTCGCGCTTCGGGCAGCGGAGGTCCGCGTGCTTGCCGAAGGCGAGCCGCGCGAGGTGCTCCTTCGCCGCCGCGCCGAAGGCCTGGGCCTTCTCCGGCGCATCGATCCCGGCGAGCCGGACACGGTGCTGCTGGTTCGACGCGTCGAGGACGGTCACCGTGTCGCCGTCCTGGATGCCGACGACCCGGCCACCAAAATCGCGCGCGCTGGCGGACCCCGCGGCAAGCGCCGCTGCGAGAATCGCGCCCAGGATAAAGCGGTAAGCCTTTGACATGACACGGATCTTAACGATCCGGCGCCGGATGACAACAGCATTTGTTCACGCTTTGGCGGCAAACCGCCTTAGCGCAATCGGGCTATAGTTGTAGCGACGTGCCTTCGGGAGATCGAGACCATGCCCCCGCTGCACGAGGTCCGGATCGAGCCCCTGACGCCCGGGGCGTTCGCGCCGTTCGGCCGCGTGATCGCGGCCCGCGACGGCGCCCCCGATTACCGGGGCGCAAGCGGCACGCAGGGCTGGCACGTGCCGTTCGCCTCGGGCAAGCCGCTGCTGTCGGTCCTGACGACCCCGTACCTCGGGCTGCGCTGCACGAAGATGGAGCGGCACCTGCACGTCAGCCAGGCGTTCGTCCCGCTCGGCGGCGCGGCCGCGGCGCTTGCGGTCGCCCCGCCCACCCCCGATCGCGCGTGCCCGCGCATCGAGGACATCCGCGCGTTCCTGCTCGACGGCTCGTGCGGCTACGTGCTGCACGTCGGGACGTGGCACAGCCCCGATCGCCACCCGCTCGCGCCGCCCACGACGACGTACCTCATGATCTCGGATCACGAAACGCAGGCCGATCTCGTGGCGTCCTACGCCGGACACGGGCGTTGGGCCTTGACGCAGGAGATCGACCTGGAGCGGGACTGCGGCGCAGCAGTGGAGCTGGTGCCGTGAAGGCGTCGGACTTTCGGCGGCGGGCCTGCAAATTCCTGTCAAACGTGGCCGCACGCGCGGCGTATTTGACGCATCCTCGCGAGACGCGCTGCGCGCGCGCACGGCCTCGCTAGAGTCACCGGCGGACTGGCGCGAGCCGGATGGAGGGTGACATGAGCCTCGAGTGGATCCGCAGGACGATCGCGTGGGACGTTGGCGTTGGCGCGGTGCGCGGCGCCTTCGTCGCGGTAGGGATGGTGGCCCTCATCTTCGCGGCGGGCGAAGGCACGCGCCTCGTCACCAATAGCGGCCCGGACCTCGCCGCGGACGCCGCGGACAGCACCGAGATCGAGGCGATCGCCACGTATTCGGTGGAGCCCCCGTCGGTGGACCGACGCTTCCGGACGCTGGCGAATCACCTGTCGCGGCGCTACCGCGTCGCCTCCGAGCCGGTGGAGGAGCTGGTCCACGCGGCCTTCGCCGCCGGCCAGCTCACGCAACTCGATCCCCTGCTCATCCTCGCGGTCATCGCGATCGAGTCGCGCTTCAACCCGATTGCCGAGAGCGACTATGGCGCGCGCGGGCTGATGCAGGTCGTACCGCGGTTCCACCTGGAGAAGCTGGCGCTGCACGGCGGCACCGCGACGGTGCTCGAGCCCCACACGAACGTGCTGGTCGGCGCGCAGATCCTCGATGAGTACATCGAGCGCGCGGGCAGCCTCGAGGCTGGCCTGCAGCTCTACAACGGCGCCCTGGAGGATCCCACTCGCGCCTACGCGCAGCGCGTGCTCGCCGAGCGCGAGCGCCTCACGCAGGTGCTGCGGTCGGCGACCCAGGCTCCAGCGAATGCCGCACTCGCCAACTGGCGCAGCTGAGCGAGCGGGTCAGACGACGACCAGCCCCTGCCCGGTCGGCAGTTCGAGCACCTTGTAGCCCTGCGCCGCGAAGAAGGCGTCCTCGGCGCGCTTCTGCGCGCGGTACGCATACCACCCGTAGTCGTCGAGCAGCACGTACGCGCCGGCGACGAGTTTCCCGAACAGCACTTCGAGCGCGCCCACCTCGGCGGCCGCAGAGTTCATGTCCAGGTGCAGGAACGCAATGTCGCGCGGGACCACCTGAGCGAAGATCTCCGGCACGCGCCCCTTGACCAGGCGCGCGTTCGGGAACGGGGCGACCCGCCGCTGGGCGGCTTCGAAGAGGTCGGTCTCGGTATACGGGTTCATGTGTCCCGGGTCCAGCTGGTCTTCGGGAATGCCCGTGAACGTATCGTAGAGGTACCAGGTGCGCGGCTCGCGCGCGAAGTCGAGGTAGCGCATGGCCACCGCGCTCGAGAACGCGCGCAGGACACCGCACTCGACGAAATCGCCGCTCACCCGCAGCGCGTTCCGGGCGCACCAGCAAAAAACGTGCAGCCGCCAAGCGAGGCTGCGCTCCTTCTCGTCGGAGGCCTCGACCCGGAAGGCGGCCATGAACTCCGGATCCTCGAGAAAGCCCGCGTTGCGCTCGAGCGCAATGAGCATGTCCTGGGCCAGCATGCGCGGATAGAGCTCGTTCAGCGCCTGCAGCGCCGCGCGCAGCTTCGCCTTGCCGGCCTCGTCGTCCACCCAGTAGAACATCGCCCGTCCCGCGGTCGTCAGCCCGCTCGCGTCGGCACCACGTCGGTGGGCCTGCCGGCCACCTCGTAGCGCTTCAGCGCCGCCGCGTTCCAGACGAACCCGTGTCCGGGCCGCTGCGGCGGCACGCCCCAGCCGCCGGTCACGCGCCACGGCTCCTCCAGCAGCCCGAGGTCGGTGAGCGAGCCGCCCTCGAGGTCCTCGAGGATCAGGCCGTGCGGCACCGCGCAAAGCGCGTGGACCGACAGCTCGACGGCGAAGTGCGGCGCGACCGGAAGGTTGTGCGCCTCCGCGAGCCTGGCGATCTTGAGCCACTCGGTGTAGCCGCCTACCCGCGGGACGTCGGCCTGCACGATGTCGACCGCTTGCGCGCGGATGTAGTCCGCGAACTGGTAGCGGGTGAAGAGCGTCTCCCCGAGCGCGATCGGCATCCCGAGCGCCGCCCGCGCGTGCGCGTGGCCGGGAATGTCGTCGGCGAGGATCGGCTCCTCGAGCCAGAACGGGCTGAAGCGCTTCAGCATCTCCCCGCGCCGCACCGCCTCGGCGGCGGTCCACTTCTGGTTCGCGTCGAGCAGCAGCATGACCTTCGGCCCGATCGTCTCGCGCACCGTCGCCACGCGCTCGACGTCCTCCTGCGGGTCCTCGCGCCCGACTTTCATCTTCACCGCGCGGTAGCCGCGTTCGAGGAAACCCTGCATCTGCTCGCGCAGCGGCTCGCCGTCGAGGTGCATGTTGATGCCGCTGCCGTAGGCGGGGATTCGGTCGCGCGCACCGCCCAGGAGCTTGTAGAGGGGCACTCCGGCCTGCTTGCCGAGGAGGTCGTAGAGCGCGATGTCGATCGGCGCGAGCGCGAGCGTCGTGAAGCCGCCCGAGCCGTTCGCATGCAGCTCGAGCCAGCAGCGGTTCCAGATCCGCTCGACGTCGCGCGCGTCCATCCCGACGACGAGCGGCGCGAGGTAGTCGTCGATGATGGCGCGAATGCCGGTGCCGCCCATGCCGAGCGTGTACGACCAGCCGGTGCCGACGAGACCGTCGTCGGTGCGGATCGTCGAGACGATCCACTCCCAGCGATGGATCGACTGGATCGCGTCGCTGATCCGGACGGTGGGCGGGACGCGGTAGAGCCGGGTCTCGACCGATTCGATGCGCATGGCTTCCTCTTCTCCCGATTCGTCCGCGCGACCCGCGCCGCGGGCGCCGCGCGTCGGTGCGCATTATGCACGGGGGCCGCGTGCAGGATTTCGCGCGTGCAGGGCGATTCGGGGCTGCAACCATGCGGCAGGTAAATGGATCACAAAGGGCCTGGCAATGCTCCCCCCTTGCAATGCCCGCCCTTTCCTATTCTCCGTCGCAGGCCGACCCGATAACGCGGCCCTCAACAGAGGAGGAGAAGCCATGAGCCGGAATCGCAACCGAATTCAGCGCCACCGCGACGCGCTGCCGGACGAACACTCCAACCGTGCCGGCGACATTCCCTCGCCATCGGTGCCGCAACGCATCGCGAGGGCATTTGCCGCCACGCTCCCGGGCGCTCTGGTCGGGCTTCTCCTCACCCTCGCCGCGCCGGGCGTGGCTTTCGCTGGCGGCGACGATCCGGCCGCCGCGCGGCCTGCCGACATCGGCTATGCGGACCGGATCGCGCCCCTGCGGGCCGCGGCGAAGAACAACGACGTACGCGCCCAGGAGACCCTCGGGCTCATGTATCTCTGCGCCGAGTCGCCTTGCGCGCCCGGTATCGCGCGCGACCTCGACGAGGCTCACTACTGGCTCTCGCGCGCAGCCGCGCGCGGCAGCCTGGTCGCGGCCCACCGGCTTGCCCGGATGCGGGGCGGGAGCCGCCCGGAGCTCGCGGCACGGGCCGACTGAACGACGTCTCCCGAGGCCTCGGGCTTCGGGGCAAGCCCGCGGGAGGATTCGCTGCTGCCATAATCGCGGCGTGCGGATTCTTCTCGTGGAAGACGACCGGATGCTCGCGGAGGCGGTATCGCGCGCGCTGCGCCAGCTCGCGCATTCCGTGCACACGGCCGAGGGCGGGCAGGACGCGGACGACGCGCTCGCCTCGAGCGAATTCGATCTGGTGATCCTGGATCTCGGCCTGCCCCAGATGGACGGCTTCGAGGTGCTCCGGCGCCTGCGCCAGCGCAAGTCGACCGTCCCCGTGCTCGTCCTGACCGTACGCGACTCGGTTGAGGACCTCGTCGCCGGCCTGGACCTGGGCGCCGACGACTACCTCACCAAGCCGTTCCAGCTCGCCGAGCTCGAAGCACGCGTGCGCGCGCTCATCCGCCGCGCGCACGGGAGCACCGGCGCGCAGATCGAGCACGGTGCGCTGCGCCTGGACGTGGCCGGCCGGCGACTGTTCTGCAACGGGCAGCCGGTCGAGCTCTCCGCGCGCGAGTTCGCGGTGCTCGAGCTCCTGCTGCTGCGCGAGGGGCGCGTGGTCACCAAGCAACAGATCGCCGAGCATCTCTACGGCTGGGAGGAGATGTCGCGCAGCAATGCGGTCGACGTCTTCATCTACCGGCTGCGCCGCAAGCTCGAGCCGTCGGGGGTCGACGTGCGCACGGTCCGCGGCATGGGCTACCTGATCGAGAAGCATGCCGCGTGAGCGGACGCCGCTGCTGCGCCGGCAGCTGCTCACCTGGCTGCTGGTTCCGCTCATCCTGCTGCTCGCCGCCGACACCTTCATCGGCTTCTGGGTGGCGCGCAGCTTCGCGGAGCGCGCCTACGATCGCGCGCTGATCGAGATCGCGCGCGACGTCTCGCTCCACTTGCGCGGCGCCGGCGGCGCGTTGGTGCTCGACCTGCCGCCGGAGGCGCGGCGGGTGCTCTTCTCCGATCCGGCCGGCCGCGTCGCGTTCGAGGTGGCCACGCCCGACGGCGGGCACGTCGCGGGCGATGCGATCGCGCCGCCCCGCGGCGCGCCGGCGGGACCGAACGGCGAGCGGCTCTACGACGGCGCGCTGGGCGCGCGCCCGGCGCGCATCGTGCAGCTTGCGGTGCCTGCCGAGGTCGCCTCCGGGCGCCCGGCGGCGCTGGTGCGGGTGGCAGAGACGAAGGAGAGCCGCGACGAGCTCGCGCGCGAGATCCTGCTGAGCGAGCTCGTGCCCCAGCTGCTGCTCATCGTCATCGCCGCGCTCGTGGTGTGGCACGGCGTGGTGCGCGGTCTCGCGCCGCTCCAGCGCCTGCAGCGCGCGCTCGCCGTCCGCTCGCATCTGGATCGCAGTCCGCTCGCCGACGAGGGCGTCCCCGGCGAAGTGCGCCCGCTGCTCCTGTCGATCAACGATCTCCTGGCGCGTCTCGATCACGCCCTGACGCTGCAGGGGCGATTCATCGCCGATGCCGCGCACCAGCTGAAGACCCCGATCGCGGCGCTGCACGCGCAGTTCGAGCTCGCGCGGCGCGAGGCCGACCCCATCCGCATGCGTGAGGCGGTGGACGCTGCGATCCCTGGGCTCGAGCGCCTCTCGCGCCTCGCCTCGCAGCTGCTCTCGCTCGCGCGGAACGAGCCCGAGGCGGCGGAGACGGTGCGCCTCGTGCCGCTCGACCTGAACACGCTCGGGCTCGAGGTGGCGACGCAGTGGGTTCCGGAGGCGCTCAAGCGCGGCATCGACCTGGGTTTCGAGGCGAGCGCCGCGCCGGCGATGGTGCGCGGCGACGCAGGGCGCCTGCGCGAGCTGCTGGACAACCTGCTTGACAACGCGGTGCGCTACAGCCGCGTCAACGGCCGCGTCACCGTGCGGGTGCTCGCCGTGCCGAGCTCGGTGCTCGAGGTGAACGACGACGGCCCCGGCATCCCGCCGGAGGAGCGCGAGCGGGTCTTCGAGCGCTTTCACCGGCTGCTCGGCAGCCACCAGGAGGGCAGTGGCCTCGGCCTCGCTATCGCGCGCGAGATCGCGCGCATCCACGGCGCGGAGATCTCGCTGCGCGACGACGCCGACGGCGTGGGAAACACGTTCAGCGTGGCCTTTCCGGTGGCGTAAGGTTTCGTTCATCTACACGTGCAGCAGACGTCATTCTCACGACGGCTGGCGGTAACGCGCGTTTCGTATGCTCGGCTCGGACTGGAAAAGGAGTTCGAGCCATGGAACTCGTCACGTCGACTTTCTTCTGGGTCACGCTGGCCCAGATCATGATGATCAACATCGTGCTGAGCGGCGACAACGCGGTGGTCATTGCGCTCGCGAGCCGCTCGCTCCCGCCGCGGCAGCAGAAGCAGGCGATCATGTTCGGCAGCCTGGGCGCGATCGTGCTGCGGGTCGTGCTCACGTTCTTCGCCGTGCTCTTGCTCGGCCTCCCCTTCCTCAAGATGATCGGCTCCGTACTGCTCGGGTGGATCGGCATCCAGATGCTGATTCCCGAGGACGGCGAAGCGCAGGTCGACGACAGCGCGCACATGTGGTCGGCGATCAAGACGATCATCGTCGCCGACTTCATCATGAGCCTCGACAACGTGCTCGGCGTGGCGGCCGCGGCCAAGGGCAGCCTCGTGCTGCTCATCATCGGCCTCGCGATCAGCATCCCGCTCATCATCTACGGCAGCACGCTCATCCTGAAGCTCATGGAGCGCTTCCCGATCATCGTCACGCTCGGCGGCGGCGTGCTCGGCTGGGTCGCCGGCGAGATGGCGGTCACCGACCCCGCCGTGGCGTCGTGGATCGACAGCCACGCGCACTGGTTGCACGAAAGCGCGCCCGCCCTGGCGGCGATGTTCGTCGTGGGCGTCGGGAAACTGGCCGCGAGCCACAAGGAGAAGACCACCGCGACCTGGCGGGAGCTGCAGGAAGCGCCGGCACCGGAGCCGGAACCGGAGCCGGCGGCGGCGCCTGAGGGCTATCGCTGGGCCTACCGGCGCTGGAAGCCCGGGCCGGACGGGCGCCGCGAGTACGCGCTGCTCGCGCAGGGAGACGATTACTTCCGCTACCTGCTGCCGGTGTCGCGCGTGCGCTCGCGGCTGAGGCGTTAGCGCCGGCGCGCGGCGCCAAGACAGTAACAGTCGCGACTCGGGGCTCGGCGAGCTCGGCGCGCACGCGTTTCCCGCCCGGGAGCGTCGTGTCCGAAGGAGTTCGACGTGGAGGTCGAGTGTATCGCCGTCGTCTGACAGCAGTGGCGGCTCAGTACCGGTAGAACAACTCCTGTATCTCCCGGCGGTCGCGGCTGATGGTCAGCGCCAGCATCAGCAGGATGCGCGCCTTTTGTGGCATCAGGTCGTCGGACACGATGAAGCCGCCGTCCGCCTTCTTGGGCGTCACGATGACGCGCCCGGCGCAGGAGCGGGTGGCGAGCACCACCGGGATTCCCGCCCGCACGGCGCGCTCGCCGGCTTCGAGGAAGACCCCAGGCAGCGAGCCGCCGCCGAAGCCGACCAGCACGAGGCCGTCCGTGCCGTGCTCGCGCAGCGCATCGATCAGCACGCCGTCGGCGCCGGCATAGGCATACACGATGTCGACGCGCGGCAGCGTCTGCCTGTTTCGCACGTCGAACGGTGTGGCGGCAGTGTGCGGCCGGGAGACGTCGCGGTAGAACCTGACCTGCCCGTCGGAGTCGACGTATCCCAGGACGCCGTAGTCGCGGCTGCCGAACGTGTTCACCCGGTAGGCACTGGTCTTGGTGACGTCCCGCGCGCTCTGGATCTCGTTGTTCAGGACGGTGAGGACGCCGCGGCCCGTCGCGTCGGGACACGCGGCCAGGCGAATCGCGTCCAGGAGGTTGAGGTCCGCGTCCGTGCCGAGCGCACTGGGCGGCCGCATCGCGCCGGTGAGGACCACGGGGCAGTCCGACTTCACGGTAAGGTGAAGGAAATACCCGGTCTCCTCGAGCGTGGCAGTCCCGTGGGTGATCACCACGCCGTGAGGAGGATTCGCTCCGTTCAGCAGCGCATCGATGCGCCCGCCGAGCAGCAGCCACTCCGCCGGTCCGATCGACGGACTGCCCACCCGGAGCAGGTCCTCGGCCCTCACTTCGGCGACTTGCCCTGCCTCCGGAATGCGCGTGAGCATCTCGTCGACTTCCAGACGCCGGGCGAGCTCCACATAGCGGGTGAAGTCGAGGCGGTCCGAGCCGAGGGCCGAAATGCTGCCGCCCGTTCCAATGACGTGCACGACGGGGCGAGCGTCAGCCATGGCGTCTCCTCGTGCGAGAGGTCGGGATTCGGGTTGCCGCGGCGCCGCGCGTTCAGGGCAGAAGGAGGACCTTGCCGAAGATCTCCCGCGACTCGACGACGCGGTGCGCTTCGGCAGCGTCCTCGAGCGGATAGCTGCGGTGGATGACCGGCTTTAGCATTCCCTCTGCCACCAGGCCCATGACGGTCCTGATCTCGGTCACCGGGGCGTTCTTCGATCCGTGCAGCCGAAGCTCGCCGCGGAAGAACGGGATGATGTCGAAGGGCACGACCTCGCCGGCGTGCGCGCCTACGGTGACGATTACCCCGCCGCGCTTCAGACATTTCACGCTCCGCGTGAAAACCTCCCCGCCGACGTGTTCCATGACCACGTCCACGCCCTTGCCACCCGTGAGCTCGAGCACCCGCTCGGCAAAGTCTTCCCTGCTGTAGTTGACGAGGTGGTGCGCACCCAGCACCCTCGCGCGCTCGAGCTTGCGGTCGCTGCTCGCGGTGGCGAATACGGTGGCCCCAGCCAGCCTCGCCACCTGGATCGCGGCGCTGCCGATGCCGGAGCCCGCCGCCTGGATCAGTACGCTCTGGCCCGCCCGCAATTCGCCCCGGTTGACGAGCACGTGCCAGGCGGTGCCGAATGCGATCTGGCTCGCCGCAGCGGCCTCGAAACCGACGTGCGGCGGCAGCGGATTCAGATTCGCAACTGGCACCTTTACGTACTCGGCGTATCCGCCGGGCAGGTCGAGCCCGAAATAGCCCTCCCGCACGCACAGGTTGTCGCGGCCGCTCAGGCAGTACTCGCACCTTCCGCACGGCACGCGGCAGGTCACCCACACGCGGTCTCCCTCCCTCAGCGGGCCCGCCCGGTCGCCGAGCGACGCGACTTCGCCGGCAAATTCGCGTCCGAGGATGTGCGGAAAGGTGACGGGGATGCGCGAGGTCCCGGCGCGGTGGTCCACGTCCACGTGGTTGATGCCCACCGCACGCACGCGCACCACGGCTTCGCCGGGCCCGGGGGTAGGCGCGCCGACCTCCTCGCAGACCAGGACTTCCGGACCGCCGAACCGATGGAACCAGGACACCTTCATTGTCGCGCTCCGCTGTAGATCTACGGGTTTCGGCGTGCCCGGATGTCGTCCGGGATGCGGCGCTTGAGGAACCGCCCGTCCCGGGGATCGCCGTGGAATCGTCCATCGGCCACCATCACCTTGCCGCGCAGCACCGTCAGGACCGGCCAGGCGCCGACTTCCTTGCCTTCCCAGGGCGTGTAGTCGCTCTCGTGCAGGTCCTGCGCGCGCACCGTGCGCCGCTGGCTCGTGTCGAGCACGGTGATGTCGGCATCCGCCCCGACGGCGATGGCGCCCTTGCGCGGATACAGCCCGAGGATGCGCGCCGCGTTCGTCGACACGACGTCAACGAACCTCTCGAGGGGGTAGCCGCGCTTCTCGACGGTCTCGGTGTAGATCACGGCCACGCGCGGCTCGACGCCGGAGTTTCCTCCGGTGGTGTCGTCGACGCGAACGCCCTGCACCTTGACCGCGAGCTTGCAGCATATCTCGTCGGTCGCGACCGAATGCAGATGGCCGCGCGCCAGGCCGTCCCACAACGCGTCCTGATCGCGCCTTGACTTGAGCGACGGGTAGGTGTGGTAGATCTGGCCGTTCGGCCGGCGATAGTCCTCACTCGTATAGAGCAGATACTGGTGCAGCGTCTCGCCGTAGACCGGGAAGCCGCGCGCCCGGCTCTCAGCGATTGCCGCCACGCCGGCCGCGGCACTGACGTGCATCATGTACAGCGCCATGCCCTCGACGTTCTCGGCAAGCCGGATGACGCGGCGGAACGACAGGTCCTCCGAGAGCACGTTGTGCACTTCTGCCATGTGCTCGAAGCCGGTCCGGTTCTCCGCAAACAGCTTCTCGTACATGTGCATCACGATATCGTTGTCCTCGGCATGGACGACGCAGAGCCCGCCCGCGCGTGCGGTGACCTTGAAGATCTCCCACAGGGCACCGAAGCCGACCATGCGACCGCGGCGGCTGGGCGTGATGTCGGTGGTGAACACCTTTACCGTCGAATAACCCGCCTGCACGGCCTCCGCGATCTCCGCGATCGTCGTGGGCGGCACTCGACCGCGCAGCATGACGTGGTAGGCGTAGTCGCAGTAGCAGCGGCCGGCGAACTCCCGATCGCGCGCCTCGATGGCCTCCCGCAGGCCCTGATTCGATGATTCGTCGCCATCGCGGTCGGGCTTGCAGAAGGCAAAGTCGATGAGCGTCGTCGTGCCGCCCCAGAGCGCCGCCCGGCTCACCTGCTCGGGCGGGTCGCTGTGTCCGGCGGGTTCGCCCGGCCGGAACGCGGGCATGTGCCAGGAACAGTGCACGTGCGGGTCGATTCCGCCCGGCATCACGACGCCGCCGCCGGCGTCGATGACGCGCCCCGCCTGGCCGGGCGCGAAGGTGCCGCGCGCGGCCAGCGCCGCGATGACGCCGTCCTTCACGGCGATCTCCCACGGACCGACACCGTGCGGCGTGACCACCCGATCGCCGCGGATCAAGAGATCGAACATTGCACCTCCTATTGCTCCCGTGCACTCGGCGCGCCCGGCGCCGTGTCGGCGCCGGCCTGCAGCGCCGCCACCTCGGACTCAAGAGCGTCGAGCAGCGCCTCGAGCCAGCGCGGATCCAGGCCCAGCGCGATGACGACGATGCGCGTGGTGCGGTCCGCGTCCGGCCACGCATCGAGCCAGACCGGCGGATGAAACACGTGCTGCACGCCGTGGATCACCGCCGGACGGCCCGGGCTCTCGAGCACGTCGACGAGACCCTTGAGGCGCAGCAGACGGGCGCCGCAGTGCTCCGCGAGGACCTGCAGGAACAGCGACAGCGTCACCGCCCGCAACGGCGTGCGGCGGCGCAGGCAGAAAGTGCTGACGGCGTCATCGTGGCGGCCGGCCGCGTGGCCGTGGGCGTGATCCGCCGGGTCGCTGGGGACGCCTTTGGCGGCGAGCCAGCCGCGCACGTCGGGACCGCCCGCCTGCGCCCGGCCGCCGAACAGCCGGCTCGCGTCGACGGCCCCGTGCACCGCGGTCAGCTTGGGTGCAGCGGGGTTGAGCGCCTCGAGCCGCTCGGCGAGGCCGTTCGAACTCGGGTCGTCCAGATCGGTCTTGGTGAACACGATGCGGTCGGCGATCGCCGCCTGCTTGACCGATTCCGGGTGTGCGTCGAGCGTGGCGGCGCCGGCCGCCGCATCGACCGTGGCGATCACCGACTCCAGGCGCAGTGCCTCGGCAATCGCGGGGTCGGTCATCAGCGCCTGAAGGATCGGCGCCGGGTCGGCCAGCCCGCTCGTTTCGATCACGATGCGCTCGAACGGCGCGATCGCGCCGGCCGCCCGCCGCGCGAGGAGGCGCCCGGCCGTGCGCACCAGGTCGCCGCGTACGCTGCAACACATGCAGCCGCTGTCGAGCAGGACGATCTCCTCGTCGGCTGCCTCGACCAGCAGGTGGTCGAGCCCGACCTCGCCGAACTCGTTGACGATCACGGCGGTGCGCGCGAGCGCCGGGTCGCGCAGCAGGCGCGCGAGCAGCGTCGTCTTCCCGCTGCCGAGGAAGCCGGTGATCACCGAGAAGGGAACCGCGCTCATCGTCAGCGCGAGCCGGCGTCGCGGCTGCGGAGTTGCTGCGCGCCGATCACCAGCCGGCCCGCAGGTGCGTCGGGCGCGAGCGCTTCGCGCAGCCGCCGCAGCAGACCCGGCAGCCCGGCGTGGCGGTCCGGCCCGGCCGCCTCGCCGGAAGCCGGATCGCGCAGCGTCACGGTCCAACCGTGGGCGCCGTGGCTCACGCGTATCGCCGCGCCGGCTCGGGGCACGATGAGGAATCCGCTCGCGTCCTCCGGGTCCGGGGCAACCGTGGCCGCAACGCCCCAGAGGCCCAGCGCGCCGGATAGAACGCGAAACGTCCGCGCGTGCCATGCCGCGTCGTGCACCACGAGGGAATCATATGCCGGCCGGGGGCCACGATGAGCCCCGGCGCGGCGGCCGGTTTCGAATCTGTTGCTTGACATTTATTATCGACGGCGGAAGTATGGCAGCGGAAGATATTCACGTTGTCGATGCCGATATGGCCGGCGTCGATACCGTCGCCTGCAACAAGAACCTGAGGAGCCCCAATGAAGCGTTCAGCTGCGGTTTCGATTTCCGTGTTCGCAGGCACCCTCGGCCTCGCTGCGGCGGGCACCGCCCTCGCTCAGCAGAGCTTCCAGCTTCGATGGGGCCACTATCTCGCCGACAGCCCGTTCGTCCAACTCGAGAAGGATTACGCCGCCAGGATCGAGAAGCGGACGAACGGCCGGGTAAAGATCACCATCACGTTCGCCGGCGGGCTCGGCAAGGGCGAAGAGCTACTGATGCTCACGTCGCGCGGCGCGATCGACATGACCGCCACCGCCCCGGGGTACAACCCGGATCAGCTCCACTACTGGCGGGCGTTCCAGCTGCCGCTCACTTTCCAGACGACGCAGCAGGCCATGATGGTCCTCGGCAAGGTGTACGAGGAGTTCCCGGTCTACCGCCAGGAGATGGACAAGGTCGGCGTGGTGTGGCTCCTTCAGCAACCGCTCGGCGCGTACTACCTCAGCGGTCCTTCACCTGAATGCACCACCGTTGCCGCGCTGCGCGGCAAGAAGATCCGCAGCTTCGGGGCCGACATTCCGAAGGCGTTCAGCGCGATCGGAGCGGTGCCGGTGACCGTCGCGCCCACGGCGATCTACGAGGCGTTGCAGCGCGGCACCCTCGACTACTCGTTCATCAACGCGGGCAACATTCAGGCGTTCAAGCTGTTCGAGGTCGGCAAGCACCACTGCGGCCCGGTGATGGCGATCACCGGCCACAACATCACGATGGGCAAGCGCACCTGGGCCAAGCTGCCGCCGGACATCCAGAAGATCTTCATCGAGGAGGGGCGCCAGACCATGAAGGACTATCTGGCGTGGGTCGACGACTTCGAGGCCAAGGCGGCGGCGAACATCAAGGCGCAGGGCGGGACGTTCGCAGCGTTCCCGGCCGACGAGCTGAAGAAGTGGAAGGCCGCGGCGCCGGACTTCCTGGGAGAGTGGGAGAAAGCCACCGCCGCGGCCACCGGGGACGCCGAGACGCCGAAAAAGGTCGCGGCACGCTGGAGACAGCTGCTCGCGCAATGACCCATTGGCGGGGCCAGGCCGGGCGCGGTATACCGAAATCCTGACCGCGCGGGAGACGCATGCGGCGGTTTAGCGCGGCGTTGTCGCGTCTCGCGCTCGGCCTGCTGCTGCTGGGCGCGGTGGGAATGATCGTGTCCATGCTGCTCGGCTTCGCCGACGTCGTGGGCACGAAGTTCCTCGACTGGCCGGTGCCGGGCACGCTCGAGGTTACCGAGAGCACCATGGTGCTGATCGTGTTCGGCGCCCTCGCGTACACTCAGGAGCGGCGCAGCCACATCCGCGTGGAGCTGCTCTACGGCCACGTCGGTCCGCGGGGAAAATCCTTCATGGAGCTCGTGACGCACGCGATTGCGTTCGTATTCTTCGGGCTGGTCGCCTGGCAGGGCATCGGCGAGCTGACCTACAGCTGGCAGATCCGCGAAGCGACCATGGGTACGGTGCGCTTCCCGCTCTACCCTGCGCGCTTCCTACTCGTGCTCGGCGCCGTGCTGCTCCTCCTCCGTCTGGCGATCGACATCGTGGAAGACTTCGGCCGCCTGCGGCGCGGCGAACCGCCGCCCGCGCCCTCGGCCAGAGTCCCGGCCGAGGGATAAGCGCCGCGCCATGCCGCTTCTGACTCCGGAAGTCGCCGGCTACCTCGTGGTCGGGCTGCTGCTCCTGTGCCTCACCCTCGGCGTGCACATCGGCGTCGCGCTCGGCCTCGCCGGATTCCTGGGCATTTACCTCACCGTCGGGGCCGACGCGGCGCTGGCGCAGATCTCCACGATCCCCTTCAGTACGACGAATTCCTTCACGCTCGCGGTGATCCCGCTCTTCATCCTGATGGGGTCCTTCGCCACGGTGGCGGCCATCACGACCGATCTCTTCCGCGCCGCCTACGTCTGGTTCGGCAACCTGCGCGGCGGCCTCGCCATGGCGACCGTCCTGTCCTCGGCCGCGTTCGGCGCGGCGTCGGGGTCGACCATCGTGAACGCCGCGGTGTTCACGAAAATGGCGATGCCGGAAATGACGCGCTTCGGGTACGACGTGCGCCTGAGCGCCGGCTGCATCGCCGCCGCCGGCACGCTCGCTGCGCTGATCCCGCCCAGCATCTTGATGGTGGTCTACGCGGTCATCACGGAGCAGTCGATCGGCAAGCTGCTCATCGCCGGAATCGTGCCGGGCATCCTGACGGCGCTGATCTACTGCGGGGGCATCTACGCGATGGCACGCTTGCGGCCCGATATCGCCCCGCGCGCGCATCTCACCTTCAGCTGGGCGGAGCGGTTCAAGGCCCTCAACGGCGTCTACGGAATCATCTTCCTGTTCGTGCTGGTGATCGGCGGCATCTATGGCGGCTACTTCCCGGCGACGTACGCCGGGGCAGTGGGCGCTTTCGGCGCCTTCGTCATTGCGCTTGGCAAGCGCCGGCTGGGGATGGGGTCGCTCGTCGAGGTGCTGAAGGAGGCGGCGGTCACGACCTCGGTGATCTTCATCATCGTGATCGGCGGAATCATCTTTTCCCGTTTCCTCACCTATTCCGGACTCGTCACCATCATCTCCGGCGCGCTGCTGGAGCTCGAGACGGGGAAGTACCTGTACCTCGCCGGTTTCATCCTGCTGTTCCTGGTGCTCGGCTGCTTCGTCGAGCCGATCGCCATCATGGTGATGACTCTGCCGATCATGTTCCCGGTCATGAAGGACGCCGGGTTCGACCCGATCCTGCTCGGCGTCATCGCGGTCAAGCTCGCGGAGATCGGCGTGCTCACGCCGCCGGTGGGATTGAACGTCTTCGTCGTGAAGAGCGCCTCGCCGGTGCCGGTGACGCTCGGCCAGGCCTTCACCGGAGTGACGCCGTTCATCCTGCTGGACTTCCTTTCTCTCGGGCTCTACGTCGCCTTCCCCGAGCTGGTCCTGTGGCTGCCGAACCTGATGAGCTAGCCGGGCGTCCGCCAGGCGACGCGAAGAGAAGGATTCCGTGGAGGTTTCGATGCCGGTGTTGAAAGCCGAAGGCAGAACGTTCCCGACCCACACGCAGGTGCTCGTCATCGGCGCCGGCGCGTGCGGCACGATCGCGGCGCTCGCCGCCAACGAGCGCGGCGCGGAAGTGCTCATCCTTGAGCGCGATGCGAAGCCCACGGGCAGCACCTCGCTCTCCGGCGGGCAGATCCCGGCGGCGGGCACCAAGCTGCAGCGCGCCGCAGGGCTCCTCGACGACACGCCCGAGATCCTCGCCAAGGACATCATCAACAAGGCGCACGGCGAGTGCGATCACGAGATGGCCTGGCACATCGCGCGCGAGTCGGCGAAGACCATCGACTGGCTGGTCGACCGCTACAAGCTGCCGCTGTCGTGCATCCTCGATTTCCAGTACCCCGGCCACAGCCGCATGCACATGCACGCCTCGCCGTCGCGCTTCGGCGCGGAGCTGCTGGCGGTGCTGCTCAGCGCGGTGGAGGCGGAGGGCATCCCGCTCGCCACCTCCGCCTGCGCGACCGACCTGTACGCCGACCCCGATGGCCGCATCCGCGGCGTGCGCGTGACGCGCCCCGACGGCAAGACCGAGGAGATCGGCTGCGACGCGCTCATCCTCGCCTGCTGCGGGTACGGCGGCGACAAGGCGCTGATCGCGAAATACATCCCTGAGATGGTCAACGCGCACTACCACGGTCACTCGGGCAACACCGGCGACGCCGTCAAGTGGGGCGAAGCGCTCGGCGCGTCGATCAAGGACATGGGCTCGTTCCAGGGGCACGGCGCGGTCGCCACACCGGTCAACTCGCACATCGGCTGGCCCGCGGTCACCGAAGGGGGCTACCAGGTCAACAAGCACGGCGAGCGCTTCTCGAACGAGAACGAAGGTTATTCGGAGCAGGCGCTCAAGGTCGCGCGCCAGCCCGACCACGTCGCCTGGACGATCTTCGACGAACGCTGCCACCGGATCGCGATGCAGATGCACAGCCACGTCGTCGCCGACGAGGCGGGCGCGTTCAGGGTCTGCCGCACGCCGGAGGAGATCGCGCGAGTGATCGGCTGCGACGCGGCGACCCTTGCGGCGACCATGAAGGAGGTGGAGGACCTCGCTGCCGGCAGGAAGAAGGATCCGTTCGGCCGCAACTTCACCACCAAACCGCCGCTCGTGCCGCCGTACCGCGTGGTGAAGGTGATGGGCGCACTGTTCCACACCCAGGGCGGGCTCGAGGTGAACAAGGAGATGCGCGTGCTGAGAAAGGATGGCACGCCGTTCCCCAACCTCTTTGCCGGCGGCGGCGCCGCGCGCGGCCTTTCCGGTCCGGCCGACTGGGGCTACCTCTCGGGCTCCGGCCTCATGACGGCGACCAACATGGGACGGCTCGCCGGCGAGGCGGCCGCCGCATTGGTCAAGAAATAGTCAGCTGATCTGCCGGAGAGCACTGGACAAGGCGCCGAGATTCGACGCGTCCGCCAGTCCCTCGACCGCGCGCTCGACTGACGCGATCGCCTCCGGTCGCAGGGAGCGCGCAGCGTTGGTCCGGAATTTGGCGACGAGCGCCTCACTGCCCGGCGGGCGCGTGTGATTGCCGTACACATCGTCGATGCGCACCCGCTCGGCCGGCGCGCCCTTCCTTTCGCACACGATTTCGGCTTCGAAGCGCTCTGGAAAGAGCGCCCCCGGCAACGGTTCCCACTCGATGCGCCGCGCGAGCTCGCGCACCGCGTCGCTCGCCGGCGATTCGAAGGTGGCGAGATCGACTTTGCCCTCCGCCAGCCGGGCGGCCACCACGATCGGCAGGCTCCAGCGCGCAGCGTGCGCGGTTTCGGGCGCCAGCTTGACCTCCCACGGGTCGCAGATGACGGGCGCCTCGCCGGCCGGCACGCGGCACAGAATGCGGGCCACGTCGCCGGCGCGCACGCCGCGCGCGGCGAGCTCGCCGGCCGCTTCGACGAACGGATGCAGGTAGTGACAGCACGGATAGAACTTGTACGCGGCGTCCGTCAGATGCCACTTGCGGCCCATGTCCCCGATGCGGGCCCGGAAGCGCTCCGGCGCCTCTGCATCGCCGGCAAACTGCCGGAACAGGCCATGACGTCCCTCGAGCGAGGTCTCCGGGCCGGTCATCCCCGAGCGCGCGAGCCGCGCGGCGACCACGCCGCCGTGCGCCGCCCAGCCGGGATGCAGGGACTTGACCGACGAGCCATTGGTCAGGAACTCCATTACGCCCGAGGCCTGGCTGAGCGAGATTCCGAGCGCGGCGACGCTCTGGTCTTCGCTCGAGCCGAGAAGTTCGGAGGCGAGGAGCGCCGACGCCAGCGCGCCGCCGACCGAGGTGCTCATGAAGCCGTGCGCATGAAAGCGGGCCGGCGCGGCGAGGCCGAAGCGGATGAGAACCTCCCAGCCCCGCGCAAACGCGCCGAGCAGCGCCGCACCGCTGACGCCCCGGGCTTCGCCGACGGCGAGCGCCGCGGCCGCGATGACCGCGCTGCCGTGCTGGATCGAGGCGGTGTGGGTGTCGTCGTACTCCAAGCTGTGGATCAGGCCGCCGTTGACGAGCGCGGCGTCGGCGGCCGCGGCGCCTGTGGCCTGCCCGAACACAGTGGTGGGTCCGCCGCGCGCGACGTCCTTCGCGAAGTCGCGATAGGCCGCTGCGACCGGCGATCCAGCGGCGGCGAGGCCGACGCCGCAGGCGTCGAGCAGATGCCACCGCGCGGCGATCGCGACCTCATCTGGAAGCGGCGCCCGTGCCGCCGCGCGGAGCGCCGCGACGAGCTCGCGAGCGAGCGTCACGACTTGACCATCTCGCCGAGGACCTCACGCCACGGCCGGGTGGCGAGCGCGCCATCGCCGCGAATCAAGCGGGCCATGGCCTCCGGGACCGCCGGGAAGACGCCGCCCGCGTTCTCGGCGAGCTTCGCGAGCAGCGTCTGCTCGTCGAAGGGCTGATCGGCGCCGCCGCGCGCGCTCTCGCAGACCGCCGACATTTCGCCGCCGTCCTCGAAGCGCATCGTCACCCGCGCCGGACGGTCCTTCGGCCACGGCTTCAGGTCCTGATACGGCGCGATGCGCACGCGACGCCGCAGCGTCGCGATGCCGTCGTCGGTCAGCTTGTCGAAGGTGAACGCGCGCGCCCCGGCCGTGCCGAGGCGCGTCGTCGCGGCGATCGCGTGCGGGATGGAGAACTTCGCGGCAAGCACCGTCTCGGGCTCCACGGTCCGCAACGCCTGCCCGCTCGGGGCGGTCTCGACCACGATCTCGGCGATGTCGTCCACCTTGCGTTCGCGCAGGCGGCCGAGCAGGTCGAGCGTCGCTTCGACGGCGGAGTGCGCGTAGGCGCAGCAGGCGAAGACCTTGTGATAGCCGTTGGCGACCGACCACGCGGTACCGAGGCCGTCGACCAGTGCAGCGGGAACGGCCTTGGTCCCGAACGAGCCGACGAAGACGTCGTACGGCGTCACTGCGCCGCCGCCGATCCCCGCCTCGGCCCAGTCCGCCGCCCGCAGGCCGAGCCACGCGCCGGCCGAGGTCCAGGCGTTTCGCACCAGCGACCCTTCGACCGCGGTGTCGAACGGGCCGGCGAACGCCATGCTCGCCGCGCCGGTAACCGTATCCAGCATCGTCCTGGCGTCGTGGCGGCGCGCGAGCGAAGTCGCGACCGCCGCGCCGATCGGGGCGAACGCAGCGTGCGGATGCACGTTGAAGACCGGGAACGGGAACGCGAGCGCGAAGCGCGTCGTGACCTCGTAGGCGACCGCGAGCGCGCGCAGGACCTCGTCGACGGTGAGGCCTCGCACCTCCGCCTCCGCGAGCAGGGCCGGGATCGTGTAGGCGCCGGCATGACAGGACGCGTTGCGGAAGCCCTCGTCGAGCTCGCACCAGGTGATCGCCATCCCGTTCACGCTCGCAGCGGAGTACCGGTCGATGCGAGGGGCGCCCTGCGCAAGGACCGTCGCCTCCTTCGCGCCCGACGCCGTCCGTGCCAGACCCTCGCGCGCCCGCGCGACCTGCGGCTCGAGCGAGCCCGCCACCATCGCGCCGACGTCGTCGGCGAGGATCGTCGCGGCGCGGCGACGCACCGCGTCGGGCAGGGGGTTCGACGCGGCTCCGGCCGCCCACTCGATCAGCTTGCGCGTGTTTGCCGCCGCCTGGGTGCGGGCGGGATCTTCGCTCTTGACCATGAGGAGTCTCCTAGCTCAGCTTCCCGAGGATCGGCGCCTCGCCGATGCGGCGCCAGAGATACTTGCCGTGACCGCCGGGGCCGACAATCTTGCCGTCCTGCATCACCGTCACGCCGCGCACGATGGTGCGGACCGGCCAGCCCTTGAGGACCTGATTCTCGTAGAGGCTGTAATCGGCATACGAGCCCATCTCGGCCGGCACGAACTTTCGCTCCTTGTCGAGATCGACGATCGTGAAGTCGGCGTCGTAGCCGGGTGCGATGTTGCCCTTGGCCGGCACGAGATCGAAGATCCTCGCCGGCGCCGCGGCGAGCAGCTGGCAGATCCGCTGCAGTGGGAGCTTCCGCTTGTGGTATCCCTCCGAAAGCAGGACCGGGAGGATCGCCGCGATCCCCGGGAAGCCCTGCGCGGCCAGCCAGAGGGGCTTGTCCTTGGTGGCGCGCCGGCGGGCCGAGTGGTCGGAGGCGACGAGGTCGATCGTGCCGTCGAACACCGCCTCCCAGAGCGCGTCCTGGTCGTCCTTGGTGCGAAACGGCGGATTCGCCTTGCCGATGCCGCCGAGGTCGGAGTCCTCGGTGTGCGTCAGGTAGTGCGGGCAGGTCTCGATCCAGACCTGGTCGTAGCGCTTTCTCCACTTGCGAATCTCGTCGAGGGTGAGGCGCGAGGAGATGTGCGGGAAATAGACCCGTGCGCCGGTGCGCTCGGCGAAGTACATGGCGCGGATGGCCGGCTCCGACTCGGTGACGGCGGGCTTGCACGCGGCCCAGTCCTTCAGCGTGCTGCCGCCTGCCGCCTGCACCTTCTGGCGCGTGCGGTTGACGATCTCTATGTTCTCGGTGTGGCAGACGACGATCGGTTTGCCCACGCGCGCGGACTCGGAGAGGAGGTCCCAGAAGTAGCCATCGTCGGTGCCGTCCAGGCCGAGGTAGCGGCCCTCCTCGCCCTTGAAGTTCATGAAGTACTTGAACGAGGTGACGCCGTAGTCCTTGACGTAGGTGCCAAGCTCCTTGATGTGCAGTTCGTTGGCGGTGCTGAAGTGGAACCCGTAGTCGACGTGGCAGCGCGTGCGCGCGTACTCCTGCTCGCGCTTGTAGACCTCGGCGTAGGCCTCGTTGTTGAGAAAGTAGCCGAGGACGGTGGCGATGCCGCCCTGAGCTGCGTACACCGTCTCGTGGGTGTACTCGGTGATCTTCTCGCCGAAGCCGAAATGCACGTGCGCGTCGATCAGACCGGGAAAGACATGCAGACCCGCGACCGAGTGCTCGGGCGTCCCGGGCGGCACCGCCGCCCCGCGCGACAGCACCGCCGCGATCCTGCCGTTCTGCACCAGGACGTCCTCCGGTGCCGGCACGCGATCCGGGAAGACCACGGTACCCCCGCGCAATACGAAATCGCTCATCGTTCCTCCTGCCTTTCGCGTAGGTCCTTCATCGAGTAGACGGCCTGCGTGCCCGCCGGGGTGTTGAGCGCGGGCAGCGTCGCCGCGAGGTCCTGCTCGCTCAGGTCGCGCGCGATGCACACCAGGCGATTTCCGTGATCGGCATCGGGCCACTCCCGCAATCGCTGCGGCGGATGGAACACTCCCTGCACGCCCTGCACGAGCGCAATCTCCCCGCTGTCCTCCATCCGCAGCAACCCCTTGACGCGGATCAGCTGCGCGCCGAACTCCGACGCGGCGAGCCGGCACCACGCCGACCAGCCGGCCCAGGTGACCGGCGCGGCGGGCCGGAAGGCGTGCGCGCGGATCCCGGAGAAATGTTCCCGTCTGCGGATCGGCCCGAGCGAGGCGATCGGCGCGCGGTGGCGCCGCACGACCGGCAGCGCCGCGAAGAGGGCGGCGACCGAATCGCACATCTCGACTTCGGGGTTCAGCTCGCGCACGAAATCGAGCGCCGGCGCCGGATCCGCGAGGTCGGCCTTGGTCACGACGACGCGGTCGGCGAGGGCCACCTGCTTGTCGAGCTCCGGATACTGCGTGCGCGAGGCGAGGAAGTGCTGCGCGTCGACGGCGCAGACGGTGCCCGCGAAGGCGTAGGCCGCGGTCACGAGCGGGTGGCCGGCGATCACGTTGAGGAGCGGCGCCGGATCGGCGGCGCCGCTCGTCTCGATGATCACGCGCTCGAACGGCGGGATCTCGCCGCGTCCACGCCGGCCGTTCAGGTCGGCGAGCGTCTCGTGCAGCGCGCCGGTGTTCGCGCAGCACAGACATCCGGCATCCAGGAGCACGACGTTGTCGGTCGCCTGCGCGACGACCAGGTTGTCGAGGCCGATCTCGCCCAGCTCGTTGACGACCACCGCCGTGTTTGCGAGCGCCGGTTCCTTGAGCGCCTTGTTCAGCAGCGTCGTCTTGCCGCTACCGAGAAATCCGGTCAGCAGGAAGACCGGCGTCTTCGCGCCGCTCATGCGGCGCTCCTTCGACGCGCCGGCGCCTGGTCGCCGAACAGCTCCAGGATCGCGCTGCGGAGCCAGTGGTTGGCCGCGTCGTTCTCAACGCGCGCGTGCCAGTAGAGGGAGACCTCGAAGCTGGGGATCGGGATCGGCAACGGATGCACCTTGACCTTCGCCAGCCGCGCCGAGGCCTCGGCGACGCGGCTCGGCACACTGACGATCAGGTCGGTGCTCGCGACGATCAGCGGCACCACCACGAAGTGCGGCACGCGCAGCGCCACGTTCTCCTCGACACCATGCTCGGCGAGCATGCGCTCGAGCACCTGATGCCCCGAGCCCATCGAGGAGATGAGGACGTGGCGCGCCGCCAGAAACTCCTTGAGCGTAATCGGCGCATTCCGGCCGAGCGGATGGTCCGGCCGCGTCATGCACACGTAGTGCTCCTCGAACAGGCGGGTACGGCGGAACTTGTCGCGAAGCTGCGGCACGTACCCCACCGCGAGGTCGATGTCGCCGCTCTCGAGGCGCAGGGTGAGCTCCCCCGCCGACAGCTGCGCCGTCTCCAGCCGAATCACGGGGCTGTGCTTGTGCAGATGACGCATCAGCTTCGGCAGCAGGACGGTCTCGCCGACGTCCGTCATGTACACGCGGAGCGTCCTCGTCGTGCGCCGCGGATCAAAGGTCTCGCGCGATCCGAGGGCGCCGCGCACCATCGCCAGCGCGTTGGTGAGCGCCGGCGCGAGCTCGAGCGCGCGGGGCGTGGGCAACATGCCGGAGTGCGTGTTGACGAACAGCGGGTCGCCAAGCTGGCGGCGCAGCCGGCCGAGCGCGCTGCTCATCGCCGACTGGGTCAGTCCCATTTCCGCTGCGGCGCGCGTCACGCTGCCGTGCCGGAACACTGCCTCGAACACCGGCAGCAGGTTGAGGTCGGGGAAGTCGCTCACCGCATCTACATCGTGGATATGTCAATTCATGGGCATCAATTTGACTGATATTATAGAACTGTCTAATCTTCTGCGGACAGTCGCCGATCGTCGTCGGAAAGGAGTGGCCGCATGAAGCCTTGGGACGGAATCGTCAGCGAGGAGGACCAGAAGGCGACCTATGCCGCCGGCTTCGGCCGTCCGGGCGGCGTCGGCAAGCGGCCCGCGCTGCTCATCATCGACGTGCAGTACCGGACCATCGGCACGAAGCCGATGCCGTTCTGGGACGCGATCAAGGAGTTTCCGACCTCCTGCGGCGAAGCAGGCTGGAACGCGATGCGCAACATAGCGACCGTGCTCGCGGAGTTTCGCCGCAACGAGTGGCCGGTGCTCTACCCGTACGTCGCGCCGAAGAACAAGGCCACCGACGGCGGGCGCCTTGCGCAGAAGGTGCCCGCCATCATGGACATCCCGGAGCTCGGCTACCAGTTTCCCGCCGAGATTGCGCCGCGCGAAGGCGACGTGCTGCTGCCCAAGAAGCATCCGAGCGCGTTTTTCGCCACGCCGCTCGTGAGCCATCTCGTCGACCTTGGCGCCGACACGCTGGTGGTCACCGGCTGCACCACCAGCGGCTGCGTGCGCGGCAGCGTCGTCGACGGCTTCGCGTACAACTTCCGGGTGCTCGTTCCGCACGACTGCGTCTACGACCGGAGCCATACCTCGCACGCGGTGAATCTCTTCGACATGGCGGCGAAATACGCCGACGTCGGGAGCACGGCGGAGATCCTAGAGAAGCTGCGCCTGCTCGCGAAGACGCCGGCGATGCGCAAGGCCAGCTGAGGGGGCCCACCCAGGTGGGCGAGGCGGTCCTGGTCCTCGATATGACCCGGGACTCGGTCGCGCCCGAGGCGCGCGCGGTCGAAAAGCGGCGCGCCATCCTGCCGCGCGCAGCCGCCTACCTCGCCTGGGCCCGCGGCCGGGGCATGCCCGTGGTGTTCGTCTGCAGCGCTCGGCGGCGTACCGACAAGTGGTTCCTCCAGCACTGGGAGCTCGCCAACGAGATCTGGACGCCAGGTCAGGCACCGGTTCCGGAGCTCTACCAGTCCGGCAAGGACACCGTTGTCCACAAGCGTCGCTACAGTGCCTTCTTCCACTCCGACCTCGAGCTCACGCTGCGCGAACTCGGGGTGGACGCCCTGCAGCTCATCGGCTGGTCGACTTCGCTTGCCGTCGCGACCACCGCCATCGACGCATGGCAGCTCGGATTCCCGACCATGGTAGTGAGCGATCTCACCGTGGCGCACGCGTGGGGTGGCCACAGCGTCGAGGAAACCCAGCAGTGGTCCCTCGACTTCATCGCGGCGATGGCCAAGTCGCGCATCGCGACCTCCGACGAACTGATGCGATGAGCATCGCCGGGGATGCGACGCGGCGCGAGCTGCGCGTCGGCGGTGAGGTGTTCGACTACTACAGCCTGGCCGCCGCCGAGGCGCTCGGCCTCGCCGGCGTGTCGCGGCTGCCGTGCTCGCTCAAGGTGGTGCTCGAGAACGTGCTGCGACAGCACGCCGAGGGTCGTGCCGACGGGGCTGACATCGCCGCGGTGGCGGCGTGGCTCGAGCGCCGCCGCACCGGGCGGGAGATCGCCTTCCGCTTCACCCGCGTCCTGATGCCCGATTCCTCGGGCGTGCCGCTCCTCGGCGATCTCGCGGCGATGCGCGACGCCATGATCCGCCTCGGCGGCGATCCGCGTCGGCTCAACCCGTCGGTGCCCGTCGATCTCGTCGTCGATCACTCGGTGATGGTGGACGCCTACGCCGCGCCGGACGCGGCGAGCCGCAATGCGGCGCTCGAGCTCAAGCGCAATGCCGAGCGCTACTCGTTCCTGCGCTGGAGCGCGCAGGCCTTCGACAATCTGCGCATCGTGCCGCCGGGCAACGGCATCTGCCACCAGGTCAACCTCGAGTACCTGGCCCGGGTCGTGTGGACGAGCGATGCCACGGGCGGTACGCGGCCGATCGCCTTTCCGGATTCGGTGCTCGGCATGGACAGCCACACCGCCACGATCAACGGCCTCGGCGTCCTCGGCTGGGGCGTTGGCGGCCTCGAGGGGGGTGCCGGCGCGCTCGGCGAGTCAGTCGCAATGCTGGTGCCGGAGGTCATCGGCTGCCGGCTCACCGGCCGCCCCCGTCCCGGCGTCACCGCCACCGACATCGTCCTGACGGTGACGCAGACCCTGCGGCGGCACAAGGTGGTGGACAAGTTCGCCGAGTACTTCGGGCCCGGCGTGGCGGCGCTCGCGGTGCCCGACCGCGCCACGATCGCGAACATGAGCCCGGAGAACGGCGCCACGATGGGCTTCTTCCCGGTCGATGCCGAGACGCTGCGCTACCTGCGACTGACGGGGCGCGACGAAGCGCAGGTTGCACTGGTCGAGACCTATTCCAAGGCGCAGGGGCTCTGGCGGGACGCGAGCACGCCACCGCCCGCGTTCACCGCGGTGATCGAGATCGACCTCTCCGCCGTGGAGCCGAGCGTGTCCGGGCCGGGCCGGCCGCAGGACCGCGTCCCGCTCGGCGCAGCGCCCGCGGCGTTCCGGGATTTCCTGGCGGCCTCCGGCCGGCGGAAGAAGGGCTCCCCGGGCGCGTCGCTCGAGGACGGCGACGTGGTGATCGCCGCGATCACGAGTTGCACCAACACCTCCAACCCTTCGGTGATGATCGGCGCCGGCCTGCTCGCGCGGAACGCGGTCGCGCACGGGCTGAAGGCGCGTCCGTGGGTGAAGACGTCGCTCTCGCCCGGCTCGCGCGTCGTCGCCGACTATCTCGCGCGAAGCGGCCTGCAGCGGTCGCTCGACGCGCTCGGCTTCCAGCCGACGGGCTTCGGCTGCATGACCTGCATGGGGAACTCCGGTCCCCTGCCCGCCCCGGTAGCCGAGGCGATCGAGGCGGACGGCACTACCGCCGTCGCCGTCCTGTCGGGGAACCGCAATTTCGAGGGCCGCATTCATCCGGCCGTGCGCGCCAACTTTCTCGCGTCGCCGCCGCTGGTGGTGGCTTATGCGCTGGCCGGCAGCGTCCTCGTCGACCTCGCCACTGAACCGCTCGGGGAGGACGGCGAAGGCAGGCCGGTGCACCTGCGCGACCTCTGGCCCGACGACGCCGAGATCCGCAGCGTCATCGCCGAGGTGGTCACCCCGGCGCTTTTCCGGGCGCGCTACGACACATTGCTGGAAGGCGCGCCCGAATGGCGGGCTCTGCGCGGCGCCGCGGGCACCACGTTCCCCTGGGACCCTGCCAGCTCCTTCATCCGGCGCCCGCCTTTCTTCGACGACATGGCGGCGGCGCTGCCCGAGATCGACGACATCCGGGGCGCGCGCGTGCTGGCGATGTTCGGCGACATGTTCACCACCGATCACATCTCGCCGATCGGCGCCATCTCGCCGCACACGCCCGCCGCCGAGTATCTCGCCTCGCTCGGCATCGCGCCGCGCGACTTCGTGAACTATGCGGCGCGGCGCCTGAACCACGACGTGATGATCCGCGGCACGTTCGCCAACGTCCGGGTGCGGAACGAGATGACGCCCGGCGTCGAGGGCAGCAGCACGGTGCACTACCCCGACGGCGAGCGCATGCCCTTCCACGCCGCGGCGGCGAAGTACCGGGACGAGGGCGTGCCGCTCGTGGTGGTCGCCGGGGCGGAGTACGGCGCCGGGTCCTCGCGCGACTGGGCGGCGAAGGGCACGCGCCTGCTGGGCGTCCGCGCGGTGATCGCCGAGAGCTTCGAGCGCATCCACCGCTCGAACCTCGTCGGCATGGGCGTGCTGCCGCTGCAGTTTCCGGAAGGCATCACGCGCAAGACGCTCGGACTGACCGGCGCGGAGCGCGTCGACGTCGCCGGCATCCGCGGTTACGCCGCCCCGCGGAGCCCGCTCGACTGCACGATCATCCGCGCCGACGGACGGCGCGAAAGCATCCGGCTGCTCTCGCGCCTGGACACGACGCGCGAGGTCGACTATTTCCGCAACGGCGGCCTGCTGCACCACGTGGTGCGCCACCGCCTGAACCCCGAGGTGCATTCATGAGCCCGAGAAAGAAGCTGCGCGAGCTGCTCGCCCAGAACACTTACGTCGTTGTCCCCGGGGCCCACGACACGTTGACCGCGCGACTCGTCCAGGTGGCCGGCTTCGACGCCGTGTACCTCACCGGCGGCGGCTACTCGCGCGCGTCCGGCTATCCGGACGTCGGACTCCTCACCATGACCGAGATCACGCAGTACATCTCGCGCACGGTGGACGCGGTGGACATCCCGGTGATCGCCGATATGGACGCCGGCTACGGCAACGCGCTCAACGTCATCCGCAGCGTACGCGAGTACGAGAAGACCGGTGTCGCCGCCTTCCACCTCGAGGACCAGGTCTCGCCGAAGAAGTGCGGCCACTACGAGGGCAAGCAGGTGGTGAGCAAGGCCGAGATGGTAGGCAAGATCAAGGCGGCGGTGGACACGCGGCGCGATGCGGACATGGTCATCATCGCGCGCTCGGACGCGCGCGCCATCGAGGGCCTGCAGGCGTCGATCGACCGGGTGAACGCGTACCTCGATGCCGGCGCCGACGTCGGCTTCGTCGAGGCGCCGCAGTCGGCCGAGGAGCTCGCCGCGGCGGCGCGGCAGCTCAAGAAGCCAGCGCTCTGCAACATCTTCGAGGGCGGCAAGACGCCGGTGCTGCCGGCGCGCGAGCTGGCGGCGATGGGCTACCGCATCGGCATCTATCCGTCGCAGACCCATCGCGCGGCGATCGCCGCGGCGAAGCGGGTGCTCGCGGTGCTGAAGCGCGACGGCGACACCGCCGCGATCGAGAGCGAGCTCGCGACGTTCAACGACCGCGAGGAGGCGGTGAACTCGAAGCACTGGCGCGACCTCGAAACGAGGTACCTAAAGAACGTCTGAGGCGGTCGGCGCATGCGCGTCACGCTGTGCGAGAACATGCGGGCGGTCCCGTACGTCCCGTTCTATCTCGCGTTCGCGGGCGGCTACTGGCGCAGTGAAGGGCTGGAGGTCCGCCACGTCCTCTCGCCGAGCACCGCGCGGACGGCGACCGCGCTCTTCGACGGCAGCGTCGACGTGTCGTGGGGCGGACCGATGCGCGTGATGATGCATCACGACGCCGACCCGGCCTGCCCGCTCGTGTGCTTCGGGCAGGTCGTCGGGCGCGATCCGTTCCTGCTCGTCGGCCACGGCCGCAAGCCGGCGTTCCGCTGGCGCGACCTCGTGGGGTTGCGCGTCGCGCCCGCCGGCGACGTTCCGACGCCGTGGATGACCTTTCAGGACGATCTGCAGCGCGCGGGGCTCGATCCGGCGGCGATCGCCGGACGCCGCGTGCGCCCTATGGCGGAGAACGTCCGGGCGTTTCTCCGCGGCTCGGTGGACGTCGTCCAAGTGTTCGAGCCGCACGCGGATCGCCTCGTCAGCGCAGGGCGCGGCCACGTCTGGTATCGCTTCAGCGAGCGCGGCGACGTCTGCTACACCACGTTCTATGCGCCGCGGCGGTTCACGCGTGCGCGGCGCGAGGCGTGCCGGCGCCTCGTGCGCGGCATCGCTCGCGCGCAAGCCGCGCTCTTCGCCGCGACGCCGCGCGCGGTCGCCGATGCCGTGGCGCCGTTCCTGCCCGAGCTCTCGCGCGACGCGCTGACCCGCATCGTCGCCGCGTACCGCGCCGCCGGCCTCTGGTCCCGGACGCCCGATCTGCCGCCTGCGCCATACTTGCGGCTCAAGGCGGCGCTCGTCTCCGGCGGGCTCATCCGAAGCGACCCGCCGTACGAGAAGGTCGTGGACGCTGCGCTGTCGCGCGCCGACTGATACGGGGGAGTCAATGAGCGCAACGAGCGTCGTCCCGACCATCGACATCGGCCCGTTTCTCGGCGGCGACGCCGCCGCCAGGCGCGCGGCCGCCGGGCAGGTGGCGGAGACCTGCGAGCGCATCGGCTTTCTGATCATCTCCGGCCACGGCTTCCCGCTCGACCTGCTCCGGCGCGCGCAGGCGCAGCTCTTCGCATTCTTCGACCTGCCGGAGGAAACCAAGAACCGCTGGCATCCGACCGGCCCTTCCAAGCAACGCGGCTACCACGGCTTCGCCACCCGCGGCCTCGCCTACACCCTCGGTCAGAAGACGCCGCCGGACCTGCGGGAGACCGTGTTCCTCGGCCCGATCGACGACCACCGAGCCTATTACGCCGGGATGCCCGAGGCGGCCACGAGCTACGCGCCGAACCTGATCCCCACCGAGCCGTCCGGCCTAGAGCCCACGCTGGTCGCGGTCTACCGTGCCTACGAGCGCCTCGCCGGCACCATGATGCGGGTGTTCGCGGCGGCGCTTCGCCTCCCTGAGGCGTTCTTCGACGGCGTTCTCGCGCGCCACTTCAGCATCATGTCCTGCCATCACTACCCGGTGCTCTCCCGGCCGCCGCTGCCCGGTCAACTCCGCACTGGCGCCCACACCGACTACGGCGCCATGACGATCCTCGCCGCAACCGACGCCGAGGGCGGACTGGAGGTGCGGCTGCCCGACGGCAGCTGGGCAGGCGTGACCCCGCGCGCGGGCGAGTTCGTGGTCAACCTCGGCGACATGATGGCGCGCTGGACCAACGAGCGCTGGGCCTCGACGCTGCATCGCGTGGCGAACCCGCCCCTCGACCGCGCGCAGAGCCGGCGGCTCTCGATCGGGATGTTCGTCCATCCCAGCTACGACCAGCGCATCGAGTGCGCGCCGACCTGCCTTGCGCCGGGCGAAGAGCCCCGCTACCCGGTGATCACCGCGGGCGAGCACATCAAGCGCAAGATCGAGCGCAGCCACGAGACCGCGTGACCCGTGCGTGGCTCAGCCGACCAGCGCGATGCACTCGATCTCGATCTTCATCCCCGCGCTGAGTTGCACGCCGCAGGTGGTGCGGGCCGGCGGGTCGTGGGGGAAGAACTGCCGGTAGACGGCGTTCATGTTGTCGAACTCGAGCATGTCGTAGAGGAGCACAGTGATTTTCACTACGCGCTCGAGCGACGAACCGGCCGACTCGAGCATGTGCTGCAGGTTGGCGAGCGTCTGGCGCGTCTCGTGCGCCATCGTGCCGGGGCTACGCTCGCCGGTCGCCGGATCGGTCGACAGCATGCCCGAGAGGAAGATGAAATCCCCGGCCCGGATCCCCGGGCTATGGGGGAGGTTGAAATTCCGCGAGACGTTGAGCTGGTCGTTCCGAGGAACGATGATTTCGCGGGAGGCGGACATCGGGTTGCTCCGGTACTAGACGAGCGCGATTGCGTCGAGCTGCACTTTGAACGCATCGACGATCCGCACGCTCCACACCGTGCGCGCGGGTGGGCCCTCCGGCACGTACTGGCGATAGACGCGGTTGAGCGCGTCGTACTCGATGCGGTCGTAGATCATGGCGCGGACCTGCGCGAGGCGCGCGAGGGAAGAACCGGCACTCTGGAGGATGAGTTGCAGGTTCTGGAACGTGCGGTGGGCCTCGCTGGTCAGCGTGCCGTTCAGCCTTTCGCCGGTGTCCGGATCGATCGCGACCACGCCCGAGACGAAGAGGAAGTCGCCCGTGCGGATCGCCGCGCTCTGGACCCAGCCGTAACCCGCCGCCATGTCCAGGCCGCGGCACGGCGGCGGCACGACGATCCGGTCGAGGCGTCCAGCAGTCATGGTCGGGATGCTCGTCGTCTGCGTCGTCGTCTGCGCGTTCATGCGCATTCTAGCGTTCCCGTCCTCCGCCTCCGGAGGAGCGGATGAGCGCCGATCGGGGCCTCTTCCTCGGCATCACGCTGCCGCTTGCGACGCTCGGCTTGATCAACCAGGCCGCGCGCACGGTAATGGCGATCATCGGCCCGGTGCTAGCGGTGGAGTACTCGCTGTCGGGGAGCGAGCTCGGGCTGCTCGGGGCATCCATGCTCGCCGCCTACGCCGTGTCTCAGCTTCCCGACGGCGTCGCGCTAGACCGCCTCGGTCCGCGACGCGTCCAAGGCGCGCTCGGGCTCCTGACGGCTGCCGGGTTCGCCGTCTTTGCCCTGTCCGACGGCCTCGGTGGCTTCGTCCTTGCGCGCGTGATCATCGGCGTCGGCGTCTCGGCTGCGCTGATGGCAGTCATCAAAGCGAACACCGTCTGGTTCGCGCCGGTGAAAGTGGCGAAGATGACCGGCATCGCGGTGGCAATCGGGGGGCTCGGCAGCGTGCTCACCACCGCCCCCGTCCAGGCGGCGCTGCCGTCGCTCGGCTGGCGCGGCGTGCTGTGGCTGCTCTGCGCAATCTCGGCCGCCACCGCCATGTGGATCTTCCTGTCCGTGCCCGAGAAGCCCGGCATCGCACGGCCGCGCGGACCGAGAGCCGAGCTGGCGGTGACGGCGTCGATCTTCCGTTCACCGGTCTTCTGGCGTTTCGGCGCGGCGGTCGCCGGGCTGTCCGTCCTCAATTTCACCTATCTCGGTCTGTGGGCGGGGCCGTGGCTGCGCGACGTCGCGGGCTACGACGGCCAGGCCCGGGCAAACACTCTGCTCGTCTACACCCTCAGCCTGATGGCAGGCGCGCTCGTCATCGGGGCGGCGAGTAGCCGCGCGCAAGCGCGCGGATACTCTGCAGCGGTGGTGACACTTGCGTGCATCGCAGGGCAGCTCGCCGCGCAGACGGGGCTGGCGCTGCAGCCCGCCGGCCCCGCGGTGATCACGCTCCTGTGGGCCCTCTTCGCGTTCTGCGCCGCTGGCGCAGCGCCGGGCTACGTCGCGGTCGGCCAGATGTTCCCGGCCGAGCAGATGGGGCGCGTGGCGACCGCGGTCAACACGCTTACGCTCGGCGGGGCCTTCCTGCTACAGGCCGCGATCGGGGGGATCCTCGATCTGTGGCCACGCACCGCGGCAGGCGGCTGGGACCCGGCCGGCTATTCCGCCGCGCTCGCGTTTTCGATCGCCGTCCAGTCCGTCCTGGCGGCGCAACTCTTGCGGATGAGGAAATAGATGACACGTGAGATCGCCATCGACCGCTTCGGCGGTCCGGAAGTCTTGCAGGTGCGCGTGGTCCCGGACACCGCGCCGGGTCCGGGCGAAGTGCGGATTCGGCAGACCGCCATCGGGGTCAATTTCACCGACGTGCACGGCAGGCGCGGGGACTACGCGCCTCTGCGGGCGATGCCTATGCCGCTCGTGCTCGGGTTGGAGGCCGTGGGCGCGGTCGAGGCGGTGGGCGCCGGAGTCACGCGCTTCCGCATCGGCGATCGGGTCGGGTACGCCTCGCATCCGATCGGGGCGTACCGCGACGCGAGGAACGTCCCGGCCGAGCGCTGCGTCGGGCTGGCGGCGGGCGTTCCGGACGAGATCGCGGCGGCCGTCCTGCTCAAGGGGCTGACCGTGCACATGCTCGTGCGCCGCGTATTCCGCGTTCCCCCGGGCGCTTGGGTCGTGTTCCATTCGGCGGCTGGCGGAGTCGGGGCACTCGCCGGCCAGTGGCTGCGCGCGATCGGCGCGCACGCGATCGGCATTGTCGGGAGCGAGAGCAAGGTGGATGCCGCACGCAGCGCAGGCTACGAAGCGGTCTTCGTCCGCGGTCGCGACGATTGGCCGGCGCGGGCGCGCGAGCTCTCGGGCGGCGGGGTTCCGGTCGTCTACGATCCGGTGGGTCGCGACACGTGGGAAGGTTCGCTCGCCAGCCTCGCGCCGCGAGGTCACCTCGTGTGCTTCGGCAACTCCTCCGGTCTCGTGCCCCCCTTCTCGGTCAACGAGCTGCGTGACCGCGGCAGCCTGTCGGTATCGTGGGTGCGATTCGGCGACTACACCGCGAACCGGTCGGAGCTGGAGGCGGCAGCGCGTGAGCTCTTCGATGCAATCGTCGGCGGTTCGCTGCGGCCTGCCGTGCCGCGCTGCCTGCCGTTCGACCAGGCCGCCGAGGCGCACCGCTTGCTCGAGGGCGGGCAGACCACCGGCCCTCTCGTGCTGGTGCCCTGAGTCCGGGAGAAAGTGTCCCCTGCAAGAGGATGAACAGAGCATGAAACGGGGTTACGCGGAGACGCAGCAGGGGCAGATTCACTTCTACACGCACGGCCGCGGCGAACCGCTGCTGCTGCTGCACGAGACGCCGCGCTCGGCGTGGAGCTTCGCGCCGCTGATGCGGCTACTTGGCGGACAGTTCCGCTGCTTCGCGCCGGACACGCTTGGCTTCGGCATGTCAGACCCGCTGCCGGCGCGGGTCAAGATGGAGGACCTCGGCCGCTGCATGGCCCAATTCCTCGACACCCAGGGTATCCGGCGTGCCCACGTGCTCGGGTTCCATACCGGCAACAAGATCGGTGCCGCGATGGCCGCCGATCATCCGGACCGGGTCGGCAGGCTCGTGCTGATCGGCATGACCCATAGCCTCGTTGTCGCGCGCAAGGATCGCCACGCGGCGATCATGGCGATCGTGAGCAAGCACATGGCGACTCACCGCGAAGCGCCGGACGGCTCGCACCTGCTTCGTACATGGGCTTCCGACTACGCCGGCCTCGCGAGCGTCTGGTGGAAACCGGCGATCATGACCGCGCGCCGGATCACTGAGCAGGCGCTGCGCGGGCAGGAGGCCCGCGCCATCGAGATGATCCAGTGTCGCCGGAGCATAAGGCAGATCTACTCGATGAATTTCCACTTCGACCTGAGCGCCACGCTGCGGCGGGTCAAGGTGCCTACGCAGGTAATCGAATGCCGCGTGCCCGAGGAGGCCCATCTCGGCGCGCAGGGGCCGAAGATGGTGAAGTTGCTGAAGCAGAGCGAACTGGTCACGCTGACGGGGGCGAGCTTCGATGCAACCGAGACTCACGCCGCGGACATCGCCCGCGCGGTGAGCCGGTTCCTGCTGAGACACTAGGAGAGCGGCAATGCGCATCTGGCACCAGAGCTTCACCGACCTGACAGTCATGCCGCTGTATCGCAAGACGCTGACGGAGCATGCTGCCGCGGTGATGGGTGGCGACGCACTTGTCAGCGTCCACGGTCTGCGGCCGGGAACCTACGCCCAGGGCTGTGCGCCGATCGACGCAATCAGGTATCGCTATGTGGCTGCCGTGCACGAGCTGCAGATTTGCGATGCGGCGCTGGTCGCCGAGCGGGATGGCTTCGATGCGATGGCGATCGGTTGCTTCTTCGACCCCGGCCTGCGGGCGGCCCGGTCGCTGGTGAACATCCCAGTCGCCAGCCTCGGTGAAAGCTGCGCGCTGGTCGCCTGCTCGCTGGGAAGGAAGTTCGGCCTCGTCACACTCTGCGAGGACCAGTCGGCGGACTATTCCGACATGATGCACGCCTACGGGTTCGAACGCCGTTACGCGGGAGCGGTCTCGCTCGATCCCCCGATCGACGAGTTCGCCCTGGAGGCGGACGCGGCGACGGCGCGCGCGATCGAGGAGCGTTTCGGCGCAGCGTGCGCGCGGGTCATCGAGCTCGGTGCGGAAGTCGTCATCCCCGCCGACGGGGTGCTGAACGAGTTCCTCGTCCGCCGCGGATGCCTGAAGGCGCGCGGCGATGTACCTGTGATGGACAGCCTCGGCGTGCTGTTCCAGCACGCGGCCTTCCTGGCTCGACTGGCGCGGACGACCGGCGCCGGCGTCAGCCGCCACCAGCTCTACGCTCGCCCGTCCGCGGCGCTGGTCGAGCACGTGCGGCGCTTCTCGCACCAGAAGGACCTCGCAAGCGACTTTTCCGGGGAACGTTGACTGGGTGGAAACACTTGAGTTCTCGTCGAGAAGCCATCTTCCCGGCCGCTGCGCTCACCTTGTCGCTGTGCAAGCCTCCGACGAGAATGCCGCAAGCTCGCATCAGAAGTTGTCGCTGGAGACGACGACCGCTCGACGCTCATTTCGCCATGATGCTAGGGAGTGAACTATGAAGATGCAGGACCAACCCATCAATCATCTCGTTGCGCGAGACTCCCTCGGCGAGGGCGGACGGCTCGTCTGGGATTTCCTCACTCTGTTCGCACAACACCGCTACGGCGAGGCAAACGCCTTTCTCGCGCCCGGCTGCCGCATGGTGTTTCCGGGCGGGGTGGTGATGTCCGACTGTCTGCAAGTGCCGCAGCGAGCGGCATCGATCTACCTCTGGGTCAAGAAGTGGTTCGAGCGTTTCGATGAGTACGAGGCAGCTGACGGCGTCGTTGTCTACAACTACGGCACGCTGTTGGGCGAATGGCTGGACGGGACGCCCTTCGCGGGCGTGCGCTATATCGACCGCTTCCTTATCCGTGACGGGAAGATCGTCGATCAACAGGTGTGGAACGACCTCTGCGTCGCTGCCGCCGCCGGGGCGCGTCGCTGAGCCGGCTGGGAGCGCTTGCGTTCAGTTGACCGCCTGCGCAGCGGGACAGCTCGCCCCCCCGTACCGCATCGATACGCCCTACTTCGGCCCTGTGATGGACTCGGGTGTCGCGGTGCTGAATGTCGCGGACGGCGGACGATTCTTCATCGAGCAGGGCGAAGCCCTCGTGCTGGATCCGTCGGGAACCCGGGGCGGGGGAGCCCGAATGGGCGTCGGCGCCAGCTAGACGTACTCGCGCACGTCGGCGGTGGCAACACCTGTCGTGGTGAACCGCGCCGACCCGGCATTCGCGGAGAGCGTGCCGCTCCCGTTTCGCGATACGTTGCCCGCCATGTATGCGAAGGCCGAGGGACGCGCCGCGTAGCCCAGACCGGTGCTGGATTACGACTACGGGGCAATCTCGAGGAGCAGCGCGGGCTGACTCAATCCGGTGAGCCGGCGAGGCAACGCGCAAGGAGCTCAACAAGCGCTAGTCGCGCCCTCATAGCAGCCTGGAGGCACGTACAGGTCGACTATCTTCACCGAACTTGTACCTTCCGTCGGCTTGCCGCTGCTAAGGCTCTGATTCTTGGCGACCCCACGGGGATTCGAACCCCGGTTACCGCCGTGAAAGTATTTCTGTTTGGACCCCGGCAGATGCCGGCAGACTGTCCTAACCCCTTGATCTCCAGCATTTCATGTCCACAGAGGGTGGATACTTGACCAGCAGCGTCTAGACGTGTATCTAGAGATTCCTAGAGATTACCGCCGCGCCGCGAGCGCCGATTTCCTAGAGATCTAGAGACGAACCCGTGCCCCGCACCGTCCGCGATGCCCGTCTCGACACGCGTGCCGCGCGCGAGCGCCTCCCGCGCGAGCGCTACCACTGGCGCACCGTCGCCGTCGGCATCGCGCTCGGCTATCGGCGCGGGAAGGCGGGCTACGGCACCTGGACGGTGCGCGTGCTCGCCGACCGCGCAACCGGGCGCTACGAGACGGCGCGCCTAGGTGACGCGGACGATACATTGGACGTGGGTGTGCGTGAGACGCTCACGTACTTCCAGGCCGCCGAGAAGGCGCGCGCGCTCGTGGCCGAGCGCCGCACGGCCGAGGCGCCGCAGCGCGCGCTGTACACGGTCGCGGACGCCGCGCGCGACTATCTCGAGTGGTTTCGCCTGCACCGCAAGAGCCACGCCTCAACGAAAACCGTGATCGACGCGCACATCCTGCCGCGCTTCGGCCCGCGCATCGTCGCCGACCTCGCCGTCGAGGAGCTGAACCGCTGGCACCGGGCGCTTGCCGACACCCCGGCGCGCATCCGTACCGCGCGCGAGGCGAGCGGGCAGAAGTTCCAGCCGGCGAGCGACGACCCGGAGATCGTGCGCCGGCGCAAGGCGAGCGCGAACCGCATCCTGAACGTGCTGCGGGCGCTCCTCAACCGCGCCTGGCGCGAGGACCGCGTGGCGAGCAACACCGCCTGGGCGAAGGTGAAACCCTTCCCGCTCGCCACGCGCCCGGTCGAGCGCTACCTGCAGCTCGAGGAGGCGCGGCGCCTGGTGAACGCGTGCCCGGCCGATCTCAAGCACCTGGTGCGCGCCGCCCTTCTCACCGGCTGCCGCTACGCCGAGCTCGCGGCCCTGCGCGCGGAAGACTACCGGCCCGACGCGCAAGCCGTGTACATCCGCGAGGCGAAGAGCGGGAAACCCCGCCACGTCCCGCTGAACGCCGAGGGGGTCGCCTTCTTCGAAGAGCTCACCGCCGGCCGGCCCGGCGGCGAGACGATGCTGGTCCGCGCGAACGGCCGCGCCTGGAAGAAGAACGACCAGGTGCGCCCGCTCACCGATGCCTGCGTCGCCGCAAAGATCGACCCGCCGATCACCTTCCACATGCTGCGCCACACCTATGGCGCGACGCTCGCCAACCGCGGCGTGCCTATGGCGGTGATCGCCGAGGCGCTCGGCCACGCCGACGAGCGCATCACCCGAAAGCACTACGGCCACCTCGCGCCCTCCTACGTCGCGCAGGTAATCCGTGAAAATCTCCCGACGATCGTGAAGGCGCCGGCGAAGGTGCGGCGGCTCGCGGCGCGGGGATGAAGCGGCCGCGCCGGCGTGGTTGCGCCGGCGTGGCCTGACCACAACCCACCTGCAAGGAGGTGAATCATGGCTACGACGAATGGTATCAGCGGGGCCAAGCGCGATCGGACGGCGGGCCAGGTCGCGCCGAAGATGGACTCGCACGAGGCGTGGACGACGTTTCGGCAGCTGCACGCGCTCCTCGCCCGGGCGCTCGACTACGCCGAGGGTGGTGACCAGGACGGCGCATTCGACATGAACGATCTCGTGTCGCTCCTGGAGATCGCGAAGGGGCTTTCGGGCAAAGTTGTTCCGTGGGTCGATGAGATCTCGCTAAAGGGGTGAGCCATGGCCGACCTTAGAGGCGTCGAGGCCGGTCTCGCCGGAGGCGCCGAGGCGAAGGCTGCGCCACCCCGCGTGCGCGCCGGCGGTGCTCGCGGGGACGAAGCGAAGCCATGACGCCAACCAAATTGCGTGGGCCTAGACATGCTCGATTAGCTCCAGCGCTGCCCGAGCTGCTCGCCCGGGAGGTGGCGACGCACGTTCTGGGCAAGAAATACGCACACTTGCTAAAGCCGTTCGAGGCGTGCCTACAAGCGGCCTGGCGTTCGACCGGGGCCGTTCTCAAGGAAGCCCGTACCTGGGTGTCACCGGGAGAGAGCCTCGCGACATTCAAAGCGATCGATGAGGCCTTCAAGAGTTCTGACCTGGCGCGCGTGCGGACGATTCTGCGGCAACTGAACGAGCGGACACGGGTCGAGTTGGAGACACGGCTCTTGCAGCTCTGTGGTGTTGGATTGTTGGATGCCGATGCCGAGCACCTGGTCTTATCGGGACACACTTCGCGTAGCGATGTTGCGAAGGACGGGCGCGGGATCTTGAGACGCACGCTTAGAAGTGCGTCAGACGCAGAGCTGTTGGAGGTTGTGCGCCCTACTGTGCGGAGCCTATTGCATGATCCGAAGCCCAAGCGCGGGCGCCGGCGCGCTCACATGAACGCGAAGACGAACTTCGCGCTTACGGGGTCGTTTATCAGAGACTTCGAACAGCGGCTTGGCTCGCTCGGCGGAATGGATCCAAGCAAGCCGCGCACCTGGTCGCGCGCCGCCGTGCGCGCGCTGAGGCTGTATCAGCATCGCAAGGCGGCTCAGGAGGTACCCGAGCTCTTTCGCCTGATGGACCCGCTAGAGCACGATCGTACCGCTCGCCGGAGCAAGAACAGCACCTCCGCGACGTTGGCACGGCCGCGCCTGGCGGATGCCCCGGAGCGCGATCAGGAGACGCGGCCCGGGTAATTACGCCCCCTCCCGGCGCTCGCCAGGGAACGGAAACTCCGGCGGACTTTCATGGCCGACCGGAGATTCCTACAGATGGACCGCAGTGCCTTTTCGATTGACGAGATTGCGAAGCGCGCCGGGATTTCGCGCGCGAAAATCTACGAACTGATCCGCGCGGGCGCCGGCCCGGATTGCTTCTTCGTCGGTCGCCGGCGCCTGGTCAGTGCCGACGCCGAACGGCGCTGGCAGGCGGGCCTCGAGGAGATCGCGCGCTCGCAGCAAGTGCCGCAGCAGCGCAAGGCCCTGCCGTGAATCAGCGCGCCGCGCTCGAATCGGCCAGTTTAGCGCCGCCCGACGAGCCGGGGGCGACCACGCCGCACTCCGAGGAGGAGCTCGCGGACCGCCTGGTGCGCAACTACGCGGAGGAGCTCCGGTACTGCGCCGAGTGGCACACGTGGCTGCGGTGGGACGGTGCACGTTGGGCCCGCGATCGCACGCTCGAGGTATGGGATCTCGCGCGGCATGAATGTCGCTGGGCCGCCCTGAATCTCGCCGTTCTCGACGACGACGGGAAATCGCAGCGCCTACAGCGGTCGCTGAACTCGGCGGCCACGATCGCCGCGGTCGAGCGCATCGCGCGTGGACGGCGCGAAGTCGCTGCGCTGCCCGAGCAGTGGGACGTCGAGCCCTTCGCGCTCAACTGTCCAGGCGGCACGGTGAGCCTTGCGGACGGCGACTTAGGCCCGCATCAGCGCGCCGATCTTCTGACGCTGCTGGCCGGGACAACGCCGAATCGGCATCACCCCGACGCGCGTTTTCGGCGATTTCTCCAGGAGATTACCTGCGGCGACGACGAGCTCGCCGACTATCTCCGCCGCCTCGTCGGCTACTGGCTGACGGGCGACATCCGCGACCCGGTGCTCGCCTTCTTCATCGGCAGCGGCGCCAACGGCAAGAGCACCTTCCTCAACGTCCTCCGCCACGTGTTCGGCGACTACGCGAAAGTCATTCCCGCGGAGACGCTTCTCGAGTCACGCGGGGAGCGGCACCCGACCGAACTCGCGAACCTTCGCGGTGTACGCCTGGCGATCTGCAACGAGCCGGACGAAGGACGGCGCTGGGCCGAGGCGCGCATCAAGATGCTCACCGGCGACGAAGAGATTAGTGCGCGCTACATGCGAGGCGACTTCTTCGTCTTCCGGCGAACGAACAAGTTCGTGATCGCCGGGAATCATCGACCGCAGCTTGGGTCTGCCGACGAAGCGATGAAGCGGCGCCTGCACATCGTGCCGTTCAACGCGCGATTCGGCCCCGACAAGGCCGATCCGGCGGTTGCGTCGCAGCTGCTGGACGAAGCACCAGCGATCCTCGCGTGGGCGGTGCAAGGGGCGCTCGAGTGGCAAGACGGAGGCCTGCAGCCGCCTGCCGTTGTGCTGGAGGCCTCGCGCGACTACTTCGACGACCAGGACGTCGTCGGCCAGTGGATCGAGGATTGCGCGGCGGTCGACGATCCGTGCGCTGAGACTCCGAGCTCGGACGCGTACCGCAGCTTCCGGCGGTGGAAGGAGCGCCGCAACGAGCACCCGCCCTCACAGGTGCGGTTCTCCGAGTGGCTGCGTGGGCGCTTTCGCAAAGAAAAGCGCGAAAAGTCGAACATATTCGTCGGGCTGCGGCTCATCGAGGCGCCCGCCGCTGGAGGGTCTGGAGGATCAGAAACTTAACCCTTATCGCGCGTGCGCGTGACGTGCGCGTGCGCGCACGCACGATAAGCCTGAAACGGACGGCCTTCCAGACCCTCCAGCCGGAGCGCGATCGTGCGTCCAGACGTACACGCAGGGGCGGGAATCCCGTTGGGGGAATTACGCCCCTGCCCTGGGGGGGGCGGGTCGATTATTTTCGGGGGACTCTCCACGACCGTGCGCCCAGCTTCACGCGTGGCGCCGGGAAATGGCGACCCGGGGGTATCTGAGGAGCGCTGTGAAAGGATTCGCCGAATTGCGAGCCGTGCCGTTCGACGACACCGACCAGGTCGGCGCCGATGACCTGGTGCGGGTCCTGGCGCCGCTCGCCGATGCGGCGGCGAGGCAGAGCGGGCGCGATGCCGCGGACCTCGTGGTGCGCCTCGAGATCGAGGCGATTCACCAAGGGCGCATGTGGTTGACGGTCGGAAGTCGCGACGGGGGCGAGACGGTCCTGCCCGCTGCGGCCGCGGCGCCCGTCGATCACGCGGAGATCGCCGACGCCGTCGGCGCGTTCGCCGTGCGCGCCTTGAACAAGCTCGACCAGGTCGTGCGTGAGCTCGTCGGAGACCATCTCGCGGCCGGGGCGCGCCTGGTGGTGGAAGTCGAAACGGCCATGATTCGCCTCAACCTCGTGCGCTGGGGGCACGCGCTGGAGCTGCTGCGCGCCGACTTCACGCGGGAATCTCTACCGAAGGAGCAGTGACGATGCCTCAACGACACCAGAACGAAGCGCGAATGATCGAGATCTCGGAGGAAGTCGAGACGATCCAGCAAACGGCGGACCGTGCGCAGCGCGAGCTCACGCACGACGAGCTCGAACGCGTCAACGCGCTTCACAACGAGTTCCGGCAGCTCGACGCAGGCGCTCAGGTCGCGGGCATCCGCGCGGCCATGTCGGCGGGGACCGGCCGCGTCACCGACCCCGCGGTGCCGGGGACGAGCATCCCTCACCCCGTCGGCGCGCTCGATTCGACCACGCGGCCCGCGTTCTACGGTCGCCGGTACGTCGATCTCTTCGGCGCGACGAGGGAGCGGCCCAGTTTCGAGGGCTTCGCGAAGTATCTGCGCGCGGTGCATCTCAACGACATTGCGGAGATCCGCAACGCCAACGGGATGAGTGAGGGCGTCGGGTCCGAAGGCGGCTTCATGGTGCCCATGCGCGTGGCGGCGATGATCAACGACATGTCGCTCGCCGAGGAGGTGATCCGGCCGCGCGCGACGGTCTACCCGCTCGAGGGGCCGTCGCTGATGGTGCCCGCGTTCGATCACACTGATCGCTCGGTGGGCGTGGCGCGCATCGCCATGCAGTGGCTCGGGGAGGGTTCATCGGGAACCCCGCAGAAGCCGAAAATGCGCTCGATCACTCTCGCGGCGAAGAAGGCGGCCGTCTACGTGCCGGTCACGCGCGAGCTGCTGGAGGACGCGGCCCCGGCAATGGATCGAATCCTGGGCGAGCTCTTCGTCCGCGAGATCGGGCGAGGCCTCGACAAGGCTTTCATGGCCGGCACGGGCGCGGGACAGCCGATCGGCATCCTGGAGTCCTCGAGCCTGGTCACGGTGTCCAAGGAGGGGAGCCAGACGGCGGCCACGATCGTCTCCGCGAACCTGCAGAAGATGATGGCCCGGCTCCTTCCTGGCGCCTGGTCGAACGCGGTATGGCTCGCACATCCGTCCTGTCTCTCGCAGCTCCTGCAGGTCAGCGTCCCGCTGATGAACGCGAACGCGACGAGCCAGACGAACGCTGCTTTCGCGCCGGCGCTGATCGAGCCGGGCGGTCGCATGTCGCTCAACGGCCGGCCGCTCATCGTCACCGACCACTGTGCCCCGCTCGGGACGGTCGGGGACATCCTGCTCGTGGATCTGTCGCAGTACCTCATCGGGCAGCGTGGCGAGCTGCGCATCGAGGCGAGTCCGCACCTGTACTTCGCCACCGACGAGGTTGCGTTCCGCGCGATCCTGCGCATCGACGGGCTGCCGGCGGCCAACACGGCGGTCACCCCGGTGAAGGGGACCGATACGCTGTCCTGGGCGATTGCGCTCGAGACGCGGGCGTAAGTCGGGCGCCGGCGCCGTGAGTTTTCGCAAGCGAAACTGCGCGCCGGCCGAGGCGCTGGTGGCGGCCGAGATCCGCGGCGCGCTCGCGAACCCGCAGAAGCGGCTGCAGCTCCACCTGCACCCGGAGGAGTGGCTGCCCTTGAATCGCCAGGTGCGCCGCCTTGCCGCACGCCGCGCCCGCGAGAAGCCGTGCAACTGAAGTCCTGCCCACGCGCGCTTTCTCCCGCGCGCGCCTTTGCCCCGCCCCTGAGGCGGGGCTTTTTCTTTGAGGTGGCCTGATGGCGTTCGAAGCGCTCACGATTGACCTCAACGCGCGCCTGGCGAAGTTCGAGACGGAGCTGCGCAAGGTGGGCACCTCGGTCGACCGGCACGCGCGCGCGCAGGAGCGTTCGTTCAAGAGCGCCGCAGATGGGATCGAGCGGCACATCGCCCGGATGGGCGCTGCGCTCGGCGGGGCGCTTTCGGTGGGCCTCTTCGTCCGCATGATCGACGGTGCGATCGAGGCCCAGGACGAGATGGGGAAACTCGCCGAGAAAGTCGGCGTCCCCGTCGAGCAGCTCTCGGCGCTGAAGTTCGCGGCCGGTCAGAGCGGCCTCGAGCTCGAGGGCCTGGGCGATGGCCTGCGGAAGTTGAACGTGAACCTGGCCGAGACCCAGGCGGGTACCGGCGAGGCGCGCGAGGCCTTCCGCGCGCTCGGCATCAACGTCGAGCAGAGTCGTGGCGTGCTCAAGGGGACCGACCAGGTCCTGCTCGAGCTCGCGGAGAAGTTCGCGGAGATGGAGGACGGCGCGGGCAAGACCGCGCTTGCAGTGCGAATCTTCGGCCGCGCCGGCGCGGATCTCATCCCGTTCCTGAACCAGGGGCGGACCGGGATCGCGGCGCTGATGGAGGAAGCCAAGCGCCTGGGCGTCGTCATGTCGGGGGACGCGGTCCGGGCCGCGACCGAGTTCAACGACAATCTGGACCGCATCCGTGCGACCTCGGAGGGCTTGGCCCGACAGATCGCGAACAAGCTGCTGCCGACGCTCAACGAGCTCGCCGAAGAGTTTCTCGACGGCATGCGCATCGCCGGCAGCTTCGGCCAGGCGCTGCGCCTGGGGCTCGACGTCAATCCGTTTAAGACCTCGGCCGAGAACATTCGGACCCTGACTGACGAGATCGAGAAGCTGAAAGCCGCGGCCGATCGTCCTGGCGCAGGCCTCGCCCAGGTGCTCGACGCGCGCGATCGCGTGCCGCAGCTCGAGCGCGCGCTCAAGTTCGCGATCGCCCAGGAGGAGCGCCGGTTACGCCTGGCGACTCAGGCGGCGGGAATCTCGGATCTCGATCCGTTTGGGGCGCCGCCAGGCCGCCCGCGTGGCAAGGCGCCGGTGGTCGGGGACTCCGCAAAAAAGCTGCAGGACATGTTCGAGCAGCGCCGGCAGCAGCTCGAGCAGGAGCTGCAGCGCACCCAGCAGCTCACCACGGTCGAAGAGCTCTTGGCCGACCTGCAGACGGAGCGCTACGCGCGCGTCACCCCGGCGCAGCGCGACGCGCTGATCGCGCTGGCCGCACAGGTAGATCTCACGCGCGAGGACGTGCAGGTCCAGAAGGAGGCGCAGGAGGCGTTCGAGCGCGCGGCCGCTGCCAGGGAGGAGGCCCTGGCGCGCCAGAACGAGCGGCTCGAGGCGGCGGCGGAGCGCTGGCGGTCACTGCTCGACCCGACCGAGGAGTACCGGCGCAAGATCGCCGAGATCGCCGAGCTCGTCAACCGCGGGAAGCTCACCCCGGAGGAGGGCCAGATCGCGCTCGAATCGGAGGCGGCGAAGATCCTCGGCCAGATGCAGATCCTCGGCGAGCAGACCGAGAAGACGAACGACATCGCGCGCGAGCTCGGCCTCACCTTCTCGAGCGCCTTCGAAGATGCCGTAATCAAGGGCGAGAAGTTCTCCGACGTGCTGCGCGGGGTCGAGCAGGACCTGCTGCGGCTCGGGACGCGCAAGCTCGTCACCGAGCCGCTCTTCGCCGAGTTCGACAAGCTGCTGAAGGGTTTCGGCGGTGGCGGGGGCGCGGACTTTATCGGGTCGCTCCTGAGCGGGGTCGGCGGGCTCTTCGGCTTCCAGCACGGGGGCAGCTTCACCGTCGGCGGTGCGGGCGGGCCGGACTCGAAGATCGTGGCGTTTCGCGCGACGCCGGGCGAGCAGGTGACCGTCTCCCCGCCTGGCCAGGGCGACGGCGGGATCACGGTCAATAACCACTTCGTGATCACCGGGCCTGTCGATCGGCGCGCACAGCAGCAGGTCGCCGCCGACGTCGGGCGCGCGGTCGCGCGCGCGACGCGTCGCAACGGGTGATGCTCGACCGCTCTGCGCGGCGGATGCTGCGGCCCGGCGCGGTGGTCGTCACGCCGACCGGGCGGCGTGCAATCGTCCTGCAGGTGATTCGCGGCGCCGATGGCGCAGGCGCCGTGACGCTGGAGCTCGAGTACCTCGATCGCGACGGCGGGACGGTGGAGCTCGCCGCGCGCCTGCTGCAGCCGGCGCGCGGGCGCCCGCCGTCGGTGCGTTGATCGCCCGGCGCGGGGCGAATCTCAAAATTTTCTAGGGATGGCGCCCGTCTGTGCGCCTGAGCGAGCGGTAAGCGCTTGATTCTGTTTGGCGACCCCACGGGGATTCGAACCCCGGTTACCGCCGTGAAAGGGCGATGTCCTAGGCCTCTAGACGATGGGGTCTGTAGTCGGGGTTGGTGGAGGTAAGCGGGATCGAACCGCTGACCTCTTGCATGCCATGCAAGCGCTCTCCCAGCTGAGCTATACCCCCAACCGGCGGCGCGGATTATAACGGCGGATCAAAGACCTGTAAAGGAAGGCACCCCTTCGCTCAGCTCGCATAGCGCCGGATCCGCGCGAGCACGCGCGCCTTTCCGGCCGCAGCCAGCGTCGGATAGAGCGCCGGCGTCTGCGTCGTCCCGAAGACGACCGCCCGCAGCGGCATCGCGAGCTTCGGCATCTTGAGCCCGTGCGCCTTCAGCGCACCCTCGAACGCCGACTGGATCCCCTGCTCCGCCCACGGCTCGACACCGGCGAAGCGCTCGACGAGCGCGTGCAGCGCAGGCCGCGCCTCCGCGCTGAGCTGCGCCGCAAGCAGCTCCGGCGCCGGCTCGGCATCGCTGTAGAAGAGCGCGCGCGCAGCGTCCGCGAGCTCGTTCAGCGTCGCCGCGCGCTCGCGCAGGAGCGCGGTGGCCACCGCGAGCGCCGGCCCGCGCGAGAGATCGCCGCCCGCGCGTTCGATGCGCGGTGCAACCAGGGTCGCGAGCCGCTGGGGATCGGCCTGCTTGATGTACTGCTGATTCAGCCAGAGCGCCTTCTCCGGGTTGAACTGCGCGGGCGAGCGGCTGATGTGACCGAGGTCGAACCACTCGACGAACTGCTCCACCGCGAACACTTCGTCGTCCCCGTGCGCCCAGCCGAGCCGTGCGAGGTAGTTGACGAGCGCCTCGGGGAGAAACCCGTCCTCGTCGTACTGGGTCACGCTTACCGCGCCGTGGCGCTTGGAGAGCTTCTCGCCGTCCGGCCCGAGGATCATCGGCACGTGGCCGAACTTCGGCACCGCCACGCCGAGCGCATCGTAGATGTTGATCTGCCGCGGCGTGTTGTTGACGTGGTCGTCGCCGCGAATGACGTGCGTGATCTGCATGTCCATGTCGTCGACGACCACCCCGAAGTTGTAGGTCGGCACCCCGTCGGCGCGCAGGATCACGAGGTCGTCGAGCTCGCGGTTCGCGATCTCGATCGGTCCCTTCACGAGATCGTGCCACCCCACCGTGCCCTCGTCCGGATTGCGGAAGCGCACCACCGGGGTCACCCCCGACGGCGGTGTCTTGCCGCGGGCATTCTCGGGTCGCCAGCGGCCGTCGTACCGCGGCTTCTCGCCGCGCGCGCGCTGGGCGTCGCGCATGGTGTCGAGCTCTTCCTTGCTGGCATAACAGAAGTAGGCCCGTCCGCTCGCCGCAAGCTGCTCGGCGACCGCGCGGTAACGCGGCAGCCGCTCCATCTGGCGGAACGGTCCCTCGTCCCAGTGCAGGCCGAGCCAGCGCAGGCTGTCGTAGATGGCCCTGACCGCGTCCTCGGTGTGGCGTTCGAGATCGGTGTCCTCGATGCGCAGGACGAATTCGCCGCGGTGCTTGCGGGCGTACGCCCACGAGAAGAGCGCGGTGCGCGCGCCACCGATGTGGAGATAGCCGGTCGGGCTGGGGGCAAAGCGGGTGCGGACCATGGTCGGGCGGGCCTCAGGAGGCGCGCATTGTACGCACTCAGCTGCCGAGGAGCGGCGCAGGATCGACGAAAGCGTGGCCGAGCGCCTCCGCCACCGCCCGGTGCGTGACCCTTCCCGCGCAGACGTTGAGACCGTTGCGCAGGTGCGCGTTGCGAGCGAGCGCGGCCTTCCAGCCGTGGTCCGCCAGCTCGAGCACGTACGGCAGCGTGGCGTTGTTGAGCGCGAAGGCGGAGGTGCGCGGAACGGCCCCGGGCATGTTGGTGACGCAGTAGTGCACGATCCCGTCCACGATGAAAGTCGGGTCGTCGTGCGTCGTCGGCCGCGAGGTCTCGAAGCAGCCGCCCTGGTCGATCGACACGTCCACCAGCACCGCGCCCTGCTTCATGCGCCCGAGCATCGCGTGCGTGACGAGCCGCGGCGCGCGTGCCCCGGGGACGAGCACCGCGCCGACGACGAGGTGCGCGCTCGCCACGTGCTCGGCAATCAGGTCGGCGAGCGCCATCACCGTCTTCACCCGCGCGCCGAACTGCGCGGCGACGCGACGCAGTGCCTCGGGCGACTTGTCCAGCACGACCACCTCGGCGCCGATGCCGGCCGCGACGTAGGCCGCGTTCACTCCGACGTTGCCCGCACCGAGGATCACGACCTTCCCCGGCGCGACGCCGGGCACGCCGGCGAGCAGGACGCCGCGTCCGCCGCGCGCTTTCTCCAGGGTGGACGCGCCGACCTGGATCGACATCCGTCCGGCGATCTCGGACATCGGGGCGAGTAGCGGCAGCGTGCCCTGCGGCGAGGTCACCGTCTCGTAGGCGATGCACACGGCGCCCGAGCGGACCAGATCGTCGGCCTGAGCGGGGTCGGCCGCGAGGTGCAGGAAAGTGAAGAGCACCTGCCCGGGCCGCAAGCGGGCCCGCTCGGGTGCGAGCGGCTCCTTCACCTTGACGATCATGTCGGCCGCGGCGAAGACCTCAGCCGCGGTCGCGGCGAGCCGCGCGCCCGCCGCGACGTACTCGTCGTCGCCGACGCCCGCGCCGAGGCCCGCCCCGCGCTCGACCCACACGTCGTGCCCGTGCGCGCACGCCTCGCGCACGCTCGCCGGCGTCAAGCCGACGCGGTACTCGCGGGCCTTGGTTTCCCTGGGCACTCCGATGCGCATGCTTCGCCTCTCCGGACCGGTCGCGCCGGCCGCGCGGTTTGACCGCCGTCCCGGCGCTGTGGGAAAATCCGCGCCTCTCGGGCGGTTAGCTCAGCGGTACGAGCACTCGCTTCACACGCGAGGGGTCACTGGTTCGATCCCAGTACCGCCCACCACCCCCCTCTTCCATCCCCTGTTCCGCTCGACGCGCAGATCATGTCGCGACGCTCGCGCGCAGGTCGAGCCGCGCAATCCGCACAGCCGGGTCGTCCGGATCGAACTCTATCTTGAAGCCGAGCTTGCGCACGAAATCGAGCATGCGGTTGTTCGCGCCAAGCACGAAGCCTTCCATGCGCTCGAGGCCGCGCGCTCTCGCGTCGCGGATCAGCGCGCGCATCAGGCGGCCGGCTACCCCCTTCCCCTGCCATGCATCGGCGATCGTGATCGCGAACTCGCAGGCGTCGCCCTTCGGCTCGACGATATAGCGCGCCACCGCGATCTCCTCCTCGCCGGCCGCAGTCGAGCGGATCACCACGTAAACCGACTCGCGACTGTGGTCGGGGTGCGTGAACGCGTGGAGCTGCTCGGGGCTGAGCTCCTTCAGCTCGCCCATGAAGCGCTTGAACTTCGACTGCGGGGAGAGGTTGCGGACGAACGCGCGCTCGAGCTCCATGTCGCTCGCCCGGATCGGCCGCAGCGTCGCGGCGCTGCCGTCGAGCAGGGTCCAGTTCTCGACGATGCCCGGCGGCGGGGCGCTGTCCGGCACGGACTACGCCGCCTGGAAGCCGGCGTCCTCGATCGCCTTGCGGAACGCCGGCGCGCCGGCGCGCGCGGGATCGAACCGGAGCTCGGCCTCGCCGCGCTCGAGCGAAACGTCCACCTTCTCCACGCCGGGGAGCGCCTGGAGCACGCGCGTGACGCTGCGCACGCAGCCCTGGCAGGTCATTCCGGTTACCTTGATCGTCGTCGTTTCCATGTCGTTCAGCTCCGGTTGGAGGGACGCCAGCGTCCGAGCAGCAGCGAGTTGCCGACCACGGACACCGACGAGAACGCCATCGCGGCGCCGGCGATGACCGGGTTCAGCATCCCGGCGGCCGCGAGCGGGATTCCCAGGACGTTGTAGAAAAAGGCGAAGAACAGGTTCTGCCGCACCTTGGCCACCGTGCGGCGCGACAGGTCGATCGCGTCCGCGAGGGCGCGGAGATCGTCGCGCATCAGCGTGACGTCCGCGGTGTCGAGGGCCACGCCGGTCCCGCCCGCGAGCGTGAAGCTGACATCGGCGGCGGCGAGCGCAGGGGCGTCGTTGATCCCGTCGCCCGCCATGCCCACCACCTCGCCCGCCTTGCGCCGCGCCGCCACTTCGTCCGCCTTGCCCGCCGGCAGGACGCCGGCGCGATACTCGTCGATGCCGACCTGTCCGGCGATCGCGCGGGCCGTCGCCTCATGGTCGCCCGAGATCAGGGCCAGGCGCACGCCGAGCGCGCGCAGCCGTGCGATCGCATCGCTGGCCGTCGGGCGCAGACGGTCGGCTACGAGCAGAGTGCCGAGGAGCCGCCCGCCCGCCGCGACGGCAACGACCGTCTCCCCCGCGCGCCGGAGCTCGGCGATTGCCGCCGCGTCGTCGAGCTGCACGCCGACCTCCGCGATGAACTCCGGAGTCCCGAGGCGCGCCGGGACGCCATCGACCACGCCCACGACGCCTTTCCCCGAGACGGCACGGAACTCCCCCGGCAGCGCGGCAACCGGGCCGCCGGCCGCGGCGCGCTCCCGGACGGCGCGCGCAATGGGATGTTCGGACCCCCGCTCGAGCACCGCTGCCACGCGCAACAGCTCGGCCTCGGTCACGCCGGGCGCGGGCACGACGCGCGTCACGCCGGGCCGCCCCTCGGTGAGCGTCCCGGTCTTGTCGATCAGCAGCGTACTCATGGCCCCGGCGCGCTCGAGGGCCGTCGCGTTGCGAATCAGGATGCCCGCCTTCGCGGCGCGGCCGATTCCGACCATGAGCGCCGTCGGCGTGGCCAGGCCGAGCGCGCACGGGCACGCGATGACGAGCACCGCGACCGCCCGCACCAGAGCGGTCTCGAACGAGCCGACGAAGAACCACGCGCCGAACGTCACGACCGCCACCGCGACGACCGCCGGCACGAATACCGCGGAGGCCCGGTCGGCGAGCGCCTGGACCGGCGCCTTCGACCCTTGCGCGAGCGCAACGAGCCGCACGATGCCGGCCAGCACCGTCTCGCGTCCCACGCCGGTCGCGCGGCACTTGAGCAGCCCCGCCCCGTTCACCGTCGCCGCGAAGACTTTCGCGCCGGCGGCCTTCCGGACCGGCATGCTCTCGCCGGTCAGCATCGATTCGTCGATGCTGGAGGCGCCGTCGACCACCTCGCCGTCGACCGGCACGCTGTCGCCCGGGCGAACGAGGTACACGTCGCCGCGCTGCACCTGGTCCACCGGCACCTCCCGCGGGCCGTCGGAGGTCTCGAGCCACGCCACCTGTGGCTGCAGCCGCGCGAGCGAGCGCAGCGCGGCCGAGGTGCGCGCCTTTGCGCGCGCCTCGAGCCACTTGCCTAGGATGACGAGCGTGATCACGACCGCGGCCGCTTCGAAGTAGACGTGATGGTCGAGACCCAGCAGCGTCACCGCCGCGCTGAACACGTACGCCATCGTCGTGCCGAGCGCGACGAGCACGTCCATGTTGGCCGCGCCACCGCGCAGGGCGTGCCACGCGCCGCGGTAGAACCGTGCGCCACTGACGAACTGCACCGGCGTCGCGAGCAGGAGCTGCAGCCACCCCGGCAGGAGGTGATGTGCCGCGCCGGTGAACATCCACGCCATGTCGACGAGGAACGGCGCGGTGAAGGCGGCGGCGAGGAGGAACTCGCGGAAGGCGGCGCGACGGTCGGCCTCGTGGTCGGCGATCACGCCCACTTCGTGCAGCCGGGCGTCGTAGCCCGCGCGCCGCACGGCCTCGATCAGGGACTCGACGGTCGCGGCGCCCGGACGCACCGCGACCTGCGCCGTCTCGGTGGCGAAATTGACACTCGCCTCGACGCCTTCGAGCCGGTTGAGCGTCCGCTCGATCCGGCCCGCGCACGCGGCGCACGTCATACCCTCGAGCTCGAGCTCGACCAGCTCGTTGGCGGCCGGCGCATTCATGTCAGTGGACGAGCACCACCGGCACGCGGGCGAGGTGGAGGACCTTGGTGCCGATCGACCCCACCAGCATGTTCGACATCGCGCCCATGCCGCGCGTCCCCATGTAGATCATGTCGCAGCGGAGCTTCTCACCCTCCTCGACGATCGCCCGCGCGACGTCCCCGACGAGGATGTGGGCCCTGTAGCCGACCTTCGCGTCGTCGAGAATCCGCTTGCTCGGCGCGAGGGCCTTCTCGCCCTCATCGCGATAGTGCTGCTCGACCATTTCATGCGACATCACCACGCCGGAGAATCCTCCGACGTGCGGCACCGGCAGGTGCACCGTCACCAACTCGACCTCCGGGGGCTCCCGGAGGGCAGAAATCAACTCCACGAGCTTGCGGGTGGCCCGGACGGCGCTGTCCGAGCCGTCCGCGGCGAGCAGGATTCTCACATTGCCTCCTGGACGAGCCTGGCGGGTGCCATGCAATCTTAACGTGGGGTCGCGGCCGGACCCGGTCAAGCGAGGCAGGCGATGCCCTGCTTCACGTGCTCGGCGAGCCCCGGGATCCGGACCACACCCCAGACGCCGAGCGCCGCGACCGAGAGCCCCGCCGCCAAGCGCACCTCCCGGCGGCGCAGGAGCGTCCGGAGCGTTCCCACGGCCAGCCCGGCGGCAAGCAGGTTCGGGAGCGTTCCGAGCCCGAATGCGAGCATGACGAACGCTCCGCGGGTTGCGTCTCCGCTCACGAGCGCCAGCGCCAGGACGCTGTAGACGAGCCCGCACGGGAGCCAGCCCCAGAGCGCGCCGACGGCGAGGGCCCGAGGAACGGTCTCGACCGGCAGCCAGCGCCGGCCCAGTGGCGAGACCTTGCGCCACAGCGCTGCGCCCAGGCGCTCGAGCCCGGCCACGCTGCGACCGAGCCCCGCGAGATACAGCCCGAGCAGGATCACCAGGCCGTTCGCCATGACCGCGAGCACGACCTGCGCCGGCAGGACGGCCTGGAGCAACGCGGCGGTGCCCCCGATCCCCCCGGCGATCGCGCCGGCGAGACCGTAGCTCGCGATCCGGCCCGTGCTGTACGCGAGATGAAGCGGCGCCTGCGCGGCCGCCGCGGCAACCGCGGCGCCGCCCGGCCCCACGCGCAGGTCCCCGCCGCGCGCCGGGTGCAGGTTCAGGGCGCTGACAATGCCCCCGCACATGGCGACGCAGTGCACGCCGCCCAGCAGCCCGACGAGGAATGCGCTCGCCGCGATCTCGTTCAATGCTTGGCTCCCGGTCCGTGCAGCCCGCCCCGGTGCGGGACGCGGGCGGCGCCTCGTGCGCGCCGCGGACGGCCCTAGATTACCTTGGAGTAGCGCGCGCGGCTCTGCGCCTCGCGCAGATAGCGGTCGAACACCATGGCGATTGCGCGCACGAGCAGCCGCCCGCGCGGGGTCACCGTGATCCACTCCTTGTCGAGGTCCACCAGGCCCATCGCCTGCATCTCGCGCAGCTCCGCGAGCTCCTCGGCGAAGTAGCGCTTGAAGTCGATCAGGTACGCGATGCCGATCGAGTCCATCGACACCGCGAACTGGCACATCAGCGCCATGATCACCGCGCGCCGCACCAGGTCGTCGGCCGAGAGCTCGATCCCGCGCAGCACCGGGAATTCGCGCTGGTCCAGGCGATCGTAGTACTCGTCCAGCGTCTTCACGTTCTGGCTGTAGGACGGCCCCACCGCGCCGATCGCGGAGATCCCGATCGCCACGAGGTCGCACTCCGCGCGCGTCGAGTAGCCCTGGAAGTTGCGGTGCAGGTGGCCGATGCGCTGCGCCTGCGCGAGGTCGTCGTCGGGACGCGCGAAGTGGTCCATCCCGATGTACTGGTAGCCCGCGCGCGTGAAGGTGCGGATCGCGAGGGTCATCAGGTCGAGGCGCGTCGCGGCGGACGGCAGGTCCGCCTCGTTGATCCGCCGCTGCGGCTTGAAGACGGTGGGCAGGTGCGCGTAGTTGTACAGCGCGATCCGGCCCGGGTTGAGGTGCAGCACCTTGAAGAGCGTCTGGCCGAACCGCTCGACCGTCTGGAGCGGGAGGCCGTAGATGAGGTCGAGGTTGACCGACTTGAACCCGCTCGCGCGCGCCGCCTCGACCACGTCGGCAGTCATCTCGTAGGGCTGGATGCGATTGACCGCACGCTGCACGTCCGGATCGAAATCCTGCACCCCGACCGACAGCCGGTTGAAGCCGAGCTCGCCGAGGAGCGCGATCGTCAGCGGATCGGCGCTGCGCGGGTCGACCTCGATCGAGTATTCCCCATCCTCCGCAAGGGTGAAGTGGTCGCGGATGATCCCCATCAGGTCGCGCAGCTCGAGCGGGCTCAGAAACGTGGGGGTGCCGCCGCCCCAGTGGAGCTGCTCGATCCGCTGTCCGGTCCCGATCACGTCGGTGACGAGATCGAGCTCGCGCTCGAGGTAACGCAGGTACTTGGCCGAGCGGCCGTGATCGCGCGTGATGACCTTGTTGCAACCGCAGTAATAGCAAATCGTGCTGCAGAAGGGCAGGTGCACGTACAGCGAGAGCGGCCGCGAGGTCGCCGCATCGCGACGGCGCTCGAGGGCTCGGCGGTAGGCCGCGGCGTCAAACGCCTCGACAAACCGGTCGGCGGTGGGGTAGGACGTGTACCGGGGCCCGGGCCGGTCGAAGCGCCGGAGCAGTTCCGGGTCGATGACGAGATCTGCCTGATTCACTGTAGAATTCCTGCTACGGGGAAGTTTGGGTCCGCCGCCCCGGGGCGTGTTGACCTGGATCAACGGTCTCAGGAACTGCTCTCAATGGACGCTCACCCTGCAGCCGGAAAAGTCATCAACATCCACCAGCTGAAGACGGTCTGCTCGAGCTGCAGCCTCCGCGAGCTGTGCCTGCCGATGGGCCTCTCGCGCGAGGAGATCGAGCACCTCGACCAGCTCGTCTACACGCGGCGGCGCGTCAAGCGCGGCGAGACGCTGTACCGGGCCGGCGATGCGTTCAACTCCCTCTACGCCGTGCGCACCGGGTTCTTCAAGAGCAACGTCATCCTGGAGGACGGCCGCGACCAGGTGACCGGCTTTCACATGCCCGGCGAGATCCTCGGCATGGACGGGATCGGGACCGAAGCGCACACCTGCAACGCGCACGCGCTCGAGGACGGGGAAGTGTGCGTGATCCCGTTCGCGCGCCTGGAGGAGGTCTCGCGCGAGGTGCGCAACCTCCAGCACCAGTTCCACAAGGTGATGAGCCGCGAGATCGTGCGCGACCAGGGCGTGATGATGCTCCTCGGGACGATGCGCGCGGAGGAGCGCCTGGCGGCCTTTCTCATCAACCTCTCGCAGCGCTTCGTCGCGCGCGGCTACTCGCCCTCGGAGTTCCACCTCCGCATGACGCGCGAGGAGATCGGCAGCTACCTCGGCCTGAAGCTCGAGACGGTCAGCCGGATCTTCTCGAAATTCCAGGACCAGGGGCTGATCGCGGTCCAGCAGAAGCACATCCGCATCCTCAACACGGAAGGCCTACAGGACCTCCTCGCTCACCGCGAGGACTAGCCCCCCGGGGGACGCGCCCGCGCCGCCGTCCGGGGCGCGCGTGCCGCCGTCAGCGGTACACGAGCACCGGGACTTTCGAGTGCGCGAGCACTTTCTGCGTCACGCTTCCGAGGATCAGCGAGGCGAGCTCGCCGCGGCCGTGGGAAGCCATGAAGATCACGTCGCACTTCTTGCGCCGGGCGGCGTCGATGATGCCCTGATAGGCGGTCGCCGGCTTCGTCATCACCGACTCGCACGCCACCCCTGCCGCCTTTGCGGCCTTCTCGACCTCGGCCAGGTACTTCTGGCCGGTTTCGCGCGCACGCTCTTCGAATGCCTTGATCGTCGCCGTGTCGATCACATAGCCGTCCCCGTAGACGTACGGCTGGAATGCCTCGAGCGCGTAGTACGCAGTGACCTTGGCGCCCAGTTCCTTTGCGAGCGCAACGCCCGCCCTCACCGCCTTGCGCGCGAGCGCCGATCCGTCGGTGGGAATCAGGATCTGTTTGAACATGGCGTCCTCCTTGGGGGTTCCGGGTTCTTGTTACTAGATCAGTGTACCGCCCGCTTCCCGTCGGGCGTTTGCGGCCGGTCAAACGCGTCGCGCCGCGGGCGGTTCAGGTCGGCGCTCGAGCGCTGGAAAAAGCACGTCAGGGCGCTCGAGCCCGCCGCGAAGAGCCAGAAAAGGAAGAAGCCGATCGAGTAGACCGCCGTCCGGCTGAGCGCGATCTCGCGATCGAAAAACCGCAGGTCCGTGGGGTCAAAGAGGGTGAAGAAGACCCCGGTGGCGATTCCGGCCACGATGAACGACGGCCAGAGGATGTAGATGAGCCGTTTCCCGTCCGACATGCTCCCTCCCCTCGCGCCACCCTAGTCCCGTCGTGCCGGCCGGAGCGTGACCCGGTCGTCGACGGTGCGCCATTCACCCGCGAGCCGCCAGGTCCCGCGGTCGCCTTCCAGCACCAGGTGCCAGGCGCCCGGTGAGGGCGGCCGCAGCGCCCCCTCGAGCAGGCCGCCCGTGCCGGCGGCGAGCACCACGATCTGGTCCTGACCGGAACGCGTCGGGTGCACGAGTCGCAGCGTCGCGCCTTCGTTCGTGGCCGCCCGCCCCGCGAGCGCCACGCGTACCCGCTCTCGCCCGGCGCTGAACGCGAGCGAAGCCTCCAGGCCGAGCGCGGCGGCCCGCGCCTCCCGGTCGAGGACCTGGTTGATCGCCAGGCCGCGCTTGTAGTAGTCGTCGACCACGAGCCCGTCCTCGCTGCGCAGCCCTAGCACCACCATGACGATGCCCATGAACACCGCAGCGGCCGGGGCGGCCATCAGCAGCCACGGCCAGGGCTCGCGGTACCACGGGCGCAGCGGCGGCGACATGGCGGGCATCTTAGCGGACCAGAAAGACCGACTGCTCGCGCGCGACGACACCCGCCTCGTCGAGGGACTGGACCTCCACCTCGATGCGGTGCGACCCCTTCGCCATCGTGCCCGGATCGATCTGGATGCGTAGCGGCACCTGACGGGTCGTGGCCGCGGGAACTTCCACTTCTGCGTCGCTCGCCACCATGATCCCGGGCAGGCCGCTGGCGGCGATCCGATACCTGTGCGGGCGCTCCTGCGTATTCATGAGCTGGATGCGATACACGTTCTCGATCCGGCCGCCCTCGACTTCGCGCGCGAGGCTCGCGCGATCGCGCACGATGTCCACCTTGAGCGGCACGCGCAGCGCGAGCGCACCTGCGAGCACCGCGGTCACCCCGAGCAGGATCGCGCCGTAGAGGAGCGTGCGCGTGCGGAACACGCGCCTGACCATCGTGCGGAAGTCCCAGCCCGCCGCAAGGGCATTCTCGGTGGAGTAGCGAATGAGGCCGCGCGGGTAGCCGAACTTGCCCATGACCTGGTCGCAGGCGTCGATGCACGCGGCGCAGCCGATGCACTCGTACTGCAGCCCGTCGCGGATGTCGATGCCGGTCGGGCAGACCTGCACGCACAGCCCGCAGTTGACGCAATCGCCGAGCGGGACCGCGGCGCGCGCCACCTTCCGCGAGCGCGGCCCGCGCGGCTCGCCCCGCGCCGCGTCGTAGGTGACGATCATCGTGTCGCGATCGAACATCGCGCTCTGGAAGCGCGCGTACGGGCACATGTACTTGCAGACCTGCTCGCGCATCCACCCGGCATTGCCGTAGGTCGCGAAGCCGTAGAAGAGGATCCAGAACGTCTCCCACGGTCCGGTGGCGAACGACCCGACCGCGCCGAGGAGCTCCTTGATCGGCGTGAAGTAGCCGACGAAGGTGAATCCGGTCCACAGCGCAACCGCAATCCACGCGGCATGCTTGGCGGTCTTGATCGCCACCTTGCGCGGGCTCGCCGGCGCCTCGTCGAGGAGCATGCGCTGCGCGCGCCCGCCCTCGATCTTGCGCTCGATCCACATGAAGATCTCGGTGTAGACGGTTTGCGGGCACGCGTATCCGCACCAGAGACGCCCCCCGATGGCGGTGAACAGGAACAGCGCCAGGGCGGAGATGATCAGGAGCGCCGTCAGATAGATGAAGTCCTGCGGCCAGAAGACGAACCCGAAGATGTAGAACTTGCGCGCGGCGAGGTCGAAGAGCACCGCCTGCCGGTCGTTCCACTCGAGCCAGGGCAGCCCGTAGAAGACAAGCTGCGTCACCCACACTAGCGCCCACCGCCAGCGGTCGAACCGCCCGTGGACGGTGCGCGGATAGATCTTCTTGCGCGCCGCGTAGAGCGACTGCTCGATTCCAGCCTCCGGCGCACCGGGCGCCGCGGCAACCTTCGCCTTGCCCTCCCGAACGTGAGCGATCGACCTGCCCTCTCGCGGATCGTTCATCGCACCACTACGGTCACTTCGCCGGCCGGTTGCCCAGACCCCAGACGTAGGCGGCCAGCACGTGCGCCTTGGCCTCGCCGAGGAAGTCCTTCCACGCCGGCATCTGGCCGCTGCGACCGCTCTGAATAGTCGCCGCGATGTCCGCCTCGCTGCCGCCGTACAGCCACACCTTGTCGGTCAGGTTGGGCGCGCCGAGCGCCGGGTTGCCCTTCCCGTCCGCGCCATGGCAGGCGGCGCAGATCTGGGCGAACTTCTCCTTGCCGCGCGCGACCCGGATCGAGTCGCTCGCCATGCCCGAGAGCGACATGACGTAGTGGGCGACGTCCTTCACGCCGTCGCCGCCGAGCGCGGCCCCCTGGGGCGGCATCACCGCGGTGCGTCCGTTGAGGATGGTCTCCTTGATGACCTTCGGATCCCCGCCCCATTGCCAGTCCGCATCGGCCAGGTTCGGGAAGCCCTTCGCGCCGCGCGCGTCGGAGGCATGGCACTGGGCGCAGTAGTTCAGGTAGAGGTTCTGCCCGATCGCCATCGCATCCTTGTCGGCGGCGACCTTTTCGATGTCCATCGCGGCGTACTTGGCGTAGATCGGCCCGTAGGTCGCTTCCGCCTTCTTCACCTCGTCGTCGTATTGCTTGGTCTGGGACCAGCCGAGCGAGCCGCGGAAGCTCCCGAGGCCGGGATAGAAGGCGAGATAGACGAGCGAGAACACGACCGTGATGTAGAAGAGCCAACGCCACCAGTTCGGCAGCGGATTGTTCCACTCCTGCAGGTCCTCGTCCCAGACGTGCCCGGTGGTGTCGACCTTCGCGCCCGGCGCGCGCTTGGTCGTCTGCATCCACAGCAGGATCGCGCACCCGATGATCGAGACCACCGTCAGTACCGCGATGTACCAGTTCCAGAACACGCTCGTGAAGTCGCTCATTGCCCGTCTCCCCTTGCCCTGCCCGTGTCCTCGCCCTCGTCGAGAACCGAACGCGCGGCGCAGTCGAACGCGCTCTTGCGCCGGGCGGCGTAAGCCCACCAGAAAATGCCGATGAAGGTCGCGAAACTCGCGACCGTGATCACCACGCGCAGGTCGTTGAGATCCATCGCGGCTACCTCTTGTCCTTGAGCGCCGTACCCAGGCCCTGGAGATAGGCGATCATCGCGTCGAGTTCGGTCTTGCCTTCGAGCTCCTTGCGCGCACCCGCGATCTCTTCGTCCGTATACGGCACGCCGACGCGCCGCAGCGCGCGCATCTTCGCCTCGATGTCGGCGGCCGAAGCCGGCGTCGCGGCGAGCCAGGGATACGCCGGCATGATGGACTCGGGCACGACGTCGCGCGGGTTCTGGAAGTGGATCCGGTGCCAGTCGTCGCTGTAGCGGCCGCCGACGCGCGCGAGGTCCGGCCCGGTGCGCTTGCTGCCCCACTGGAACGGGTGGTCGTACACGAACTCGCCCGCAACCGAGTAGTGGCCGTAGCGCTCGGTCTCGGCCCGGAACGGCCGGATCATCTGCGAGTGGCAGTTGTAGCAGCCCTCGCGGACGTAAACGTCGCGCCCTACCAGGCGCAGCGGCGAGTACGGTTTGAGGCCCGCCACCGGCTCGGTGGTCGAGCGCTGGAAGTAGAGGGGCACGATCTCCACCAGCCCGCCGATCGCGACCACTAGGATCACGAGGACGATCAGCAGCGTGTTGCTCGTTTCGATCTTTTCGTGCGTAAACGCCATGATCATCCCCCTTCAGGCGTGCGCGGGCGCCGGGATCGGCGCGTCAACCGCCTTGTGTCCGGCGATCGTCTTCCAGGTGTTGTAGGCCATGACGAACATTCCCGCGAGGTACAGCAGCCCGCCGAGCAGGCGGATCCCGTAGAACGGCATGCTCGCCTTGGTGGACTCGACGAATGTGTAGGTGAGCGTCCCGTCGGGGTTCACCGCACGCCACATCAGGCCCTGCGTCACCCCGGCGATCCACATCGCGGCGATGTAAAGCACGATCCCGATCGTCGCGACCCAGAAGTGCAGCGTCACCAGCGGAACGCTGTGCATCTGCGTGCGGCCGAAGAGGCGCGGAATCAGAAAGTAGATGCAGCCAATCGAGATCATGCCCACCCAGCCGAGCGCGCCGGAATGGACGTGCCCGATCGTCCAGTCCGTGTAGTGCGACAGGGCGTTCACCGTCTTGATCGACATCATCGGCCCCTCGAAGGTCGACATGCCGTAGAAGGACAGCGAGACGATCAGGAACTTGAGGATCGGGTCGTCGCGCAGTTTGTGCCACGCGCCCGAGAGCGTCATGATGCCGTTGATCATCCCGCCCCACGACGGGGCGAGCAGGATGAGCGAGAACAGCATGCCGATCGACTGCGTCCAGTCGGGCAGCGCCGTGTAGTGCAGGTGGTGGGGGCCGGCCCACATGTAGGTGAAGATGAGCGCCCAGAAGTGCACCACGGACAGCCGGTACGAGTAGATCGGCCGGCCGGCCTGCTTGGGGACGAAGTAGTACATCATGCCAAGGAAGCCCGCGGTGAGGAAGAATCCGACCGCGTTGTGCCCGTACCACCATTGCACCATCGCATCCTGCACGCCGGCGTAGGCGGAGTAGGACTTCCAGAAAGTCGCGGGGCTCGCGGCGCTGTTCACGAGGTGAAGCAGCGCCACCGTCAGAATGAAGGCGCCGAAGAACCAGTTTGCAACGTAGATGTGGGGCGTCTTGCGCTTGGCGATCGTCCCGAAGAACACGATGGCGTAGGCGACCCAGACCAGCGTGATCAGCACGTCGATCGGCCATTCGAGTTCGGCGTATTCCTTCGAGGACGTGATGCCCAGCGGCAAAGTGACCGCCGCCGCCACGATGACCACCTGCCAGCCCCAGAACGTGAATGCAGCGAGGCCATCGGAGAAGAGGCGCACGTGGCAGGTGCGCTGCACGACGTAGTACGAAGTCGCGAACAGCGCGGAGCCGCCAAAGGCGAAGATCACCGCGTTCGTGTGCAGCGGGCGCAGCCGCCCGAAGGAGAGCCAGGGAATGCCGTAGGTGAGATCGGGCCAGATGAACTGCGCAGCGATCACTACGCCGACCAGCATCCCGACGATGCCCCACACGACGGTCATGATCGCGAACTGCCGAACGACGGTGTAGTTATAGGTCCCGGCTGTCATTTATGTCTTCCCCCTTCCGACGGAGTGGTGCCCGGCAGGCTGGCCTGCGCGCAACGAGCGAATCCTAGGAGAGCAGGCGACTGCGCTCTTGATTCAGGTCAAATCGCTCGCCGCAGTGCGGCGAAAGTTCCGCGGCGGGAATAAGCGCGCTCTATCCGTCCACTGTTCTATCGATCCTTCGTCTCGCCCGGGGCATCGTCGTCGAGCAGCACCGTGAATCCGGGCCCCTCGAGATCGTCGAACTGCCCGGACCGGAGCGCAAACCAGAACACCGCCCCGATCGCGAAGACGAGGACCACCGAGAGCGGGATCAGCAGGAACAGGATGTCCACCTGCCTACGCCTCGCGTTCGCGGGACCGCACCGGCCCGCGCAGCCGCAGCGCATTCAGCACCACCGCCGCCGAGCTGCCCGACATTCCGATGCCGGCCATCCAGGGGGTGACGAAGCCCGCCGCAGCGGCCGGAACGGCGGCGAGGTTGTAAACGGTCGCCCAGGCGAGGTTCTGCCGGATCACGCGCATGGTGCGGCTGGCCACCGCGAAGGCCTCGCCGAGCGCGGCCGGCTCCCCGGATACGAGCACTGCGTCGGCCCGGGCCTGCGCCAGTTCGGCGCCGGTGCCGAGGGCGATCGAGACGTCCGCCTGGGCGAGGACCGGCGCATCGTTGATCCCGTCCCCGACCATGGCGACCGTCGCGCCGCCACGCTGCAGGCGGGCGACGTACGACTGCTTGGCGGCAGGATCCGCTTCCGCGCACACAGCCACGATGCCGAGTGCGTCGCCGACGGCTTGGACCGCGCCCGAGGCGTCGCCGCTCAGGAGATGCACACGCTTGCCCATCGCCTCGAGGCGCCCGACCAACGCCGCTGCGCCGGGCTTGATGGTGTCGTCCAGCTCGAAGCGCGCGAGCAAGGCGTCGGCGGCGGCGAGGTACACGACCGTCGAGATGCCGCGCTGCGGAAGCGAGGCCTCGCCGCTAGCGCGGGCGAGCGCCGCGCAGAACGCGTGCGTGCCGATCCGATAGCGGACGCCGTCGACGTCGCCCTCGATCCCGTGTCCAGGGCGGCTCACGATGCGCGCGGGCGTGACGGTCCCCGACCGCGCCGCGGTGTGGCGCACGATCGCACGGGCGATCGGATGCTCGGAGGCCGCCTCGATTGCGTGGGCAATCGCCTTGCACCGTTCGACGCTCAGCGCGCCGAGCGCTACGGTCGCCGCAACCCGCAGCTCGCCCTCGGTCAGCGTGCCGGTCTTGTCGAAGACCACGTCGGTCGCGCGCGCGAGGGCCTCGATCGCGTGGCCACGCGTGACGATGATGCCGCGCCGCGCAAGCTCGCCCGTTGCGACCGTCAGCGCCGCCGGCGTGGCAAGAGACAGCGCGCAGGGACAGGTCACGACGAGCACCGACACCGCGATCCACAGCGCGCGTTCGGGTGCGACGAGCGACCAGACGACGGCGGCAGCCGCGGCGAGGACGAGGACCGCCAGGACGAAAACGTGCGCGTACCGGTCAGCCACCTCGACGAGGCGATGGCGCTCGGTCATCGCCCGCTCGACCAGCCGGACGATCGCAGCGACCACGGTGTCGGCGCCGACGCGGTCGATCCGCACCACGAGGGGCGATGAGATGTTGATCGAGCCGCCGACGACGCCACCGCCCGGGCGCTTGGCGACAGGGCGGCTCTCGCCGGTGAGCAGCGATTCGTTCACCGCGCCCTCGCCTTCAACGACGACACCGTCGGCCGGGACGCGCTCCCCCGGCCGGACGAGGACGAAATCGCCGGGACGCAGCGCGCTCACCGCGACAGCCTCGGTCTCGACCGGGCCCGGGAACTGCCGCAAGCGTGCCGCCCGCGCCGGGACGATGCGCCCGAGGTGGGCGAGCGCCGCGCCGGCGCGATGGCGTGCCTCGAACTCGAGGTAGCGGCCTGCCAGGAGCAGGAAGACGAACATCGTGACCGAGTCGAAGTAGACCTCGCCGCCCCCGCGCAGCGTCGCCCAGACGCTCGCCGCAAACGCCACCGCCACGCCCAGAGCGACCGGCACGTCCATCCCCGCCCGCCGGGCCTTCAGGTCGCGCCAGGCACCGAAAAAGAACGGCTGCGCCGAGTAGGCGACGACGGGGACGGTCAGCGCGAGGCTCGCCCACCGCAGGAGAGCCTCGGCGTCGATCGGCAGCCCGCCCTCCGCCCCGGCAAGGTAGGCGGGCACCGCGTACATCATCACCTGCATCATCCCGAAGCCCGCGACGAACAGGCGCCAGAGCGCCAACCGTCGCTCCCGCTGGTGAACCGCGTCGGCCCGCGCCAGGTCGTAGGGCGAGGCCCGGTACCCGATGCGGGCGACCGCGGCGAGGATCGCCGCCAGGTTCAGGCGCGCTGGGTCCCAGCGCACGTGCGCCCGGCGTGTTGCGTAGTTGATGGAGACGCCGGCAACGCCCGAGAGGCGGCCGATCACCTGCTCGTTGAGCCAGACGCAGGCCGAGCAGCGGATGCCTTCGAGGAGCAGCGCCGCCTCGCGGCAGCCGTCGGGATCGGTGACGACGAACGACGCCTGGAATGCCGGATCGTCGTACGCAGCGAAAGCATCCGGATCGGAAACGTCCTGCGCGGGACGTCCGGTGGCCTGCTCCCGCAGCCGGTAGTAGGCGTCGAGTCCCGCGCCGGTGATGGCGTGCGCGGCCGCCTCGCAGCCGCTGCAGCAGAAGGAGCGCGCCTCGCCCGCGACGCGCAGCGTCCGGCCCGAGTCGGGGGTGACGGGCAGGCCGCAATGGAAGCAGGTTGCCGCCCCCTCGGCGGGCCTTGCCTGCGCGCCTGGGGCGGCGGCAATCAGCATGGATTCTCCTGGCAGCGCGGCGCGCATTCGTCCCGCTGGCGCCCCTCGCATGCTAGGGGCTGTGGGCCCCGGGCGGTTGACGCAGGTCAACCCCATCCCCTATGCCGTCGACATAGGGTACTGAATTCGAACGGATTTGCCGGTCCGGCGCTCCGAGCGAACCCCGACCGGCCACGGGCAACGCATGCGAGCGCACCCCGCCGGCGACTGCGAGAAATTGTGCACGTTCTTGCGGAGCTGCTGGAAGTTCGACAGACATGCACTTGACGAATTGCACATTTTCCAAGACGCGTGTTAAATACCTCACAGCCGGTCTTGCCCAGCACCAACGACAGAACAAACCCGCGGGCAGCGCTGCATGCACTCGCCCTCGCGCGGGCGAACCAAAAGATAGATAACTGCTGAGGAGCCTACTCATGGACATGTCGCTTCCGAGGGATATCCATCGCGTCTTCGCGGCTGCAGAGGAACAGCCGATCGACTGGCTGGGCGAGAAGCGGTTCTCGCAGTTCGACGTCGAATACGACGCAGCCGACCAGATTCTCTGGGCCCGGATGCGAGGCACCCCGGTGCCCAATTTCAATCCGGGGCTGCTCGCGGAAGCGCGCGACATCCAGCGCGCGATCGAGAGCTCTGGCGCCCGCGTTCGCGTGGACGGCACGGAGCAACCTTTCCGGTACGTGGTGCTGGGCTCGAGCGTGCCGGGCGTGTTCAGCCTCGGCGGCGACCTCGGGCTCTTCATGCAGCTCATCCGCGGGCGCGACCGCGCGGCGCTCGAGCGGTACGGGCGCGAGTGTGTTGACGTCTGCTACCACAACGTGGCGCACTATCACCTCCCGGTGACCACGATTTCGCTCGTGCAGGGCGAAGCCCTCGGGGGTGGCATGGAGTCTGCGCTCTCGAGCGACATCGTGATCGCCGAGCGCAGCGCGAAGTTCGGCCTGCCGGAAGTGCTGTTCGGCCTCTTCCCCGGGATGGGCGCGTACAACCTGATCGGACGCCGGCTCGGCCGCAAGGTCGCCGAGGAGATGATCCTCTCGGGCGCGACCTGGAGCGGCGAGGAGCTCTACGCGAAGGGGCTGGTGGACGTGCTCGCCGAGGACGGTCACGGCGAGACGGCGCTGCACGACTTCGTGCGGCAGCACTCGCGCAAAGCGAACACCTACCGGGCGCTGCAGCGCATTCGCGACACGCAGGAGCCGGTGCGGTACGAGGACCTGCTGTCGATCGTCAACATCTGGTGCGACGCGGCAATGGAGCTGACCGAGACGCAGCTCAAGCTGATGGAGCGCCTCGTCCGCGCGCAGGGGAAGCGCATGACGCGGGAGGAAGGCTCGGCCCAGCGCGCCGCCGCCTGATGGCGCGCGCGTCAGCCGGCGGCGCGCAGGTGCCTGGCGACGTACTCCTCGAGCGCCACGCGCGTCGCCGCGAAGCTCCTGTCGATCTCCTCGAGTAGTCCCTCAGCCTTGACGGGAAGCTCTCGCGGTGCAACCTGCGAGACTTCCCGGCATTTTTCGAAGAGCCCCACCGCACCGAGACTGCCCGCGCTGCCCTTGAGCGCGTGGACGTGCTCGCGGAAGCCCTTGTAATCGGCCTCGCGCGTGCTCGCGCCCATCGCGGCGACGAGCTTTTCGCCGTCGGCAAGGAAGCCCGCGACGAGGTCCGCGACGAAGCCGGCGCGGCCGATGCCCTCGAGCTCCTTGAGTTTCTCGCGGTCGACGACCGTCGCCGGTTCGTCGGCCGGGAGGGCGGCCGACGGCGCGAGCTCCGCCGCGAGCATCGCGCGGCGCGCACCCGTGCGCTGCTCCGGGCACAGGGTGGCGACCGTGTCGAGCAGCCGCTTCGGCTCGATCGGCTTGGTCAGGAAGGCGTCGAATCCCGCCGCCGCGCATTCGTCCATCGCCTCGCGAGTCGCATTGGCGGTAAACATGACGAAGGGCGTGCGCTCACCCTGCGGCTCCATCATGCGGACCAGTTTCAGCGCTTCGAGGCCGCCCATCACCGGCATGTGCCAGTCGACGATGACGCAGTCGAAACGCTCGGACTCCAGGGCGTCCAGCACCTGCTCCCCGTTATCGACGATGGAGACGTCGTGGCCAGCGCCCTCGAGCACCTTCTGGATCACTAGCCGGTTTGTCGGATTGTCCTCGGCCACGAGCACCCGCCGTCCCATCTGGCGCCGTCCGCGTGCACCGGCGGTAATCGGGATGACGCTCTCCGGCAGCGGCAGCTCCTCCTTCGTCACCGCGCTGTGGACGATGTTGAACAGCCGCCCCTTGTCGAACGGCGCGTCGAGCAGACTCGCGTAGCCGGCGTTCAGCAGCGCTTCGCGGGCCCGCCCGCTCGCCCCCGGGTTGAGGAGGATCAGCATCGGCGGGTGCAGGGCGAACTCGGAGCGCACCGTTGCCACCAGCTGGATCGGGTCCATGCGCAGTGCCCGCGCGTCGATCAGGGCGAGATGGAACGCGCGGTTCTGCCTCGCGGCACTCGCCAGAGCGCGAATGAGCTCGGGCGCGCCGGCCGAAACCTCCACCGCCGCACCCCAGCCGGCGAGGCTGGAGGTGAGCCCGGCAACCTCGGCGGGATCGGCGACCAGTAGGTTGACGCGCAGACCGGGAAGCTGCGACTGCGTCTCGGGTTCCGGCGCGGCGAGCGCCAGTGGAAGCTCGAACCAGAAGAGCGAGCCCTTGCCCGGCTCGCTGCTCACGCCGATCTCGCCGCCCATCAACTCCGCGAGCTGCTTCGAGATCGCCGTGCCGAGGCCGGAGCCCCCGTAGACGCGCGTGATCGACTGGTCGGCCTGGTAGAAGCGCTCGAAGATGCGCGGCAGCGCATCGGGCGCGATACCGATGCCGGTGTCCTCGACCTCGAACCGCAGTCGTGCGTCGGCGGCGGCCGGCACGGAAGACACGCGCACCGAAACCGAACCGCCCTCGGTGAACTTGAGCGCGTTGCTGACCAGATTTACGAGCACCTGTCGCAGGTGCACCGGGCTTCCTACGAGTCGGTACGGGACGTCCGCGGCGACGCTGAGGTTGAGCGCGAGCTTCTTGCGATCGGCCTCGATCTGCAGGGTGCGCAGCGTCGTGTGCAGGAGCTTGTGAAGGTCGAATTCGACGTGCTCGGGCTGCAGTCCTCCGGACTCGATCCGGGAGATGTCCAGGATGTTGCTCACGAGCGAGAGCATGAGCTGCGCCGAGCCCTGCGAGCTCGTGAGCAGCTCGCGCTGCTCGGGACTGAGCGGCGTGGCGAACAGCAGGTCGTTGATGCCGATGATGCCGTTCAGCGGGGTGCGCATCTCGTGCGACATCGTCGACAGGAAGCGCGTCTTCTCGATGTTCGCCGCCTCCGCCGCTTCGCGCGCCCGCTGGATCCGCGTGAGCAGGGTGGAGACGTAGAGCGGCAGGATCACCATCGAGAACATGAGGCCGAGCCCGAGCGCCACCTGGTCGTGCCAGTAGGGATTCAGCAGCAGCACCGCGGTGAGGCCGACGAGCGCGAGCGCCTGTGACGCGAACAGGTAGAAGCGTCCGTACCGGAAGCCGTTACCGAACGTGACGAACAGAAAGACGCCGAAGAGCGGCGCGCCGAGGTCGGTGGTGAGATACATGCACGTCGCGATCGCGACGTTGTCCCCCACCATTCCTATGATGCGCCGGCGCGGGCAGGCCTCCGGGCGACGGCAGATCTCGATGAGCAGGCCCACGGCGACCGCGAGGTAGAGCCCGAACAGCACGTACAGCACCGGGGCGCGCGTCGACTCGTGCCCGGCCCAGTCGGTGATGGTGAGGTAGGCGACGATGATGCTGACAAGCGCGAGCCGGACGATCGCCTGCTCGTGCTCGGTGTCGGGCCGGGCGTGCAGCCGGGCCCGGATGGCGCCGAGAGTCGCTCTCAGCCCGGCGCTCATTCCGCGGGGTGGCCCTGCGGCGGAGGCCCGGTGTCCTTCAGCTCCTCCTGGATGGCGAGCGCCTCCTCGCGCACGCGCAGGAAGGCGTCGACCAGCATCGGGTCGAAATGCAGGCCGCGGTGACCCTGGAGGTAACGGACCGCCTCCTCCGAGAGCCAGGCGGCCTTGTAGGGGCGCCGCGAGGTCAGCGCATCATAGACGTCCGCGACCGCGACGATCCGGGCCGGCAGCGGGATGTGGTCGCCGACCAGGCCGTAGGGATACCCTGAGCCGTCGAACTTTTCGTGGTGCCCGAGCGCGATCAGCGCGCCCATCCGCAGATACTTCGACGGGCTGTCCTTCAGGATCTCGTAACCGATCACCGGATGACGCTGCATGATTCGCTGCTCGGTCTCGGTGAGCTTGTCGGCCTTCAGCAGAATGTGGTCCGGGAGCCCGATCTTGCCGATGTCGTGCAGCGGCGCGGCAAGCTCGATCGTCTCCGACTCCTGCGCGTCGAGTCCGATCGCCTCGGCGATCAGCCGCGAGTAGCGCGCCATTCGGATGACGTGGTTGCCGGTGTCCTCGTCCCGGAACTCGCCCGCCTTCGCGAGGCGGAATAGGGTCTCCTTCTCGCGCGTGCGCACCTCCTGGGTCGCATCCTGGACCATTCCCTCGAGCAGCCGGCCCTTGTCCTCGAGGGCGAGCTGCTGCCGGCGCAGGGTCAGCAGATTGCGGCAACGCGCGAGGCATTCGCGCGTGTCGATCGGCTTGGTCAGGAAATCCGTGATGCCGGCGTCCAGCGCGGCGTAGCGGACCTTGCGGTCGTCATGGACTGTGACCATGACCATGGGAACGTGCGCATACTCGGGGAGGAGTCGCAGGCGCCTGACGAACTCGATGCCGTCGATCTCGGGCATCTGGTAGTCGACGAGCACGAGATCCGCGGCATGGGTCGTCGCCCACCGCACGGCATCCAGCGGGTACTCGAAGGGCTGGACCACGATGCTCGCGTCCAGGCTCTGCACCACCTCTTCGAGGATGGCTCGTCCGGTCGATTGGTCGTCGACCACCATGACCGTGTTCCGGATCGCCGGGACAGCTCGGATGCGAGGGCGCGACATAGCCGCTGGAGACCGTCTTGTGTGAATCGAGGCAGCCTAGCGCGCCAAGCTCGGGAAGTCTAGACGGAAGGTGTTGTAAGTCCGTGTTCGGGCGGAAAAATTATCGGCTTTGCGAGCGCTTCTGACCGAAGGGGCGGCAGTGGCCCGGGAATCCCACCCAGGAGCCGGTTCCGTGCCGCACAAAGCAAGGACGAACCGCGCTTCCGCAGGTCGTCCATCGTCCCCAAGCAAAAAACCCCCAGCCGCTTATACGACCGGGGGGCTGCATTGGTGTCCTGACGATGACCAACTTTGGCTCCGGCCTCATCTCGGCCTCCGGCCGAGATGAGCCTCCGCCGCAGCCAGCCTGACGGCAGGCTGTCGCGCCCGCGCTCCATCCGGCCATCGTCCGTACAAACGAAAACGCCCCGGCACGAAGCCGGGGCGTTCCGCTTATGGGGTCCTGACGATGACCTACTTTGGCTCCGGCCTCACCTCGGCCTCCGGCCGAGATGAGCCTCCGCCGCAGCCAGCCTGACGGCAGGCTGTCGCGCCCGCGCTCCATCCGGCCATCGTCCGTACAAACGAAAACGCCCCGGCACGAAGCCGGGGCGTTCCGCTTATGGGGTCCTGACGATGACCTACTTTCGCGCGATATACCTCGCACTATCATCGGCGCGACACCGTTTCACGGTCCTGTTCGGGATGGGAAGGCGTGGTTCCAGCGCGCTGTGATCGTCAGGAATTCTGTTGTGGGGCCCGAGGCGCAGGCTGAAACCCGCGCGATCGTGCGCCCGACGATCCGAAAGAAGTGTGGGATTGCGATTGCGTAGCGCTGCCCCATGCGGAGCCTTCCGCTTGGGGTTATAGGATCAAGCCGCACGGGCAATTAGTACCGGTTAGCTCAAGGCCTCACAGCCCTTCCACACCCGGCCTATCAACGGGATGGTCTATCCCGACCCTACAGGGAGGTTACCCTCCGGGACATCTAATCTTCAGGCGCGCTTCCCGCTTAGATGCTTTCAGCGGTTATCGCTTCCGCACATAGCTACCCGGCGATGCGACTGGCGTCACAACCGGTACACCAGCGGTGCGTCCACTCCGGTCCTCTCGTACTAGGAGCAGCCCCCGTCAAATGTCCAGCGCCCACGGTAGATAGGGACCAAACTGTCTCACGACGTTTTAAACCCAGCTCACGTACCACTTTAAATGGCGAACAGCCATACCCTTGGGACCGGCTACAGCCCCAG
>Ga0268299_1000548_pt1 | contig 110040 bp, 84 predicted proteins | sample NOBtaG_FD_193484 | JGI IMG/M metagenome (GOLD analysis project Ga0268299, IMG submission 193484) | Activated sludge microbial communities from bioreactor in Nijmegen, Gelderland, Netherland - NOB reactor | ecosystem: Engineered > Bioreactor > Aerobic > Activated sludge | place: Netherlands...
TCCGCGCGCACACCGCCGCGGCTGTCCTGACCCCCCGGTCACCGGCTCACCCGCTCACCCGCTCACCCGCTCACCCGCTCACCCGCTCACCCGCTCACCCGGTGACCGGGGGTCGAATAGGCGTCCCCCCGCAGGCCCGCGCCGCAGCGATGGTCATCGCCCCCCCCCGGTCACCGGCTCACCCGCTCACCCGGTGACCGGGGGTTCAGAGGGCGCTGCCTTCCGATCCGTTTCAGCGCGAAGGTTCCTCACCGCTTGAGAACTTTGCGAGTCAGCTCGACGAAGGCGCGGGCGGCTCGCGACGGGTTCGGCCCGACCACGAGCCCGACCATGCGCCGCTGAGGCGCGCCGGCCAGCGGCACCCCGACCAGCTCTCTCGTCCCGCCGAGCGCCACCTCCGGGACCACCGTCACTCCGAAGCCCAGCGCAGCGAGCCGCTTCAGCACCTCCACGCTGCTCATCTCCATCACCACGCGGGGCTGAACGCCGGCCGCGGCGAACTGCGCATCCAGCCACGCGCGCGACGCCGTCGTCCCATCGAGCAGCACCAGCGGGTACTCGGCGAGCTCCGCGGCTCGGACTCTCGCCCGCTTCGCCAGCGCGTGCCCCTTCGCGACCGCGACCACGTCTCGCTGCGGCTGCAGCGGCAGCTGCTTCAGCGCCCGCACGCCCGCGCTCACACCCGGCGGTAGCGGCAACGAGACCACGCCGAGATCCAGCTGGTGCCCGGCCACCGCCTCCGCGATCGCCGGCGACGGCCGGTTGTCGAGCCGCAGCTCCACGAGCGGGCACACCCGGCGCAGCTCCGCCAGCACCGGCGGCAGCACCCACGTGGCGAGCGTGTCGCTCGAGCCCACCGCGAGCGGCCCCGCAATCACGTCTCGCTGCTGCTCCAGCGCCGCGCGGGCCTCGTCGACCGCCCGAAGCACCGCGGCCGCGTGGCTGCGCAGCGCCCTGCCCGCCTCGGTCAGGGTCACCTGCCGGCCGCTGCGATCGAACAGCGCCTCGCCGGCGTCGGCCTCCAGCGCCGCGATCGCCTGGCTCACCGTCGACTGCGTCAGCCCCAGCGCCCGCGCCGCGCTCGAGAAGCCTCCCTGCCGCACCACGGCGTCGAAGACCCTGAGACGGTCGCTGCGCAGCTCCATCGGCATTACCGATGGGTACTATCGCAACCCATCGCGTTTCGAGCGAGCTAGAAGACCGGCCCATGCTCATTCTTCCTGGACCGGCTGCGTTCAGCCCGGCACGAATGGCTCGCCGCGGTCTCGGCAAGGCGAGCGCGCACTTCGTTCACTTCGCCGACGTCGAGCGCCCGCTGTCGGCGGAAGAGCGCAAGACCCTCGACGCCCTGCTCACGTACGGGCCGAAGCTCGACGTCCCGCGGGTCGACGGCGAGGTCTACGTCGTCGTGCCCCGGCCCGGCACCATCTCGCCGTGGTCCTCCAAGGCCACCGACATCGCGCGCAACTGTGGCCTCGCCGCCGTCCGCCGGCTGGAGCGCGGCGTCGAGTGGCGCATCGCGGGTGAGCTCGCGGCACCGCTGCACGACCGCATGACCGAGGCCGTCATGCCCTCGCTCGAAGCCTGCGCTCGGCTGTTCGAACGGCATGAGCCCCGGGCCGTCGCCCACGTGCCGATCGCGTCGCTCGAGCAGGCGAACGCCAAGCTCGGCCTCGCGCTGTCGAAAGACGAGATCGAATACCTCACCGATGCGTACGGCAAGCTCGGCCGCGACCCCACCGACGTCGAGCTGATGATGTTCGCTCAGGCGAACTCCGAGCATTGCCGCCACAAGATCTTCAACGCGACGTTCGCGCTCGATGGCGCCGAGCAGCCCGATTCGCTGTTCCAGCTCATCAAGAAGTCCACCACGGCGAGCCCCGCCGGCGTGCTGTCGGCCTACAAGGACAACGCCTCGGTCATCGAGGGCTTCACCGCGGGCCGCTTCTTTCCCGACGCCGACGGCGTTTACCGCGCGCACGTCGAGCCCACACACGTGCTGATGAAGGTCGAGACGCACAACCACCCGACGGCGGTGTCCCCCTTTCCCGGGGCGTCGACGGGCTCGGGCGGCGAGATCCGCGACGAGGGCGCGACGGGCCGCGGCTCGAAGCCGAAGGCCGGCCTCGTCGGCTTCTCGGTCTCGAACCTGAGGCTGCCGGGCGCGACGCGGCCGTGGGAGGTCGATCACGGCAAGCCTGGCCGCATCGCCTCGGCGCTCGAGATCATGACCGACGGTCCGCTCGGCGGCGCTGCGTTCAACAACGAGTTCGGCCGGCCCGCCATCACCGGCTACTTCCGCACCTTCGAGCTCGACGTGCCGGCGCCCGGCGGAGGCACCGAGCTGCGCGGCTACCACAAGCCGATCATGCTCGCGGGCGGCCTCGGCAACATCCGCGAGGAGCACGTGAAGAAGGGCGAGATCCCGCCCGGCGCCGCGATCGTCGTGCTCGGCGGCCCCGCGATGCTCATCGGTCTCGGCGGTGGAGCCGCGTCTTCCGTCGCCTCCGGCGCCTCGGCCGAGGACCTCGACTTCGCCTCGGTGCAGCGCGACAACGCCGAGATGCAGCGGCGCTGTCAGGAGGTCATCGACCGCTGCTGGGCCCTCGGCGCACAGAACCCCATCGTCTCGATTCACGACGTCGGCGCCGGCGGTCTGTCGAACGCGCTGCCCGAGCTCGTACACGAGAGCCGGCGCGGCGCGCGCTTCGAGCTGCGCAAGGTGCCGAGCGACGAGCCCGGGCTCTCTCCGCTCGAGCTGTGGTGCAACGAGGCGCAGGAGCGCTACGTGCTCGCCATCGACGACCGCGAGCTCGCGCGCTTCGAGCAGCTCTGCCGCCGCGAGCGCTGCCCGTACGCGGTGCTCGGGCGCGCCACCGATGACGGCCGGCTCACCGTCTCGGACGCGCACTTCCAGAACGCACCCATCGACGTGCCGCTCGACGTCATTCTCGGCAAGCCGCCGCGCATGCGGCGCGACGCGAAGCGCGCGCTCCCTCGGGCGAAGCCGTTCGACGTCGGGGCGGTGCGGTTCGAAGACGCCGTGCAGCGCGTGCTGACGCTGCCGGCCGTCGCCGACAAGTCGTTTCTCATCACCATCGGCGATCGCAGCGTCACCGGCCTCGTCGCGCGCGATCAGCTCGTGGGCCCGTACCAGGTCGCCGTCGCCGACTGCGGCGTCACGGCCACGAGCTACGACGTCTTCACCGGCGAGGCGATGGCGATCGGCGAGCGCACGCCCATCGCGTGCCTCGACGCGAAGGCCTCGGCGCGGCTCGCGGTCGCCGAGGCCGTCACGAACCTCGCCGCCGCGCGCATCGCGAAGCTCTCGGACGTACGCCTCTCGGCGAACTGGATGGCCGCGGCCGGCTGGCCCGGCGAAGATGCGCGGCTGTACGACGCGGTGAAGGCGGTCGGCGCCGAGCTGTGCCCGGCGCTCGGCCTCGCGATCCCCGTCGGGAAGGACTCGATGTCGATGCGCACCGTGTGGAACGACCGGTCGATGGCCGCTCCCCTGTCGCTGATCGTCAGCGCCTTCGCGCCGGTGCTCGACGTGCGCAAGACGCTGACGCCCGAGCTGCAGCACGACGAAGGCCCGACCGCGCTGGTGCGGGTGGACCTCGGGGGTGGCAAGAACCGCCTCGGCGGCAGCGCGCTCGCGCAGGTCTACGGGCAGCTCGGCGCCGAGCCGCCCGACGTCGACGACCCCGCGGCGCTGAAGCGCTTCTTCGAGACGGTGCAGGCGCTGAACGAAGAGGGCGTGCTGCTCGCGTACCACGACCGCTCCGACGGCGGGCTCTTCGTCACGCTCGCCGAGATGGCGTTCGCGGGCGGCTGCGGGCTCGAGCTCGACCTGCCGGCCGACGTCGCGACGCTGTTCGCCGAGGAGCTCGGCGCCGTCGTCCAGGTCCGCCAGCGCGACCTCGAGCGCGTGCTCGACGCGTTCGGGCCCGCCGCGCAGCGCATCGGCAGGCCGGTCGCCGGCGACACGATCACGCTCACCGGCTACCAGGCCTCGCGCCACGCCCTGCGCGCGCTGTGGAGCGACACCACCTGGCGCATGCACCGGCTGCGCGACGACGCCGCCTGCGCCGACCAGGAGCACGCCCTGCGCACCGACCCGGCGTTCACGGGCATCACGGCGAAGCCCACGTTCGACCTCGACGACGACGTCGCGGCCCCCTTCATCGCGAAGAGCGCGCGGCCGAAGGTCGCCGTCCTCCGCGAGCAGGGCGTCAACGGCCAGCTCGAGATGGCGGCCGCGTTCACGCGCGCCGGCTTCAGCGCCGTCGACGTGCACATGAGCGATCTGCTCGAGGGGCGGCTGACGCTCGAGGGCTTCGTGGGCCTCGCGGCGTGCGGCGGCTTCTCGTACGGCGACGTGCTCGGAGCCGGCGGCGGCTGGGCGAAGTCGGCGCTGTTCCACCCGCGCGCGCGCGACGCGTTCGCGGCGTTCTTCGCGCGCACCGGCACGTTCTCACTCGGCGTCTGCAACGGCTGCCAGATGATGTCGAACCTGGCGGCGCTCGTGCCGGGCGCCGAGGGCTGGCCGCGCTTCGTGCGCAACGCCAGCGAGCAGTTCGAGGCGCGGCTCGCGATGCTGCGCGTCGAAGAGAGCCCCTCGATCTTCTTCCGTGGCATGGCGGGCAGCGTGCTGCCGGTCGCGGTGTCGCACGGCGAGGGGCGGGTCGAGCTGCAGGGCGGCGCGGCGCCGATCGTCGCGGCGCGGTTCGTCGATCACGAGGGCAAGCCCACGGAGCGCTACCCGCTCAACCCGAACGGCTCGGCGGGAGGCGTGACCGCGGTGACGAGCGCCGACGGGCGGGCGACGATTCTCATGCCGCACCCCGAGCGCGTGTTCCGCACTGCGCAGCTGTCGTGGCACCCGAAGGGCTGGGGCGAAGACAGCCCGTGGCTGCGGTTCTTCCGCAACGCCCGGGCGTGGGTGGGCTGAGGCAGAGCCGTTCAGCCGCCGAGCCGCCGGCCGCGCAGGCCGAGGTAGCGCTCGGAAGCCGCGAAGCGAATGACCTCGAGCAGCTCGCTCTCGAGCGCCTTCTTCGCCCGCAGCGCCGCCAGCGCCGGAGCGATGCCTCCGCACACCACCAGCCCCGCGCGGTTCGCCGAGTGACGCGCCCCTTCCTGCAGCTTCTGCACCTCGATCTTGCGCGCGTTCTTCTCGTACAGCTGCTTCACGCGATCGAACAGCCGCTGCGGAATCGCGTCGCGCACCACGCGCGCCTCGACGTTCACGCCGCGGCCCTGCAGCGCCTGCCCCAGCACCTGCAGCCCGTGGGCGAGGTGCTCCTTGCGCAGCGAGCGGAGCGCGAGCAGGTCGGGGTTCTGCGTGAACAGCGCGCGGCCGGCGAAGAAGCGCAGCTCGGCCTCGGGGAGCTCCTTGCGCACGGCGAGCTTGCCGACGAGCAGCTTCGGCTCGGTGGTGTGGATCAGCGAGAACGGCGGGCCGTTGTCCTGCGACAGGAAGACGTCGGGCGCCCTGAGACCCAGGATGCGTACGGCCGCGAGCAGCGCATCGGCGGCGGCCTTCGCGCCCTTGCCCGAGTCGAGCCTCAGCTCCTCGCGGGGAACCGAGCGCGCGGGATAGAGCCGGCACAGCGCGACGCCGGTCATGCCGAGCAGCTCGCCCGCCTCACCGCGCAGCGACGGGTGCTTGAGGCCCGCGCGATCGGTCGCCGACAGAATCAATCGCGGAGCCCGCGGCGCCGCGTTCGGGTCGCCCTCGAGCGCGAGGCCGATCTCGAGCATCAGGCTCGACCGCGTCGGGTCACCCGCGTGATCGAAGTGCTCGGCGAGCAGCTTGTAGCCGTCGGGATCCAGCGGGCTCGCGCGCACGCGCTCGAACAGCGCCTTGCGCTCGTCGCCCAGCACCGCCTTCGGGGACATCACCAGCGACGGCGGCACCGGCGACGACGGGTCGCCGAGCTCCATCGGCACCTCGGCGGTCTTGCGCGGGGGCGACGGCGCGGGCGCGGAGTGCTTCAGGTACGACGCCGGCAGCGGCGGCACCTCGAGCTCGCCGGGAGGCGCGACCCACTCGGCCGAGGGCGGCTCGATGTCGGTGGTGCCGACCTCGACGACGTCGTCCATGCCGCTCATCGCCTCTTCGACCGAGACGTCGTCGTCGGGCCAATGTGCGGCGGGCTTCTCTTCACCCGGCTTCTCGGCGGTCGAGCCCTCCCAGTCGTCGTCTTCTTCCTCGTCGGCCTCCTGCATGCGCGACGGCCGCGCGCCCACCGTCGGCACGGGCCTCGCGGCGAGCGGCAGCTCGTCGTCGAGATACGCGAGGGCGTCGAACGGAGTCTGCGGCTTGGCGGTGCCGGTCACGCGCTCGCGCTCGCGCAGCTTCGGAACCTCGAGCTTCCCGGCGAGCGGCCCGTCGGGCATCTCGGTGGCGAGCTCGCGCTTGAGCTTCTCGGCGCGGGTCTCGAACGCATTGGCCTTCGCGTCGTCCTTCAGCTTCTCGCGCGCGACGCGGGCGAGCCGCATCCACAGCTTCATGCGCTCGACGGCGCTCTCGGTGGCGGTGGCTCCGTGCTCGAGGGCCCAGGCGGCCTCCTCGGGCATGTTGTGCTTGAGGAACCGGTCGGACAGCGCGAGCCAGGCGTCGCGGTTGCCGGGCTCGAAGCGCACCGCGGCCTTGAGCGCCTCGAGCGCCTCGTCGCGCCGGCCCGCACGCTCGAGCAGCGAGACGAGCTCGAGGTGGGCCTTGCGCGCGCGGGCGCCGCGGGGCTCGCGCTTCAGCAGCGCCTTGAGCACGGCCTCGAGCTGCACCTCGTCGCCGGCCGCGCGGCACAGCTCCGACAGCCGCACGAGCGCCTCTTCGTCTTCCGGCAGCTCGGCGAGCACCTCGCCCCAGGCCTCGCGCGCGAGCCTGGTGTCCTTGAGCGGGCTGTCGGCGAGCCGCGCGAGCCGCCGGTACAGCTCGGCCCTGCCCGCCTTCCGCTTCGGCAGCGCCTTCAGGGCCGCGATGAACGGCTGAATGGCGCCCGCCTTGCCGGCCGGCACATCGAGCTCGGCGAGGCCGGCGGCGGCGGCGGCGTGCAGGGGAACCAGCTGGAGCGCCTCGGCGAAGTCCCTCCGCGCGGCCTCGGTCTCTCTGCGGAGCAGCGCGTCGTCGGCGCGCATCACGAGCGCGTCGGCGCGGAGCCTGGGGTCGACGGTGCGCTGCACGCTCTCGTCGAGCGCGGCGCGCACGCCCTTCGCGTCCTTCTGGGCGTTGAGCAGGCGAACCTGCTCGGCCACGGCGCGGCCGTCACCGAGCGCGACCATCTCGCCGTACACCTTCGCGGCGCCCGCGAGATCGTGCAGCTCGCTCTCGAGCAGCTCGGCGAGCTTCTCGAGCTCCGAGAGCTTCGCCTGCGTCGACGGCGCGCCTTCGGCGTTCTTGCGGTACAGCTGCGCGAGGTCTCGCCACGCGCCGCGCGCGACGTAGTGCGCCTCGAGCTTGCGCAGGGCCTGCGGCTCCGGCGCCTCCTGCACCGCCGCCGCGAGGATCGCCGCGACCTCGGGCCTCCCTTGAGTCTTCACCGCCTCGGCGACCGACATCAGCTCGACTTGAGTCGAGTGCCGGCGCTCGGGAGAGATCATCAGGGGCTTGAGGGGGACGATGGGCTGGCGCAGGCCCAGCTCGTGGATGAGGGCCTCGACGCGATCGGCGCGGCCCACGGCGTCGCCGGCGTCGAGCGCGAGGTCGATCGCCTCGTCGAGCACGTTCTTCGGAGCCTGCGACTGGTGCAGCGAGCGCAGCCACAACAGCCGCAGGAGGAACGCGCTCTCGAGATCGTCGGCCTGCGCGGCGTACTGCGCGGCCTGCCCGTAGCGCAGCGCGGCCCGCGACGGGTCGCCCAGGCGCTCGGCCCACAGGCGCGCGCGCCGCAGCGCGGTTCGCGACGCAGAGCGCAGCTTGCCGCGGCGGTGGTTCTCTCGCGTCTCGCGCTCGAGCGAGGCGTCGAGCTCGTCCCACCGCTCTTCGCGCTCGAGCAGCGCGTTCAGCACGAACCGCGCGCGCCGGTCGCCGGGAGCCTCGGCGAGCAGCACCACGAGGCGCTCGCGCGCCGCCTCGAGATCGTTCGCGCGCCGCTGCAGCCGCGCGAGCGCGCGCAGAATGCCGCCGCGCTCGTCGTCGTCGGCGTCGGTGACGGCGTCGGCGATGATCGTGACGGCGGGAGCGATCGAGCCGGTCAGCAGCGCGACGCGCACGAGCGACGCGGCGAGCCGCGCCGTCAGCGGGCTCTGGCGGGTGGCGCGGACGAGCTCGGAGAAGGCGCGGGCCGCCGAGCCCTCGCGCAAGAGCCGCGAGGCGATCGACAGGTGCATGTCGACCATCAGGCGCGTCTCGTCGGCGAGGCCCTCGGGCACGACGATCGGCGCGGTCTCCATCGGGCCATCGACGACGGCGGGGAGCTCCGTCTCCGTTTCCTGTCGCTCGCCGGGCATGTTCGTGAAGGAGGACGGCGTAGTCTACTTCAGGTGCCACACGTGCCTTCCATCTCCGTGTTGCTCCCGGCGAGAGACGCCGAGGCCACCGTGTCAACTGCCGCGCGGTGCATTCTGCAGCAGACGTTCGGGGACCTCGAGCTGATCGCCGTCGACGACGGCTCGAGCGACGCGACGCGGGCCAGGCTCGAAGCGCTGCGCGACGCGCGCGTGCGCGTGCTCGACGGCGGCGGCAAGGGGCTCGTGCACGCGCTGAACCTGGCGCTGGCTTGCGCGCGCGGGAGGCTCATCGCGCGAATGGACGCGGACGACGAGTGTGACCCGCGGCGGCTCGAGCTCAGCGCCTCAGCCCTCGAGGGCCTCGACGGCGTAGGCACGCAGGTCGAGATCTTCCGTGACGACCGGCCGGTGAGCCCGAACCTGCGGGCCTACGGCGCGTGGCTGAACACCCTGACGAGCCCCGCGCTGCTCTACCGCGACCGCTACGTCGAGAGCCCGCTGTGCCATGGCAGCGTGCTCTTGAGGCGCGACGTGCTGGAGCGCGCGGGCGGCTGGGCCGACGGCGACTTCCCCGAAGACTGGGACCTGTGGCTGAGGCTGCTGGAGAGCGGCGCGCGGCTGTCGTGCGTGCCCTACGTGCTCTACCGGTGGAGAGACCACGACCGCCGGCTCACGCGCACCGACGCGCGCTACGCCCTCGACCGCCAGGCCGCGATGAAGGCGCGCTACCTCGCCGCGCGCCACCGCCGCCTCATCATCGCCGGTGCCGGCCGCACGGGCCTGCAGCTCGCGCGGCTCTTGCGCGGGCACGGCGTCGAGATCGAGCGCTTCCTCGACGTGAACCCGAAGAAGGTCGGCACGCGCATCGAGGGCATCGCGGTGATGGGGCCGGACGACGCCGGGCCGCCGCGGGGCACGCACCTGGTCGCCGCCGCGGGCTCGAAGGGCGCGCGCGACGAGATCCGCCGGCACCTGGCGACCCTGGGGTGGATTGAGGGCGACCACTTCACGTGCGCCGCGTAGGCTGTGAAGCCCGCCATGAAAGCCCCGCTGGAGCTCGAGACCGAACGGCTGAAGCTGCGGCAGCTCGAAGAGCGCGACCTCGACGCGCACACCGCGATGATGAGCGACCTCGAGGTCGTCGAGTTCATCAACGAGGGCAAGCCGATGAACCGCGCCCAGTCGTGGCGGACGATCGCCGGTATCCTCGGGCACTGGACGCTGCGGGGCTACGGCTTCTGGGCGATGGAAGAGAAGGCGACCGGAGCGCTCGTCGGCCGCGGCGGGCTGTGGTTTCCCGAGGGGTGGCCGATGCTCGAGGTCGGGTGGACGCTCGCGCGAGCGCACTGGGGCAAGGGCTACGCGACCGAGCTGGGGCGCGCCGCGCTGCGCATCGCATTCGACCAGGGAGCCGAAGAGGTGTGCAGCCTGATCGCGGCCGCGAACGTGCGCTCGATTCGCGTGGCCGAGCGGCTGGGCGAGAAGCTCGTGGGCCCAACGCGCGTGACGACGTTCGACTGCCTGCTGTATTCCGCGGCTCGACCGAGATGAACGCACGTGCACCGCGCGTGGGAGTCAGGCGCTGACTCGAACGGCGCGTGCGCGTCGCACCGCATTCGTCTCGGCCGAGCGACAAGTTACTCGGTCAACCGGCAGGCGGCCTCCATCTGACGCGGCTGGTGGTGGTTCGGCAGCAGGCGCCTCAGGGTCGCGACGTGCGGCCTGGCGCGATCGCACGCGCCTGCGCGCACGTACGACTCGGCGAGCTGGAACCGCGCCTGCAGATCGTCGGGGTTCCACTTCAGCGAGGCCTCGGCGGCGCCGTACGTCGGGGTCGGCCAGGTGCGCGTCTGCAGCGCGAGCACGCGGCGGCCGGCGAGCACGATGGCGGCCGCGAGCACCGCGCCGAGCAGGCCCTTCAGCGGCCACGGGGCCTCGCGTGCGGCAGGCTTCCGCATCGACAGCGCGAGCAGCAGGGCCGCGTACGCCGCCGCGGCCGGCAGCTGTACCACGGGGTCGAGGGCGCCCACCCCGAGCGTGGCGGCGAGCACGGCCGCCCCTTCGGCGTCGCGCTCGAGGGCCCGCAGCGTGAAGAACAGGAAGCCCAAGACGAGCAGCGCGGCGACGATGCCTCCCTCTGCGAGCAGCGCCACCCAGTCGGAGTTCGCGAGGCGCCCGGTGTGCAGCCACAGCCCGGTGCGGAACGTCGGGTCGCCGGGCGGGCTCACCGTCGGGTACTGCACCATCCAGTTGCCGGGGCCCACGCCGATGAGCGGGTGCGAGGCGATGAGCTCGAGCGTCGCGCGGTACTGCACGAGCCGCCCCGCCCCGCTGCCGGAGCTCGCGTCGAACAGCCGCGCCGCGGTGTCGAGGTACGGGTCGGGCGCCGTCCACGCGAGCGCCGTCGGCAGCGCGAGGGCGATCGCCGCCGCGAGCGCCACGATCGGCACCACCACGCGGCGGCGCTCCTTCGTGAGCAGCAGCCACACGACGAGCGCCGCGGGGAGCAGCAGCCACGCCGCGCGGCTGCGCGTGACGACGATGCCCGCGACGAGCAGCGCCGCGGCGATCGCTCCGAGCACGCGCTCGCCGCGGGTCGGCGCGCGGGCCGCCATCGTCCACGCCGCGGGGCTCACGATCAGCATCGTGTGCGCGGCCGAGTTCCGCTGCCCGATGGTCGAGCCCGGCGCGCGGCCGGGGCCCGACAGGCCGCTCACCACGCCGAAGGCCTCGAGCAGGGCCACCGCGGCGATGCCTGCCGCCGCGATGACGACGGCCCCGCGCACCGCAGCGGCTTCGTCGTCGGTGCAGGTGCGCGTCACCGTGAGCAGCACCGCGGCGCAGGCGATGAGCCCGAGCCCGCGCAGGGCGAGCACCGGCGAGGTGGCGAGCGACGCCGAGAGCGCCGCGGCGCCGATGAGGGCGACGAGCGTGACGGTGACGCCGTCGAGCGGCACCTTGCGCTTCCACGTGACGGCGAGCGCCGCGAGCGCACAGCCGGCGAGCCAGAGCTCCTTCACGAGGTGGAAGCGATCGAAGCCGCGCTCGCTCACGGGCATGAAGAGCAGCCCCACGCACGCGGTGAGGTACAGCACGGCTGTGAGGGGCGAGACCATCAGGTGAACGAGCGCAGATCGTCGGGCATCGGAGCCTCGATGACCACCTTCTCGATCGTCAGCCTCTCGGCGTGCAGCAGGCACCGCGGAGCATCGGCCGCGCCGCCGTAGAGCCGGTCGCCGGCGATCGGCGCGCCGAGCGCGGTCAGGTGAGCGCGCAGCTGGTGCGTGCGCCCGGTCTCGGGGTGCAGCGCGACCCGCGTGACGCGCCCGGAGCGAGACACGACCTCCCAGCGCGTGAAGGCCTCGATGCCGTTCGCCCGCCGCGAAGCGCGCCAGCGCCCGGGCCGCGATGGATCGCGCGAGAGCGGAAGATCGATCTCTCCGCGATCGGGCAGCGACGCCGTCACCACGGCGAGGTATCGCTTCTTCACGCGCCCCTCGCGGAACTCGGCCGCCAGCTCGCGCGTCGCTTGCGCAGTCTTGCCGAAGAGGGTCACGCCCGAGGTCTCGCGATCGAGCCGGTGCACGAGCCCGGCCGCGCGGCCGAGCCGCTTCGACACGAGCTCCACGAGGTTCTCGCCGCCCGACGGGCCCGGCTGCGCGAGCACGCCCGCGGGCTTGTCGACCGCGATGACCCGCGCGTCTTCGTACAGCACGGCGAGCTCGCGCCCGCTGGCCGGCACGGCTGCCGCGCGCCCCGCCTCTTCGAGCACGGCGGTGAGCGTGGCTCCTGCCTTCACCGGCGTGCGCGCGTCACGACAGCGCCGCCCGTCGACGTACACCGCGCCTGCGGCGATGAGCTTCGACACGCCCTCCGCAGACATCTGTAACGCCTCGGTCAGCTGCGCGCCGAGCGCGCCGTCGGCCGGGGCTGTCAAGGTGCGCCGCTTCATGAGTGCAGATCCGGTGTAGGCCCCTTGGGTGTTGACGAGCGCGCTGGCTTGCGCGCTCATAGGACTGAAGTATGGAGATTTCCATCAACGCACTCGTCGAGAACGTCGACGAGCTCCTCTACGAGCGGGCGGCGCTGCTGTTCCGGTTCTCTGCCGGTCTCGCGCAGGAGCTGCCGCTCTCGAAGCTGCACCAGCGCTTCCCCGAGCTGTCGCGCATCGAGAGCTTCCAGCGGGTGCGCGAGATGCTCGCGAGCCCGCGCACCGACGGCACGCGCAAGGTGGGCTTGAAGCTGCTGCTCCACTTCCTCGGCGACAACCTCGAGGAGCTGAAGAGCGCTCCGTCGCACGAGATCATCGCGCAGCTGCTCGCGACGGCACCGGTGAACGCGGGGAGCTCGACGGCGCTGCCGCTGGGCGAGGCGCTGGCGCGGCTGCCCGACGAGCCGAACCGCGAGCGGCGCGAGCTGCTCGAGCGCGAGGCGAGCCAGCTCTTGTGGGACCGGCGCGGCGCATGGGCCCGCCGCGTCGAGGCCGCGATGGAGCTCGCGCACGAGCTGAAGGCGCCCTCGTACCCGGCGCTGCGTGAGGAGCTGACGGGCGTGAAGCTCGAGCCCGTGCTCGGGGGCGCGGCGGAGGCGCTGAAGGGCACCGACGACGCGTGGAGAGACCTGCTCGCGTACGGCCTCAAGCGGCTCGACCCGAACCTCGAGGCGCGCGCGCAGTTCCACGACGCGAAGCGCACCGCGCAGGCTCCGTGGATGATGGAGCTCTTCCGCAAGGACGATCTCTTCCCCGCCGTCACGCGCTGGCTGTCGGAGCTCGGCCTCGACCCGAACGCGGAGGGGCGCCTCTCGTTCGACGCCGAGGAGCGCCCCGGCAAGCGCACGGGCGCGTTCGTCGCCGAGCTGCGCGTGCCCGACGAGCTGCGCCTGGTCGCTCTGCCGCGCAGCGGCTTCGAGGGCTACGCCGAGGTGCTGCGCGCGTTCGGGCGCGGCCTGCACCACGCGAACGCGTCGCGCGCGACGCCGCTGCTCGAGCGCCGCCTCGGTGACCCCGCGGTGCCGCGGGCGGTCGCGGCCCTGTTCGAGAACGTGATGCTCGACGAGCAGTGGCACCGCCGGTACCTGCGCGTGCCGCAGGCGCAGGCGCGCGAGGCGGCGCGGCTCTTCGCGTTCCGCCAGGCGATGCGCTTCCGCCGCAAGGCGGCGCTGCTCCCCTACGCGCTGGAGCTCTACGCGCGCGGGCCCTCCGACGCGATGGCCGAGGAGTACCAGGCGCGCATGCAGGCGACGCTGGGCGTCGCGGTGCCGAAGGAGCGCTTCCTCTACGACGTGCGGCCGATGTTCCTGATGGTGTCGGTGCTGCGCGGGTGGGCGCTCGAGGCGGTGCTGTTCAAGACGCTGCGCGAGCGCTTCAACGAAGACTTCTGGAGAAACCCTGCCACGGGGCGATGGCTCAAGGAGCTCTCTCAACGGGGCCAGCGCGACGACGCCTCGGAGATTGCGCGCCAGCTCGGAGCCGAGCTCGACCTGAAAGGCACAGGCGCCCGGCTCGTGAGAGTCATGGGCGCCTGAGCCGGGAGGCCGGCTACTTCTTCTTGCGCAGCGCGCGGACGATCTTGTCCTTGCTCGCGTTGCGCTGCGGGAGGGGCGCGTTCTTGGCCTTCATGGCACGCATGAGCTGCATCTCGATGAGCAGCAGCTCATCGGCAAGCTCCTCGTTGTCACCGGCCGCGCGCGCGAGCGGAGCGTTGAGCTCGACCCGGGCACCGTGCCGCATGCGCAGCGCCTTCTCTTCCTCGGACGTGACGATCTTCACCTTGCCCAGAGCCACCGCGACCTCTGCTGCCGTCACCACCGCCGTCTTGCGCTCCATTTTTCTTCCTCCTCTACAGGCCTGTGTTGGACCTGAACAGCCGGCCATGTCGGACGCGGCTGAGCCGCATCTGTTGGGCATTGTAGAGATCGACCCCTCCCCCGCAAATTTTCGTCCAACCCTTCGAAAAAGCCTCGAAGTACCGGGCATGTAGCAGCACGTAGTTGCTGATCTGACCGGATCAGCCGTGCAGTGCCGGTTATTGCGGGCCTTCGTCTTCTTCGGCGGGGGCCTCGCCGGTGGCGCCGGCGGTGCCGCCGTCGGTGCCGGCGCGGGGGACTCCGAAGCGCTCGAGGGCGGCGGCGATGCCGAGGGGCTTGTCTTGATCGGGGAGGAACTCTTCGGGGGCCTTGAGCTTCGGGTCGACGCCGATGTCGGTGAGCGAGCTCTCGAGCACGAGCCAGAGGTCGGCGGCGGGGCCGGCGTCGTTCGCGACGCCGAGGCGGCCGTCGAGGCGGGTCTTGAGCACGACGCTGGTGTCGGCGTCGACCCAGACGGAGCCCTGCAGCGCGCGGGGCTCGCGGGCGTCGAAGAAGTGCTGGCGGCGGCGCGTGGTCTCGTCGGGGCCGGCCTTCGCCTGCACGAGAGGAGGCAGGGGCCGGGCGTCGTCTTTGAGCGGGGGCCCGAGGCTGACGCTGTACTTCCACGCGGTGCGGCCGGCGATGGTCTCGGTGCCGGCGGCGGTGAGCTTGAGGCGGCCCCTGAAGAGGGCGTCGAAGTCGCGAATGGCGCCGTAGGTCTCGTTGCGCACGCGCTCGGCCATGCCGCGGTCGCGCTTGCGCTGGCGGAACTTGCCGTAGCGGCTCTTCGCGTAGACGCCGCCCTTGACGCGCAGGACCTCGAAGCCCTGGTCGCTGGAGTTCATCTGCACGGCGTGGAAGTCGCCGCTGACGCCGCCGGGGCCGGCGAGCAGGCTGCGCTCTTCGACGAGCCTGACGTTCTTGCCGGTGCCGCTCCACTCGAAGGAGATCTTGGCGGTGAACTTGTGGGCGCCGATGCGCTCGGTGGCCTCGGCGGCGCTCATGCCGAGGACGCGGCGGGCGATCTCGGGTTTGTCGGCGACGTCTTCGGGGGGGAGCTTCTGGCTGGCGGCGGCGACGGCCTGCGGCGGATCTTCGGGGCTGAAGATGCGGGCCTTGGCGGCCTTGTCGACGGGGTCGGAGCAGGCGGCGAGTACGGCTGCAGCGGCGAGAATCAGCTTGCGCGGCACGAGGGCGGGCACCCTAGCATGCGCCTTCGAGATGCAGAGCTTGAAGGACAAGCTGCTCAAGGCCGGATTGGTAACCGAGGCGGAGGCTGCGCGCGCGACTTCTCGATCTTCACCGTCACCGAACGCGAACGCGAAGAGCGAGGGCGCCATTCCGAAGCTGCCACCGCTGCCCGGGAGCCCCGCGGCTCAGCGGCAGCAGTCGAAGGCGCAGCTGGAGCTCGACCGGCAGATCCGCGCGCGCGTGCTGGAGGCCCAGGTCGAGCTGGAGCCCGGCGCGACGACGTTCTACTTCGTGACCCGCAAGGGCAAGGCGCGGCGGCTCGACCTCAGCGAGGCCCAGGCGAAGCGGCTGGAGGCCGGGGAGCTCGCCGTGGTCGAGCGGCCCGACCCGGGGCAGATCGAGCACGCGCTGGTGCCGGCAAAGGTGGCCGTGGAGCTGCACGCGCTGTCGGAGAAGGTGGTGCGGTTTCTCAACCACGCCGACGTGAAGATCGGCTTCGACGCGGAGTGAACGATCGCCGAAGTCGCCGCGCCACGCGTTCAGTCTTCCGGGTCAGCCCCAAGCAGCTCATCGACGCGAATCTCGACGGCAGCGAACCGTTCGGCGCGCACGCGCTATCCACGCAACACCGACAACACGACACGTACCGACGTCGAGGCGCCGAAACACCTCGAGCGAGCCGGCCACCGAGTCGATGATCCAATAGTGGGGAACGCCCGCATCAACTTGTCAACGATGGTGCCGCGGATGAGCTCGATGCGCTGATCGTCGGGCGCGCCAGATAGTCGGCCACACCATCGTACCTGCGCTTAGGAGCCTCGCTCATCGCTCCAGAACTTCGTCAAAGCAAGGCCGATGTGCTCGGCGCGGCGACGGGCATTCGGCGGAGCTGCGTCGCGGGCCCGGTGGACCGCACAGAGCCATGCGCCGTTAGAGAAGGCGGTGCGGTTTCTCAACCACCTGGAGGTGACGATTGGGTTCGACTCGGAGTGAGCGATACGACGCGGCGCTCGACGAGCACGCGGACGAATTCGAGCGTGTCCGCCTCACACATTACTCGGTCGACCTCGAACTCTTCACACAGCGCATTCACGATCGACTCGACCGTACGCGTGCCGTCGATCAGCTCGGCGATGCGCTCCCCCACCTCGGAGACGCTTCCGGTGGCGTCGGCGAAGCTGTGCACGCGGTCGTCGCCGGTCGCGGCCATCCACCGGCCGTCTACGCACTGAAGGACCGCCTCCGGGTGCACGACCGGTACGTCGGTGAGCTGCGGCACGAGATAGGTCTTTGGTTTTGGCACGACGTCGGGTGGCCACACTGCAAGGAGTCGCGCTTCGATGCCGAGGCCGGAGCCCTCGACGCCAACGAGAGGTTCACGGCCTCGCGTCGCCATGCCGACGATTCGCCCGCGGGCGCGCGCGACTGCAACGGCGCGCGTCGAGACCAGCTCATCCAGCTGAATCGGCGCCACCGTCTCAAAGCGGGAAGAGAAGCGCGCGACCTCCAGTGGATCGGAGGCCAACTCGACAGTAATCGGGCCGAGTAACACGCGCCGCAGCGGTGCGGCGACTGTCCCGCGAATCGTGTCGTAAGCCAGGCGCGCGACCGTTGACGTGCGGACCTTCATCCACGCTCGGTGGGCTCCAAGCACAAATGAAGGTGCGAGCGGAAATTCGATGCCGCCCCGGCGGACGGCGTCGGCGCGGCCGAGGACGGTCAATCCCGGGGCATCGACCGTCCCCGAGAAGGTCGAGGTCCGCAACGGCGCGACGCCTGCGACGAGGTGCGCGATGAGCGCTCCGTCCGAACGAGCAAGCACAGCGATGTGTCCCGCGCCAAGTTCGCGCTCCGAACAACGGACGAGGCGCAGCTCTTCGCCTGCGCGCAGCAGTGGCCGCATGCTCGCCCCGTGCACCTGGAGCCAGAGGCGTTTGCCAGGCGCCAAGCAGGCAATGAAGTCGTCAGGCTGCATGGTGCTCCAGCCAGTCGGCCACGAACGGGCCTACCGCGGGATGCTTGCGGAACGTGAGCCGGTGGACGCCGACCTTGTCAACGAGCTGAAGAAGGCGGCGCATGAGCTCATTCTGACGCACCTCGTCGGTCGCGGAGCGATACAGGTTCGAGGCCAGCGCGGGAATGGCCTCGGCTGGGCTGATCCGATCCATGCGCTCGTGATCGCCCTTGGCCAACAGCAGCAGCGTCGCGAGCGGACCGCCGTCCGGGCAACCGACGTTCTCGGCATTGGAGCGAAAGGGGGTGCCGTAGCAGCAGCCATCGGGGAACAGCTGGACAATCTCATCCGACAGCAACGTCGCTCTTGCCGGCGGCCCGCTCGAGAGCGCCGCGAGCGTCGACTTTCCCGCTCCGCTCACCCCGATCGCGGCGATGGTGCGCGCACCGAAGCGCAAGCCACAGCCGTGCGCGAGGACTCCCCCTTGGCGCCACGTCGCAAGCTGCCATGCAATGCGTAGCGCTGACTCCGCAGCGTAGGTGTCGTTGGGAATGTGGACTTGCAGCTCGTCACCGGATACCTCGAAGAAGCCCCAGGGTGCTGGTGAACCCTCGAATGCCCTCGGCGCTGCGAGCCGCTCTCGTCGCACCACCATCAAAGGCGTGGCGCACTCTCCCGTATTGGCGAAGGGCAGAACGTGACAGCGCGGTTCGGCGAGTTTCAACAAACCTGCATCGACACGGAGCGTCGCCTGCCGGCACTTCAGATCGGCGGACACTGCTCGGTGTTCGGGATGCACTCACCCTCGCAATCGTAGAAGCCCGTCGAGCAGGTGATCATCAGCAGCTTCGGCGCCTCGATCGTTTGCGAAATGAGCACCGGTCGTTCGTAACGACGTTTCTTTCGCTCCGGCTTTCGCTCCGGCCGCCGCTCATTCGGTTTCAGTGCCATACAAAGACCTTTCCGATGCCATCGGTGCCATCGTTGACGGCGATATCAGGCCGCGTGTCGCCATTGAAGTCGCCGACCGCCATGCCAGCGCCCAGATGTCCGCCCGCAACCGAGGGTTGCTGGATGTTGAAGAAACCGCTTCCTGCGCTGGTGTCGAACTCCGCGCCCGCAACGCCTCGATTGACGAAGAACCACCAGCCGCTGCCAGCGACCGTGGAGTTCTCACCGACAGCGACGTCCGGTACTCCATCGCCGGTATAGTCGATGACCCGTGCCTCGACGCCGAACAACCGGGCTCCCGCGCCCGTGATGGTCGTGAACGGCGAAGACGAAAGCATGGCTGCCGTGCGATCGTAGAAACGGATCTGCCCTTGAGCGGGCCAGCTCACCATCACGTCGTTCGCGGTCGTACCGACGGCGTTGAACAGGCCCTGAACTCGGTGTCCGATGCCGGCCGTCGTCGTGCCTGTGGCAACCGCGATGGTCTGCATCGATTGGTCGGGGTTCGACCCGTCGGTTCCGGTGGTGTAGGTCGTACCCGGCGCCGCCGGAACGACCGTGTCGCCCGAGAAGAGGTTCAGCCGGTTCACCGCCTCACGCGAGGCGGCGATAGTGAAGTCCGGCCTCGCCGAGCCGATCGCGCCAATGTTCGCCATGCCACCGCGACCCTGGCCGTAGCGATTGCCACCGGTACCCGCAGCCACGGGAAATGGGCCCCAGAAGCTGCGATCGGCGCTCGACGATTGAATGGGAGATGCGATGGTGCCTCCGAGCAGCAGCCACTGGGCAATCGATCGACCGAAGAAGAGATAGACCCGGCCGCGGTTCGAGCTCTCAGTCCCGGCGGAGATCAGGACTTCCGAGAGTCCATCGCCGTTGATGTCGGGAATGATCTGGGCGGTACGACCGAATCCCTGGCCGGCCGTGCCTCCGAAGATCACGTAGTTGGCCGGGGATGTGTCCAGCGTCGCTGCGCCTGGTGTCCCGAAGTAGAGAACAGCGCGCCCAGCACCGGAGTACGACGTGCCGGCGCTCACGAGCAGATCGGCCCGAGCTATCGCGCCGTTGCCGCAGTCACCCACGGAGACGTCGATGCCGAAGGCGCTCCAGTTTGTCGCCTCGGGCGGCTGGATCTCTTGCGGCATGGCCGTCGCGAAGTTGGCTCCGCCGTAGTAGACGAACACACGGTTCGCGCTGGCGGAGTTGAAACCGACGACCAGGTCGTCGGTCGCATCCATGTTCAGGCTGCCGCCCGCTGCCAGGAACTCGCCGAAGTTGTCGGTGCCCGCGCCACCGGTCCGCGGGTTCGTGAAGATGGTTCGACGTGAAATGCCGGTGTTGTCGATCGCCTGTGTGGCTTGGTCAGAGTAGTTCCCCACCTCGTCCTTCGCGCGGACATAGGCGTAGATCGTAGTCAGGGGCGGCGTGGCGAGCTGCCGATTGATCGTGCTGGAGCTCCACGGGCTGTCAGCTTCTGACGTGTTGACCTTCGTGCTGTCGAAGAAGTCGACGGGGCTCGCGATGCCGCCGGGCTGAACGGTCGAGTTCGTCCAGCGCACGATGTAACCCGCGTGCATGCCAGACGCAGCCGGGCCGTCGTCACCGCTTGGCCCCCACGAGAGGTTGATCTCCGCGCGGCGCTCCTGACCGGCGACCACGTTGCCCATCAGACTCGTCGGGGGATCCGGCCGCACCACATCGACGACGGCCGAAGACATCGAGGACGCGGTGTTGCCGGCAGCGTCCGTCACGCGGATCTCGAGCATGCCGCTCGTGTTGTGCGGGAGCGTCACGCCGATTCCACCCGCGAGCGGCCCATCGGCCGTAACGTTCACCGAGCTCACCGGCATCATGCCGCCCGCGTAGTAGACCGCCGCGGTGCCGCCGATGGCACCCGTGACACTGAGGCTCACGTTGAACTGCGCTCCCGGCATACCCGTCATCGTGTCTTCCACGTAGGCCGGGTTGGCCGGAGCCAGCCGATTGAGGTTCTCGGGCGCCACGAAGAACAGCGAGGCTCCCGAGGGCGACACGGCCGAGAGCATTGGAGGTGTCAGGTCGACAGTGACGTTGACTGAGTTCGTCGTTATCATGTTCACGTTCATGTCGGCGCTGAGCAGCTCCTGGCCCTCGGGCAACGAGACTGGGAAAGAGAAGGTGCCGCTGCCGCTGGTCATCGCAGGCGAGCCCGGCAACTCCGTGCGGCCCGCGCCCATGCCGCGGAAGAAGCGGATCTGCGCGTTTGGGCAGCCGGTGGTTCCGGTGAGCGTGTATTCGAGCGTCGTCGCCGTCGACATGTTCGTGTCGTCGTTACGGTTGAGGAAGGCTGGGTTCGTCGATGGAGCCGTGAAGGCAATCGGGCAGCCCATCGCATTGATGGTGATGGTCTCCGAGTCGCTGCAGCTGTTGCCGGCCAAGTCGGTCACCTGCACCCGCACGACCTGCATTCCATTGCTGGGATAGGTGACGAGCTTCGAGGCCATGCCTGAGGTCACGAGCATGGAGTCGATCTGCTGCTCCATGCCCATTCCGACGGTGGTGAAAACCAGCGCCTGCAGGCCGTCGCCGCCTGTGACCATCGCGGTCGTCTGGTTGGCGAAGTTGGGGTAGCCGCCGGAAGGCTGGCCGGCGGCCGTCGGTGCGGTCAGGTCGCACGTCGGCGCATCCAGGTCCACCGTCACCATGCGCGAGGGCGGAGACGTTTCGACGTTGCCGGACTCGTCGGTGGCAGTCGCGGTGACGGTGTACTGCGTCGTGCCGGTCATCGAGACGTTGAACAGCGCGGTTCCGACTCCGTTGCTGGGGGTTACGCTCTGCGCCGGCGGGTTGTTGCCGCCCGCGACGGCGAGCTGTAGCCCGCTCGTGCCGACATCGTTCGAGGTCGCTGCCGTGACGCGCACCTGATAGCCGGACGCGGCATCGGCGTCGTCGGCGATGCCGAGCTGGGCCTGATTCGGCAGCTGCAGCGTCGTCACCGGGCGCATGCGGTCGACGCGTACGGTGAACAGCGCTTGCGCGTTCAGGGGATCATTCGTAGTCGGGTTCGCGGTGACGTTTCCGTTGTTCGCAGCGTCCACCACGGTCACGACGAGCGAATAGTCCTGTTCGGTGGTCGCGGTAATCCCGAGCGAGCTCAGCGTGACCGATGCCGAGTTAGCGGTCACCGTGCCACTGCCGACCACCGTGCCCATGTGACGCACCTGTACTGCGGAGCCGTCCTCGGCTCCCATGGTTGTCACCACGGCGACCGGTGAACCGGTCGGGAGCTCGGTGAGGTTGAGGCGCTTGTCGGCGTTCGCGTCGCTTTGAAAGGTTACGCCCATGACCGTGGGCCGCACCGTGTCGACCAGGAAGGTCCCCGTCACGATTCCCTGGACGTGATTGGCGCCGTTGGTGAACACGATCTTCATCGTGTAGGTGCCCTCGGGGAACGTGAACGACGGCGTCGCTACCATCAGGTTGCTCCCGCCTGGCATCACGAAGAACGTGGCGTCGCCGGGGCATGCGCCAGGGCTGCCATTGACCTGGATACTCGAACAGATGGTCGCCATGTAGCCGCTCGGAGGAGCGGGCGAGAAGCTCAACGAGCGCTGCGCACCGAGTATCGCGCGATCGAGATCTTGACCCGCGTTGAGTGGGTTGTTGGCCGCGGAGGGCTGCGTGATCGCGGGCAGCGCCAGCGACACGGTCACGCTGACCTGAGCCGCGGTCACGTTGCCGGAGCCGTCGTCGATCTCCACCTCGTAGATGACCGGCATGTTGTTCGAGTCCATCAGCGTCTGTTGCGAAGCGAACAGACCCGAGCCGTTGGTGGGGCTGGTCGCGAGCATCATGCGGTTCGCTCCGGTGCCGCGGAACAACGTAACGGTGCGGCCCGCACACGCGACCGAGGTCTGTACCCGGAACTCGTACTGCAGGTCGGCCAAGCCCGGGTTGAGGTCGTTCGCCGAGGTCAACAGCGCCGGGTTCATCGACGGGTTGGAGAAAGAGATCGGGCAGCCCGCGCCGTTGATCTGCACGGTCACGGCGGGACACGGCTGCGAGACATTGCCCACCTCATCGGTGACGGTCGCGGTGACCGTCGCCATTCCGACGGCGGAGAACGAAAACGGTGTCGAAGCCGTGCCGTTGGTGTACGGAACCGGCCCGACGGTCGCGGTCGTCGAGCCGGAGACGTTGAAGGTCACGTTGCCGGTCAACGCGCCGGTCACCATCGCCCCAAGTGGGACGTTGAAGGTGTTGTACGGGCTCATTGCGACGGCCGGTGACGTGATCGCGCAGGTCGGCGCTGTGAAATCGATCGTGATGTCGCGACCGCCCGTGCAGCTGTTGCCTGCGATGTCGGAGGCGATGAACTCGACACGGTAAGTGCCGTCGGCGGTGGGCACTGTGAATCGGCGCGACAGCATGCCGGCACCCGCCATCTGGGGTCCGGTGGTCTGTGGTGGCGTGACGATGCGCAGCTCGATCGTATTGGCGCCGGTGGATTCACCGAGCGCGTCGATCTGGAAATCGGGGGCCATCGGATCGGCGTCGTCCATCGGGCCGAACCGGTCGCGGCTCGGCGCCATGAGGTTGCACGTCGGCGGGACGCGATCGATGCGGACGACCGCCCTCGACTCGGGGTCATTCGCGAAGTCATGCATGCGCCCGCCACAACTCATTATCCGCGCCTGCAAGTTGTAGGTCGCGTCCATGCTATTCGGCAGGTTCAAGTCGATGGTCGCGATGCCGTTCGCCTGAACCATCCCCGAGCCGTAGCTCATGGAGCTGCCCTGATCGACGATCTCGACGGCGCAGCCGTTCGCGCTGGTCGCGTTGATGATCGCGGCGATGCGGTTGCCGGCCATCGTGTACTCGGTGGCGTTGACGATCTTGTCGGCGTTGGCGTCGCCGGCGAAGTTGAAGCTCGTCACGTCGGGTGGGGTCGTGGTCGAGACCGTCACCTGAATCGTCTCGGCCCCCGTGCACTTCGCCTCGTCACCGACTCCGTCAGACTCGACCGAGACGCGGATCAGGTTCACGCCGGTCTCGAGCGTCACGCCGGTGAACGACGCCTTGTTCCCCAACAGGGTGCCCACTCGGGCGGCCGAGAACATCGTGCTGCTCTGCAGGCGGGTCGAGAGCTGCGCGCCGGTGAGCGTGACGTCTTTACCGTCGCGCTTCGCGTTGATCACGACGTCGATGGTGCCCGCCACCATCGCGTCCTCCATCGGCGTCTCGAACGTGATCTCGGTGGTCCCGCACGTCTCTGGCGGAGTGCCGCACCGGCACGCCCCCACGAAGACCATCGCCGAGACTGCAGCCAACCACCGCATCGATGTCGCTCCTCGCATCGTCAGTTCCTCTCGAGGTGAGGAGCCGTCGGACCTTCGGCCCCACCCATGTACCCGCACAAGCCCTTCACATTCATCGAACCGCTTCCAGAACCCGCTTTTGAACCAGCTCCGTCACGAACTCGATCGTGTCCTGCTCGCACCTCGCACGCTCCACCTCGAACTCCTCGCAGAGCACCGACACGATCTCCTCCACGCTCCGCCGCCCGTCGACCAGATCCATGATTCGCTCGCCCACGTCGTCTTCGAACTGGTGGAACCCGCCATCCGCCGTCGCCGCCGCCCAACGCCCCTGCACCCGCTGCGCTGCCGTCTCGTCCGGCACCCGCAACACGCTCGTGAGCGTCACGCCCATTTCACCCAAGTCTTCTAGAGATTCTGCCCCCCTACCGGCCCTGCGGGGCTGGTTCTACGTAGTAGATCCCGGTGAGTGGAGACAAGCTCCGCGTACGCCTTGTTACCGCAACGTCCCGAGCAACACGAACAACGCGAGCAGGTACAACAGCGAGGCTCCGAACAGGCGGCGCGCGTTCTTCGCCGTCTGCGCGAACAGCCCGCGCACACCCACCGCCAGGAACCCCGTGCTGAACACCACCGCGCCGATGAAGTACCCGCCGCCCGCGACCCCGACGAGGTACGGCAGCCCCGCGACCGGCACCAGCACCGCGAGATAGGCGACCGCCCAGCGCCACGCGACGGCGTCGGACTTCGCCAGCGGCAGGCTCGTGAGGCCCGCGTTGCGGTACTCCTCTTTGCGGAACAGCGCGATCGCGATGAAGTGCGGCAGCTGCCACACGAAGAGGATCGCGAAGAGCGCCAGCCCCCCGGCCGAGATGCGGCCGGTCGCCGCCGCCCAGCCCATCAGCGGCGGCAGCGCGCCGGGCAGCGCCCCGACCACCATCGCCCAGTGCGTGCGCCCCTTCAGCGGCGTGTACGCCAGCACGTAGCTCGCCAGCGCGAGCACGCCGAGGGCTCCCGGCAGCGGGCCGGCCCCGAGGAACAGCGCCGGAACCGAGGTCACCGTCAGCGAGGCGGCGAACAGCAGCGCGAACGCCGGATCCATGCGGCCCGACGGCAGCGGCCGCACCGCGGTGCGGGCCATGTGGCGATCGGAGTCGCGCTCCATGTAGCAGTTGAACGCGTTCGCGGCGCCGACGGTGCCGGCGGTCGCGAGCAGCGTGACGACCCACAGGTGCGCGGGCAGCTCGAGCCCCGAGAGCCACATGCCGCCGGCGCACGTGAACAGCACGAGCAGCGAGAGGCGCGGCTTCGTGAGCGAGAGGACGTCGCGGACGACCGACGCTGTGGATCTCGGCTCGACTTGATCGGCGATGACGCGCATCGTTGCGAGCCGGTCCCTTAGCCTTCGTGAACGAATCCATCAAGGGCCCACGATTAGGCGATTTGCGGCGGAGTACACGCCCAGATAATGACCCCGGCGTGCAGTCTCCACGCTCTTTTCGGGTCCTCGCCTCCGTCACCCTCGCCGCCGTGCTCGGCGTCATTCTCTGGGGCGCCTACGTGCGCGCCACCGGCGCCGGCGCCGGCTGCGGAGCCCACTGGCCCGTCTGCAACGGCGACATCGTGCCGCGCGCTCCGTCGACGCAGACGTTGATCGAGTACACGCACCGCGTGACGAGCGGGCTCTCGATGCTGCTCGTGATCGCGCTGTTCGCCGTGGCGGTGCGCATGCACCCGCGCGGCCACACGGTGCGCCGCGCCGCCGGCGCCTCGCTCGTGCTGATGTTCGTCGAGGCGGGCCTGGGCGCCGGGCTCGTGCTGCTCGAGCTCGTCGCGCTCGATGCCAGCGTGCGCCGCGCGGTCGCGATGTCGCTTCACCTGACGAACACGTTCTTGCTGCTCGCGGCGCTCGGCACGTGCACGTGGCACGCGTTCGTCGGGCCGGCGCGCGCGCGCGTTCGCACGGGCCCGTCGCTGCGGGTCGCGCTCGCCGGCTTCTTCGTGGTCGGCATCAGCGGAGCGATCGCCGCGCTCGGTGACACGCTCCAGCAGCACGGCGTGCGGAACCCGCTCGTCGACGTGCTGATCGGCCTGCGCGTCTCGCACCCGCTGCTCGCGGCGACCGAGAGCCTGCTCTTGCTCGCCGTCGGAGCCCACCTCTGGTCACAGCGCCCCGACGCCCGCCGGCCGCTCGCGTGGCTGGGCGCGCTGTTCGGGCTGCAGCTCGCGATCGGCGCGGTGAACGTGGCGCTGGCCGCGCCGGTGTGGCTGCAGCTCATTCACCTGCTCGTCGCCGACTGCGTGTGGCTCGCGCTGGTGGTGGTGGCGCGGGTGGCGATGACCGGCGAGCGCGAGCCCGTGGCGCGACTTGAGGCCGTGGGCTCACCTGGCTAACCCAGCTAAGGCGATGATCGTCAACGTGCATGACGCCAAGACCCGGCTCTCTGCCCTCGTCGAGGCAGCCGAGGAAGGCGAGACGGTCATCATCGCGCGCAACGGTGAGCCGGCCGCGATGCTGGTGCCAGTTCGTGGTGCGCCACGAGAGGGCTGGAGCCGTGAGATGCGCCGCTGGCTTCACTCCGGCGCGGCGGTCGATCTGAAGATCGATCGGCGCAACTTGAAGGCTCCGCGGCGACGGCGTCTCTTCTGATGCCATGCCTGCTCGACGCCGACACGCTGTCCTTCATCGTGCGGCGGAACCCAGACGCCCTGCGACGCTTCGCGCGCGCTCATCCCTCGACGGTCGCCGTCTCGGTCATCACGCTCATGGAGATCGAGTACGGCCTCGCTCGCCAGCCCGCGAAGCGGCCGCGCGTCGAGGCGTTCCTGCGGCCGCTCCTCGCTCAGGTACAGGTCCTGCCCTTTCTCGAGCCGGACCGTCAGGCTGCAGCCCACTGCCGAGCCGCGCTCGACGCGCGCGGGGAATGACGGTGGTCACCGGCAACGCGAAGGAGAACCGCCGCATTCACGGCCTCAGCGTCGAAGACTGCCGCTGAAGCGCTACTTCATGTCGCCGGCGCACTCGCCCTTGGGCTCTAGCTCGAGATACGTCTTCGACCACTTCTTGATCTCCTCGGCGCTCTTCGGATCGCCGAGCTTCTTGAGGTGGCGAACGTAGCGGCAGACCGCGGGAGCGTTCTGCTCGTCGGCGCCGACCGCTCTCTCCCAATTGAGCTTGGCCTTCTCCTTGTCGCCCTTGCCGTCGTACATCTGCGCGAGCTCGTCGTAGATGTTCGACGCGACGCGCGGGTTGCCGAAGCTCTGCTGGGCGGCGTAGGTCATGTTCTCGATCGCCTTCTCGACGTTCTTCTTCTCGTCCCGGTAGATCTTGCCGAGCATGTAGAACGCCTCGGGCGTGCGCTGCTTCGACTCTGGCTGCCGCGCCGCGACGGTCGCCTTGTCGAGCACGCTGATCGCGTCGTCGTAGCGCTTCTGCTTGTAGAGCACCGAGCCGAGCATCGTCATCAGCTTGAGGTTGTCGGGGAACGCGGTGAGCGACTTGCGCAGCTCGGCCTCGGCCTCCTTCTCGGCGCCGTCCTTCGCCCCCAGCACCTTGCCGATCTCGATGCGGTAGTGAACGCGCGTGCCGCTCATCTGGATCGCCTTGCGGATCTCGGTCGCGGCGTCGTCGATGCGCCCCTCGAAGAAGAGGCGCTTGCCCTTGATCAGCGAGAGCTCGGGGTTGCTCTTGTCGAGGTTGAACGCCTGGTTCTCGGCGGTGAGCGCCTCGGCGCGGGCCTTGTCCTTGTCCTTCGGGATGCCGGTGCCCTCGTACAGCTTCTTCTGGAACTCGGGGTCGACGTACTGGGGAATGTCGATCGCTCCGCGCGAGATGAGCAGCGACTTCAGCATGTACGCCATCGCCTGCTGGCGCGGCGACGCGGGCGGCTGCGCTTCGATGACCCCTTTGAGCGCGGCGGCCTGGCTGATGTAGCCGCCGGCGGGCTCCGGCTGATCGAGCACGAGCGTCGCGGTGCCGAGGATCGAGTCGACGTGGTTCCGCTCGAAGCGCTTCGCGGTGTCGAAGTTCTGCAGCGCGTCGCGATCGAGGCCGCGGCGGCGGTTCAGGTTGCCGAGCGCGGCGTAGATGCGCGCATCGTCCTGGTTGAGCTGCTGCGCCTTCTCGATCGCCTCGCGCGCTCCGTCGAGGTTGCCGTCGTTCATCATGATGATGCCTTGCGTGAGAAACAGCTGCGCGGAGCGGTTGTTGGTCTCTTCGATGCGCTTCGCGAGCTTCTCGAGCGCCTCCTTCGAGTTGCCCGCGTAGAAGGGAATGAGGCCCTCGGCGGCGTAGAGCCACACCGACTTGTCACCCGTCTTCAGGCCCAGCGCGAGGTGCTCTTCGGCTGCCTTGCGATCTTCGTCCCCGCCGCCGTGCTCGCCCCAGCGGATCGCGTGCGCATAGGCCAGCATGCCGTGCGCCGCGACCGACTCCGAGACGGCGGCGAGCGCTTCGTCCGCGCTCTCGATCGCCTTCTTGTACGAGTCGTAGCTGTCGTGCTTCAGCTCCGCAGCGGCGGCGCGCAGCGCCCTGCCCGCCCGGCCCTTGCGCTCGGCGTCCCACCGCTTGTAGAGCGCGAAGCCTCCGCCGCCCGCGATCGCGATGATCAAGAGCGCGATCGTCAGCGTCGGCGACCCGCCCTTCTTCCCCCGCCGCCGCGCCGGCAGCTCGCTGATCTCGCTGATGCTCGACTGAGACTCTTCCGGCGGCACGTACACCGGCCGCCGCTGCGTCGGCGGCTTCCGCGGGCCGCCCTGCGCCTGCGCGGGCTGTTGCGTCGCCTGCGGCCCGGGCGTCTGAAGCGTGCCGGGGGGAACCGTCGGCGGGCGCCGCTGGCCCTGCACCTGACCGCCCGCGCCGTTCGCGCCGTTCGCCCCCGGAGCCTGGTGCACCACAGGCGGCGGAGGGGGCGGAGCCTCCTTCGCGGGCACGGGCACTCCGTGCTGCTTGAACAGCTCGAGCGTGTCGGGGTCGTTCGGGTCGAGCTCGTACGCCTTGAGCAGGTTCGCCTTGCCGGGCTCGCCCTCGCCGCCCTTGAGCTGCAGCGAGCCGGTGAGCCGCAGGGCCGCCTTGTCTTTCGGAGCGACCTGCAGCGCGCCCGCGAGCTCCTCGAGGGCCTTCTTCTCTTTTCCCTGATCCGCGTAGACGCGCGCGAGCAGCACGCGAGGGTCGGCGGCGTTGGGGTGCGCCTTCACGCCCTTCTTGCAGACGACCATCGCCTCCATGAAACGACCCATGCCGAGATACGCCTCAGCGAGGGGGCGATACGCCTCCGAAGACGGATCTGTCGCGAAAGCGTGCTCGAGCTTCGCGAGCTCTGCAGGGCTCAGCGTTTTTTGGGGGCCAGCCATCTGGAAAGACGCGATTCTATGGCACCTCGGGCTCTAGCCGGTCAATTGACATTTGACACACCGAGATGCGCTCAAGTATCAGCCGCGCGTCGGAAAGAGTTTGAGGCGCGACCGTGGTGTATGGGGGTGTAGCTCAGTTGGGAGAGCGTCGCGTTCGCAATGCGAAGGTCGTCGGTTCGATCCCGTCCACCTCCACTTGCACGGTCGCAGCCTCGCCTCACCCGAAGATCAGAAACGCGGCGAGCACGATGCCGAGCACCAGGCCCGAGCCGATCGCGATCCACATCAAGAGCGCCTGCTTCTGAGCGGCGAGGTTCTTCGAGAGCCGGCGCCGGGGAGCAGCCGCCACGACAGCCTCGGGCCTCGACTGGGGCTCTTCCGTGTTCCTCTGGTGAGGCTCGTTCGACTCGACGTCGATCATCGTGCGGCCCTCGTCGAGCATCGCGACGTTCTCGGTGCTCGCGGGGTTCGCATCGAGCGGGGGCCGCCCCTGCTGCGTCATCTCTTCGAGCGCGGGGTCTGTCCTCCGGTTGTTCCCCTTCAGCTGCGGCAGGTCGTCGAGCCCCGGCGGAGGCCCCAGCACCGTGCGCGGCTCGTCGTCGGGGTAGCCCGGCGGCGGCACCGGCATCTTCCGCTTCGGGTTCGTGACGGTGCGGACCTCGGCGGTGCGCTCCTCGGGGAGCGTCTTCGGCGGGCGCTCGGTCACCGTCTTGAACTCGTCGCGCGTCGTGCGCTGCCGCGACTTCGCCTCGGGGAGCAGGTCGCCGAGGTCGGTCGACGACGGGTCGCCGATCATCTGCAGGATGTCCGCCTGCCGCACCTCGAAGTGCCGCTGGATGAACTCGGCGCGGGTCTGCTGCGACCACAGCTCGTCGCCCGCCGCCCTCTCGAGCGCCTCGCCCATCTCTCTGGCCGAGAGGTAGCGCTGGTTGCGATCGCGCTGCAGCGCCTTCATCGTGACCGCGTCGAGCGCCTCGGAGATGTCGCGGTTCTTCGCGCTCGGCGGGTGAATCGGCGCCTCGAGCAGCGCCTGCACCTCTTCGGGCAGCGTGTTCCGGCGGAACAGGCGCTGACCCGTGAGGCACTCGTGGAGCACCACGCCGAGCGAGAACACGTCGGTGCGGCCGTCGAGCTTCTCGCCGCGCACCTGCTCGGGGCTCATGTACCCGGCGGTGCCCTTCACCGTGCCGGCCTGCGTGAGGTTCGGGGTGTCGGTCTGCCGCGCGATGCCGAAGTCGAGCAGCTTCACCGTGCCGTCGAGGCCCACCATGATGTTCTTCTCGGCGACGTCGCGGTGAATGACGGGGCGCGAGCGCCCGGCGGCGTCGGTGAACGTGTGCGCGTAGTGGAGCGCGATCGCGGTGTCGCGCACGACCGACGCGGTGAAGCCAATCGGAATCGGCTCGTGCGCCTGGTGGCACGCGCGCGCCACCTCGACGAGGGTGGCGCCGGGCACGAACTCCATGACCATGAACAGCTCGTCGTCTTCGTGCACGAGCTCGTAGAGGTGCGCGATGCCCTGGTGGTTGAGCGCGGAGGTGATCTTGGCCTCCTTGACGAACATGCGGAGGAACTCCTCGTTGCGCTTCACGCTCTCGAGGATCCGCTTGAGCACGACCGGGCGCTGGAAGCCGCCGACGGCCTTCTGCCAGGCGAGGAAGACCTCGCTCATGCCGCCGACGCCGAGCTTCGCCATCACGTCGAAGCGGCCGAGCTTCTTGCCGGCGTAGCCTTCTCTTTCGAGCGCTGGGAAGTTTCCGGTGGTCGGCACTGTGGCGGGCGGAGAATACCGCGACTCAGCCCAGCCGGAGTGTCCCGGCCTTCGTCAGGCGCTCGACGTCGGCGGCGCTGACCTCGAGCAGCTCGGCGAGGACTTCCCGCGTGTGCTGCCCCAGCACCGGCGGCGGCGCCCGCGAGGCGTCTGCTCCCGGCAGCGGGCTGCCGACCAGCCTGAGCTCGCCCGCCTTCGGGTGCGCGAGCTTCGGCAGCATGCCGCGCTCCGCCAGCGACGGGTGCGCCAGCGCCTGCGCCACGTCGAGCACGCCGCCCGCGGGTATCCCCCTGCCCTCGAGCGCGGCCAGCCAGTGCGCCACCGTCTGCTTCGAGAAGCGCACCGCCAGCTCCGCCTGGAGCGCCGGGCGGTTCTTCACGCGCTCCGGGTTCGTCGCGAACCGCGGATCCGTGACGAGCTCTCGGGCCTCGAGCAGCGCGCACAGCTCGGCGAACTGCGCGTTGTTCCCCACCGCGAGGTTGAACAGCCCGTCGCTCGCCTCGAACACCTCGTACGGAGCGATCGACGCGTGCCGGTTCCCCAGCCGCCTCGGCTTCGTGCCCGCGTTCAGCGCGCCGGCCGAGTGAAACGTCAGCACCTGCACCGTCGCGTCGAGCATCGAGACGTCGAGCGCCGCGCCCTCTCCGCTCTTCTCGCGCGCGTACAGCGCCGCCAGCACCGCCTGCAGCGCCGTCATGCCCGTGAGCAGATCGCTGATCGGCACCCCGACGCGCGTGGGCGGCCCGCCCTCGTGGCCGGTCAGCTCCATCAGCCCCGACAGGCCCTGCACCACGGCGTCGTAGCCGGGCGCCTGCGAGGCTTGCCCGAACCCACTGATGGAGCAGTAGATGAGCCGCCCGTTCGCCGCGCGCAGCTCCTTCGCCCCGAGGCCGAGCCGCGCGGCCACGCCGGGCCGGAAGTTCTCGACCACGACGTCGCACTTCGCCGCGAGCCGCTGCACGAGCGCCTTCGCCTCGGCGTTCTTCAGGTCGATGGCGACCGACTTCTTGTTGCGGTTGATCGAGAGAAAGTACGTCGACTCGCCGTTCACGAACGGAGGCCCGAACGCGCGCGTGTCGTCGCCGCCCTTCGGCTCTTCGATCTTGATCACCTCGGCGCCCAGGTCCCCCAGGCCCATCGTGCAGAACGGGCCCGCGAGGACGCGCGAGAGATCGAGGACGCGGACGCCCGACAGCGGCAGCTTCACGCCGGTGCGGGCTCGGTGTCCGCGGGCATCGGGGTCGTGTCGGTGGGAGCCGCCTCGATGACCGCAGCCTCGGGCGCGTCGGCCTCGGCCTCGATCGGCGGCGCCTCTTTCTTGGAGCCCTTCGGAGCCCCGGCGCCCGAGCGGCAGCCGCGGCACCACGGCTGGTTGCGGATCGCGCCGTCGGCCATCTTGCGCAGGCCGAACTGGGTGAGAGGCTTCATCGCGCGGCACTTGAGGCACATCATCGTGATGAGCACCTCGTTGCCTTCCGCGTCGTAGACAGCCGACTTCCGGCGCTTCCGCGGCTCTTTCGGAGCGTTCGGATCTTTGGGCGCCTTCACCTTCTTCTCGGGTGCCGGCGTCAGCATCGGCGTCACTTTGTAGAGCACGGTTCCTCCCTCTCCGTTCTGCAGCGGCAAAGACTAGATCAACGCGGCCTGCGATTTCACTGTCCCATGCCGTCGGCCTCCGACGGCGGGCACTTCTCTTTGTCGGAAATCAAGGTCACCCGCCCCAATTTCGGGGCTTCGAGCGGCGCTTTCTTCTGTTGCCAGAAAGCGACCATCGCGTCGCGGAAGTTGAGCTCGCGGTTCTGGCCGAGGTCGATGCGCGCGGGGTCGATGGTGGTGAGCACGCCGGCGAGGCCGTCGCCTCCGCGCGCCAGGAAGTCGGGCATCACGACGCGGTAGTGCGACGCGGGGGCGATCGGCTTGCCGCCCTCGAGCGTGACGGCCTTCACGCGGTCGGGCGTCACGCACTTCGAGAGCTTCACCTGCAGGCCCGAGACCTGGAACACACCCTTCCTTCCCGCGTAGGCCGCCTTCAATAACCGGGTCAGCTCCTCGCCGCTCAGCGTCAGCGTCGCGACGGTGTTGTCGAAGGGCATCACCTCGAACACGGCTCCGTACGTGAGCTCGCCGGCCTTCAGGTCGGCGCGCAGGCCTCCGGGGTTGACCAACGCGACGTCGGCTTTCTCCATTCCGCGCAGGGTGTCGGCGAGGAAGCTGCCGAGCGTGCTCTCGGCCTCGTAGTTGCGCCCGAGCGCCACCGGCACCTTGAGGCCGAGGCGCTTGTTCTGCAGCTCGGTGACCTTGTCGAGCGCGGGGGCGATGAGCTGCGCGATCGCGGGGTCGGGCGCGATGGGCGTGCCGTGAAACGTGGCGCCCGCCGGCTTGACCTGCTTGCCCTTGAGCGCGCGGCCGTCGCACGACTGCGTGGTCTCGTCGACGATCTCGCACACGGGCTGCACGGGCTTCAGCTTCGTGAGCTCGGTCTTCACCGACCTCGTCACGGGGTCGACCCAGAGATCGATGGTGCCGAACGTCTTGCCCATGCCCGGCGTCTCGATGACGGGCGTCTTCTGGAAGAAGTGGCCGATGCTGGCGTGCACGTGGCCCGCGACGACGGCGTCGAGCGTGCCGGGGGGCAGGTGCGAGAGCATCGAGAAGACCTCGGCAGCCTCGACGTCGCAGCTCGAGGTGTCGAAGGGGTCGCTCCACTGGCTGCACTTGCCGCCGGCGTGCATGATGGCGACGACGACGGCGGCGCCCTTCTCGCGGAGGCGCTTCGCGGCGGTCTCGGCCTCGGGCGCGAGCGGGGCGAAGCGCAGCGACGCGACGTTGATGGGCATGGTCGTCTGGGGCGTCATCGGAGTGGTGAGCCCGACGATGCCGATCTTGATGCCCTTGCGCTCGACGATGAGCGTGCCGTCGCCGGGCAGCCACTCGGGCCGCAGCTTCGAGTCGTGCTCGTAGATGTTCGCCGAGAGCAGGGGGAACTTCGCCTGGGCCATGCGCGCCTTGAGCACGCCGAACACGTCTTCGTCGGGGCCGTGCACGGTGACGTGCGGGCCGATGGGGCCGAAGTCGAACTCGTGGTTGCCGATCGCGGCGGCGTCGTAGCCGAGCGCGTTCATGGCGGCGATGACGACCTCGCCCTCCGAGAGGTTCGAGGCGAGCGTGCCCTGGAAGAGATCGCCCGCGTCGATCAGCAGCACGCCGCCGGGGTTCTCTCTGCGGAGGATGTCGACGTACGCCGCGAACGCCGCGAGGCCGCCGCCGCGGACGCCGCTCTCGGCGATCGGCATCACCCAGCCGTGAATGTCGTTGGTGCCGACGATGGTGAGGTGCACCGGCTCGGTGGAGGCGGAGGCCGGCCGTGCCGCAGGCGCCGGAGCGGGCGTCGCCGGCTCGGGCCTCGGCCCTTCGGTCGTGGAACCCGCGGTCTTGCACGCAGCGCAAGCGAGCGCCGCGGCCAGGAGCATCGCGGTCCGCCCAGCGCTGAACACCGACTGCCGACCGCCGACTGCAGACTGCCGACGCATCATCTACAACCCGCGTCCGTCGCGCACGTGAGCCCGGCGCCGCAGGTGCGGCCGGCGCAGTCGGAGTCGAAGCAGTCGACCCGCGTGTCGTAGTCGTCATCGAGCCCGTCGTTGCACACGGCCTCGCGCGGCACGCAGGCCTGCACGAACACGAGGCCGGCGTCGGGAGGCATCGGCGTACCGGAGTCGACGCCCGCATCGACGCCCGCATCGACGCCCGCATCGACGCCCGCATCCACGCCCGCATCCACGCCCGCGTCCGTGCCGCCGTCGGTGTCGCCGGCGTCTACGTTGCCGGCGTCGAGCTCGCCCGCGTCCACCATGCCCGCGTCGGTCGTCCCGGCATCGGTGCCGGCGTCGGCGCCGGCGTCGGGCAGCGTGCCGGCATCGGCGGGGATGAACCGGCCGCCGCAGTTGAGGCCGGCGTCGCCGCCGCACGTCACGTTCCCGCAGACGGGGTCGAAGCAGTCGACGCCCCCGTCGCCGTCGTTGTCGATGCCGTCGCTGCAGTTCGTCTCGATGCAGACGAAGCTCCTGCACTGGGTGCCGGGCGGGCACACGATGTTGCAGCCGCCGCAGTTCAGGTTGTCGGTCGAGAACACGAAGCCGTCGTCCCTGCCGTTCAGGCAGTCGTCGTCGATGCCGTTGCAGATCTCGGCAACCGGGACGTAGCTGCTGAAGCAGACGAGCGAGCCGCCGTCGCAGACGTTGCGCCCGTCGGCGCACGCGCCCTCGCGGCCGGTCATGCACGCGCTCCCTTCGTTCGGGAACGTCTCGTCGATGCGGCCGTCGCAGTTGTCGTCGACGCCGTTGCACTCCTCCATGACGCACGTCCCGGTGGCGAAGCAGAAGCCGCCGCCGCCGGCCTGCTGCACGCAGTCGTAGCCGGCGCCGCAGTCGTTGTTGCTCTGGCACGAGAACTTGCCCTTGTCGGGGTCGACGGGGGACCTGCACGTCCACACGGCGGCGAGCGCGGCGAGCGGCACGGCCCAGGCGAGGCGCTTCATCTAGAAGTGCCCTCCGATCATGATGCCGCCGCCGCCCGGAGCCGGAGCGGGCGTGACCTCGACGTCGGTGTCGCCGTCGACGGGCCGGCGGATGTCGAGGATGAGGAGCACGACGGTGGCGACGAGCGCGGCGCCCGAGACTCCGAAGAAGACGTTCGCGAGGAGCGCGTTGCGCTGCGCATCGAGCGCCTGCTGGCGCGTGCCCGAGTACGTGTCGGTCGCCTCGGTGTAGCCCTTGATCAGGTTGTCGGAGGTGCTCTTCGACAGGAAGCCGAACGCGATCGCGGTGCCGAAGGTGGCGACGGTCGCGACGCCGGCGACGATGGTCGGCGCGGTGACCGAGAAGCCGGGCTTGTCGTCGTCGTCCTCCTCCTTCGGCTTCGCCACCAGTGCGGGCGTCTCGTCTTCCGTCTCGCCGGGCTTGAGCAACATGCGGAACTCTTCGTTCGTGGTCTGGTTCAGCTCGACGGTGACGAAGCGCTTCACGGTGAGGAACTTGGGCTTCTCGACCTTCACCTCGTACTTGCCGGGCTTGAGCGACTGGGTGAGCGGGGCGACGCCCATGAACTCGCCGTTGATGGTGACCTGGGCGTCCTTCGTGGTGGCGGTGATGTTGAGCGTGCCGCGGGCCTCGCGCTCGCCGCGGAGGAAGCCGGGGATCGCGGCGTCGACGTCTTTCTGGAAGCGCCGCGACGCGATGAGGATCGAGCGATCGACGTCGCTGATCACGGAGAGGTTGTTCAGATCGAGGAACCAGAGCTGCAGCACGTAGTTCTTCTCGTCGTGGTTGAGCTTGCCGGTGATGACCTTGGTGGCGCCGATCGCGGTGAGCTTCTCGGCGGCGCAGCCGGGCTTGTCGGCGCACTTCGCGAGCTCGTTGAGCGTCTTGTTGCCGAGCTTCTCGCGCAGCTCGTCGGGCGTGAAGATCGAGCGCTTCGTCTTCATCGCCTCGTTGATGATGCTCTTGGTGACCTGGGTCGAGAGGCCCAGCATGCCGGGCGGCGCGTCGAGGTCGACGATCGCGATCTTCTCTTTCTCGGCGGCACAGAGCGCCGCAGCCAGCACCAGCCCCAGCATTGAGGCGGACACCATACTGAAACGCCGGGATGACGCACGCACTTCGGACACCGATCGTCTGAAAGTGCGGCGGCCGGAGCGCCAATCGGTTTTACGCCCCTCGCGGGGCACCCCGGCGCAGCGGGCGTGCGCGGAGATCAAGCGCTCGATTGCACAGGTCGCATTTCAGGCCGCGCGCCCTGAAACGCGGGGGCGACAGGGGCATGGCACCCAACTTGGAATTGGAGCGCGGCATGCGCCACCTACTTGCAGGAATCGCCGCGGTTTCACTGATTGGTTGTGGTGTCCCCGAAGACTCGATGGAGTTCCCGCTCGACGACGAGTTCGCCACCGACGAGAACGGCCTGCTCATCTACCCGAGCACGGGCGAGTTCGAAGAGGAGCCGCCGAAGGGCGGCTTCGAGATTCCGGCCGGGCTCGCTTCGGTCGAAGAGCTCGAGCCGCTCGAGCTGGAGCAGCTGCCGAGCGAGGCCGAGGTGCTGGACCCCGAGATCGACGAGACGCTGGGCATGGAGGAAGAGGTCGCGTCGGGCGAGGACATCGACTCGACGGGCCAGGGGCTCGTGCAGTGCACGAAGAGCACGGCGACGGGCTACCGGAGCGGGCGGGGCTTCCGCATCACGCTGGTGAAGGCCGACTACAAGCCCGCGGGCATCAACGCGGCGAACGCGTTCTATTACATGGAGAAGGCGGCGGCGCGGGCCGGCGTCTCGCTGATCGTGAACAGCGGCTTCAGGACGATGGCGCAGCAGCGGTACCTCTACAACTGCTACCTCACGAAGCGCTGCAACAACGGGAACCTCGCGGCGCGGCCGGGCTACTCGAACCACCAGAGCGGCGTCGCGCTCGACATCAGCACGCGCAACGCGCGGGTGTACACGTGGCTCAAGAACAACGCGCGGCGGTTCGGGTACGTGCGCACGGTGCCGAGCGAGCCGTGGCACTGGGAGTACCGCGGAGCGCGACGCACCTCGCCCTGCCGCCACTAGTCGGAGGCCGATACCCTTCGGGCTGCTTCGTTCTCGCTGCGCGCGGTGCTCGCGTACATACCGCCGGAGCGCGCCGCACCTCGCCCTGCCGCCACTGAGCGCGTATATCGGGGGAGTGGAAGTCGAGGCAGCCCAGCCGGTCGTCGAGATCGAGTTCGTGGTCGAGCCGAACTACGACGGCTGGCGGCTGGACAAGTACCTGTGCGTGAAGATCCGCCGGCTGTCGCGCACGCGCGTGCAGCGGATCATTCAGCGCGACGTCGTCGGGGGCTTGCGGGCGTCGACGCTGCTGAAGCGGGGGCAGGTGATTCGCATTCGCCGGAAGCTGCTGTCGGAGCCCGACGACATTCCGCCGCCGTCGGCGCTGGGCACGCTGTACTCCGATGACCAGCTATTGGTGCTCGACAAGCCGGCGGGGCTGCCGATTCACCCGACGGCGCGGTACCACCACGGCACGCTGGTGTCGCAGCTGAAGGAGCGGGGCGTCGAGGCGTTTCCCGCGCACCGGCTCGATCGCGAGACGAGCGGCATCGTGGTGTGCGGGCGAACGCTCGAGGCGTCGCAGCGGCTGATGGAGGCGTTCAGCGGGGGGCAGGTGAAGAAGCAGTACCTCGCGATCGTCGAGGGCTCGCCTCCGGACGCGTTCGAAGTGGACGCGCCGATCGCGGAAGGCACGGAGCTGATCCGCATCGCGGTGCGCATCGATCGCGCGAGCGGAAAACCGGCGAAGACGAGGTTCCAGGTCGAGAAGCGGTTCGGGGCGTTCGCGCTGGTGCGCGCGTTTCCTCTGACGGGGCGGCAGCACCAGATCCGCGTGCACCTGAGGGAGGCGGGGTTCCCTCTCGTGGGCGACAAGATGTACGGGCCGGACCCGGGGTACTTCGATCGGTTCTCGAAGCAGTGCCTCGAGGAAGAGGCGTGGGAGAAGCTGCGGCTGCCGCGGCATGCGCTGCACGCTGCGGCGATTTCGTTTGCGCACCCGGTGACTCGGCAGAACGTTTCGTTCGAGTCACCGTTGCCTCCCGACCTGCTGGGGTTCGTGCGGGGGAATGGGACGGGGAACGCGCCAGGGCAGGTTGACGGGTCCGCGTTCGTTCAAGGGTGAGGGCTGGGGCGGGTGTAGCGGCTGGGGCCGGGCCCTTTCCACGGCCCGAACGCCTTCCTCAGCCCGAACGCTTTCCCGTGAACGAACGCGGACCCGTCAACGGGCCCTGGCCCGCACCGGAACCCCGGACCCGAAGCCCCGCAACCCCGTCCCCCCGCTGCCCTCTCAAGAGGCGAGCTTGGTGAGATATTTCCCCGAGAAGCACGCGTTGCAGAACGTATCGAACCCGGGATCCCCCACCGCCTCCCCCAGCCCCTCGAGCGACAAATACCCGAGCGAGTCGGCAGTGACGTACCGAGCGATCTCCTCCACCGAGTGCGACGCCGCGATCAGCTCGGTGCGAGAAGGCGTATCGATGCCGTAGTAGCAGGGCCAGGTGTTCGGCGGCGACGAGATGCGCAGGTGCACCTCGCGCGCTCCGGCGGCCTTCAGCATCTTCACGATCTTCCGCGACGTGGTGCCGCGAACGATCGAGTCGTCGATCACCGCGACCCGCTTGTCTTTCAGCGTGGCCCTCACCGCCGACAGCTTCAGCTTCACGCCGAAGTGGCGAATCGACTGCTGAGGCTCGATGAACGTGCGCCCAACGTAGTGCGAGCGTATGAGCCCGACGTCGTACGGAATCTTCGCGCCCTCGGCATACCCGATCGCCGCCGGCACGCCCGAGTCGGGCACGGCGATGACGACGTCGGCGTCGCAGGGCTGCTCCTTCGCGAGCTGGCGCCCGAGGCGCTTGCGCGTCTCGTAGACCGACAGCCCGAACAGCGTCGAGTCGCTGCGAGCGAAGTAGACGTGCTCGAACACGCAGCGCCCCGGCTTCCCGGCGTCGAACGGCTTCGACGACTTCAGCCCCGAGTCGTCGATCACCACCAGCTCGCCGGGCTCGAGCTCGCGCAACAGCTCGGCCTCGATGAGATCGAGCGCGGTGGTCTCGGAAGCGAGCACGTACGCGTCTTTCACGCGCCCCAGCACGAGCGGCCGGAAGCCGTGCGGGTCCCTCACCGCGACCATCTTCTTGTCGGTGAGGAACAGCAGCGAGTACGCGCCGCGCATCTGCCGCAGCGCATCGACGACCTTGTCCTCGAACGCCGCCGCCTTCGAGCGCGCGATGAGGTGGATCACGGCCTCGGTGTCGGAGTCGGACTGGAAGATCGCTCCGTTCTCTTCGAGCTTCTTCCGCGTGGCGTCGTGGTCGACGAAGTTGCCGTTGTGCGCGACCGCGAGCTGCCCGCCCGAGTACGCGACCACCAGCGGCTGCGCGTTCTTCCACATCGTGCCGCCCGCCGTGGAGTACCGCACGTGCCCGATCGCCGCGGGGCCTTTGAGGTCCTGCAAGATCGGCTCGGTGAAGACGTCGGCGACCAGCCCCATCTGCCGGTACGACTTCAGAGAGCCCGCGTCGTTCGAGACGATGCCCGCCGACTCCTGCCCGCGGTGCTGGAGCGCGTGCAGCCCGAGGTACGTCAGCCGGCTCGCTTCATCGTGCCCGTAGACTCCGAAGACTCCGCACATGGTGAAGGGCTCCTAGCACGAGCGACCGATCACCGCCCGCGCCGACCGCATTCCCGGTCGGCCGTTTCGCCCCGCGCTGAGACATTTGTCCGCGACTTTTTCCCGAGCCGGTTTTCCCCTTGACGCCAGAGGAGCCCGTCTCGACAGGAACCCTCCTGTTGAGATACGGCGCAGCGAGTCATTCGGGCACGTCCCTTGAACGTGGCCCGTCAGAAAGGTTTCACACTTTGGCACCCCCGGGGGTCGACAACGCAGGTCGGGTTACTCGCCTGTACCGAAAGTTCGGCCCCGCCATCTATTCGAGATGCCGGAGGCTCTTGAAAGATGACGCGCTCGCGGAAGACGCGACGCAGGAGGTTTTTGTGAGAGTGATGCGCCACATCGAATCGGCACCCGACGATGCCGCGGCGCTCGCGTGGATCTACCGCATCTCGACGAACTACTGCCTGAACCTGATCCGCGACCGCGGCCGCCAGGCAGAGCCGGTCGACGAGATCCCCGAGAGCCCGTCGGAGCATCCTGAACCGGAAATGCTCGACCGCGACCTCGCCATGCAACTCGTGTCGCGCGCGCCCGAGAATCTCCGCGCGCCCGCCGTGCTCTACTACATCGACGGTCTCGAGCAGGAGCAGGTCGCCCGCACCCTGGGCATCTCCCGGCGCACGGTCATCAACCGGCTCGCAGAGTTCACCAGCCGCTCACGCAAGTTCATGGTGAGAGGAGGCGCCGCATGAACGCGCGCGGACATCTCTCATCCGAGACCATCGACCTGCTCTTGATGTCCGCCCTCACCGGCGAGCGCCAGACCGAAGCCAAGGCGCACCTCGACGGCTGCCCGCTCTGCCAGAAGCGGTGGACGGAGCTCAACGAAGACAAGGCCCGGTTCGAGCAGTTCGTCTTCCCGCGCACGCTCGAGAAGCTCGAGGCCCGCCTCGCCGCTCCCACGCTGATGGAGCGCCTGCGCGCCGGCTGGAAGATGCTCGTGCCTGCGGCCGCCGGCATCGTCGCGGCCTCGCTCGCCGCGGCCGTCTACGTCGGCGGCAAAGACCGCACGCAGACCGAAGACGACGTCTACATCGGCGTGAAGGGCGGCGCCTCGCTCGAGGTCTTCGCGAACCGCCCCGAGTCGAACGCGTTCTTCACCGTGAAGCCCGGCACCGTGCTGAAGCCGAAGGACAAGATCCGCTTCGTGGTCAACGGCGCGGGCGCCAAGTACCTGCTCATCGCCTCGCGCGACGGCGCCGGCGCCTTCACCGTGTACCACCCGTTCGGCGCCGCCCAGAGCGGCCAGGTCAGCGCCGGCCGCGTGGAGCTGCCCGGCAGCGTCGAGCTCGACGAGGTCACCGGCAAGGAGCGGCTCATCGCCGTGTTCTCCGACGCTCCGGTGAATGCCGAGACCGTCAAGACCGCGCTCGAGTCGAGCCCGGCGGATCCGCGAATCGAGAAGGCGAAAGTGGTGACATGGGAGTTCGTCAAAGCGAAGTGACCAAAGGGGCGGTTCTCGTCATCGTGCTCGCGGCGCTCTCGGCCTCGGCCGAGACGCGCCGCGTCGCCATCGTGGTGGGCAACAACGCGGGCAGCGGCGAGCTCGCTCCGCTGCGGTACGCCGAGAACGACGCGGGCAAGCTCGCGCGCGTGCTCGTCGAGCTGGGCGACGTCGGCCCCGACGACGTGCTGCTGCTGCAAGGCCGCCGCGTGGCGGACCTCGAGCGCGCCATCGCCGACGCGAAAGAGCGGGTCGCGGCGTTCAAGCGCGTGCCCGACACCCGCGCGGTGCTGATCTTCTACTTCTCGGGGCACTCCGACGGCGAGTCGCTCGAGCTCGGGCCCGAGATGCTGCCGTACGCGCGCCTGAAGGCGATGCTGCTGGGCACGGGCGCCGATCTGCGCGTCGCGATCGTCGACGCCTGCAAGAGCGGAGCGGGCTTCCGCGAGAAGGGCGGCCGCCCCGCCGAGCCGTTCGTCATCAAGCTCTCGGACACGCTGGTCGCCAGCGGCGAGGCGTTCATCATGTCGTCGGCCGCCGACGAGTCGGCGCTCGAGTCCTCCGAGGTGATGGGCAGCTACTTCACCCACAACTTCATCTCGGGCCTGCGCGGCGCGGCCGACAGCTCTGGCGACAAGCTCGTCACGCTCGCCGAGGCGTACCGGTTCGCTTACGACCGAACGGTCTCGGCGACGAGCGTGCTGCCGGTCGGCGTGCAGCACCCGTCGTACGACTTCCGGCTGTCGGGCCAGGGCGAGCTCGTGCTCGCGTCGCTGGTGAAGCCGTCGGCGACGCTCGTCGTCCCCGAGGGCTCCGAGCGCTCGCTGGTGACCGACGTCATTCGCGACCAGGTCATCGTCGAGCTGCCGCCCGGGCCCATTCGCGAGGTCGCGCTGGCCCCTGGCCAGTACGGGGTGCGGCTGATGAAGGGCGGTCAGTCGTTCGGCGGGCGCATTCAGCTGCAAGAGGGCATGCGCCGCATCGTGAAGTGGGACGAGCTGACGCAGCAGGCGACGGGCATCGCGGTGGCGCGCAAGGGCGAGGGCGGGCCGGAGTACGAGCTCAGCGGGAAGCTGCCCGACCCGAAGCCTGCGGCGCGGGTGCCCGCGGTGCTGTCGCTCGGCATCGGCATGAGCCGCGACCTGTCGGATCTGCTGCTCAGCGGCCCGGTGGGGCTGTCGGCCGTGCTGCGGCTCGGGTTCGAGCCGAGCGCGGGCGACGGGCTCACGTTCTCGCTGTGGGGCCAGCTGCCGTCGATGATCGGCGGGCGCGACTACCTGAACGGCGGGCTGCAGGTCGGCGGCGTCATGGGCCGCATCGGGTACCGCTGGGCGTTCACGCTGAACCGGTTCTGGTTCGGAGTCGGCCCCGAGGCCGGCGGCGGCGTGTTCCTCGAGAAGGGCAACCTCGAGAACGCGCAGGGCGTGCGCGAGATCCGCACCGAGGCGGCGGCGTGCCCCGTGCTCGCGCTGCGCGGCACGGCGCGGTTGAAGCTGTTCAGCGTGGTGTCGATGGCGCTCGACCTCGACTTCGCGGCCGGCGCGCTCGTGGTGAACGGAGCGCTGCAGTTCTTGCCGCTGCCGACGGGTACGCTGGGCCTCGCGATCGATCTGTGAGCTGGGCGCTGCTCGCGCTGGCGCTGGCGGCCGCCGCCGACGACGCCGAGGCGCCCGAGCCCGACTTCACGCCCGGTGCCGCGCTGTGGCTGCAGCCGGTGGGGCTCGTGGTGCTGCCGTTCGCGAGCCCGCGCACCGCCTACGTGGCGCTTGGTGCGACCGCGGTCATGGCCGGCGGCCTCGAGCTTTCGACGGAGCTCACGCTCTGGCACAGCCAGACCGACGCGATGAGCCCGTCAGGCTTTCGGGAGGTGCGCCGCGCCGTGACGTTCGCAATCGGCCCGGTGTTCCACACCGGCGACGCTCCCCTCGGAGGCTTCTTCGTCGAGCCGAAGGCCATCGCCGAGCTGGGTCAAGAGTATGGGGTCGGCGGGTTTCAGTCGACCTTCGACGGCAGAGGGGCCAGCGGGTTCTACGCCGTGCAGGTCGGCATCTCCGCCGGGTGGCAACTCCGGTGGAAGCGGCTGTACCTCATGCTGTCGCTCGGCGGCAGCGTCGGAGTCGGCAGCCGGTCGCTGACTACGCTCGGTCCCATCGTCTTCACCCAGACGTTCCCGCCCCGCAGCTTCGGCTTTCAGTGGGGCCTCGACCTGAACCTGCTGCGCATCGGCGTCGCGCTCTAACCGCCCGGTTTGCGCCGCAAACGTCGCCTTCTCAGACCCGGAGATTTTGTTTGCACACCCCAGTGCCGGGGTGGGTCCTAACGCCACAACGGCCGGTGCAGGGGCCGTTTCCCTCAACAACTTATCCGGGGCCGCGGGCCCCAAATACTGGAGTGTCCAGATGGGTCTCATTCTCCTCGTCATCGGCCTGGCCGCGCTCGGCTTCGGCTTCATGCAGCACCTCAAGGGCAAGCGCATTCTCGCGGCCCCGTTCAAGAAGACGGGCGACATCGCGCGAGACCCGACGTCGTCGGACCCGAAGGGCGCGCTGAGCACCGAGGGCAAGGTGAACCCGCCCGCGCAGGCGCTGCTGTCGCCGTGCTCGAAGACGCCGTGCCTCTACTACGAGGTGAAGATCGAGCGCCTCTACGAGAAGGAAGAGAAGACGCAGGACGGGTGGAAGACGGTCAAGGGCTCCGACACGCTCGACACGCTGAAGGGCGGCGCGGTGGCGAGCCTCGATGACGGCTCGGGCGCGATCCCCGTCGACTTCTCGAAGGGCGGCGACTTCGACAACTTCAAGGCCGGCTACAAGAAGGAGCTCAACGGCCGCGGCTGGTCGTCGAACATCCAGTTCGGCGAGCTCTCGTACGACATCCCCGTCATCTCGTCGTCCGACGGCCACACCATCGGCTTCAAGGCGACCGAGCGCTTCGTCCCGGTCGAGGGCAACCTGTTCGTGCTCGGCAAGATCGAGGGCGGCAAGATCGTGAAGCCGGGCTGGCGCTCGCTGATGGTCTCGAGCAAGGGCCGCGACGGCCTGCTCGCCTCGACGGCGAAGAAGAAGAAGTTCTCGCTCATCGGCGGCGGCATCGGCGCGGTGGCGGCGATTCCCCTGATGATCTTCGGGCCGAAGGCCGACCCGGCCGACGACACCTCGTGCCACAGCACGATCGCCGAAGTGCAGAAGCTCTGCGACGACAACGTCACGAGCAAGTACGGCAACGACTACACGTGGACGGTCGCGAAGGACGGCAAGTTCGACGTCACCGTGACGCCCCCCTCGGGCAAGGCGTACCCGCTGGACCCGCAGATCGTCATCAAGAGCGCGTCGGGCGACGTCATCGCCGACGTCTCGGAGTACGGCGGCGCGAAGGCGACGGCCTCGGTCGACGTGAAGGCCGGCACGTACACCATCACCGTGAAGGACTCGGGCGGTGACTCGGTCAAGGGCGGCTTCGACTACAAGCTCGAGATCGCGTCGCTGAACAAGCAGGCCGATGCCAAGGAGCCGGCGGTCGCGGCGGCCGAAGGCGGCGAGGCTCCTGCGGCGGCGGCTGACGATTCGGCCCCGGTGCAGATCGACGCGGCGAAGCTCGCGGCGCAGCTGATGGCGAAGCAGGCCCACTACGACGGCAAGATGCTCGAGGTGAAGGGGCAGGTCTCGACGGTGATGAGCGAGGTCGACATGACCATCGTCATCTTCAACACCCCGGACTCGGTCACCGGTGAGCCCGCGGGCGTGACGGCGTCGCTGCCTGCGAAGGCCAAGGTGAAGAAGGGCCAGTTCATCACCGTGCGCGGCCTCGCGAACGACGACGACAGCGGCATCATCCTCTCCAGCGCCGAGCTCGTTCAGAACGGCAAGTCGGTCGCCGCGGCCCCGAAGGCCGGCGCCGGGAAGAAGCCGGCCGGCAAAAAGGTTCAGCCTCGGAACTCGAAAAAGTAGTCGCTTCGTTCCACCTACGCAGTGAGGAGCGCGACGCTTGGACCGGGCGCGCGCTCCGCGAGTGGGCCTGATCCCGATGAGGGGTCAGGCCCTTCGTGTTTTTCGTGCGACTGTTTCGACCGAGGGGCCTCCTCTGGAGCACAGAGCCCACGCGTTGGAACGAGGGCGTGGGCTTTGCCGATGTGGCCCGGTTTCGTTGAGGGACCGGGCCCTTCGTGTTTTGAGGCAGTGGATTGCGCCCTCGCGCTCGACTCAAGGCCGCCGGCATGGCGGTGCTGCTCGCCGTCGGCGGCGCGTACGCGCTCGCCAGCTGGGACTGGTGCCCCCGCACCGACGGGCCCGCCCCGAAGATCGTCTCGCGGCTGCAGGCCAGCGGCCCGCTCCAGGCCGGCGCCGCCGACGTCGAGGTGAAGGTCCCCTACCCCATCGTCACCGCCGGCTACGGCCCGCCGCTCAGACAGATCGTGACGAGCGGAGCCCCGATCCTGGCGCGCGCCGTCGTGCTCCGCGAGGGCGACGTCACGTTCGGCCTCGTCGCCCTCGACCTCGTGCTCGTGCCCGACGACATCACCGCCGAGGTCCGCTCGAAGAGCGGCCTCAGCGACACGTGGCTCGCCGCCACGCACACGCACAGCTCGATGGGCGCCTTCGATCAGCGCGTCCTCGCACAGCTCGCCGGCACCGGCCGCTTCCGCGCCGATGCCCGCGACGCCGTCGTCACCGCCGCCGTCGAGGCGCTGAAGGCCGCCGCGCAGAAGCTCACGCCCGTCACCGCCGAGGCCGGCCACGGCACCTGGGCCGGCTGCACCCCGCGCACCGGCGCCGCCTGCGACCCCGGCGTTCACCGGCTCAAGCTCGGCGACGTCACGCACCTCGATCTGCTCGCGGCGCACCCCACGACGGTGACTCCGCCTGCCGCGGCGCTCGACCCCGACTACCCGGGACGGCTCGGCGGCCTCGTGCTGCAGAGCGCCGGCGGCAACGCGAGCGCACCGAACGACGTGCTCGCTGCCGCGGCCGCCGCGCTCGACGCCATCGCGCTCCAACCGCTCGAGGCGCCCTCGCTGTCGATCACGCGCGTGCAGCTGACTCCGCCGGCGCCCGATGCCACCCGGCTGGTGCCGGCGCTGTTCGCGATGCCGGGCCACAACTTCATCTGCGCCTCCGCGCCGCGGCAGGCCGAGGTGGGCATCTTCAAGCTCGGCGACTTCGAGCTCGTCGCGCTGCCCGCCGAGGTGACCCACGGCGCGGCGCAGTCGCTCGGGGTGACGCCGCTCTCGCTCGCGAACGGCTACCTCGGGTACGTCGAGCCGCCCGACGTCGTCGAGCGCGGCGAGGGCGAGTCGAAGCGCCAGTACTACGACAAGACCCTGCTCGACGCGTTTCGAGCGGCGATCGCCGCCGGCCGCCAGCCTTGAGCGGCGCTCAGACGGCCACGCCGTGGATGAGCGATACGCTGGCGCGCGGCGTCAGCCGTAGACGGGCAGCGTCATGGGGTCACCGGCGCCGATGACGTTCGGGTCGGTGATCTGAGGGTTCAGCCGCAGGATGTCGGCCGCCACCTCGTCGGGAGTCGGGTCGCCGCCGTTCTGCTGGCTGATCTCCCAGGCGAGGTCGCCGATCGTGTCGCCCTGTTCGATGGTGTACGGCCGCGTCGACATCTCCGTGCCGCCGGCCTCAGCCTCAGCCGTCTGTTCCGTCTGCTCGGTCTGCTCCGTCTGTTGCGACTGTTCGGCCTGCTCGGTGCCGGCGCAGTCGAGGCCGCGCTGCTTCACCTCCGCGTTCAGGACGGCGAGCCGGAGCTGCAGCTGCAGCTTCTGGGCGAAGTTCCCGGGCTCAGCCTTCAGCGCCTCGAGCTCGGCCTGCAGCTGCGCCTGCTCGGCGAGCACGGCGTCGTCGGACAGCGCGTTCACCGCCTCGCGGTACTCGCCGAGCGTCGTCTTCGGATCATCGACCGTGCGCTGCGCGCGCTCGCTGCGCACCGCGGCGAGCCGCTCGGTGTAGCCGTCGAGGTGCTCGGCGTCGGTGTCGCTCCCGATCGCCTCGAGCAGGCGCTGCTCCTCGCGCGCGAGCTCGGCGTCCGACAGCTGCGTGAGCCGGGCCTGGTACTCGCCGACGTCCAGCTCGGGGTCGATGAGCTCGCGGTGCTCGAGCTCGGCCTTCGCGGCGGCGAGGCGCCACGCGGCGTCGGCCGCGCGGGCCGGGTCCTGATCGACGCCGGTGGTCGACTCCTCGTGCCGCTCCTGCTGGCGGGCGATCTCGGCCGCCAGCTCCTCGTCGCTCATGCCGTCGAGCTTCCGGCCGTAGACGAACTTCTCGAGCGCCTCGTGGCGCTGCTTCTCGAACGGGTCCTTCAGCTGCACGAGCGGCTTGCGCGCCGCCTCGAGCACGTCGGCGTTGTCGCGTGCCACGCGGAGGCTGAGCGGTCGCGGCTCGAGCGCGAGGGCGTGACGGCCCGGAGCGGGCGCTGCGGGCGGACGGGGGGCGGTGAGGCTCTTCAGATCGATCGACATGGCGGTGATGCTCCTTTCAAGAGTCGAGGAGCCCGCCCCGCCGTTTTCTCCAAACCCGAGAGGTGTAACGCGCCTTGGCGGCTCAGCCGAGCAACCAGAGCGTGACGCCCGCCGCGACCGCGAACGCCGCGACCAGCACCGAGACCAGCGACACGGTGAAGGCGCCGTTCGCCTGGCTCGCGAGCGACTGGGCCTGGTCGAGGGTCAGCGAGCTCTGCGGCCGGTTCGGCGAGTAGCTGCCGTACAACTGGCCTTTGAGCACGCTGCCCGCGATGACGGCGGCCAGCGACGTGAGACCGCCGGCGCCGGCGACGGCGATCGCGACGGCCAGGCCGGTGTTCCGCGCGGAGACCGGCGAAGCCGCAGCGGCCGGCACGACGATGACGGGCGGCGGCGTCGCGGCGGGGGCGGGCTCCGGCGCGACCGGCACGCTCGCGAGCGCCTGCTTCAGCGAGCGCGCGAACGCCCGGGTCTCTTCGGGCAGCACGGCGCCGAGCTTCGAGAGCTTCACCAGCGTCGCGCGCTCGGCGACGGGCTCCGCGTGGGCCGAGTCGATCGCCGAGACCCGCAGCACGTATTGATCGACCACCTTGCCGACGTCGACGGCGACGAGCAGATCGACCTTCAGCACGTGGAGCAGGCCGAGCAGGCACACGCGATCGGCCTCGCACGCCTCGCTCGTCTGCACGCCGCTCGCCGCGAGCCGCTTCTTCGCCTCGGCCGCGGCCACGACGCCGGTCACCTCTTCGGCGGCGAGCGCCTCCTCGAGCGCCGACGTCACCTTCGCCGCGATCTGCGGGCTCACCTCGACCCGCCGCGACACGACGACCGCGAGCGACGGCTGGGCGGCGAGGAGCGACGGCGCGAGGAGAGCCAGCAGCAGCAAGCGCCGGCAGGCTACCGCTTCTTCACGTAGCCTGCGCGCACGGCGTCGAGCACGCGCTCGACCTTCTTCACGTCGTCGAGCGTCTGCGCGGCGCGCGCCCGCTTCTCGGCGTCGTCGAGCAGCAGCTGGGCCGCAGCGTCGGCCTTCGTCGCTCGCCGCAGCGACTCGATCTGCGAAGTGAGGTCGGCGCGCCGCGCCTTCACGTCGGCCGGCCGCGGCGGAGCCGCCTTCTTCGGCGGCTCGGGCTCCGCAGGCGGCGGCGCCGGCTCTGGCTCGGCCGCGACCGCGTGGCGCTCCGGCGGGGGCGCAGGCCGCGCCTCTGCGAGCGGAAGCCTGGCCGGCTCGGGCCGCGGCCACGCCAGGCCGACGGCGAGCGCGACGAGCGCGACGAGACCCGCGGCCGCGGCGACGACCGCGACGCGGCGCCGCCCGAACGGCCGCGCCGGCGCGGTGACGGCGAGCTCCGGGTTGCTCTGCCCGAGCGGCCGGCCGACCGGCTCGGTGGTCTCGTCGGGCGACACCTTCTCGAGGGCGTTCGCGCTCGCGCGCGGGAGCTTCTTCGAGATGCCGGTGAGCGCCTCGAGCACGCGCTCGGTGGTGCCGCGGTCGGCGGCCCGCTTCGAGAGCAGCCGGGCGACGAGCGCGTCGAGCGCCGGAGGGACGCCGGGCGTGAGCGTCGAGACGCCGGGCGGAGCCGCGTCGAGGTGCTGCGCCATCACCTCGGCCGTGCGCCCGTGAAACGGCCGCTGGCCCGTGACCAGCTCGAACGCGATGACGCCGACCGCGTAGAGATCAGCCTCGGGCCCCGACGGCTCGCCGCGCACCTGCTCCGGCGACATGTACTCCGGCGTGCCGAGGATGGAGCCCGGCTGAGTGTTGGGGCGATCGTTCGTGAGGACCTTGGCGATGCCGAAGTCGAGCACCTTGAGCAGCCGCTCTCCGTCGGGCTCGTGCACGAGGAACAGGTTCGACGGCTTCAGGTCGCGGTGCACGACGCCGGCCGCGTGCGCCGCCGACAGCGCCGAGACGAGCTCGACGAGCAGGTCGACCGCCTCGCGCACGGGCAGCGCGCCGGTGCGCCGCACGTAGTGGCTCAGCGGCTCGCCGACGAGGTACTCCATCACGAAGTACTGCTCGCCCGTCGGCAGCACGCCGAAGCTGAAGATGTCGATGATGTTGCGGTGGCCGATGGTGTTCGCGGCGCGCGCCTCGTCGACGAAGCGCCGGGCCGTGCTCTCGGAGCCGACCAGCTCGGGGCGCAGCACCTTGATCGCGACCGGCTTGCCGATCACCGGCTGGAGGCCGCGGTACACCATGCCCATGCCGCCTTCGCCGATGCGATCTTCGATGCGGTACTCGCCGACCGTCGCGCCGATCAGCGGGTCCACGAGCCGGGTGCGCTCGGCGTCGCCGTCGCCGAGGTGCCGCGCGGTCTTCCGGTGCGAGCCCGTGTCCGGGAGGTGGCTCAACACGTCGCGGCAGCTCTCGCAGCCCTCGACGTGCTTGCGCACCTCCAGCGCGCCCGGCGGCGGCAAGCGCCCATCGGCATAATCGAGCAACAGCGCTTCTTCCGGGCACTCGTTCACGGCGACCTCACGTATCTTACGAGGCCGATGGCCCGACCGAACAAGGAGGCGTTGGCCGCCGTCGAGCGCGGCCGGGCGGCGTGGCCCGACCTCGAGCTCGACGAGGCTGCCTTTGCGGCCTGGCTGGAGGCGCGGACGGGAGGCGCGCCAGACGTCAACGTCGAAGACCTGTGGCTGGTGCGGGCCTGCGAGCTCAACGTGCCGCGCGCGCTCGCGCTCTTCGAGCGGCATGCGCTGAAGCCGGCTCTGGTGCCGCTCCCAGAGCGCGTCCGCGCGGACGTCGGACAGCGCGTGATGCAGCGGCTGTTCACGGGAACGGACCCGAAGATCCGGCAGTACAAGGGGCGCGGCCGGGTGTCGCGCTGGCTGCACGTGGTCGCGCTGCGCGAGAGCCGCGCCGAGCGCCGGCTGAACGAGCGCGAGACGGGCGCCGATGATCTCGAGCGGCTGGCCGGGGCCATCTCGGCGAGCGGCAGCACCGGGCTCGAGCGCACGCTGCACCGGCAGGCGCGGGCGGTGCTGGCGCGCGCTCTCGAGGCTCTCGCTCCCGAGGAGCGCAAGCTCCTGGCGCGGCACTTCCTCCAGGGCGAGACGCACCAGGCGCTCGCCACGGAGCTCGGCATTCCGCGCAGCACCGTCGCGTACCGGCTGACCCGGCTCACGCAGCGCGTGCTCGAGTCCACGCGCAGCGGGCTCCGGGAGCTCGGGCTCACGCGGTCGCAGCTCGAGTCGCTGCTCGGCGCCATGCGCAGCCAGGTGGATCTGACCTTCTCGATCCTCCGGGGCTCCTGATGCGTGCGGGGCTGCTTGCATGCGTGCTCCTGTTCGCCGGGTGTCAGTGTGCCGAGATCGACCCCGACGCGCTGTACGCGTGCGACGAGAGCGGGCGGTGCCCACCCGGCCGCCGCTGCGTCGCGAACGTCTGCGAGCCCGACGGGGCGGCAGGCGGCAGCACCGCAGGCGGCCGCACCGCAGGGGGCAGCACGGCAGGAGGAGACACCGCGGGCGGCGGCACCGCGGGCGGCGGGGGCACCGCAGGCGGAGGCAACGCCGGCGGCAGCAACGCAGGCGGCAGCAGCGCGGGCGGCAGCAGCGCGGGCGGCGCAGCGGGGGGCGCACTCGACGGCATCTTCGTCGACCCCATCAACGGCGCGGCGAACGCGTTCGGCAGCGCGGCCGACCCGGTGAAGACGTTGAGCCGCGGGCTCGACCAGGCGCGGCTCAACGCGAAGACGCGGCTGTTCGTCTCGGAGGGCACCCTGGTGGAGCCGTCGACCGTCGACACCGGCGCGTACTCCGTGCACGGAGGGTACGCGCGCACGGCCGACGGAGGCTGGGTGCGGAGCCTCGCCGGCAGCGGCTGCGGCGACGGCGGCAGGCCGCTGATCCTCGGCGCAGCGATCGCGCTCGTCGCGCACCCGGGCGATGCGTCGGTCACGCTCGAGTCGCTGTGCATCGGCGCGGCCGACGCCGGCAGCGGCGCGTCGATCGGGCTCGCCGTGGTCGGCGGCGGCACGCGCACGGTGCTCTTCGACCTCGACGTCTTCGCGGGGCACGGCGCGAACGGGCTCCCCGGGAGCGACGGGGCCGCGGGCGACGACGGCGACGCGGGGCTCTCCGGCGCTTCCGGTGCCGTCACGAGCACGCAGTCGCGCATCGCGGGAGGCGACGGCGGGCGCAGCGGCTGCGGCGAGAGCGGCGGAAACGGCGGCGACGGCGTGCGGCGTACGTCGGGCCAGGCAGGGCGAAGCACGCTCGCCGCGCAGGGCGGCGCACCGGGCACCGGCGCGGTCACGCAGGACTGCCGGCTGAGCTGCGGTTGCGGTTCGGGCGACCTGAGCGGCGCCGCGGGCGCAGACGCAGACGGCGGCGCCGACGCCGACGCCGGAGCGCCCGGCGACCCGAGGGGGGCAGTGAGCAGGGCGGCGCTCTGGACACCGATCGACGGAGCGCCCGGGGGAGCCGGCAGGCCCGGAGGTGCGGGGGCCGGTGGCGGCGGCGCCGCGGCGTGGACGCTGATCAGCGACAACCTCGGGCTCTTCGACTTCACGGCCTCGGGCGGCGGCGGCGGCGCGCCCGGCTGCGGCGGCCGCGGCGGGCTCGGCGGCGGCAGCGGAGGCGCGTCGCTCGGCCTGCTGTTGATCGACGCCTCGCCGCTGCTCCGGCAGGTGCGCGTCGCGACGGGCAACGGGGGCACCGGCGCACCGGGCGGTCAGGGCGGCCCCGGCGGCGCGGGAGGCCCCGGCGGGCCGGGCGGCCCCGGCTTCTCGGTGTGGTGCGGCGCCGGCGATCTGGGCTTCGACGGAGGCCCGGGCACGCTGCTGGCCGGCCCGGCCATGAGCGGCGGAGGGCCCGGCGGCCGCGGCGGCCGCGGCGGGCGCGGAGGCACAGGCGGGGCGGGCGCAGGCGGCCCGGCGATCGCGATTCTCTGCGCGGGCGACGCCGGCTTCGCGAGCATGGGCGTGGTGCTGATCGCGGGCGACGGCGGCGCGGGCGCTCCGGGCGCCGACGCAGGCCGCTCGACCGACGTGCTCGACTGCAACATGCGCTGAGAACACCTCGGCCGGCGGGAGACCGCCCGCCGCCGATTTCCAGGCTGCGCGTTTGTCGTCTTCTCTTACACGGCTAAGTTGGGGCCCGACGTGGATGAGCCGCAGAACGACGCCTGGGAGAAGACCGTCCGTCGCGACATGGCGGTCGGCCGCACCGTCGGCGAGTACGTCATCCGCCGCCGCATCGGCGAGGGCGGCATGGGCATCGTCTACGAGGCCGAGCACCCGCAGATCGGCCGGCGCGTCGCCATCAAGATCATTCGCCCCGACCGCGAGGTGACGCGCGACCTGCTCGGCGAGGCCCGGGCGGTGAGCCTCATCCGCCACCGGCACATCATCGACGTCTTCGGCTTCGGCGAGCTCGACGGCCTCGGCCAGTACCTGGTGATGGACTACCTCGACGGGGTGCCGCTCGACGAAGAGATCCGCACGCGCGCTCCGCTGGGAGCGAGCGAGGTGATCGCGATTCTCGACGACACGCTCGCCGCGCTCTCGGCCGCGCACGCGAAGGGCGTCATCCACCGCGACCTGAAGCCCGGCAACCTCTTCCTCGTGCGCGAGTCGAGCGGCACGCGCTACGTGAAGGTGCTCGACTTCGGGCTCGCGAAGCCGCCGCCGGCCTCCGTGCCGCCCGAGCGCCGCACGCGCGAAGGCATCGCGATGGGCACGCCCGAGTACATGGCGCCCGAGCAGGCGCAGGCGAAGGCGGTCGACGGCCGCACGGATCTCTACGCCGTCGGCATCATCGCGTTCGAGATGCTCACCGGCAGGGTGCCGTTCGAGGGCGACACGGCGCTCGCGATCGCGATGAAGCAGGTGAGCGATCGGCCGCCGCGCCCGCGCGCTCGGGTACCTTCGATTCCTCCGCAGCTCGAGGAGCTCGTGCTCCGGCTGCTCGAGAAGAACCCGGCCGACCGCTTCGCGACCGCCGAGGCGGTGCGCGGCGAGCTCAAGCGCATTCGCCGCGACGTCCTCGCCGAGCCGACGCCGTTCGGGCCGGCGCTGCACTCCGACGAGCTGTCGGTGCGGCCGACGGAGCTGAACCGCGTGCAGAGCCCGTCGACGATCGACGCTCCGGTCGAGACGCCCGCGGCGAAGACGGTCGTGGTGCCGGACACCGAGCCGACCGCGCCGCCCGTCGCGTCACCGGTGCCGCGGCGCGCCGGGCTGCCGATCATGCTCGGCGCGGCGGCGCTGGCGATCGCCGGCACGGGCATGTTCCTGCTCGCGCAGCCGCGCGGGGGGCAGACCGAAGTGAAGGTCGAGCCCATCGTCGTGCCACCGCCGCCGCCGGAGCCGGCGCCGCCCGACCCGGTGCCGATCGTGCCGGCGCCCGCCGACCTGGTGCAGCCGCCGCAGCCGCCGGTGGAGGCCGTGAAGCCTCCGAAGCCGGCGCTGGTGCCGGCGCGCAAGGCGCAGGTGTACTTCATCGCGCACAACTGCTCGGCGGAGATCTTCGTCGACGGCAAGTCGATGGGCCACACGCCGAGGGCGGAGCCTGTGTCGGTCTATCCCGGCGAGCACACGCTGAGGCTCGCGAACCCGCTGTGCGACCCGCCCGCCTACGAGGAGCGGGTGCCGTTCTCCGGAGCGCAGGTGCGCACGTTCGTGCGAACGTTCAAGAAGAAGTGAGCGCTGAAGCAGGCTTTGGCGGCGCCGTGACGTTCGCGCTGCCGCTGAGCCAGCTGGGGCGACGGCGCCGGCGCATCGAGGCTTAGAGGTCGGCGAACTTCGACTTCTTCTCGCGCTTGCGAAAGAAGAGCGCCGTCTTGCCGAGCTCCTGCGCGACCACGGAGCTCGTCGCCTCGGCGAGCGCCATCGCCGCCGCGTGTCGCGCCTCGCGCTCGTCGGCGATCTGCACCTTCACGAGCTCGTGCCGCTGCAGCGCCTCGTCGAGCGCGTCGGCCACGGCGTCGGTCACGCCGTGCTGCCCGACCTGCACGATCACCGAGAGGTGATGCCCCAGCGCGCGCAGCTTGTGCCGCTGCTTGCCGGTGAGCGGCCCCTGCTTCGGGCGCTCGGGCCGCGGCTTTCGATCGTCGATGACGGGCCCCATCACTTCATCATCCTCAGCTCGCGCTGCGCGTCGATGTGGTTCTTGTCGAGCTCGACGGTGTGCTGGAAGTGCCGCTTCGCGCCCGAGGTGTCGCCGAGCACCTTCGCCATCATCCCCTGAAAGTAGTGCACGCTCGCGCAGCGCGGGTTCTTCTTCAGGCACACGCTGATGTCCTTCATCGCCTCTGCGTAGCCCGCCTTGCGGTCGGCGTTCAGGAAGAACTTCGCGTAGCCGCGGTACGAGTAGAACTCGCCCTCCTCGGGGTTGGCCTTGATGGCCTCGTCGAGCATCTTCACCGCCTCGGGAAACTTGCGGGCCTTCACCAGAATCTGCCCCTTCTGGAACATCTCTTCCGCCGCCAGGATCTGCGCGACGTCGACCTGCTCGCCCGTGCCGCCCGCCTCGAGCTCGGCGATGTAGTCGGCGCGCGCCTTCTCGTCGACGAGCGTGCGGTTCGCCTCGCCGATGCGCGCGAACACGTCGGCCTTCGCCTTCGCCAGCGCCTCGGGCGCGTTCGGCGGAACCGTGTCCGGGTGAAACTGCTTCGCCAGCTTGAAGTACGCCATCTTGATCGCGCCGGCGTCGGCCTTCGTCGTGAGGCCGAAGATCTCGAAGTGGTTCTGCCCCTTCATCTTCTTGAACAGCTCCTGCAGCTGTCTGATCTCGCCGTCGTATTCCCCCGAGTGCGCCGCGGCCGCCGGAGCCGGCGCCGCGCGTGGCGGCGGAGCGGCCGGCTTCGCGTGCATCACCGGCGGAGGAGGCCGGGCCGGCGCCGGCCCCGCGGGCTGCGCGTGCATCACGGGCGGAGGCGGCCGCTGCGGCGCAGCCCCTGGCGAGCCGACGGGCCGCGGAGGTCCGGACGGTGGAGCTGCCGACAGCTTCGGCGGAGGAGGACGCCCGGGCGCCCCCACCGGAGGCGGAGGCCCCGCCGGTCTCGCCGGAGGAGGCTGCGGCGCGGCCACCGGAGCGGGCTGTGGCACGGGCGGCGGCGGCGCTGCGGGCTCGGGCTCCACGGTCGCGTCGACGAGCACCTCGGCCTCGACCTCGGCCGACGGCGGCGGCAGCTTCACCGCCGCGAACGACACCATCTCGAGGTCCTTCAGCATCCACGCGACGCGGAACAGGTGGTCGGCCTCGGGCGGGTGCGCGACGCACAGCTGCGCGAGGCTGCGCACGCCGTCGAAGTACGACAGCGCCCGCGCCTCGTGCGGCGTCAGCCGCAGCTGATCGAACCCCACGCGGCCACCCGACTTCATGACCGGGTTGTCCGCGACGTCGGCCATGCGCCGCTTGATCTCGGCGATGGGAATGCGGCGCGCCTGCTCCGCCAGCACCGACCACCGGTTGCCGAGCGGCATCGCCTTGTGGGGCGGCAGCTCCTTCGCCTCGAAGTGGAACTTGCCGCTCTCGGCGGCGAACGCGCGCATCAAGATGTTGTTCGCGCGCGTCGCGAGGTGCGTGAACGCGGTCGAGGGGTGGAGGATACCGAGCCCGAACAGCGCGCCCATCAGCTCGCCGCCGAACTTCGCCTTCTCGGCCTCGGCGCGGCCGAGCTGCTCGAAGCTCGCGAGCTGCGCGCGCACGAGGAACGTCGCGACCGCGTCGTCGGCGTGCGACGAGTCGACGAACTCGGGGTTGCCCTTGCGGAAGTGGATGTCGATCTTCCGGTCGGGCAGCTCGAGCGTGAGCAGGCCCGTGCGGTCGGTCGAGGCGATCAGGTAGTAGAGGTGCAGCACCGGCAGCTCGGAGAGCTCGCCCGCGGGCGGAATCGTGCCGTCGCTGATCGGCGTCGCGACGTGAGCGTGGGCAACCGGCGCAGGAGCGGGAGCTGAGGGGGGCGGAGGCGCGTGCACGACGGGCGGCGCGACCGGCGCCGCCGGAGCCGAGGGCGCAGGGCCCGTGGGCGTCATCACCGGGGGCCCGCCGCGCTGCGGAGCGAAGCGCTTGTCCATCGCGGCGCGCGCGCCCGGGCCCGCCATGGCGGCGGCGTTGCGGTTCCCCACCGCTCCCGGACCTGCGCGCAGGGCGCCGGGCCCCGCGATCGGCCCGCCGGCCGGAGCGATCGGCGGCGCGTTGTGCGGCATCTCACCCGGAATCGGAGGAGGAGGCGGCGGGTGCTGCAGATCGTCGCCGGGCACGATCTGATCGCCCCACAGCTGCTTCGGCACGAACTGGCGGATGTTCGGCAGCCGGCCGGGGAACACGTAGTTGCTGCCGTCGAGCGAGAGCTGAACGCGGCCCTGGATCTGCCCGTTGTCGATCAAGAGCTCCACGGTCGCCGGCGCCAGCGGACCCCAGATCTTGCCCTTGTCGTTGCGGACGAAGATCTGAAGCGGCTGCGGGTCGTCCATGAGAGCGGCACGAAGGCTACAGCACCACGCTCTCTTTGTGCTCTCCGAACACCGAGCGCAAGGCGTCGGAGATCTCTCCGAGCGTCCCTTCTGCCTTCACGGCGTCGTAGATCAGGGGGATGAGGTTCTCGTCGCCGGCGGCCGAGCGCTTCAGCGCATCGAGCGCCCGGGTCACCGCCGCGTTGTCGCGCGTCTTCTTCAGCCCCTCGAGCGCCGCGCGCTGCTCCCGCTCGACCGACTCGTCGACGCGCAAGAGCCCCTCGGGCGGCTTCTCGGCCTGCGCGAACTTGTTCACGCCGACGACGACCGCCTCGCCCGACTCCTGCGCGCGCTGCGCCTGATACGCCGCGTCCTGGATCTCGGCTTGAGGGAAACCCTTCTCGATCGCGCGCACCATGCCGCCGAGCTCGTCGATCTTCTTCAGGTACCCCTCGGCCTTCGCCTCGAGCTCGTTCGTGAGCGCCTCGAGGTGGTGGCTGCCGCCGAGCGCGTCGATGGTGTCGGCGACCCCGGTCTCGTACGCGATGATCTGCTGCGTGCGCAGCGCGAGCGTCGCGGCGCTCTCGGAAGGCAGCGCGAGCGCCTCGTCCCACGAGTTCGTGTGGAGGCTCTGGCAGCCGCCGAGCACCGCCGCCATCGCCTGCAGCGACACGCGCACGACGTTGTTGAGCGGCTGCTGCGCGGTGAGCGTCGAGCCCGCGGTCTGCGCGTGGAAGCGCAGCATCATCGAGCGGGGGTCTTTTGCCCCGAACCGCTCCTTCATGATGCGCGCCCAGAGGCGGCGGGCGGCGCGGAACTTCGCGATCTCCTCCATGAAGTCGTTGTGCACGTTGAAGAAGAACGAGAGGCGCCCGGCGAACGCGTCGACCTCGAGGCCCGCTGCTCGCGCCGACTCGACGTACGCGATGCCGTCGCCGAGCGTGAACGCGATCTCCTGGGCGGCCGTCGAGCCGGCCTCGCGAATGTGGTACCCGCTGATGGAGATCGGGTTCCACTTCGGCACCTTCTTGCTGCAGAACGCGATCAGGTTGCTGATGAGGCGCAGCGACGGGCCGGGCGGGTAGATGTACGTGCCGCGCGCGACGTACTCCTTGAGCACGTCGTTCTGCACCGTGCCGCTGAGCGCCTCCATCGGGACGCCCTGCTTCTCGCCGACCGCGGCGTAGAGGCACAGCAGCACCGGCGCGGTCGCGTTGATCGTCATCGACGTCGACACCTCGCCGAGCGGCAGGCCGTCGAGCAGCACCGCCATGTCGCGCACGGAGCCGATGCTGACTCCGACCTTGCCGACCTCACCGCGGGCGCGCGGCGAGTCGGCGTCGTAGCCCATCTGCGTGGGCAGATCGAACGCGACCGAGAGCCCCGTCTGCCCGGACTTCAGCAGGTAGTGGTAGCGCTGGTTCGCGTCGCGCGCGCTGCCGAACCCGGCGTACTGGCGCATCGTCCAGAAGCGGCCGCGGTACATCGTCGACTGCACGCCGCGCGTGAACGGAAACTCCCCGGGGAACCCGAGCGCTGCAGAAAGTTCGTCGTTCTCGGGCGCTGAGAGCGGCGGCCGCTCGATTCCGCTCGACGTCGCAAACCGGCTCTTCCGCTCCGGGTTCTTCGCGCGGGCCTTCTCGTAAGCTGAGAACCACCTCGAATGATTGGCTTTGTAGCTCGGCATGTGTGGGTGTGAAGGGCACCTTTGGTGACCTCGCCTCGATAACCCTCCTACCATGTCAGTCGACCGTATTCGCCAGAGCCTCCCTCAGCTCGTCGGCACCGACGGGAAGGTCGACGCCCGGAAGCTCGATCAGCTGCTGGTGGAGGTGCGCGATGACGGTGGGCTCGACGCGGCCGAGCGCGCGGAGCTGCTCGGCGCGGCCGACAGCTTCGACGACGCCGGCAAGCAGCGGCTGTACTCGCACCTGTCGGCGATGGGCCAGAAGAACGCGTGGGTGAACGTCGAGACGCGGCAGGCGCTGCGCAACGTCGAGGGCCGCTACGGCACGCTGGCGACCGACGTGAAGGGCCTGACGGTGCGCGTCGGGCTGTTCGACAACACGTTCGCGGTGAGCGGGCGCGCGACGAGCGACGGCGTGCTGAAGCTCGTCATCGAGGGCAAGGAGATCTCGGTGCGCGTGCGCGCCGGCGATCGGCCCCAGAAGATCCTCGAGGCCATTCGCAAGCAGCTCCCGCGCGAGGTGACCGGCACGGTGCTCGGCGGCGACGCGCGGCTCCACGAGAGCGAGTCGTTCAGGGGCCTCGAGGCGACGAAGAAAGATCCCGCCGCGCACCTCGTGCTCTACAAGCCGGCGGCGCTGGGCCTTCAGCCCGGCGAGACGCCGCTGCGCGTCGTCGTCACCGGCTACGGCAGCTTCATGGGCATCACCGACAACCCGTCGGCGAACCTGGCGCAGCGCCTCGCCGAGGCGGGCATGCCGGGCGCGATCATCGAGTACCGGAGGCTCGACGTCACGCACGCCGGCGTCGACGCGTTCATCGAAGAGATGAAGAAGAACCCGCCCGACGTGATCCTCTCGATGGGCGTGAGCTCGAGCTCGCAGGTCGAGGAGCTGCCCGAGAACGCCGTCGGCCAGGCGGAGGACGGCAACGGCGAGCCGATCGACGCCGGCGAGGTTCGCCCCGGCGCGCCGGGCGTGCTGCCGACCGATCTGCCGGTCGATCGCATCGCGGCCGCGCTGACCCGGTTCGGCGCCCGGCGCGAGGTCGGCACGTCGAAGCTCGACTCGAGCTACCGGCCCGACCGCAGCGCGTACCTCTGCAACTACCTCGGCTACAACCTCGCGCACGCGTTCGGGAAGACCGACGCGACCACGGCGGGGTTCGTGCACGTCACGTCGCACACGCCGGCGGATCAGATGCAGGCGGTGCTGGAGGCCGTCGTCGCGCGCCAGCTCGAGTGGCGCCGCCAGCGCCTGGCCGCGTAGACTCGCGTCTGAATGGGGCGCACGCGGTTCGGTAAGTACGAGCTGGTGGCACGCCTCGCGAAGGGCGGCATGGGCGAGACGTTCCGCGCCGAGCTCGTCGCGGCGCAGGGCGTGGTGAAGCCCGTCGTGATCAAGAAGATGCTGCCGTACGTCGCGCAGGATCAGGGCCTCGTCGACGCGTTCATTCAGGAGGCGCGGCTGTCGGCGACGCTGACGCACTCGAACATCGCGCAGGTCTTCGACTTCGGCGAGGTCGACGGCGAGTACTTCATCGCGATGGAATACGTCGACGGCCGCTCGCTCGAGTCGGTGATGCAGCGCGCGTACGAGCTCGGCTGGGCGCGGCTGCCGTTTCAGCTCACGGTGTTCATCATCACCGAGCTGCTCAAGGGCCTGCACTACGCGCACACGCGCACGAGCGCCGACGGCCGGCCGCTGAACCTCGTGCACCGCGACATCTCGCCCGACAACGTGCTGCTCGGGTTCGAGGGCGAGGTGAAGCTCGTCGACTTCGGCGTCGCGAAGACGACGATGGCGGGCCGGCAAGAGACCGAGCCCGGGCTCGTGAAGGGCAAGTTCCGCTACCTCTCGCCCGAGCAGGCGGTCGCGAAGCCGCTCGACGCGCGCAGCGATCTCTTCACCGTGGGCGTGATGCTCTACCAGCTCGTCACCGGCGAGGTGCCGTTCGCGGGCCAGCAGCACACGGTGATGCAGGCGATCGTGAGCGGTGACTACGTGGCGCCGCGCGTGCGGTGCGGCGACGTGCCCGAGCCGATCTCGCTCGTCATCGAGCGGGCCATGCAGCCGGGCCGCGATCAGCGCTTCGGCTCGGCGCAAGAGATGCTCGAGCCGCTCGCGCGCTGGCTCTACGGGCAGTCGCCCGACTTCTCGGGCGCGGTGCTGCGCGAGCTGCTCGGCCAGCTCTTCGACGGCGACCTGCTGAAAGACGGCCGGCTGTTCGTGTCGCAGCCGACGGCGCGCGCGAAGCTCGCGGGCCTGACGCCCGGGCGCGAGGTTCAGGCGCCGACGCAGGTGGTGCCGGCCCTGCAGCGCACGACGGGCACCGAGCAGCCGGCGGTCGAGCGGTCGACGAAGCCGTCGGCCCCCGCGATCCCCGCGGCGGCGACGTCTTCTTCGGCGCAGCTCCCCGCGGCGCGGCGCGGGCCGCCGGTCGCGCTGCTCGGCCTCGCCGGTGTGCTCAGCGCCGCCGCGGTCGGCGTCATCGGGTTCGAGGTCGTCAACGCCGATCGGCCCGAGGGGCTGGCGGCGTCCCAGGTCTCGGCGCTGCCTGCGCCCCCGCCGCAAGCCACGGCGCAGCCGAAGGCGACCATCGATGAGCCCGGCCCCGAGCCGCAGGCCGGCGGAGCGCCGCCCGACGTGAAGCCCGAGGTGACGTTCGACGCGGAGGCGGCGCCCGTCTCGTTCAAGCTGACGCGCGCGCACCAGGTCGTCGTGCCGACGCAGAACTGCGTCGACGTCGGCAGGCGCTGGCGCATGGAGCCGGCCGACATGCTGCGCGTGAACTCGGCGGCGACGCGCGGCGGCGGGGCCCCCACCGGCTTCGGCCGGGGAAAGATGAACTGGTACCGTGAGCCCGGCTACAACGTGGGCCGCACGCTGCCGCTGTTCGCGCTGTTCCAGGGGAGCAAGGGCGCGGCGCAGGTGTGGCAGCTGACGAGCGAGATCACGGGCGCGGACGAGGGCAAGGTGTGCACGTTCGGCCTGACCGACCGGAGCCTCGAGCAGCAGCAGGGCCCCGGGGCGGTGCGGATCAACGGGGTCAACCGGCCGCTGGTGCGCGCGGTGGTGAACGTGGAGCCCGACGATCGCTACCAGGTCCGCTCGTTTCCGCCGGGCAAGTCGTGGGTGGTCCGGGTGCGCGACGTCTCGCCGCCGTGGCCGGTGCTGTTCGTGGCGGACCCGCCGGCGAACCCGCGGCCGATCGTGCTGGATCAGAAGGAGACGCTGCTCAAGTCGCCGAAGTCGGTGTGGGTGACCGTGCCGGTGCTGGAGCTGCAGGAGAAGTACTCGCGCTCGATCGCGATCGAGCTGGCGCCGGGCGAGAAGCTCAAAGAGAGCGCCGCCGATCTGATGAACAAGAGCCGCACGCAGTACGACCAGAAGAGCTACGGCGACGCCGCGCGCACGCTCGACAAGTGCATCAACGCGTACCCCGCGTTTCCGCCGTGCCACATGATGCTCGGCGCGACGTTCGCGCAGCTCGGCTACTCGGAGGACGCGAAGCGCGAGTACCTCGAGTTCCTGCGGCTGGCTCCGAACGATCCCGAGGCGCCCGCGGTACGCAAGGTCGTCGAGGACTACGAGAAGCGCCTGGGGAAGTAGGGCTCAGCGCACCAGATTGCCGAGCCGATCGCGCAGCAGGGCACGCAGCGACGGCTCGGGAGACTTCTCGAGCACGTCCTCGAGCCCCAGGAGCAGCCGCAGCGGCCGGCTCCGCAGCGCCGGCAGCGCCTCGGCGATCGGCGCGGCCTTTCGCGCGCGCTCGAACGACGGCCCGCCGGCCACCAGCGCCGCGGGGAACAGCGCCGCGAGCCGCGCGAACAGCACGGCCTCGGCCGCGGGGGCTCCGCGCGGCAGCGTCAGCGTGAAGGGCCCCACCCGCTCGCGATCGATCACGTACGCGCAGCAGTCGACGGCGCCGCGCTCCAGGGCCGCGAGCGGCGGGTCGTTCGACTCGAGCGCCCACGCCGAGACCCCGCGCTGCAGCGCCTGAACGAGCCGCGCGTAGTGATCGCGGCTCAGCGTGTCGCCGGGCATCAGCAGCGCGAGGTACTGCCCGCGCGCCTCTTCGACCGAGGCCACGATCTCGAGCGGCTTCTGCGACTGGCGCTCGAGCGCGGCGAGCGTCACCTCCCGGCCGGGCCCGTCGAAGGCGACGGCGCTGAGCAGCCCCGCGGTGCGCAGCGCGAGCGGCCGGGGCGGAGCGCGCCGGCACACCCACAGCCACCGGTCGGCGGCGGCCTCGGGGTTGAGCTGCTCGAGCAGCGCGCGCAGCGCGGCCTCGGCGTCGAGCGCGAGGCCCGTGGGCGCGAACGGGGTCACGACGCGGTCGCGGTGCACCACCTCGTAGCCGGCGGCGCGCAGCCACTCGTGGACCTGGTGCTCGCTGACGCCGCGCGGGGCCTCACGCCCGGTGAGCTGGCCGATGAGCGCGGCCGCGCTCCCCGCGTTCGCGCACGAGAACGCGAGCTCGGCGGCGGGCGCGGCGGCGGCGAGCATCTCGAACGCGCCCGGCGCGGCGATCGCGTCGAAGCCGACGATGACGTCGGGCCGGAAGGCGGCGAGCGCCTCGGGGCTCTCGGGGTCGACGAGCACGGTGCAGCCGTTCGCCTGAACGGCCTGGGCGGTGGCGGCGTCGGCCGAGAGCAGCGCGACGCGCCGGCCCTGCCCGGCGCGGCGGATGACGAGCGTACGCAGATCGCCGGCGCTCTGGCTCACACCAGCTCGGCGAACTCTTCGCGGCGGCGCTCGAAGACGGTGGAGCCGATGAGCAGGAACAGCAGCGAGAGGAGGCCCACCGCGATCAGCGGGTTCGGGTTGGGGATCTGCTGCGTCACGAAGATGTCGCGGTACGCGCGGACGAGGGCGGCCATCGGGTTCGCGTAGAAGTACCAGCGGGGCGCGAGGCCCGAGTCCCACAGAATCGGCGTGCCGAAGAACGCGAGCTGGATCAGGTTCGCGACGATGTGCTGCAGATCGCGGAACGCGACGTTCAGCGACGACAGCGCGTAGCAGACCGCGAGCGTGAACAGCGTCTGCAGCGCCACGATCGGAATCACGAGCACGTAGTGCCAGCTCGGCAGCACGTGGAAGATCAGCCCCAGGCCCGTCAGCAGCGGCAGCGAGAGCAGGAAGTTGACCAGGTTCGTGAGCACGACCGTCGCGGGCAGCACCTGCGCGGGGAAGCGCACCTTCGTCAGCAGGTCGCGGCGATCGCTCACCGACGTGGTGCCGCCGGTCACCGACGAGGCGAAGTAGATCCACGGCAGGAGCCCCGCGAACAGCACGAACGGGTAATGCGGGTCGGAGTTCTTCATCACCACGCCGAAGACGAGCGCGTAGACGAGCATCTGGAGCGTGGGGTTCAGGAACGTCCACAAGAAGCCCAGCACGCTCGCGCGGTAGCGGGCGCGCAGCTCGCGCACGGTCAAGCTCCAGAGCAGGGCGCGGTAGCGGTAGAGCTCGCGGAGGTTCTTGATCACGTCAGGTGAAGTGGAAGGTGAAGTTGAGCCACGGCAGCACGCCGGGCACCGGGCTCGTGGTGAGGAACTGCGTCGGCATCACCAGGATGCCGAGATCGATCGCCCACCGCTCGCCGAAGAACCGCGCCGCCAGCGCGTCGGCGACGAACCAGCGCTTCTCGAGATCGCCCGGGTTCGCCTCGGGGATGACCCAGTTCTCGGTGAGCAGGCCGACGTTGTTGTGCACGCGCACGAACGCCGACAGCGCGAACGCGGGGTAGCCGACGACGCGGCCGTTCTGGCGCGTGAGCTCGGACAGCGTGAACGGAGGGCCGCCCGTGATGGTAATGTTCAGGTCTTCGGTGCCGAACGTGAGCGTGACGGCGGCGAGCGCGGCCGCCGGCACGGCCGTGTCGGGGCCGGCGGCGCGTGCGAGCGCTCCGACGGCGAGCACCTTCAGCTCGAGCGCCAGGTGCACGTACTTCATGAACGACGTGCCCGCCTTCACGCCGGCGAACGCGTTGATGCCGTCGGCGCCGAGGAAGTACGCGGGCAGCGCGGTGCCGAGCTGGAAGCTGAAGTTCTTCGAGACGCCGACCTCGAACATCGTGGCGAGCACCTGCAGCTGTGTGACGCTGACCTGGCCCTCGTCGGGCATCAGCGCGCTGCCGGCGAACAGGTAGCGCGAGCGGTTCTTGTTGCCGAGCGGCTCGACGTAGCGCGTCACCTCTTCGACGTCGATGTGCACCGGCTCGCCGTTCTCGGTCTCGACGAGCATCTGCAGATCGTCGCGCATCAGGAGCCTCCCTGCGACGACGCGGCCGTCTTTGAGCGTCACGCGCACCTGGCGCGGCGTCTCTTCCGCGAAGGCCTTGTCGATCTCGGCCTTGTCGATCTCGGCCTTCTCGATCTCGGCCTTCTCGGGGTTCTCGGGTGCCTGGCTGAGCAGCAGGGTCAAAGCGAAGGCGATCATTTCGTCTTCCTCTTCGTCACGGGTGCTGGAGGTTTCTCGAGCGCTTCGAGCCGCTCGCGCAAGGTCTTCACCTCGGCCGACAGCTGCGCGTACGAGTCGCGCACGTGGCCGTTGAAGCGCTTCTGCCGCGCGAGCGCCTCGTTGATGAAGATCTGGCCGCCGGCGCGGAAGAGCCACTTCGCGAGCAGCACGGCGCGGCCCAGGCCGGCGCGGTGCGTCTCGAGCGGCAGCGGGCGCGTGGGGTCGGCGTGCTCCGACAGCGCCTCGACGTTGAACGCGATCGGGTCGACGCGCGGCTCGAGCCCGTCGAAGCGAATGGGGCCGCCGGTCGGGCCCTCGAGGCCGCGCGCCTGCAAGCGGGAGCGGATCTCCTCGAGGAGCTTGTCGCCCGTGATGTCTCTGCCCATCAATTTCATGTCGTGTGCCGGATCTTCTCGATCTCTTCGAGGTACGCCTCTACCACCTTCGGCCAGCGGAACCGCTTCGCATACGCGAGCGCTTTCTGCGAGAGCTTCTCCCTCCTTGCGCTGACCTCTCTCACCGCCGAGGCATACCCCTCGGGCGACGAAAAGGCGACGCCTGCGCCGCTGCGCTTCAGGTGCCCGGCGACGACCGCCGACGCGGCGTTTCCCACCACCGGCGTGCCGCACGCGAACGCCTCCAGCGCGAGCAGGCTCAGGCTCTCGTAGCGCGACGGCACCACCGCCAGGGCCGCGTGCCTCAGGGCGTCGTACTTCTGCTGCTCGCTGATGCGGCCGAGCGCCTCGACCCCCTTCAGCTTCAGGTCGCCCTCGCCCGCGAGCACGAGCCGCGGCAGGTCTCTGCCGTGGTGCTTCACGATCTCCTTGAGGCCCTTCCCCGCCTCGATGCGGCCCACGTAGAGCGCGTACGGCTCGGCGACCGGGCGCCAGCCCGAGTCCGGCAGCGGGTCGACGCCGACGCCGACGATTCGGGCGCGCGCGGCCTTCGGGAACCGCTGCGCGACGAGCGCGGCCTCTTCGGGCGTGTTGCAGAGCAGCGCGCGCGGCAGCTCGAAGGCGTCGGCGTAGAGATCGAACTTCAGCGGCGGCTCGTCGTGCGCGGTCGGCACGAGCAGCGAGCGGCTCGCGACGAGCGGGAGCCCGAGCACCGTCGGAGCGTAGAGGTACGTGAAGAACACGTAGGCGTCGTAGCGGCCCTTCGTGTCGGCGAGGTGGGCGAGCAGGCCGGGAGCCCGCGGGCCCTGCTCGGCAAGCCAGTGCTCTTCGTCGACGCGCGACTGGGCCTGTGAGAAGCGCTCGTCCGAGAGGCGGTTGAACGCCCGCATCCGGCGCTCGCCGCCGCAGCGGAAGCGGTGCACGGTGACGTCGCCGTCGTGCTCCTCTCCCTCGGGCAGCACGTCGGCCCAGGTGAGGTGATCGCTCGCGCAGGTGGTGAGCACGGTGACGCCGCAGCGCGCCGAGAGGTGCTGCGCGAGCTGCCGCGCGTGGGCCTCGGCGCCGCCGACGATGCGCTCGCCGTAGCGCTGCACCACGATCGCGATCTTCGGCTTTCCGGCGCGGTGGTGGCGTCGCGAGGCCGCCGTCTTCGGCAGCTCGAGCGCCTCGGCGAGCGCGGCCTGGGTGCTCTCGGGCGAGAGCTCGGCGACGCGCTGCTGCTGGCCCTCGAGGACGCGGCCCTTGAGCGTGTGGTCGGTCTTCAGCGTGAGGATCAGCTCGGCGAGCACGCCGAAGCTCTTCTCGTCGAAGGCGATGCCGCGGCCGTCGAGCGTCTCGGGCACCGCGGCGGCCGCGAACGCGAGCACGGGGACGTCGCAGGCCATGGCCTCGACGAGCGGAACGCCGAAGCCCTCGTGCTCGCTCATGCTGACGAAGGCGTCGGCCGAGCGGTAGGCGGCGACGAGCCCGGCGTGGCTGACCGCGCCGGCGAAGGTGACGTGCTTCTGCTTCGGCAGCGACCGGAAGTACCGGCTGCCTGCCGCGTAGGGGCCGACGACGAGCAGGCGGGCTCCGGGGCTTCTGCGCTCGAGCTCGGCGTGGAGCCGGAGCAGATCTTCGACGCGCTTGTGCGGCACGACGCGGCTGACGCTGACGACGAGCGGAGTCCCGGGCCGCTTCAGCTCGCGCGCCCACGCCTCGTCGGCGGCGTCGACGTCGAACCGGTACGGCTCGATGAAGAGCGGCACGGTGTGCACGTTGCCGTGGCCCGCGACGCGGAGCTCGGAGGCGTTGAAGTGCGAGACGCCGATCGAGACGTCGACGCGGCCCGCCATCGCGGCGAGCTGGGCGCGGCCGGCGGTGAGCGGCTCTTCGAGGCTCGTGCCCGCGTAGAAGCGCGGCGGTGTGATGTTGTGGAAGACGACGCCGCGGCGGCAGTCGAGGTGCAGCAGCGCCGACGCGAGCTCGCTGGCGATGCCGTGGTGGTACAGCACGAGGTCCTCGCGCGCGGGCTCGAGCTCGGAGGCGCTGCGCACCAGGCTCGAGTAGCCCGGGGCCACCTCGCCGGCGTGCACGTGGCCGTAGTGGCCGAGGCGGCGCAGCAGCAACTGGAAGCCGATGGCCGCCTGCGACATCGCGTCGTGCGGGGAGAAGACCGGGAGCAGTTGGTGGACGCGCAGGGGCCGGAGGTCTAGCTCAGCTCGGCGCCCTTTTCGTCAGCCCGTCTTCCGCATTCGCTGGTGCCAGCGATTCACCTCCGGCGGCTCCTGCGTCTTCTTCCACGCCGCCGGCAGCCGCTCGCCCTTGAGCGCCTTCATCAGGTTCACCGCGTCGTACGGCGCCCGCCCGTGCTTGTCGTTGTCGAAGTACACGTAGACGTCGGCCCGCTTTGACCAGCGCCTGCACTTGCGCGCCCAACGCTCGAGCGACTCCGGCGCGTAGCCGCCTCCGTACAGCTCCGTCTCGCCGTGCAGCCTCACGTACACCACGCCGGCCGTCACCGCCTCCGCGCACGGGAAGCGGCCCGCCGTGTCGGCGATCACGAGGCCGATGTCGTGCCTGCGCAGCATCGCGAGGAACTTCGGGGCACACGCCGTTCGAAGCTCCACCACGTGCTGCAGCCGCTGCGGGTGGTCGGTCTTCAGCGCGCTCCGGCCCGTCACCCTCGCGTCGTGCTTCCGCGCGAGCTTCGCGGCTTCGTCGGTGTTCCTGGGCAAGAGCTCGAAGAAGCGCTCGAACCGCGCGTCGAGCGGAATGTTCTCGGGGAACTGCCACAAGAACGGCCCCAGCTTCTTCCCCAGCGCCAGCGGCCCCGACGCGAGGAAGTTCGCCAGCGGCACGGTCACGTCGTTCAGCTTCTTCAGGTGCGTGATGAAGCGGCTGCCCTTCACCGCGAACACGAAGCCCTCGGGCGTCTCGGCCGCCCAGCGCCGGTAGTACTCCGGGCGCTGCAGCGAGTAGAACGAGCCGTTGATCTCGACCGAGTCGACCCGCGCGGCGAGGTACGCGAGCTCGCGGCGCTGCGGCAGACCCTCGGGGTAGAAGTCCCTGCGCCACTCGGGGTAGCGCCAGCCCGAGGTGCCGACGCGGATGCTCACTTCTGAACGAGTAACCGCAGGTGCGGCGACTCCGCCAGGTCTTCGGGCGAAGGCTCGGGCGCCGTCAGGCTCGTCGCCGTCGCGTGCTTGATCGCGCTCACGATCAGCTCCGCGGAGGTGAGGCGGTGGTAGCGCAGGTTCCGGATCTCTCGCGCGATGTCTTCGGCGCTCGACAGCATCTCTTCGTCGAACCGGTACACCGCCACGTTGCCGCCCGTGCGCGCCACCCACTGCGCCAGCGGCGTGAGCTGCACCTTGCCGTCGGCCTCCCACACCATGCGCTCGCCGTCCTCGACCAGCACGATGCCGACGTGGGTGTGCCGCGGGCCGCAGTCGAGATCCTGAAACACCACGTCCAGCGGCTCGATGTGCGCCCGTCGCTCCAGCATCGCGAGCTGGCGGTCTGGAGCCCCCCGCGCCCACACGACGAACGCCGCGGTGACGGCGAAGCAAGTGGCCAGGATCGTGGCGAACAGGCGCATCAGGTGCGCCTGACAACGCGCTAGGGTCGGCGGTTCCCGTGCGCATCGCACTCGACGGCACTCTGTTCGGCCGGCCCACCACCGGCATCTCGCTCTACGCGAGGTGCCTGATGCGGGCGCTGCAGGCGCGGGGCGCCGACGTCGAGGCCTGGTCGCCGCCGAACGGCGGCAGCGCCTCGCTGTTCACGCTGACCGAGGTCCCCAAGCGCCTGGCCGCCGAGCGGCCCGACGTCTTTCACGCCGTCTGCAACTTCAACCTGCCGCTCGTGCGCGCGGGCGGCACGCGGTTCGTGCTGACCGTGCACGACCTCATCCCCCTGCTGCTGCCCGACACCGTCTCGGCCGCGTACCGCTGGCAGTTCCGCCTCTGGCTCGCGCGATCGCTCAAGGTCGCCGACGCCGTCATCTGCGTGAGCGAGACGACGCGGCGCGCCCTGCTCGAACGGTTCGACGTCGAGCCCTCGCGCGTGCACGTCGTGCACCACGGAGCAGATCACGTCGACCAGGTACCGCCGCCCGACGCCATCTCGGTGAAGTGGCTCGACGCGCTGGGCCTCGGCGACTTCGTGCTCTACGCCGGCGCCCTCGACGCCCGGAAGAACGTCGAGCTCGTCGTCGACGCGTGCGTGCGGCTGAAGGTGCGGCTCGTGCTCGCCGGGCAGAAGTGGTTCGGCGGAGGGGCGATCGAGCGGAAGATCGCCGCCGCGCGAGAGGCCGGCGCCGACATTCGCCACCTCGGCTATCTCCCGGACTCCGTCTTCTACGCGCTGATGCGGCGCGCGCGCGTCTTCGCGTTTCCGTCGCGGTACGAGGGCTTCGGGCTGCCGCCGCTCGAGGCGATGCGCCTCGGCGTTCCGACCGTCGTGTCGACCGAGGGCGCGCTGCCCGAGGTGTGCGGCGACGGCGCGCTGCAGGTGCCGCCCGACGACGCCGCGGCGCTCGCGCGGGCGATCGAGCGCGCGGACGCAGCGCTCGCGCGTAGGGGCCAGCAGCGCGCCCGGAGCTTCGAGTGGTCGAGAGCCGCCGAGGCGACGATGCGCGTCTACGCTACTTCGCGACCGTGACCGCACGAACCGACCGATCGGCGCCGGCGATGACGACATGCTCGTCGTCGACGAAGCGCACCAGGGGGATGTCGCCCGCCTCGACCGGCAGCACGTGCGTGAGCCGGCGCGACGACGCCGCCCACACGTACGCCTGGCCGTCGTCGCTGCCGGCCACCAGCCGCTCGCCGTCGGGCGAGTACGACAGCGTCCGCGACGGCTCGTTCGGCCCGCTGAACGCGCCGAGGTCCATCAGGTCGGGCAGGCCGAGAATCTGCCCGCCGCGATCGAGCCCGACCGCCAGAGAGTCACCGCCCGGCGCGAACGCGACCGACGCCGGCACCGACTTCACCTCGACGTTCGCGCTCTCTTTCCCCGTCATCGGGTCGATGAGCGCCACGCGGCGGTCGGCCCGGCCCTGCGCGACCCACCGGCCGTCTCTGCTGAACGCGAGCGTCACCGTCGGCGAGCCCTGCGCCGTCGACACCTCTTTGTTCAGCGCGAGCTCCCAGATCGTGAGCGTGCCGTCGTCCCACCCGAACGCGGCGCGCGTGCCGTCGGGCGAGATCGCGAGCGCCGTCACCGGCCGGCCGTCTCTGCGCGCCAGCTCGCGGCCCTTCTCGCCGAGCAGCCGCACCACGCCGTCGTCGCCGCCGGCGATCACCTGCCCCTTCGAGCCGGCGAGCGCGCGGATGCGCGTCAGCGGGCCCTCGAGCAGCGTCACGCCCGCCGCGTTCGAGACCTTGCCCTTGCGGTCGCCGAGCAGAATCGCCGCGCGCGCCGACGGTGCGCCCTCTTCCCAGCCCCACGCCGCCGCCGGCGCGTCGAGCCACAGGCGGGGATCTTCGGGGAGCTCGAACGCCTGCAGCGGCTTGCCGCGCGACGCCACCACGAGCACGCGGCCCGACGAATCGCCCGCCTCGACGGCGAGCGCGCGGACGCCGCGGTCGACGCCCGACAGCCGCCACAACAGCGAGCGCCGCGCGTCGAACCCGCGCACGTGGCCGCGGCCGTCGCCGACGATGAGGCTCGCGACGTCGGAGGTCGCCACCGCGGTCACCTCGTCGAGCGCCGAGCCCGCGAGCGGAACCGCGTCGTCGCCCGTCAGCGCGAACACCTCGCGCTCGACCGAGAAGAACAGCCCCTTCGGGCCGCGGGCCATGGCCGAGGCCGGCATGTCGAGCGTGACCTTCGGCGTCGAAGTGTTCTTGCCCTCGAGGTTCCACACGCGAAAGCCGTCGGGCCCCGAGCTCGCGAGCTCGTCGTTCTTCGTGAACGCGAGGGCGCGCACCGGCCCCGCGTGCTTCGCGAGCACGCGCGAGCTCCCGGTGGTCGCCTCCCAGATGCGCACCTCGCCGTCGAGCGCGCCCGTGGCCACGGTTCCCCCGCGCAGCGCGAGCGAGGTGATCGGCGCCTCGTGGCCCGCCCACTTCGCGAGCTCGCTGCCGCCGGCGGCGTCCCACACGTGCACGAGCCGGTCGTCGCCCGCCGAGAGCAGCGTGCCGTCGGGCATGAACGCCGCCGCGTGCTGCCAGCCCGTCGGCCCCGTCGAGAGCGACCTCATGAGCTCGCCGGTGTCGAGGCTGCGCAGCTCGACGGCGCCGAACGTCGGGCACGCCACCATGCCGCGCTCGGCGGCGACGCCCGAGCACCCCGGAGTCCCGCTCTCCCACCGCAAGACCGGCCGCGCCGCGCCCTCGAGCAGGGCGAGCACTCCGCGCGCGAGCGGGTCGCCTTCGCCGGCGCGCGTCGCCGACAGCGCCTGGCGGGCGAGCGCGTCGGCCCGCGCGTAGTCGCGCTTCTCGAGCTCCTCGCGCGCGAGCCTCGCGACCAGGGCGCCCTCGTTGCGCGCGGCGGTGGCGTGCGTGTCCTCGGCGAACGAGCGCGCGGTGTCGGCGTCGCGCTGAGCGTTGATCAGGCTGATGACCGCGAGCACGAGCGCCGCGAAGGCGCCGGCGAACGCGAGCGCGACTCCGACCGGGCGGCCCGCGACCGTCGGCTTGCGCAGGGCGTACTCGAGCGCCTCGGCCATCTCGACCGCGGAGGAGAACCGCTTCTCGGGGTCGCGCTGCAGGGCGCGGTCGGCGACGTCGGCGAGGCCCTTCGGCGCCTCGGGCTCGACCTGGCGCACCCGCCGCACCGGAGCGACCTTCACCGCCTCGAGCATGCCCTTCACGTCCTGCGCCTCGAACAGCTGCCGGCCGGTGAGGACCTCGAAGAGGATCGCGCCGAGGCACCACACGTCGCTGCGCTCGTCGACCGAGGCGTTCTCGCCGGCGGCCTGCTCGGGCGACATGTACGCGGGCGTGCCGAGCAGCTGCCCGGCCATCGTCGCCGCGATCGGCAGGAGCCCCGCGAGAGAGTCGTTCGGCGAGATGACCTGGAGCCGCTCGCCGGTCGGGCCGATGTCGTTCACGCCGCGCACGCGCGCGAGGCCCCAGTCGAGCACCTGCGTCTCGCCGAACTCGCCGACCATGACGTTGCCGGGCTTCAAGTCGCGGTGGATGACGCCGTGGCTGTGCGCGTACGCGAGCGTCTGCACGACGTCGAGCACGTGCTGCATGAGCGTGAGGCGGTCGGAGAGCGACGCGCAGTCGTCGAGCGCCTGCTCGAGCGTGCGGCCGCGCACGCGCTTCATCGAGTAGTAGAGCGAGCCGTCGGCGCGGCGGCCGAGCTCGTACACCGGCACGATTCCCGGGTGCTCGAGGCGCGCGGTGACCTTGGCCTCGGTGAGGAAGCGCTCGGCGATGTCTTTGGCCTCGCTGCCGCGCGACGGCTGGAACTCGGGGAGCAGCTCCTTGACCGCGACCTCGCGCCCGAGCAGCACGTCTCTGCGCACCACGACGCGGCCGATGCCGCCGCGGCCGATCTCGGTCTCTTCTTCCGCGTAACGGCCGGGGGTTTCGAACGGAAGTTCCTCTCCGGTCGCGGGTTTGTACGCCTGCCCCTGGGGATTGGTCGGCAGCGTTTTGTCCACGGTCCCCGCATATCAGATCGTTTGCGCGGGCGGTCCGTTGAAGGGCCCCATGAACCGAACGACCGTATTTCTCGTGACGGCCTGTGCGCTGGGCCTGGTGGCGCTGGTGGTGGGCGTGCCTGGAATGAAGACGCCTACATCTGCCCCCACGCCGCCGCCTCCGGCCGTGGTCGTTCAGCCGCCGGCTCCGGTGCCGCCTCCGCAGCCCGCCGTCGTGGTGCCGTCGTCGAAGCCCGGCTCGCTGTCGCTGACCGGCAAGCTCTCGCACCCGTACGTGGTGCCGGGCACGAGCGACGTCTTCGCGACGCTCGAGGTCAGCGCGGTCGACGTGCCGGGAGCGCGGCGCGCTCCGGTGAACATGGCGCTCGTCATCGACCGCTCGGGCTCGATGTCGGGCCCCAAGCTGCAGAACGCGAAGCGCGCGGCGAAGGAGCTGCTCGACCGGCTCGACGCGCGCGACAGCCTCGCCATCGTCCACTACGGCAGCGACGTGAAGGGCCTGCCGTCGCGCAAGGTGACGGAAGAGAACCGCGAGGTCATTCGCCGGTACATCGAGCGGCTGTACGACGACGGCGGCACGAACATCGGCGCGGGCCTGGTCACGGGCGAGCAGTTCATCGAGAAGGGCCGGCTCGAGTGCGAAGGCTGCATCGATCGCCTGGTGCTGCTGTCGGACGGGCAGCCGACCGAGGGCATGCAGTCGGTGAAGGGCCTCACGAACCTGGCGGCGCGCATGCACGGCCGCGGCATCTCGGTGACGGCGCTCGGCATCGGCTACGACTTCAACGAAGACCTGATGACGCAGGTCGCGATGGTCGGCGGCGGCAGCTACGGCTACCTGAAGGACGCCGCGGCGCTCGCGACGATCATCCAGCGCGACCTGCAGCAGGCCGGCACGCTGGTGGCGCGCGACGTGCGGCTGGCGGTGCGGGTGCCGGCGGGCGTGGCGGTGCGCGACGTGCTGGGCCGGCAGTTCTCGCGCTCGGGCGACGTGGTGACCGTGCTGCTGCCCGACTTCTCGGCGCGGCAGGTCGAGAAGCTCGTGGTGCAGCTCTCGGCGTCGGCTCCGTCGAACGACGGCGCGGCGGTCGACGTGGCGGACTTCTCGCTCGACTACCAGGACGTGCTGAAGGGCGACGCCGCGGACTCGAAGCTGAAGCTGGCCGCGATGGTGACGGTCGATCGCACGCTGGCCGATGCGCGGCGCGATCGCGACGCGGTGGTGGTGGCGACGCGCGCCCGCGCGGCGGTGAACTACAAGAAGATGGCCGACGCGGTGGCCGGTGGCCGGTACGAAGAGGCGAAGCGCGCCGCGCGCGACAACGAGGTGCTGTTCTTCGAGGCCGGGGAGGTGGCCGGCGAGACGGCGGTGGCTGCCGACAAGGCCGACAACAAGCACGCGTTCGGGCTGATTCAGGCGGCTCCGGCGGCTCCGGCGGCCCAGCTCGATGCCGTGAAGTCGATGAAGGTGCAGTCGCAGCGGTCGGCGGGTGCCGGCGACTCGCTGTACTGAGTTGCTGCCCGTATGGAAGTTTCGTAAGTAAACTTCCATATGAGCAGGACGAAGAAGGTGGCCACGAACATTCCCGAAGACCTGCTTCGGGAGGCGACGGCGCTGACCGGGCTGAACCAGACGCAAGCCCTCATCGCGGGACTTCGGGAGCTGATCGCCGAACAGCGCCGCGCGCGGCTGCTGGAGCTCAAGGGCGCGATCGACGTGAAGATCGACCTCGATCGAAGCCGCCGGCGCCGCCGCATGTGACGAATGCGACGGGTGCTCGCGGACACCAGCGTCTTCATCGACTTCTTCAGGGGCAGGCCGTCGGGTGCATTCGAGCGGCTCCTGCGTGCCAATGCACTGCTGCTCTCGCCCTATGTGAGGCTCGAGCTGCTGCAGGGGCTGCGCCGGGACGAGGCCGCGCGCGTCGGAGAGCTGTTGCGTGGGATTCCCCAGGTGCCTCACGACCCCGCCCTGTTCGCCGCGGCGGAGGAGCTGATCGAGAGCGTCCGGGGCACCGGGTTGAACGTGGGGCTGGTGGACTTGCTCATTGCGGCCCAGGCAAGGCACCTGAAGGCGACCGTGCTCAGCGCCGACCTCGTCTTCGTCCGCCTCGAAAAGCTCGGGCTCGTCACACTTCACCGCCGCTGAGGAATCGACGTTCGCGCCCGCCGGCGTCGAGCAGCAGCCCCGAAGGTCCGCACGCACTCTGCATCGAAGGCCGCGGTGACGCGCTCGAGCAGCGGGTCGTCAGCTCACGGCACTTCGCCGGCCACCGTGCCGTACGGCCCGATGAAGGTGTCGGGCGCGAGGCCGTCGACGACCGCGATGCCCGCCTGCACCGCGTACGGGAAGCCGTCCATCATCACACCCGTCACCCCGTTGCAGCCGGCGTTCAGACCGTTGAGCGTGTCGGCGTTCCAGAAGGGCCGGCTCATGTCCTGGTTGAACGTGAAGGTCGGGCCGGTGGCGAGTGAGAGGTTGCCGCCGGCCACCGCGTTCGTGAAGGCGGCGTCGCCGTGCAGCAGGTTGCCGGTCGCCCCGTCGTAGATGCGCGCGTGCAGCTGGAACGTCGTGTTGCCCGTGCGGTGCACCTGCAGCTCGTAGCGGTACACGGTGCCCGTCACGAGCGTCGGGCTGTACCAGCGGCCGGTCATGAAGGGGTTCTCCATGTTGTTCACCTGGACGCCGAAGTAGTTGCGCCAGGTCGTGTCGCTGAGCGTGTCGGTGTTGAACGACCAGCTGATGTCGCCCTGGGCGTTGCCGTCTTGAATCGGGTGCTGGGTGTTGTCCATCGGCCAGTTCGGCTGGTCGTGCCGGTAGTACCAGCGATAGTTGCGCGTGCCGTTCACCGGCGGCACCGGCAGATTGGTCTTCCGGAGGATGACGAAGCCGTTGTTGCGGAAGGCGACGCGGAGCGCCCTCGCCGTCGGAAAGCCCGCGGGAGCGGCGATGATCTCGCCGCGGGAGGCGCCGAGAATGATGTCCCACTTCGCGCCGTCGCGGACCAGCGCGTTGTCGGTCCCCGCGTCCATCGTGCGCCAGTCGGAGAAGAACACCGGCGTGAGCGGCCCTCCGTCGGGAACGAGGAACCCGCCGGCAGCGCCTCCGCCGGTACCGCCGCCCGCAGTGCTGCCGCCGGCGGTGCCTCCGCCCGCGCTGCTGCCGCCCGCGCTGCTGCCGCCACCGGTCCCTCCATCGGTCGAGGCAGGTGAACCGCTGCACGCAGCGAGCGCGAGAACGAGGAAACCCGAAGCGAGGCGCATGTGTCCCGGAGGAGGCAGGCGCGCGCCGGAAGTCGCAGCGCTCAGGGGAGCTCCACCACGCGCACGCTCCGCGGCGGGCCGCCTTCCGTGGTCAGCGTGCCGCCGGCCGACAGCACGTAGGTGGTGCCGTCGCGCTCCACGAAGCGCCCTTCCGCGCCCGGCACCACGAGCACCTCGCGCTCGGCCGGCAGCCGCCCTTTCAGCGTCTGCACGCCGGCCGGCAGCATCGGCACGATCGCCCCCGCCTCGAGCCAGACCGGCGAGCGGCCGTCGTCCATCACGTCCGCCGGGCCCTCGACCTTCGTGCCGTCGAGCTTCACCCACGTGCCGGCCGGCAGATGCACCAGGCGCATCGCCTCCGCGGTCATCAGCGGCGCCACCAGCATCGACGGTCCCAGCAGGTACTCGTCGGCGATGTCCCAGCTCTCGCCGGGGAACTGGAGCGCCAGCGCCCGCATCAGCGGCAGGCCGCGCGTCTCGGCTTCGACGGAGGCGCCGTCGAGGTACGGAAACAGCCTCAGGTGAAACGACGCCCATTGCCGGTAGTGCGCGATCGTCTCGGCGTCCGAGTCCCAGCGCCAGTTCTGCCGGGCCGACAGGCCGTGGTGCGTGCGCATCACCGGCGACAGCGCGCCCAGCACCGTCCACTTGAAGAACACGTCCTTCGTCGACGGCACCGTGCCGGTGCTGTTGTAGCCGGCGATGTCGTGCCCGTACGTCGAGACTCCGCCGAGGCCGAGGCCGAGCCCCATCGGCACCACCGTCGGCATGCCGTCGTCGCGCTGAAAGTCGGTGCGCTGGTCTCCGGCCCACACGACCGGCGTCACCGCGTTCGAGCCGAACCAGCCGCTGCGCATGAAGAACACGCGGTCTCTGCCCAGCACCTCGGCGTTGAGCTTCGCCCACTCGAGCGGGTAGCGGTTGTGCGCCAGCATCGGGTCTTCGCCGCTCGCCAGCACGGCGTCGTGCGGCAGCCACTCGGCGAAGTCGGCCATCCACCCGCTGAAGCCCACGTCGACCGCGCGCTGCAGGTACGACTTCACCCACTCGCGCGTCGCGGGCCGCGACAGATCGGCGAGGCCGCTCGGCTTGAACGTCACCCCCGAGAACAGCCGCGGCGTGCCGCCGTCGCCCGCGACGAAGTGGCCGCCGTCGAGCGCCTCGTCCCACACGTGCGTGTCTTCGACGATGAACGTGTTGAAGTACGCGTGCCAGTCGAAGCCGAGCGACTCGAGCTCGCGCGAGAGGCCCCCGGCGTCGGGGTACAGCGCCGGGTCGAGCGCCCACTCTTCTTCGAGGCGGTAGCCCATCGAGGTGTCGCGCCCGCCGCGGAAGTCCTCGGTCCAGATGACGGAAGACGGCACGCCCGCGTCGCGCAGCGCGTGGGCCACGCCGCGCACCGTGTCCGCTCCGTAGATCGCGTCGTTCCACGGAGCGAACGCCACCGGCGGCGGCCGCATCGGCCGGCCGAGCACACCGGCCGTCGCGCGCTCCAGCGCCTGCGCGGGGTCGGCGCCGGTGTAGAACCACAGCGTCGCCTTCGACGCCCAGAGCTCGATGCGCACGCGATTCGCATCGGCGGCGCACAGATCGAAGATGCTGCGCCCGTCGAACTCGAGCGCGCCGACGTAGCCGCGGTTCGACAGCCAGGTCGGCAGGCCGTAGCTCGACGCGTGGCGCGTGCCGACGAGGTACCAGAGGTCGTCGATCGGGTCGTCGGCGTCGTACTTCCCGATGCCGGGCTCGCTCGTCCAGATCGGCACCTTGTGGCCCTTGTGGTTCAGCGCGTCGGCCTGCGCTCCGAAGCCGAGGAAGGCGTCGTCGGGGCGGCACGCGAAGCTGAGCGCGAGCCGGTTCACCGAGGGGTCGAGCGCCTCGAGGTCGAGCGCGATCACTCCTTCGGAGGGCGAGCGGAGCTTCGCGCGCGCGTTGCCGGCCTCGACGCCGTCGCGCGTGACGGCGAAGCGGTCGGAGTCGACCCACGCCGGCGCCCCGGGCTCGCCGAACTTGAAGCTCCCGTACTGCAGCTCGATGCGCGCCCGCGAGGTGCGGGTCGAGAGGCTGGCGCCGTCGATCAGCACGCCGCCGCCGGCGCCGGTCAGGGAGAAGCCCGTGGCGGTCGCGCTCAGCGTGAAGTCGCCGGCGCGCACGACCGGCTGCGAGCACGCAGCGAAGAGAACGACGAGGAGGGACCGGCGCACGCGGGGGGAACATACCCTTTCGGGCCGCGTCTTCGAGACTGACACGCCGGTGAGACGCGGGCCTCGCGCCCCGCGCTGCGGACCGGGCATCACGCGGTACCCTGCGCACCGTCATGAACGGCGTCTCTCGAGAGCTGCTTCGCTTCGCCGCCTGCGCGGCCATCTTCAGCGCGCTCGGCGCGCTCTGGGTGCTCCCCGAGTGGGTCCACACCCTGGATGACGGGCCTCCCCTCTCGCTGAAGCCGAGCGAGGTGGCGGCGCGGCCCGCCGGTACGTTCCGGCTCGCGCTGAACGGCGTCGCTCCGCTGCCCGCCTACGTCAAGTCGACCAAGACCTTCTTCATGAACGGCGAGCTCAGCGGCCATCGCGAGGCGCTGCTGCTCCCCGTCGTCGACGTCGACTCGGAGCCCGGTGCCCCGGTGCCGGTGCTGTTCGACGCCTTCGTCGAACGAGAGATGCTGGACTTCACGCTACCGACCGGGCGGGGCGGCCCGGTCGACGTGGTCGTGCGCGACGCGCTCTGGGAAGGCGGAGTCGACCGCGAGGTCCGGGAGCTGTTCCGCGCCGAGGGCGTCACGCTCGCGCCCGACGTGCGAGTCGTCACTCCGCGCGCGCGCAACCGCGACCGGCTCTGGGCGTGGGGTGCCACGGGGGCCGCCTTCTTCCTCGGGCTCATCGTCGCCGAGCAGCTCAGGGTCGGCGCGGCGCGACGGCGCGACGCCGCGGGCGCCCCGTTGCCCGCGCTCGAGTCGTGACTCGGCGCTGAAGGTCAGGGGCCTTTCGGCACCGTCAAGGTCCCGCGCATCGACTGGCAGGCCTGCACGGCCTGCGCCGACTCGCGGTACCAGACCATGCGGAACTGCGGGCTCTCGCAGACGGCGACGGCGCCCTCGCTGCTGCACGGCGCGCGCGCGAGCTGAACGTCGGTCGAGCCCTGCCGCGCGAACGCCTCTTCCATCGACGCGACGGACGACTCGAGAATGCCGTGCACCTCGGTGCAGGTCTCTGCGTTGCCGTACGAGAAGACCGCGACCTTCGGCCCGTTGGTGAAGCCGTCGTAGTCGTCGTAGCCGTCGTAGCCCGCCGCCCAGGCCGAGCCCGCCGGCAGCGAAGGGAGCACCGACTTCGCGAGCAGCACCAGCAGCACGAGCGCCGCCGCGTACAGCGCGGGCCGCGACGGCCGCGCGCGCCACGCCCACAGGCGCTGCCTCCGCTGCTGGAAGTACGGCGCCGCCGCGTGCTCGGCCCACGCCTCGTCGCGCAAGAGCGCCGCCTTGCCGTCGTCTTTGAGGCCGTCGAGCGCCGCCGCCAGCAGCACGCGCCCCTCGACGGTGCCCTTGCGAATGCCGATGAAGTGCTCGAGCTCGACCTTCGCGCCCGCGAAGTCGCCGCGCTTCACGCGCCACCGGCCGAGCTCGAGGTGAATCTCGCCGTTGCGGAAGCTCTTCTGCATCTCGAGCGCATGCGCGAGCAGCTTCTCGCCCTGGGTGGTGTGCCCCGCGCCGAGGCACGCGACGCCCATCGTGAACACCGACTCGATGTGATCGTCGCCGGCGTCGAAGCTCGGCCGCAGCACCTCGACCGCCTTCGCGTACTGCCTGCGCCACAGGTACAGCTCGGCGAGGTCCGCGCGCGCTTTCCGGTCGTGCGGAGCGATCTTCAGGTGCGTCTCGAGCTTCCACTGCTTGCGCAGCCGGTTGATGAGCTTGAACGGGTCGGGGAGCACGCCCAGCGTGTAGCGATCGACCGCCCAGTAGAACGCGAGCATCGCGATGCCGCTCGCGATGGGGCTCCCCGTGATCTGCGAGAGGATGAGCCAGACGAAGTAGTTGCTCACTGAGGCCATGACCCCCGACGGCCGCGGCACGTGCAGCGCAGTTTGACGAGCTGCGTCACGCATCGCGCTGATGGCAGCCATCAGGCGTTCACTCTTGCGACCCGAGCGCCGGAGGAGCATTTACTCGGGTCCATGAACAAGAGTCTCGATGCCTGGGTGAAGGAAATGGTCGCGATGTGCCAGCCCGACCAGGTGGTGTGGTGTGACGGCAGCGAAGACGAGCGGAAGCGCCTGACCGAGTACGCCGTCTCGAAGGGCATTCTGATCCCCCTGAACCCGAAGGCGCACCCCGGCAGCTACCTGCATCGCAGCAGCCCCAACGACGTCGCGCGCGTCGAGCACCTCACGTTCATCTGCTCCCCGAAGAAGGAAGACGCGGGCCCGACCAACAACTGGATGGCGCCCGACGAGGCGTACGCGAAGCTGAAAGGGCTGTTCACCGGCTCGTACAAGGGCCGCACGATGTACGTGGTGCCGTACTGCATGGGCCCCTTGGGCTCGAAGCACTCGAAGATCGGCATCGAGCTCACCGACAGCGTCTACGTCGTCCTCAACATGGGCATCATGACGCGCATGGGGAAGGCCGCGCTCGACATGCTCGGCGAGGAGTCCGACGACTTCAACCGCGGCCTCCACTGCACCGGAGATCTCAACCCCGAGCGCCGCTACATCTGCCACTTCCCGCAGGACAACGCGATCTGGAGCTTCGGCTCGGGCTACGGCGGCAACGCGCTGCTCGGCAAGAAGTGCCTCGCGCTCCGCATCGGCAGCAACCTCGGCAGAAAAGAGGGGTGGATGGCCGAGCACATGCTGATCCTCGGCGTCGAGAACCCGGACGGTCAGACCACGTACGTCGCGGCCGCGTTCCCGTCGGCGTGCGGCAAGACGAACTTCGCGATGATGATCCCCCCGAAGCGCTTCGACGGGTGGAAGGTGTTCACCGTCGGCGACGACATCGCGTGGCTGCGCGTCGGCGAAGACGGGCGCCTGTGGGCCGTGAACCCCGAGAACGGGTACTTCGGCGTCGCTCCGGGCACGAACTTCTCGTCGAACCCGAACGCGATGAAGTGCATCGAGAAGAACTCGATCTTCACGAACGTCGCCGTCACGAAGGACATGCGCGTCTGGTGGGAGGGCCTCGACGGCGAGACCCCCGACGAGCTCACCGACTGGCAGGGCCGCCCGTGGAAGAAGGGGTCGCCCGAGAAGGCCGCGCACCCGAACTCGCGCTTCACCGCGCCCGCGACGAACAACCCGATGCTGTCGCCGCGGGTCAATGATCCGCAGGGCGTGCCGATCAGCGCCATCATCTTCGGCGGCCGCCGCTCGAACACGGTGCCGCTCGTGATGCAGTCGTTCAACTGGGCCCACGGCGTCTTCCTCGGAGCGACGCTCGCCTCCGAGACCACCGCCGCCGCCACCGGCAAGCAGGGCGTCGTGCGCCGCGACCCGATGGCCATGCTGCCGTTCTGCGGCTACAACATGGGCGACTACTTCCAGCACTGGCTGACGATGCAGAAGCGGATGATGTACCCGCCGAAGATCTTCCTGGTGAACTGGTTCCGCAAGGGCGCCGACGGCAAGTTCCTCTGGCCCGGCTACGGCGAGAACATGCGCGTGCTGAAGTGGATCGTCGACCGCGCGCACGGCAGCGTCGGTGCGCAGGAGACCCTGTTCGGCTGGGTGCCGAAGGCGGGCCACGTGGACCTCTCGGGCCTCGACATCGCGCCGGAGAAGGTCGACGAGGCGGGCCACATCGTCGAGTCCGAGTGGAAGGCCGAGCTCGAGAGCCAGGTCGAGTTCTTCGCCCAGTTCGGCGACCGGCTGCCGAAGACGCTCGAGCTGATGCGCCAGTATCTGCTGTCGCGCCTTTCGGCGTGAGCCGGTAGTGTGCGGCGCGATGCGTCTCGCGCCGCTCTCGGCACTCCTACTCGCGACGACTGCCTGGGGGGCAGCCAACCCCAAGGCGAACCAGCTCGCGAAAGACGGCGACCGCCTCTACAAAGAGGGCAAGTACCGCGAGGCCGCCGACGTCTTGAAGCAGGCGTACGAGCTCGACAAGAACCCGGTCTTCCTCTTCAACATCGCGCGCGCGTACGACCAGGCGGGTGATCTGCAGGTCGCGCTCGACACGTACCGCCAGTACGTCGGGCTGCCCGACAGCGACCCGCAGCTCGTCAAGCGCGCGAACCTCGCGATGGATCGGCTGCGCGCCCTCGTCGCGAAGGGCGAGGCCGACAAGCAGGTGCAGGAGGCGGAGCAGAAGCGCCTCAAAGAAGAGGCGGAGGCGGCGAAGAAGAAGGCCGACGAGGCCGCGGAGCGCGAGCGGGCGCAGCGCGAGGAGTTCGAGCGCAGAGAAGCGGCGCGCAAGGCCGAGGCGAGCAAGGGCGTGGGCGGGCGGCGCATCGCGGCGATCGTGCTCGGCGTGCTCGCGCTCGGAGGCGCCGGCAGCGGCGTCGCGTTCGGCCTGCTCGCGAACAGCGCGAAGGGCTCGTTCACCTCGGCCGTGACGCTCGACGAGAAGAAGCGGTTCGAGGCGGCGACGCGGCAGTGGGCGCTGATCGCCGACATCTCGATGGCCGCGGCCGCCGTGTTCGGCATCGCGTGCCTGGCCGTGTTCCCGTGGAGCTCGCTGTTCGGCGCGTCGGACGTTCACGTCGCGCTTTCCCCGATGGGCGCGTCGATCGGCGGTGCGTTCTGAGCAGAGCTCTTCGTGAACGCGAACGTGGACGCGAACGTGGACGGCTTTTTCGGCGCTGGAAGACGCCGTCCACGTTCGCGTTCACGTTCGCGTTCACGACTGCAATCTCTTCTTGCACCTTCACGACCGCCACCGGCTTCGAGGAGTGCAAGGTCGACCTCGACTGCGCGTCGAGCTCGGCGTGCATCGAGCGGTACTGCATTCGCCTGCCCGAGGGGTGCGCGCGCGGGCCGGGCGACTTCAAGCTCGCCGACCGCATCGCGTTCGCCGCCGTGCTCCCGCTCACCGACTCGGCGGGCGTGCGCGACGAGAGCGAGTTCGCGGGCCTCGACGCCTTCACGCTGGCGATCGAAGAGATGAACGACAAAGACGGCGCGAACGGCCGGAGCTTCGCGCTCTACGTCTGCGACACGCAGCGAGACGGGGAGCGCGCGAAAGAGCAGGCAGAGCGCATGGCGAACGAGCTGAAGCTCCCCGCAATCATCACCTCCGGGAGCCAGAACTGCATCGACGTCTCCTCGCGGACCAGGAGCTTCGGCACGATGATCATGTCGCCGACCGCGACCAGCCCCGCACTGGTGGAGGACTTCCCGTCGCTGTACGAGGGGCTCCTCTGGCGCACCGCTCCGCCCGACACGCTGCAGGGCCGCGTGCTCGCGGGGCTCCTGCTCAACGACCCGACGTACGCCGCCGCGATGCGCATCGGCATCGTCTACGTGAAAGACGCCTATGGCGAGGGCCTCCTCGAAGAGCTCACCCGGCGGCTCACGAGCAGGTCCGTGGTCACCGCGCCGTTCGAGTCGGGCAACGACGCGAACATCGTCGCGGCGGTGAGGGCGCTCGCCGGCGAGGCCCCGGTGGGGATGCCCGTGCAGGCCACCGTGGTGATCGGCGTCACGTCGGACACGGTGAAGATTCTCACCGAGGCGTTCAAGAAGGCGCCGCTGCAGCGCGCAGCCGGGCACCGGTGGGCCTTCGCCGACGCGTCGAAGGACCCCACGATTCTGACCGTGCCAACCGCGATGACCGAGCTCGCAGGCTCGCTGGGCACCGCCCCCGCCCAGGGAGCCGGCACGCCCTACCCGACGTTCCGCGACGCCTACCGCCTGCGCTTCACTGCGGATCCGAACGACTACTCCTTCACCTCGCACAGCTACGACGCCATGTACCTCGTCGGCCTCGCCGCGAGCTACGCGACCGGCACCGGCCGCACGCTCGACGGGCGCACCATGGCCGCGGCGATGGGCAACATCGTCGGCACCGGCACTGCGCTGAACATCGCCCCCGGCCAGTTCTCGGTGCTCCGCAACGCCTTCACCGCCGGCAACCCCGTGAACGTCGAAGGCAACTCCGGCAAGCTCGACTTCATCCCCGATGCCGGAGCGCCTTCGTCGCTGATCGAACAGTGGCGCATCGAGCCGAACGGCACGTTCACCACCGTCATGCTGATCGACCCGCCGCCGAACTGACTGCCGAGTCAACGGCGCCAACCCCGCGCGTTGATTGCAACGCCAACTTCCTGCTATCGCGTCTCGTCGCCCTCGCCCCCAAGGAGCACGTTCCATGAAGCGCGCCGCAGTCGTCCTGTCACTGGCCGGCTTGTTCCTGAACAGCACCGCCTGCTCACCTTCCGCCGTGCCGGAGGGGCTGATGCTCACGCCGGTCGGCACCGGCGCCGAGGTGAAGTTCGACGTCTACCACCGGCCGCTCCCCGAGATTCCGCTGCCGAACGACTTCGCGACCCGCTTCGACCCGAGCTCGCCCACGAAGCTGCGCGTCAACGCGAGCCTGATCGCCGCCACGAACTGGGAGAAGGGCGCGCGCAAGGTCATCGACCAGCTCGACGGCTGGGGCACGTTCGCGCCGGTGTCGGTCGGCTTCACGAAGCCGCTCGACATCATGAACATCATCCAGCGGCACCAGGGCGACGACTACGACTTCGCGAACGACGCCGTGTTCATCGTCAACGTCTCGCCCGACTCCGCCGACTTCTGCCAGCCGGTTCCGCTCGACATGGGCGAGGGCAACTTCCCCCTCGTGCTCGAGCGGCAGGACTTCGGCCTGGTCACCGACACGCGCTTCCGCAACCAGCAGCTCGTGTTCGACGAGACGAACGAAGACGTCAACCGCAACGGCAAGCTCGACCTCGGCGAAGACACCGACATGGACGGCGTGCTCGACCGCGGCAATTTCGCGCGCGAGACCGACGGCGAGTTCCAGGTGATGCCGTTCTACGAGCGCGAGACGAACACGCTGATCATGAAGCCGGTGCTCCCGATGCGCGAGAACACCGTCTACGCGGCCGTCATCACGCGCCGGCTGATCGACGACGAGGGCAAGGCGGTGAAGAGCCCGTTCGCGTACATCAACCACACGCAGCAGACGAAGGCGCTCAAGCCGCTCGAGCAGTGCCTGCCCGGCCTGGGCCTGTTGATGGACGACGTCGCCTTCACGTGGAGCTTCACCACCCAGAGCACCACCCGCGACTACGTCGCCGTTCGCGACGGCCTGTACGGCGTGGGCCCGATGTCGCGCCTGAAAGACACGTACCCCGCCGACGTCAGCCACCTGTTCACGCTGCGCAAGTGCAAGGTGCCGGTCGACTCCTCGGGCCGCTGCCCCGACGGCCAGCAGCTCGACCCGAACCAGAGCGAGTTCATCTTGAAGGGCGACGACCTGCTCAAGCTCGGCGCCGACGTGATCCCCATCTTCTTCGGCGGCAACGTCGACTCCTCGGCGCAGGCGATCATCGACAGCTACAAGTGGGTCGATTACACGGCGGTCGGCGAGTACATCTCGCCGCAGTTCTTCCGCCGCACCGCCGCCGCCAACGGCCAGTACGCGGTCGACAGCCGCGGCGCGCAGAAGAAGAACCCCGACGGCACGCTCGTCGCGCCGCCGCTGCCGCTCTACGAGCAGGTCTTCCAGCTCGACCCCATCACGGGCGCGGCGTACGAGCGCGAAGAGAAGGTGCAGTTCTGGCTGGTGGTGCCGAAGGGGCGCCAGGGCAAGCCGGCTCCGGTCGTGATCCTCGGCCACGGCTACACGAGCGCGAAGCTCGAGGCGATCGCGTACGCGGGCTACTTCGCGCAGCTCGGCCTCGCGACGCTCGCGATCGACAACGTGAGCCACGGCGTCGACGTGACCGCGGGCGATCTGCTGCTCGCGAAGGGCATCTTCCAGACGAAGGGCCTGTCGGACTTCTTCGACGCGCTCGCCACCGACCGCGCCGTCGACCTCGACAACGACGACCGCAAGGACTCGGGCGCCGACTACTGGACGAGCTACGTGCTGCACACGCGCGACGTCGTGAAGCAGACGACCATCGATTACATGCAGCTGATCCGCACGTTCAAGCAATTCGACGGCGTGACGAAGTGGGAGCACGACGTGAACCGCAACGGAATGAAGGACGATCTCGCCGGCGACTTCGACGGCGACGGCACGGTCGACGTCGGCGGCCCCGCCTCGTTCCACATCACGGGCGGCTCGCTGGGCGGAATCATGTCGGCCATGGTCGGCGGCCTCGAGCCGTACATCGAGACGTCGCTGCCCGTCGCCGGCGGCGCCGGCCTCTCGGACATCGGCGTGCGCAGCATCCAGGGCGGCGTCAAGGAGGCCGTCAACTGGCGCATGATGGGCCCGTACATCTCGACGCGGCGCAACCCGACGACGAACAAGCTCGAGCTCATCGAGCAGATCCCGAACCTGAACGGCAAGTGGAACCTCCACTTCGCGGACTTCGAGACCGAGCCGAACGAGGGCGACACCGCGGTGCTGCACAACCTGAAGACCGGCGAGTACCGCTGCACCCGCGTGCACTCGGACCCGCAGTTCGGCAGCGGCCTCATCGGAGCCGCCGTCTCGTCCGACGAGGGCGACGACCTCGCGCTCGAGATCTTCGACGGCCCGCTGTCGCCGAAGACGCCCGAGGGCTGCGACATCAAGGGTCAGACGCCGAAGATGCGGTTCGACACGCTCCAGCGCGACATCTCGGTCGACCGCCGCCCGATCGCCGCCGGCACTCCGCTGAAGGCGTTCGGCGACGGGTTCGGTCTGCGCCGCAACACGCCCGAGACGCGCCGCTTCATGGCGATCGCGCAGATCGCGCTCGAGAGCGGCGACCCGGTGAACGTGGCTCCGTTCTTCGAGAAGTGGCTCTTGAAGTACGGCACCGGTGAAGAGGTGCGCACGCGCGCGATGGTGATCAACACGATCGGCGACATGAACGTGCCGATGGCGACCGGCGTGCAGATCGCGCGCGCGGCCGGCTTCATCGAGCTGTTCAAGAAAGACCCGCGGTACAACAAGACGGTCAACCGCGTGATGATCGACAACCACGTGCTCGAGGCGGTCGAGCGCGCCGGCCCGTACCGCAACTCTCAAGGAGCGCCGGTGCTGATGGACGTCGACCACTACTCGGCGGTGCAGAGCCCCGCGAAGGACGACGGCTTCGACGTGCCGCGGCTCAACCCGCCGCTGCGGCTGCAGGGCGAGAGCCGGCTCGGCGGGTGGAGCGGCATGATGCTCCCGATGCCGGTGCCGACCGGCAAGCACGGCTTTGACGCGCCGAAGCCCGACGCGATGTGGAACCTCGGCGGCTTCATGTTCGGCGCGATGGGCCGCTACATGTCGACCGACGGCAAGGACTTCAACCTCGACGCGTGCAACGTCGACTTCAGCTGCACCTATTTCCCGAAGACAGTGCCCAACCAATAGCGCTTTCGTAATTCTCTGTCAGACGCAGGCGCCGCAAGTTCGCACTGCGTCGCTTGCGTGCAGCGAAGCCAATGTTGCAAGTGGGTAGCGAGTAGCCACAGAAAAAACTGGTATGATGTAGAAAGTATCTCGAACCCTGCGGTACCCATCTCGAACCTCGCGGTACCCATCTCGAACCCTGCGGTACCCATCTCGAACCCTGCGGTAACGGACGTCTTCTAGGCGATGCAAGGGAGCGCAATGCACAACGCGATTCGGATCGTAACGACCGTAGTTTTGGGAGTGGGCACCGCAGCCACCGCAGGAGAGGCTAGCGAGCCCAGCTTTGATCCGCGGCGGTTCACTCCCCAAGACTTCGTGACAGCGGAACCGAGCGCAGGCTTTGCACCGGATTCGGACTATTTGGACGTCCCTGGTGGCTTTCGAATCCATCCTTCCTGCATACACGAAGTCCCCCCAGGCTCAATGGTCGCGGCGCACAGATTGTATTCGGCAGACGGTACGTTCGTGCGAAAGTTTCCCAAGTGTCGCTTTAAGCCCAAGCGCAACCTACCCCCTCCAACGGTCAATGGGTGGATACTTGCATCAATGCAGGGGCCCGCATCGACCCCCTGGTACATAAATCCGCCGCCCCTGCCGTGGTTTACAAGGATTGTCACTCAGTGGACGGTGCCCAATCCGCCGGCTTTGTGTGGCTTCAGTATCAAGTACTTCTTCAATGCTTTGCAAGGAACTGGCGGCGGCGCTCCTGGGACAATTCTACAGCCAGTTCTGGAACACAGACCATGGCCTGCTTGCGACATGAGGATGACTAATTACATGGTTTCCGACGACGGATCCGCATACACCGGTCAAAGCCAACTAGTTGGCACCGGGACCCTTGTCGAGGGCTATGTAAAGAAACACGACTCTTACTCGTGTGGTTGGGGGCCTACGGGCGAGTGGTGCACATGGCGCGTCGGTTACAGGTTGAACTGGCAGGCGCAGGAATATGAGACAGTTTTCATGTCTCCGAGTCGCATGCACGATGCGGTTGGTTCAGCTGCCGAGGCATACGGGGTGAACTTCTGCGAGGAATGGCCGCGGCCTCCTTCGGGGCCGCTCACGTTTGCCACAGTTTCCTTGAGGCAAGCGACAATTAGCAGTTGGTATACCTCACAGTTTTGGTCGCCGCCGTTCTCAATGAACGCCGTTAATTTCTCAGCCGGCGTATCGCCGTCGTGTGGTTATAATGTTTCGGTGTTTAACAACGGAGATCTGTCATCCACCGCATCCTTGACTTACTAAGTGTAATGTTGGCTCATCCGTGGCTGTTGTGCAACCTCGCGCACCGTCACAACCTTGGTGTTGTGTGATGGCAGGCATGGCAGGGATGTGCCGATTGACGGCGATGTTCATTCAATTTCTCGCAACCCGACCAGCTGCAACTACTTCCTCACGACGGTTACAAACCAATGAAGACTCTCCCCTTCGCTGTCGCAGCGCTGCTGTGCTCGCAGGCGTTCGCCGCCGACAAGGCGGCAGCTCCGAAGAAAGACGACAAGAAGGCCACTGCGCAGGTGAAGTGCGAAGGCATCAACGAGTGCAAGGGCAAGGGCGCCTGCGGGAACGACAAGGGCGCGAGCTGTGCCGGCACGAACGAGTGCAAGGGCAAGGGGTGGGTTCTCGTCACCGAGAAAGAGTGCAAGGACAAGAAGGGCAAAGTCCTTCCCGACTGAACGGATCGGGCACGGTCAGGTCGGGCACCGTCAGCGGCACCGTCACCGGCACCGTCACCGGCAACATCACCGGCACCGGAACGGCCGACGCGTTCGCGGACCGGGCTGGGCACCTGACACGTGGAACGTGCCTGTGACGGTGACGGTCCGCGAACCCGTCGGCCGTTCAGGTGCCGGTGACCGTTTCGGTGACCGTGTCCCTGTCCGTCATCCGCGCGAGGCCCGCGCGAAGCCCGCGAGCCCCAGCACGGCTCCCAGCGCCACGAAGCCCGCCGCCAGCTGCAGCGGCCGCATCGACTCCTTGTAACCCTGGACTCGGATCGCCTCCGCGTCCTCCGGGTTCACCATCGCCAGCGCCTCGTCGACCTTCATGCGGCCCCACATCATGCCGCCGACGCCGAGCAGCGTGACGATCGCCGCGCAGGCCAGCGCTCCTACCGCCGCGCTCTTCGACGGCGTCGCGAGCCCCACCGCGCCCAGCCCCACCGCCATGAGCCCGAGCAGCGCGATCGGGTACATCCAGAAGCCGCCCTCTGCGAAGAATTGCGCCATGCGCCTCCGCATACGCTAGACGTCGCCCCGCGTGAACGAGAAGCTCATCGACCGCTGGGCGCCGGTGGTGATCTGCATGGCCGGGCTCGTCATGGCCCATCATGAGATGGTGCTCTCGGGCTTCGCGGTCACGCAGAACGATCTCGGCGACACCCGCTTCATTCACTACCTGCTGGAGCACGCGCTGCAGTGGCTCCTCGGCAACCCGCACCACGCCGACTACTGGAGCCCCCCCTTCTTCGCCCCCGCGCAGGGCCACCTCGCCTGGAGCGAGAACCTCGCCGGCGCCGCCTGGGTCTACTTCCCCTTGCGCATCTTCTTCGAGCCCCACAACGCCTTTCAGGCGTGGGGCCTCGCGCTCGGAGTCTTGAACTTCTTCGCCGCGTACCTGCTGCTCAAGCGCGCGTTCGCGTTCTCGACGATCGGCGCCTCGGTCGGCGCCGCGCTCTTCGCGTTCTCGGCGGCCCGCATCAACCAGACGATGCACTGGCAGCTGTTCCCGCACTTCTACACGCCGCTCGCCGCGTACTCGGCCTACCGGCTCTCGCAGGCGTCGCGACTGACCGAGCCGCAGAGAGTCGGACACATCTTTCTCCTCGTCGGCGCCATCGTCGGCCAGCTCTGGGCCAGCATCTACCTCGGCTGGTTCCTCGTGTTCGTGCTCGCGGTCGGCCTCGCGCTCGGCCTGTGCTGGGAGAAGCCCCGCCAGGAGCTGTGGCCCCTGCTCAAGGCCCACCCGTGGACGCTCGCGCTCGCCGGCGCGCTCGCGATCGCCGCGCTCTACCCCATCGGCTGGCGTTATCTCGGCGTCGCGAAGGAGTTCGGCGGGCGGCCCATCGAAGAGGCGCTGACCATGCTGCCTACGCCGAGCACGTGGCTGCACATGGGGAAGGACAGCTGGCTGTGGGGCTCGCTCGCCGCGTGGCCGACGTTCCAGGGCATCCCCATGGAGCACGAGCAGCGCGCCGGCTTCGGCCTCATCGCGTCGGCGCTCGCGGCCTTCACGTTCTGGCAGCAGCGCAAGGACCCGCGCCTCATCTACGTCGGCCTGCTGCTCGTGGTGCTGATCGCGGTCACCACGCTCTACAACCGGCAGGACGGCACGACGCCGTGGCGCATCGTGCACGCGTACTTTCCCGCGGCGCAGGCGATTCGCGCCGTCGCGCGCGCGTCGATCGTCTACATGCTCGGCATCTCGATCGGCGTCTCCGCCGCGCTCACCGCGCTCGCGAAGAACGAGCAGGTGAAGTGGGCGGTGCTGCCGCTCGGCGCGCTGCTCGTCTTCGAGCAGGGCTACAACACGCCCGCGTTCTCGAAGGAGCAGAACCGCCGCGACATCGCCGCCGTCGCTGCCGCCATCGAGCCCGGCTGCGAGGTGATGCTGATGAGCCCGGTGCAGGGCTACGGCCCGTACTGGAAGTACCAGCTCGACGCGATGTGGGCGTCGCTGGTCAGCGGCATCCCCACGGTGAACGGCTACTCGGGGCAGAGCCCGAAAGACTGGCCGCTCGGCGACACCAACCTGCGCGACCCGCGCGACGAGCAGCGCGTGGCGCAGGCGGGGGGCTTCTGGTTCCAGTCGCAGCCGGGCCTCAAGGGCAAGAAGGCGTGCTGGGCGCGCGTCGGGTTCAACGAGGGGCCGAACTTCGCGTCCGAGTTCGTGTCGGTGAGCGCGCCGGCGACGCTGCGTACCGGCGAGCAGGCCCAGGCCGAGGTGGTGTTCAAGAACCTGGGGCCGAAGCCGTGGCCGATGGGCGCCGGCATCCGCCTCGGCGCGCAGGCCCCGCAGGACAACACGCAGTGGGGCGGCGCCCGCGTCGAGCTGCCGCACGCCGTGGAGCCCGGGCAGACCGTCGCGTTCCGCTTTCCGTTCACCGCGCCGCAGCAGGCCGGCAAGTACGCGTTCCAGTGGCGCATGGTCGCCGACGGCGTGCAGTGGATCGGAGCGCTCTCGAAGATGCACGTGATCGACGTGGTCGCGAGCGAGGTGCCGCCGCTGCTCGCTGCTCCGCCTGACGCTGGGCAGTAGCAGCCGCCTCCGAATTCCACTAGAGCCGAACGCATGCTGGGGATCATCGGCGGCAGCGGCATCTACGAGCTCGAGGGACTCAAGAACGCGACGTGGCGCGACGTCGACACGCCGTTCGGCAAGCCCTCCGATCAGCTGCTGGTCGGCGAGCTCGACGGCGTCGAGGTCGCGTTCCTGCCGCGCCACGGCCGCGGCCACCGCATCCCGCCCACGCTGCTCAACGTCCGCGCGAACATCTCGGCGCTGAAGCAGCTCGGCGTCACCGACGTGCTCGCGCTCTCGGCGGTCGGCTCGCTGAAGGAAGACCTGCCACCCGGCACGTTCGTGGTGGTCGACCAGTTCATCGATCTCACGAAGGGCCGCCCCTCGACGTTCTTCGACGAAGGCCTGGTCGCGCACGTCTCGATGGCGCACCCGGTGTGCGGCCGCGTCGGCGACGCCGCGGTGAAGGCGCTCGAGGGAGCCTCGGTGCCCTTCCGCCGCGGCGGCACCTACGTCTGCATGGAGGGCCCGCAGTTCTCTTCCAAGGCCGAGTCGCTCGTTTACCGCTCGTGGGGCGCGCACGTGATCGGCATGACGAACATGCCCGAGGCGAAGCTCGCGCGCGAGGCCGAGCTCTGCTTCGCGACCGTCGCGATGGTGACCGACTTCGACTGCTGGCACCCTGACCACGACGCGGTGACGGCGGCGCAGGTCGCCGCGACGTTCACGCAGAACGCGAAAGCAGCGCGCGAGGTGGTGCGGCGGGTCATTCCGCTGCTCGGCAAGCACCCGGCCGCGTGCCCGAAGGGCTGCGACAAGGCGCTCGACTCGGCGGTGCTGACGGCGCCCCACGCCCGCGACGAGCTGCGCCAGCGGCTGCTCAAGAGCGCCGGCCTGCGCATCGAGATCGCGGCTCCGAAGCACGACCCGCACGGGCTCGCGAAGCTGATCCGCACGGTGCCCGACTTCCCGAAGAAGGGCATTCAGTTCCGCGACATCACGACGCTGCTCGAAGACGGCGCGGGCCTCAGGCGCGCGGTGCGCGCGCTCGCCGACCGGTACAAGGGCCAGCGCATCGACAAGATCATGGGCATCGACGCGCGCGGCTTCATTCTCGGCGGCGCGATGGCGGTCGAGCTGGGCTGCGGGTTCGCCCCCGTGCGCAAGAAGGGCAAGCTGCCTGGCGCGACCCTGCGCATGGAGTACGCGCTCGAGTACGGCACCGACGCCGTCGAGATCCGCGAAGAGGGCCTGAAGCGGGGCGAGCGCGTGGTGATCGTCGACGACCTCATCGCCACGGGCGGCACCGCCGAGGCCGCGATCAAGCTCGCGCGGCTGAAGGAGGCCGTCGTCGTCGAGGCCTGCTTCGTGATCGAGCTGCCGGATCTGCACGGGCGGAAGCGGCTGGAGGCCGCGGGCGCGCCGGTGCACTCGCTCGTGACGTTCGAAGGGGACTGACGTCTTGAAGGCGCTGCGCGAGAACGGCCGAGCGATCGAGGTCATCGATCAGACGAAGCTGCCCTTTCAGCTCGAGTGGGTGACGCTGCGCACGGCCGACGACGTCGCGCGGGCGATCAAGACGATGGTGGTGCGGGGCGCTCCGCTCATCGGCATCACCGCCGCGTACGGGCTCGCGATGGACCCGTCGGCCTACGAGAGCCTCAAGGCGACGCGGCCGACCGCTGTGAACCTCGCGTGGGCGCTCGACCGCGTGCGCGCGGCGAGGGACGCGTGGGCCGAGGCGCGCGCGATCGCGGCCTCCGAGTCCGAGGCGTGCCGCCGCATCGGCGACTTCGGGCTGCCGCTGCTCGAGAAGGCGCGGCGCGGCGAGACGCTGCGGGTGCTCACGCACTGCAACGCAGGCTGGCTCGCGACCGGCGACTGGGGCACGGCGCTCGCGCCGATCTACGCGGCGAAGGCGGCGGGGGTGAAGCTGCACGTCTGGGTCGACGAGACGCGGCCGCGCAACCAGGGCGCGCTCACCGCGTGGGAGCTCGGCGAGGCCGGGGTGCCGCACAAGCTGATCGTCGACAACGCGGGCGGGCTGCTCATGATGCGCGGCGAGGTCGACGTGTGCATCGTGGGCGCCGACCGCATCGCGCAGAACGGCGACGTCTGCAACAAGGTGGGCACGTACCTGAAGGCGCTGGCGGCGAAGGACAACGGCATCCCGTTCTACGTGGCGGCGCCGGAGTCGACGATCGATCGGTCGCTGCCGAGCGGCGACCGCATCCCGATCGAGGAGCGGGGCGCCGACGAGGTCCGCGCGTGGAACGGCTCCCGCCTGATTCCCGAGAGCGTGCCGGTGGGGAACCCGGCGTTCGACGTGACGCCGGCGAAGCTGGTGACGGCGATCATCACCGAGAAGGGCGTTCGCCCGTGATCAAAGACGGGCTGGGCCTGGTGAAGGCGGCGAAGCACTGCTGGGAGGGCGGCCTGATGCCCGGCACCTCGGGCAACCTCTCGATGCGCATACCGCGCGGGCTGCTCATCACGCCGAGCGGCGTGGCGTGGCCCGACCTCACGCCGTCGGACCTGGTGGAGCTCGAGCCCGACGGCAAGCCGCTGCGCGCGTTCTCTCCGGTGCCGTCGTCGGAGTGGCGCTTCCACGTGCAGATCTACGAGCAGCGGCCCGAGGTGAACGCGATCGTGCACACGCACTCGCGGTACGCGACGACGCTGTCGTGCCTGCGGCGCCCGATTCCCGCGGTGCACTACATGATCGCGGCCGCGGGCGTCTCGCAGGTGCGCTGCGCCGACTACGCGACGTACGGCACGCAGGAGCTCGGGCAGAACGCGCTGAAGGCGCTCGACGGCGCGAAGGCGTGTCTGCTCGCGAACCACGGCCTCATCGCGCTCGGGGCGTCGCTGAAGGAGGCCACGAAGGTGGCGTTCGAGATCGAGAACGTGGCGGCGCTGTACTGGCACGCGCTGCAGGCGGGGCAGCCGGTGCTGCTCGACGACCCCGAGATCCGCCGCGTGGTCGAGAAGCTGAAGACCTATGGGCAGCCTGGCTGATGCGCCGCATCGCGCTGCTGGTGCTGCTGGTGCTGAACATCCCGGTGTGGCTCGGGCAGGTGTGGCCTGAGGGCGCGCCGCCGTTCGCGCGCGAGGTGAACATCGTGTTCCTCACCGGGACGTTCGCGTTCCTGCTCTCGGAGCTGGTCAAACGACGGTGAACGAGAGGGGTCCGCAGCGGGGAGGGCGACGCCTTGCTGCAATGCAACACTACGGCGTGACGCCGGCCAGGTAGTCGTGCAGCTGCTGCGGGTAGTCGGTGCCGATGACGTCGAGGCCGGTGGCGATCGCGAGGTCGCGGAAGGCCTTCGTCTCGGGCCCCTTCCAGAAGCGGATGCGCGCTCCCTTCGCGTGCATGTCTCCGACGAGGCAGCCGAGGCGCGCCTTCTCGGACTCGGGCGCCGTCATCGTGCCGTCCCAGGTCATGTACTTGCCCCACTCGAGCGCGTACCAGCTCCAGCGGTTGTTCGCGCGCTCGTCCATCGTCGTGTACGTGCCGCTGTCGCGAATCGCCCGCCGCGTCGTGCGCTCGTCGATGAACGCGCGCTTCGAGGCGTCGTTCCCCGTGAGCACGGCGGTCACCGGGCCCTGCGTGACGGCGTCGTCGGTGAAGACGGTGAGCATCGGGTACTGATCGAGCAGCGCGGCGAGCGCGGTGCGCAGGTCGGCCGTGCCTTCCTTGAGGTCGAGCCAGAGAATGAGCTCGACGCCGTCGCCGTACACCGAGCCGCTCTGGGTCACGCGCGCCTGCAGCGGGTCGAGGTAGAGCGCCTTCAGCGTGCCCTTCGGTGTGTCCGTCGGGTCGTGCATGACCACGACCTCGCCGCTGCGCAGAAAGAGATCGGCCTCGATGCTGTACATCTTCGCGTCCAGCGCATCGAGCAGTGGCCGCGGGTGCTCGTAGTCGTTGTGCGCGTGCGAGTACGGGTGAAAGCCGGCGCTGCCGACCGGCTTCGATCGCACCGGCGCGCAGACGTCGGCGTCGGCCGGCACCGTCATGGGCTTGCTGCAGGCAGCGACGAAGACGAAGACGATCAGCAGCGCGCGGCGCACGCGCTCATTTGAGCACGGACGCGTCGACCGTGCCGAGATCGAGATACGCCCGGTCGACCATCACGACGTAGGGCCGCTCGATGAACTTGAGGGCCCCCTTGCCGTCGTGCTCGATGATCTGAAGCTTGCCCATGCCGTAGCCCATCGGCCCGCGCGAGTAGTAGTGCGCCATCAGCTTGTACGGGTACGCGCGGCGCGCGGGCGGGTTGCGGATGGTGAAGCACTCGGGGCCGTAGCCGGTGGTGACGTCGGCGTAGAGCTCGCCGCCGCTGGCGAGCTGCTTCTGGCTGTACCAGGCGTGGCCGTTCTTCCCGTCGACGATGTGGAAGTCGACGTCGTTCGCGTCGGTCTCCCAGTTGAGCACGAAGCGGAGCGACGGCTGGTCCTCGAGCGCGGCGCCGAGCTTCTTGAGCCGCTCGAGCACCTCGCCGCGCTTCGTGGGGTCGGCCTTGATCCACGCCATGCCGATGAGCCCGGCGTCCTCGCGCAGGATGCGGTCGACGCCGAGGAAGCGGCCGCCGGGGTAGTCGCGGCCCGCGCCCTTCTCGATCGCGGCGAACGCCTTCGCCGGCTCGCCGAGCTTGAGCCACATGAACGCGAGCAGTCGGTGGCTCGCGGGGTGATCGCCGCGCTGCTCCGCCGCCTTCGCGTAGGCGTCGGCGGCGAGCGCCCACGCCTCCTTCGCCTTGAGCCGCTCGAGCCGCACGCCCGCGAAGCGCCGCAGGTCGGCGCGGCCGGGGAAGAGATCGATCACCGAGCCGTACGCGCGGGCCGCCTCTCGCTCGTCGCCCTTCGCTTCGAGGGCCTCGCCGAGCGCAATGAGCGCGAGCACGTCGCCGGGCTGCTCCTCGCGCCAGCCGCGCGCCTTCGCGAGCGCGTCGTCAGCCTTCTTCGCGCCGATGAGGTCCATCACCTGCTTGAACGGGCCGTCGTAGGGCTGCGTGCCCTTCTGAATCTCGGGAGGCAGGCCGCTCGCGCCGGCGGTGACGCTGCGCTCGACCTCGGCGGCGGGCGCCCTCGGCTCGGGCTGCGGGCTGGGCGGGCGAGGAGGAGGCGGAGGAGCAGCCGGCGCAGGCGACGCCACTGCGGGCGCGGGCTCCGGAGAAGGAGCGGGCTTCGGCTCCTCCATCGGGGGCTCCGACGGCCTCGACTGCTCGTCGGCGGCGCCGAGGTCGACCTCGTCGGGCTCCGCGGCCCGCTTCTTCTCCGCCTCCTTCTTCTCCTTCAGCTTCTCCGGCGGCCTGGGCGCCGGCTTCTTCGCGACGGGCGCCGGAGGCGGAGCGGCCGGCACCGTCTCGGGCCCGCGCTTCTGCAGGGCGACGCGGCCGTCCTTCACCACGAGGATGTCGGCGAGCGCGCGGCGGTCGATGCCGAAGCGCGCGTAGTCGGCCTCGGTCTCGAGCACGAGCAGCGCGGTGTAGGGGCAGAGCACGCGGTACTTCGTCGACAGCTTCACGGCCTCGTCTTTGAGCGCCTGCTTCTCTTTCGGGCCGTCGGCGGCGCGATCGATGCGCTCCTGAAGGGCGGCGATCTTCGCCTGCACGACGGCGCGCTCGAGCAGCGGCGCCTCGGGAGCGACGCCCGAGACCTCGAGGTTGTACGGCTTGCCGTCGACGGTGACGCTGAGCTTGTCGGCGGCGGCGAGCTCGGCGTGGAGCAGCACCTCGTCGCCGGCCTGCACGCCGTCGAGCGTCTGCGGCCACACGAAGCGCGCCTTGTCGACGGCGAGCTTGAGCTTGCTGAACGTCTTCTCGTTGAGCCGGCGAAGCGCGTCGGCCACGCCGAGATCTCCGTCGATGACGGCGCCGTCGCGCGGCAGCCCCGCGGTGACGAGCTGGCGCAGCGTGGCGACGTCGCGCAGCCCGCCGAGCGCGATCGCGTCGAGGCGCTGCACGCCGGCGGCCTTGAGGCCCTTGACGGCGGCGATGAGCAGATCGCCCGAGTCGGCGCCGGCGGTGGCGACTCCGTCGGAGATGACGACGACGCGCGAGGTCTTGGGGCCGGCGGCCCACTTGAGCGCGGCCTCGAGATCGGAGGCGCCGAGCGCCTTGCGGGCTCTCAGCTTCTTGACGACGTCGTCGCCCAAGCCCGAGCCCGGGCCGTCGTAGATCTTCTCGACGCCCTGGTCGAAGGCGGCGACGACGACGCGGGCCTTGCCCAGGCCCTGGGCGAGCTTCTGCAGCAGCGCGACCTGCTCGGCCCAGCCGAGCGCGCGAGAGGCGCTGGTGTCGAAGAGCACGGTGACGGCGTCGACGGGGTCGGGTTGCGAGGCCGCGACGGGCTTGAGCTTCGCGACGAGGTACTCGCCGGAGCGCAGGGCGTTGCTGGACGTTCTTCCCGGCTCGATGCGCAGGTCGGCGTCGGGCGCCCAGCCCTTCTTCTGCAGCTTCTCGCCGGGCTTTCCGTCGACGAACGACTGGACGTCGAGGCTGGCGACGGCGGGCAGGCCCTTGAGCGGCAGCACGTAGGCGCCGGCGGGAGCGTGTGACCAGCTCAAGATGAGCTCCTTCCGGCCCTTCGCGGGGATGGGGAAGACGCGGGCGTCGAACGCGTTGCCGGCCGACTGCTCGAGGAGCGCGGGATCTTGCCGGCGGTGGAGGAAGTCTTCGTACGCGCGCCGCGCGGCCTGCTTCTCGACGACCTCGCCCTCCTGCCAGCGGGTCTCCTGCTTCATCGCGAAGCGGCTGACGGTGGCGAGCGGAGGCAGCACGACGTGAAACGTGCCCTCGATGACGCGGTCTTGCGGGTTCTCGAAGGTGAGCTTGAGCTCGGTGAAGGCGAGCGGGCCGGACACGACGGCGCGGCCTTCGAGGGCGACGAGCGTGAGGCCCGAGCCGTCGCTGGCGGTGAGGCTCAAGGGGGCTTCGGCGAAGCAGGGAGCCGCAAGAAGGACCGCACACAGCAGCGCAGTTCTCATGGTGCGCCGGACTATGCCTTCGAAAGCCACCCGCGCTTCCAGGTTTTGACCGCGACGAAGAAGACGAGGATTCCCGCTGCGACGGCTGCGAAGGGCCATTGCGACTGGAACGCCGCGCCGAGCGCGAGGCGTTCCCACGCGAGGAGCGCGAGGAAGCCGAGAGACCACGCCGTGAACGGGTTGTGCTCTTTCTTGAGGGCGCGGCGCCAGTCGAAGCGGTCGTTCAGCCTGCCAGGGTAGGCGGGGGTGAGGCGCGGGACCCAGCGCGGGACGTCGCGGAGATACTGCTCGTAGCGCTCGCCGTGCTGCCGGCGGAGGAAGTCTTCCTCGGCGCGGATGATGAAGAAGTACTCGCCGAAGAAGAAGGCGAGGCCGACGGCGGCGGCGAGCGGGTCTCGCGCGGCGAGCATGAGGCCGGCGCAGATGAAGAGGTTGCCGAGGTAGAGCGGGTTGCGGACGCGGGCGTAGGGGCCGCGGGTGTTGAGGGCCCTGGCCTCGAGGACGTCGTCCTGGCCGGAGGTGCCGTCCTGCGCCTGGCCGAGCGTGTAGAAGCGGAGCACCTGCCCCGCGAGGCTGATGAGCACGCCTGCGGCGATGAGCGCGAGGGGGGTCTGTTGCGCGCGTGAGCGGTAGAGCAGAAAGGCGATGACGGCGATGACGGGAATCGGGGTGAGGCTTCGCCAGCGGAACAGGGTCTTGCCCAGGTGCGCGGCGGCCGACATTCGCCGTGGTGCCTAGCACGCAACTGCCGGGGACGCGGACGCGGACGGAGGCTGGTGCTAATCGACCACCGCGTGCGGCTCGGCGGGTTCGTCATCCACGGTAGCGACGTCTCGACGCTGCCCGTCTGCATCGAGAGCCTGAAGGCGGTCGCCGACGAGGTGGTGGCGATCGACTCGGGCGCGACGGGGCTCGACGACGGCGTGCGGAGAATCCTCCACGCGTGGGAGGGCTACGGCTCGGCGCGCGCGGCCGCGGTGCGTGCGCTCGAGGGCTGCGACTGGGTGTTGTACCTCGACGCCGACGAGCGGCTCGAGGAGCCGGCGCGCGAGGCGCTGCGTGCGTGGAAGACGGGCGGCTCTTCTGCGCCGGCACACCTCTTACCCGTGCACGACTGGGCGGAGCTGCCGACCGGGCGCTTCCTCTACCGCACGCACCACCGCGCGCGGCTGGTGCGGCGCGAGCTCGCGGCGTGGAAGCCCGAGATGATCGTGCACGAGGCGCTGGGGCGGCCGGACGCGGTGAGGCTGAACGCGCCGATCGAGCACCGCTTTGCGACGGGCATTCCGCAGCGCACCCAGAAGGAAGAGACGTACGCGCTGCTGTGGGCGGTGAGAGCGAACGCAGAAGGCCGGCGCGGAAAGCCGGCGTGGCTGCAGCGGCCGGCGATGTTCGCGCGTGACGCCTTCCTCAAAGGCGCGGCGTGGCGAGGCGGGCTCGCGGGCGTGAAGCTCGCGTGGGCGGTGGCGGCGTACCACTCGCGCAAGTACGAGCTGCTCGCCGAGCTGCGAGCGGGCCGCCACGCGGAGCTCACGGCGGCGTTCGAAGCCCGGCAGTACGGCCGGGTCTTCGCCCTCGCCCAAACCACCGACCACCGACCACCAACCACCAACTGAAAAGAGACAGGCGCGGCACGCCGGCCCTCGACGGCATGCCACGCCCGGACACAGAGAAGGGGAACTCTGCGTCAAAAGTCGAAATCAGTACCCGCCGTTGTACGGAACCGAGAACGGAGGCGGCATCGAGTCGAGCACGTGCTGGCACTGGTCGCGCCACGCCACGAGATCGTCGGTGCTGATCTTCCGGTCGCCGTCGCCGCCCTCTTTGGCGATGTCGAGCATGTGCAGCAGGTCGGGGTTCGTGCTGAGGAACAGCGCCGCGCGGCGCAGCTCCGGGCTCGCGTTGGGGTCGCCCGCGACCTTGTCGAGATCTTCCTTGCTGACCACGCCGTCCTTGCCGTCGAACGGGTTCAGCCAGTTGTTGTTCGCGTCGTCGAGGAAGTCCCAGTTGGCGATGAGGGTGTCCATCGACTGAACGAGCTCACCGAGGCGCGGATCCGACGGCAGCTTGCGCACCGCCATCTCACGGTCGAGCGCGCTCAGCTTCGTGTCGACGTCGCCCAGGCTGATCGTGCCGTCGGCCTTGCCGCCGTGCTTGCCGGTGTCCAGCTCGGCCAGCATGTCCGGGTGCTCCATCAGAAACTTCGCCGCCGCCTGCAGCTTCGGGTTGCTCGAGTCCTGCGACGCTTTGTAGAGCGTGTTCACGTCGAAGTCCGCGCCGATGCCGAACACCGAGAAGCCGTCGAGCTTGTCGAAGTTCTCTTTGATCGTCTGAACCGACTGCTGAAACTGCGCCCGCTCATCGGCGACCGGCATCGTCGGCCGCTGCTCGGGGAGAGAGGTGGAGGTCGGGAAACAGCTGGTCGTTCCGCGAAGTGGCGTCGTCATGCTCAGGTATCGAGAAGACGAGAACGTGGGTAGCGCACCTACCTTGCAAAGTAATTTACCGATCAGGGGGAATTTCCCCGGCATTTTCAGTGGAAGTCGTGGCTGTGGGCGAAGCGGCCTTCGGCCAGGCGCTCCAGGTCTTCGACGACGATGTGCACGACGTCGCCCGCGCGCTGCAGCGTGCCGTGCACGATCAAGAGCTGCACTCCGGTCGCGAGGTTGAAGAGCCGCTCGAACACGTCTTGGTAGAAGACCAGGTTCGAGAAGCCGAGCTCGTCTTCGAGGGTCATGAACACGATGCCCTTCGCGGTGCCCGGCCGCTGCCGGCAGATCACCATGCCCGCGGCCGTCACCTTCTCTCCGTCGCGGCCGCCGTTCACCTGCGCGCTCGACTTCACGTGCGGCGGCAGCTTCGGTCTCCACAGCTTCATCGGGTGATCGTGAATCGACACGCCGGTGGTGAAGAAGTCGAGCTTGAGCTGCTCCAGCCGCGACAGCTTCTTGAAGCGCCCGCGCCGCGTCGGAGCGTCCGCGCCTTCCAGCAGCCCGTCGAGCCGCGGCACCCGCGCCAGCCAGATCGCCTGGCGGCGATCGGGCTCGAGCACGTCGAGCGCTCCCGACTGCGCGAGCAGCGTGAGGTCGCGCGTGCCCGCATGCGTGCGCGCCGCGAGGTCGTCGATGCTCGAGAAGGGCCTCGAGCGCTCGATGCGCCGCACGGTGTCTTCCCGCAGGCCGCGCACGAGCCTCAGGCCCGCGCGCAGCTGGAGCTCGCTCGGCACCGTGCAGTCCCACCCGCTCTCGTGCACGCACACCGGGAGCAGCTCGACGCCGTGCCGCTTCGCGTCCTGCAAGATCGTGTTCACCGAGTAGAAGCCCATCGGCTGGCTGTTGATCAGCGCGGCGGCGAACTGCGCCGGGTGATGCACCTTCAGCCACAGGCTCGCGTACGCGAGCAGCGCGAACGACGCAGCGTGGCTCTCGGGGAAGCCGTACTCGCCGAAGCCCTGGATCTGGCGGAACAGCGCCTGCGCGAACTTCTCGGTGATGCCGTTCTTCTTGAACCCTTCGATCAGCCGCACGCGGTGCCGCTCGAGCTTGCCGTTGCGGCGCCACGCCGCCATGTCGCGCCGCAGCTGGTCGGCCTCTCCGCCGGTGTAGCCCGCTCCGACGATGGCGATCTGCATGGCCTGCTCCTGGAAGATCGGCACGCCGAACGTGCGCTCCAGAATCGGAGCGAGCTTCGGGTGCGGCATCTCGATCTTCTCCTGCCCCATGCGGCGGCGCAGGTACGGGTGCACCATGCCGCCCTGAATCGGGCCCGGCCGCACGATCGCGACCTGCACCACGATGTCGTAGAACTTGCGCGGCTTGAGGCGCGGCAGCATCGACATCTGCGCGCGGCTCTCGATCTGGAACACGCCGACCGTGTCGGCCTTGCACGCGGCGTCGTAGGCGCGCGGGTCCTCCGGCGGCACTCGCGCGAGGCGGGCGATGGCGCCGTCGGCCCTGACGCGCTCGTCGTGCTGGCACATCGCGAGCCCCTTGCGCAGCGCCGTGAGCATGCCGAGCGCCAGCACGTCGACCTTGAAGAAGCCCAAGCAGTCGAGGTCGTCCTTGTTCCAGGGGATGACGGTGCGGCCTTCCATCGTCGCCGGCTCCACCGGAGCGACCTCGGTGAGCGGCCGCGCGGAGAGCACGAAGCCTCCGACGTGGATGGAGAGGTGCCGCGGGAAGCCCTGAAGGCGAGCCGCGAGGTCGATGACCTGCTCGAGGCGCGCGTCGACCTGGAAGCCGGCTTCAGCGAACCGCTGGTCGCGCACGTCGTCGACCTCGTTCCACCAGTGCAAGAGGCTCGCGAGCTTGTTCGCCTCTTCGAGCGGGTAGCCGAAGACCTTCGCGACCTCGCGCATCGCGCTGCGCCCGCGGTAGCAGATGACCTCGCTGACCATCGCGGCGCGGTCGCGGCCGTAGCGGCGGTAGATCTCCTGGATGACCTCTTCGCGGCGCTCGTGCTCGAAGTCGACGTCGATGTCGGGAGGCTCCTTGCGCTCGGGCGACATGAAGCGCTCGAACAGCGTGGCCGAGCGCGCCGGGTCGACCGCGGTGATGCCGAGCACGTAGCAGACCGCGCTGTTCGCCGCGCTGCCGCGGCCCTGGCAGAGAATGTCTCGCTCGCGCGCGATGCGGACGATCGCGAACACGCTCAAGAAGAACGGAGCGACGTCGAGCTGCTCGATGAGCTGCAGCTCCTTGTCGATGAGCTCGCGCACGTGCTGAGGCAGGCCGGAAGGGTACCGCTCGGGGATGCCCTGCTCGACGAGGCGCTTCAGCGTGGCAAAGGGTTTCTCCTCGGGCGGTCCGAGCGCCTCGATCTCGGAGGGGAAGCTGTACTCGAGCTGGCTCAGCTCGAAGCGGCAGGCGTCGGCGATCTCGACGGAGCGCTCGAGCCAGCGGGGGCGATCGGAGAAGAGGGCCACCATCTGCGACTCGGCCTTGAGGAACGCCTCGGCGTTGCAGCTCAAGGCGCGGCCGGCGGTCTCGAGGGTGACGCCTTCGCGGATGCAGTGGGCGACGTCGAAGAGCTGCTTGTCCTCGCGGGTGCCGTAGCGCACGGCGTTGGTGGCGACGATGGGAGCCTCGAGCTCGCGGGCGGCGCCGAGGGCAGCGCGCTCGCGGGCGGCGTCGAAGCCGTCGTGCTGGCGAAAGACGCGCAGAGAGAACCGAGGCCCGAACGCAGCACGGAGCCGGGCCAGAGTCCCCTCTCCCCCGTAGGGGAGAGGGACAGGGTGAGGGGGAACCCCGAAGTCGAAGGCGTCAACAATCACCCAGAGCCCAGAAGCCCGAGAGCAGATCTCCTCGACGCTCACTTCGCAGTAGCAGTTGCGAGGAGCACCCGTGCCCGGGTCGCGGGCCTTACCCTTCAAGCGCCGGGTGTGGCCGAGCGTCAAAAGCGAACAGAGATTCTGATACCCGGCGAAGTCGGCGACGTAGAGCCGAACGGTGGGGTGAGGCTCGAACCCGAGCGTGATCTCGCACCCGGCGACGACGCGAACGCCGAGCTCGGAGCCGACCTCGTAAGCGCGAGGCAGCCCATAAATCCCGTCGCGGTCGACGAGGCCGATGGTCCGGTACCCGAGCTCGTGAGCGCGGCGCACGAGGTTCTCGGGAGAGATGCCCGACTGCAGAAAAGAAAAATTCGAGCGGGCGTCGAGCTCGACGTACTGGGGCCCCGGCGGGGGCTTCGAGCGGATGATGACGCTCGGCTCTTCAGTGCGGTGCAGCTCCATGCTTCGCTATCCGTCGTGAGAGCCTGTCCCGAGCACCGCAGCCCGATGGATCGCCTGACCGTGCAGGCGAAGGAAGACGGGCAGGACGTGGAGATCGACCGCTGCGCCGAGTGCGGAGCGCTCTGGTTCGACGCCGGCGAGCTCGAGGTGGTGGGCGAGCTGACCGCGAAGGAGCTGCACGGAAAATCGGAGCTGCCCTGCCCCGTCTGCCGCGAACCGCTGTACGGCGCGACCATCGAGGGCGGCATCACCGCCTGGCGGTGCAACGAGTGCTACGGCACGTGGATCAACGGCGACACCGTGCTGCAGCTGGCGCGGAGGAAGCTGCCGGGCTCGGTGCTTCGCCCGAAGGGCGACGTGGGGTTCATCTGCGCGATCTGCAGCGGGAAGTTTCCGTTCGCGGAAGGGAACGCGAACGAGCGCGGGCTCATCTGCGGAGGCTGCGTGGTGAACCCGCGGCCGGGGAAGCTCCGGCCCGGCGAACGGACCAGCGACATGCCCGGGCCGTGGCCCGAGGAGAAGCTGCGCTACGGGCTGAGCGACGCGATCACGTCGATCGCCGAGCTGTTCGACGACTAAACATTCGCAGCGACGCCCTAAACAGCCCTCTCCTCGGACCTGCGTGTCGTAATCTCCGAATCTGATTCGGTTTGAGTTTGTGTGCTGCGGCAAGGGTTCGCAGTGACCGTTCTCGTGCAGGATCGCCGGGCACGTTGTCGTAGTCGTGCCGCGCGCAGTCATGTCGTTCCTGGGTGGGCTCTGAGATGTTCCAGCGCCACACGCCGACATTCGCGACTCAGGTCATCGGCCCCCTCCGGTAGTCGCACGATCCGCTCCCAAACGCCCCGGGCCTCCGTCAGCCGTCCTAGTCTTGAAAGTACCTCTGCGTAGTGCAGCAAGAACCACCCGTCTTTCGGACGCGGCGCGAGCCCGGCACCGTCATATGCATCGACTGCCTCGCGATAGTAGGTCGCCGCCTTCTCAAACTCGCCAGACGCAACTTCGATAACGGCGAGAGCGGCCAGCGCTCCGTGCCGTCTGATGACTGCACCGCCATCCGACGATGGCTGTCTGGCCTCTCGACGGAGGCGCCACTCCCAATAGCTCCTTTGTCGCCGTGTGGAGAGGTTGCCGACGACGAGCGCTTCGAGCAATCCCCTGACCATCGCCGTCAACACGTACAGCCCGTGACTGAGCAGCTTCATCGCGACTCCTCACCGACTCGCGGGTCCCAAGAACCCGCCTCCGGTTCCGAGGCCGAACCTCCCGCCGCGAGCGCCGCCCTGCTTGCAGTAGGCATAATCCGCCTTCGCCTCGTTGATGCATCGTTCAACGCCTTCGCCAACTGCCGGGTCAGTGAAGTCCTTGCAGGCCGAGACCCCACACTTGGCGATGTCCTTCATCAGCTTCAGGAAGCAGGGAAAGTTCTTGCGGCATTCCGGGTTCGCCAAACACCAAACGACGGCGGTACCCGCGGCGGCAGTGGCCGCCACGGCTACAATCTCCGCCGTGCTGATGCCGATCCCGATCGCGATCGGGTGCTTCCCATTCGGGTCGTAGTAGTAGATGGGATTGTTCAGGTTGTACGAGTAGGTCGGCCCCGGGATCCAGGGAACCTTCGGGTCGAACACCCTGACCCCGTCCTCGGGGAACAGCGCCTTCGCGACCGCCAACCGCTCTTCCGTCGATGCGTGGTTGAACCAGAACTCCATGTCCTGCTCTGTCACGTTCGGCGACGGCGTCGTCTCGCGCGTTGGGATCAGCAGCGGCTCGGGCTGGAGACCACGCCCGGTGAAAGGGTCGTAATAGCGGTTCCAGTTTTCGAAGAAGACCTGCTCGGCGACGAATGGGGCCATCACGACTATTCACGCTCCGAACACGCGGAGGCACCTGGGAGCCGGTCCACGAGTTCAACGTGACTCCCGCCATTCGGCGTCACGCAGTCACATCGAAGGGGAACATCGCACGCCTTCGCTGTCTCACCGCACTCCAGCCGAAATTCAAACGGAGCAGACCGAAGCTCTGCGTATTCGCGCCCACCATCCCCCTGCTGTGATCGAGGCCCGATTTGGTCTCGAGCACCGCAGACCTGGCACGCGAAGTCGCCAGCGAAGAGCGAAAAGTAGCAGCCTGTGCCTGGAGGCTGAGGGCTATGCGGGTAGCTGAACGTGGGGCTGATCGAAAATCGAGGACGAGTCGTCCGGTGAGGCTCCGGCTGTTGTGGATGCGCGCAGACCATAAGAGCTACCACCAGCAAGACTGCGGCCCCGAGCGCGTTAGCGACACGCTTTTGCGATGTCATACGCCCCGCACCTGTCTTGATGACCGATGACTGTGCCGGTCTGTTCCGAACACGCATGCGCAGCCTCATGAATGATCCTCTCCGCAAGGGCGGAGAAGATCGGGCCGAAGCAGTCACTGCGGCGGAACCTTGAATGCTCAGCCGTGATGCTCTCGATCCTGATCCCGTCCTCCGCGAATGTGATCACCAGTCTTGTGATCGCAAGCGCGGGCCTCCCCGATTCGGTAAACGCCTCGACGTCGTCTACGAACGCTGGCGGGCCGTGCTGGTTCTCGAGGATCGAGCAGATGTCACAACCACCGCACTCTGTCAGCTTCTCTTTGCAGTCACAGTCACGTTGCTTCTTGGGCCCCCGGCAACCGGCGCGCTCCTTCGCGAGATCGAGTGCTTTCTGCCAGTTCGGGCATGCGTCCCTGAGTTGGAACAACCCTGTAGGATCGACCGAGTACACCGGGTTGCTGTTGACGTAGGCGTAGGTCCGGTTCGAAACCGACATGAGCGGGTCGCGCGAGATGACCGGATCAGGCTGGAGGTAGCGTCCCGTGAAGGGGTCGTAGTAGCGGTTCCAGTTTTCGAAAAAATCGGTCTCGGGGTCGTGGTACTGCCCAGGAAACCGCAGGGGGCTGAAGAACGGCGCAACGCCGCTCTGGAAGCGACGGTACTCGAAGGCCTCCGCGACGACGCCACCCGCGGTGTTGTCCCCGGCGTTCGAGGTGAAGCGGACGTGGACCGTCTGGGTGCCGGTGCCCGCGTCGAGCCAGTCGCTCCAGACGGGACCTGCGACCTGCCCGCCGAGCAAAGCGGTCGTCGTCGTGCCGTCGTCGAGGTACACGCCGTCGCCGCCGTCAGGCAACACCTCGAGCACCGCGAACTTCACCCGCGTCTGCGTCGCCACCGGCGCGGAGGTGCCGGACGTCGCAACCTGGTAGCTGCCCAGCGAGACCGCGCTCTGGTTGTGCGGGTAGGGCTGCGTCGTCTGCGCCGACAGCTGCCCGCGATTGGGGTAGCCGAACGGCTCCGAGTCGTTGACGCCGGTGACGCGCGCGTTCGCGTCGAGCATCAACACCGGCGTGCCGAGCGCGTCCGTGACGGGGAAGTAGAAGCCGCACGACTCCCCGCCCCCGTTGCGGCCACACGCGTCGCCACCGAGGTCGTCCGGGTACCGGTGCGCGATGCCGGCCCACAGCTGGTAGGTGCCGCGTGCCACGGCCACCGGCCGCCCACCAAGCCAGACATACTCGTCCATCGTGTAGCAGCCGCCGCCCGAGACGAGGTTGCAGCGCCCGCGGTCGGCCAGCAGCTGATGACCCTGATCGTAGAAGTACTCGTCCGAGAGCCCCGTCGGGTAGCTCTTCGCGACGCGCCGGTTGAAGGCGTCGTAGCCGTAGTTGTACCAGAGGCCGCCGACCCGGGCGCCGTGGAAGGTGATTCCCGCGCCGTAGTAGTAGTCGAAGCCGATGGCCTTCTCGCCGGTGCCGTTCGGGCCGAAGTAGAAGCCACCGTCGCGCGCCGGCCGGCCTGCCCTGTCGTACTGGTACGTGCGGGTGAGGCCGTCGCTGCGCTGGAGCGAAGCGAGCCGGTCCTTCGCCGCCAGCGTGTAGCCCGTCGTCAGGCCCCGCTCGAAGCCCGAGTCGCGGTTGCCGCGCGGCTCATACGTGAACGCCTCGAAGCCGGTGGGGCCGTTCGGGTAGCCGCCGTCGACCGTCATCAGCTTGAGCGTGTTGTCGTAGGTGTACTCGAACACGCGCGGCGTCGACTCGCCCAACAGGCACGACTCGACGCGCGCCGGCACGTCCGCCTGGTACGTGTACCAGCGGCGGTAGATGTCCCCGCTGCCGCCGCCGAGGCCTGCCGCGGTGCCCGCCGTCACGAAGAGCGCCCGCATCCGGCCGGTGAAGTCGCTGCTGCCGGCAGATGGCGCGGTGCTGCTGCAGACGGAGGAGGGAGCCACGCTGCCATTGTCACCCAGCATGTACTCGACGGTGAAGTCGCTGCCGCCGTCGAACGAGACGTTGCTCCCCTTCGCCTGGTACCGGCGCAGCCCTCCGTACGGCTCCCACGCCACGCCGTCGATGACGCGCTTCGTCGTCCACGTGTCGTTGCTCTCTCGCCGCGTGACGTCGATGGACGCGACGCGGTCTCGGTTGCCGCCGGTGCCGTAGTTGTACGTGACGCTCCGCCCGTGCGGCAGCTCGAGCACGCTCAGGTTGCCGTTGACGTCGTAGGTGAAGAAGCTGTGCGGCGAGCGGTTGATGTCTCGGTAGCCGGACGGCTCGGCGTAGCCATCGGCGGCGACGCAGTCGGGCAGGTAGTACCTGAGGCGAATCTCCTTCGTCACCCGGCCCTCGGTGTTGCCGAGCGCGTTGGCTGATGGCGATCTGATCCATCTGGTTGATGGCCACCAGCGAGGGCGCGCGTTGGCTGTTTGATGGGCGCTGCTCACGCTGCTTCTGCTTCCTCGGCGGCGGTGATGCG
>Ga0268299_1000549_pt1 | contig 109844 bp, 93 predicted proteins | sample NOBtaG_FD_193484 | JGI IMG/M metagenome (GOLD analysis project Ga0268299, IMG submission 193484) | Activated sludge microbial communities from bioreactor in Nijmegen, Gelderland, Netherland - NOB reactor | ecosystem: Engineered > Bioreactor > Aerobic > Activated sludge | place: Netherlands...
TGAACACCGCCGAGTGGTTACGGCGATCCCGCTTGCTCATGATTCTCCTCCTTCGGAAGCCCTATCCTCGCTTCCTTCAGGCGGAGTCGCCACTTATCCCGGTGTCTCAGTTAGCGGGTCCACTTCTTTCCAGCCTTTCTTGCCGTGATTTGTGGTGCTAATTCTGATGGTATGAATATTCAGGACGTCGAGAAATCCGTTGTGAAACAATCGCCTGAGAAACGGTATTGACCCCACCCTCTCCGCCAACCAAAAGGGGACGCTAACGTTTTTTGCAGGGGTCGGACCCTTCAAGGGATCTGACCCCTGCAAAAAACGTTAGCGTCCCCTTTTGGTTGGCGGCAAGGTGCGGGTGGACGGGCGCACCCGGGTTCGACGGGGCGAATCGTTACACTGCGGGCCTGAATGGCCGTCCCGAATGGCAATCACCCGGCGCCGGCGGTTTCGCCGCCCAGGGAAACCTCGCTGCTGCGGTGGGTGTGGCGCACGTATGTCCGCAACGCGCTGATACCGCTGCTCGTCGTCGAACTGCTGCTGGTCGCGGTCTACCTGACGAGCCACGCCTGGTCGCTGCGCAGGAACGTGGCGGCCCTCACCGAGGTGGCACGGCAGGAGCTGACGCGTATCGCCGACGACGAGTCGAACGTCATCGAGCAGCAGCTCGGGACGGTGTCGGCGCTGACCGAGGTCCTGCGCCGCCAGACCGCAATGGCGCTCTCGTCGCCGGCACCGCGGCCCAGGGATCGGCAGCGCCTGCGTGCGCAGCCGACGGGTGCGCTGACCACCTGGCGTGATGACGGAGGCGCCGCCGTCTATTGGTCGGCGATCACCGCCAAGGGCCCGTCCGAGTACGCGAGACTCGAGCGACTGGCGACGATCGATCCGTTGCTGCGGGACATCACGCTGTCCAACCCGCTGATCGTGCAGACCTACGTCAATACGCACGATTCCCTGAACCGGATCTGGCCCTGGATCGATGCCGCCGCCGTGTACGACCCGGCGATGCGCATTCCCGACTTCAATTTCTATTACGAGGCCGATGCGAAACACAATCCGACGCGCTCGGTCGTATGGACCGACGCTTATGTCGATCCCGCGGGCCAGGGCTGGCTGGTCTCCGCCATCGCCCCGGTGTATCGCGGCGAGTTCCTCGAGGCGGTCGTCGGCGCGGACGTCACGGTCGATCGCATCGTGGCCGACGTCCTCGGCCGCGAAATACCGTGGCAGGGGTTTCTCATCCTGATCGGCAAGTCGGGCACGCTGCTCGCCCTGCCGCCTGAAGGCGAGCGACTCTTCCACCTGCGGGAATTGAAGGCGCACGACTATCGCGACGCGATCCGCGTCGACACGTTCAAGCCCGAGGAGTTCAACGTCTTCCAGCGCAGCGATTTCGCGGACATCGCGCGGCTGTTGCGTGCCCAGCCGGCGGGCAGCGCCAGGCTGGAAGGCCCGGAACCGATGCTGGTCGCGTGGCAGACGATCCCCTCGGCCGGGTGGAAGCTCATGAGCCTCGCGCCCGAAGAAGCCGTCCTCGGCCCATCGCGGGCGCTAGGCCGGGACCTGACGGCCGTCGGTTGGGTGATGCTCGCGGGCCTGGCGGGCTTCTATCTCGTGTTCCTCACGTTTCTCTATCGCCGCGCGCGGTACGTCAGCCGGACGATCGCCGAACCGCTGACGCAGATCGAACGGATGGCGCATCGCATCGCGGTCGGCGAATACGAACAGGCGGCGCCCGCGTTCCGCGTACGGGAATTCCGCCACACGGTCGGCGAGTTGCAGCGCATGGGGCGGCTGCTCGGCGATTCGAACCGCGCGCGCGCGGACGCGGAGTCGCGGCTCACGGAACGCAACGAGGAGCTGACCAAGATTCTCAGCCTCTCTCCCGACGGGATCGTTTCCTTCGACGCCGATAGCTGGGTGACCGAGACCAATCCGGCTTTCCTCGCCATGACGGGCTGGCCCCGGGACGGGCTGATCGGCCTCGCGCGCGGCGACTTCTGGGCGCGGCTCGGCGAGCTCGGGCACTGCCCCGAGCCGCAGGGCAGTGCCGCAACGTCCCTGCGGCTGCAGCGGCCCCGCCCGGTGGTACTCGAATGCCGCGTGGTGGGGCCTCCTGCGGGCGCCCAGGTGGCCTATTTCCGCGACATCACCGAGGCCGACGAACTCGACCGCGCGAAGAGCCGGTTCGTGGCGACGGCGGCCCACGAGCTGCGCACGCCGATCGCGGTCATCACGGGCTACGCGGAGCTGCTGCAGTCGATCGACCCGCCCGCGGCCCAGCGCGGCGAAATCCTCGCCACCATGCGCCGCCACGGCGACCAGATCGCGGAAATCGTCAGCGAGCTGCTCAACCTCGCGCGGATCGAGGCGCGCGCCGGCCGCGATTTCACGATGATCCGCCAGCCGCTCGCGCCGGCCGTGCAGCGTTACATCGAATCCTTCCGCGTCGGCGAGTACGCCCGGGTGCCGACGCTCGAGGGCGACATCGGCGGCGCGGAAGTGTTCGTGGATGCCGACAAGTTCTGCCAGGCGCTGAGCAACGTCATCGCGAATGCCTGCAAGTACTCGCCGCCCGGCGAACCGGTCGCAGTCCGGCTCGTGTCCCGTGCCGGCGAGGTCGGCGTGCGCGTCGAGGACCGCGGCGAAGGCATGGACGAGGAAACGCAGCGGCGCATCTTCGAACGCTTCTATCGGGCGGAATCGGCGTCTGCCACCGCAGGGACCGGGCTCGGCATGAGCATCGTGAAGGAGATCATTGACATCCACGGCGGGCGCATCGAGATCGAGAGCGCTCCGGGCGCAGGCACCGCCGTGACGCTGTGGCTGCCGCTGGCGGCGCCGCGCGGTTGACGCTGCCGGGGGGCGACCTTACGATGCCCGGCCCGGCGATTTCCACGGTGGCTCGCGCCGGTTCCTCCGCGACGATCAGCCGTGAACCCCGCCAGGTCCGGAAGGAAGCAACGGTAGCGGCGGCATCGGGTGCCGGAGGGGTGCTGGCGCGGGCCGCCTCCCTGGCGCCGGAGAATGCGCGATGATGGCCGCTCGGAGGGATCGGGCACGATGAGCTACCTGGTTCTCGCGCGCAAATGGCGTCCGCGGAATTTCGCCGAGCTGGTCGGCCAGGAGCACGTGCGCCAGGCGCTGGTCAACGGGCTCGATTCCGGCCGGGTTCACCACGCCTTCCTGTTCACCGGCACGCGCGGCGTCGGCAAGACGACGATCGCCCGCATCCTGGCGCGCGCGCTGAACTGCGAGCGCGGCGTCGGCTCGTCGCCCTGCGGAGAGTGCGGCGCCTGCCGCGAGATCGACGAAGGCCGCTTCGTGGACCTGATCGAAGTGGATGCGGCCTCGCGCACCAAGGTCGACGACACGCGCGAGCTGCTCGAAAACGTCCAGTACCTGCCGACCCGCGGGCGCTACAAGGTCTACCTGATCGACGAAGTGCACATGCTGTCGGCGCACTCCTTCAATGCGCTCCTGAAGACCCTCGAGGAGCCGCCGCCGCACGTCAAGTTCCTGCTCGCGACCACCGATCCGCAGAAGCTCCCGGTGACCGTGCTCTCCCGGTGCCTGCAATTCAACCTCAAGCGCCTGCCGGCAACCCTGATCGCGGCGCGCCTGCGGCAGATCCTGGCGGCCGAAGGGGTCGAGCACGAGGCGCCGGCCGTGGCGCTGCTCGCGCGCGCGGCGGACGGGAGCCTGCGCGATGCATTGTCGCTGCTCGACCAGATGCTCGCCTTCGGCGCCGGCCGCGTGACCGAAGCCGATGCGCGCGCGATGCTCGGCACGGTGGACCGCCACCAGGTGCTGCGGCTCGTCGAATCCCTGTTCGGGCGCGACGCGAAGGCCGTCGTCGAGACCGTCGCGGCCGTCGACGAGTTCGCGCCGGACTACGGCCAGCTGCTCGACGAGATCGCGAGCCTCGTGCAGAAGGTGGCCCTGCGCCAGGCCGTGCCGGACCTCGGCGACGACGAGACCTGGCCGACGGAGACCCTGGCGGCGCTCGCCGCGCGCATGCCCGCGGAGGACCTGCAGCTCGCCTACCAGTTCGCCATCCTCGGCCGGCGCGACCTGGAGCACGCGCCGGACCCGCGGGCCGGCTTCGAGATGACGCTGCTGCGGATCCTGGCCTTCCGGCCGGCGGAGTCGGCGGAACGATCCGGTCGCGGGCCGGAAGCGGGCGCGCCTGCGACGGCTTCTTCCCGGGTCACCGCAGCTTCCCGGCCTGCTGCCGCAGCGCAATCCCAGCCGCCTGCGGAACTCGCGCAGGGCGACTGGCCCGCGATCCTCGCGCGGCTGGAACTCAAGGGTCCGGCGCGCCAGCTCGCCGGCCACTGCCAGCTGGTCGAAAGGACCGGCAGCCACTTCCGCTTCCTGCTCGACGAGCGGGCGGGCAGCCTGCATACGCGCCAGCTCGAGGACCGATTCCTGCAGGCGCTGCGCCAGCTGGCCGGCGCTTCGGTGACGCTCGAGATCGAGCGCGGCAGCCCCGGGGATACGCCCGCGCGGCGCGACGAACAGGCGCGAGACGAGCGCCTCGAATCGGCGCGCGCGGCGCTGGAGCGCGACCCGGCCGTCAAGTCGTTGCGCGAGCGGTTCGGCGCGGTGCTGCAGCCGGATTCCGTCAAGCCGGTGGGATAGAATGGCGTCATGAAACCTAATCTCGGGCAGCTCATGCGCCAGGCGCAGCAGCTCCAGGCCAACATGCAGAAGGCGCAGGAGCAGCTCGGGTCGCTCGAGGTGACGGGCGAGGCGGGCGGCGGCATGGTCAAGGTGGTCATGAACGGGCGCCACGAAGTCCGGCGCGTCGAGATCGACCCGTCGGTCGCGGCCTCGGACCGGGAGATGCTCGAGGACCTCGTGGCAGCCGCCTGCAACGACGCCACGCGGCGGGTCGGCGAGGCGGTCCAGCAGCACATGGCGGGCGCGATGGGCGGCATGCAGCTGCCGCCGGGCATGAAACTGCCGTTCTGACGCTTGCGATGAAGTACTCCCCCGGACTCGCCCGCCTCATCGAGGCCCTGCGCGTGCTGCCGGGCGTCGGGCCGAAGTCCGCGCAGCGCATGGCGTTCCACCTGCTCGAGCGCAATCGCGAGGGCGGCCGGGCGCTGGCGCGGGCGCTCGAGGACGCGGTGTCGAATGTCGTTCATTGCCGTCGCTGCCGGATGCTGACCGACGGCGACCTCTGCGAGATCTGCGCGGCGCCGCGTCGCGACGCTTCGGTGCTGTGCATCGTCGAGTCGCCGGCCGACGTCGTCGCCGTCGAGCAGTCCGGCGGCTATGCGGGACGCTACTTCGTGCTCATGGGGCACCTGTCGCCGCTGGACGGCATCGGGCCGGACCAGCTCGGATTCGACCGGCTCGAGTCGCAGCTCGACGAGGGCGAGATCCGGGAAGTGATCCTCGCGACCAACCCGACCGTCGAGGGCGAAGCCACCGCACACTACATCGGCGAGCTGGTCGCGCGCCGGGGCATTCGCGCGTCGCGCATCGCGCACGGCGTGCCCGTCGGCGGGGAGCTCGAGTACGTGGACGGCGGCACGCTCGCGCACGCGCTCGCGGGCCGCCAGGTCATCGCCTGATGCGCGCCGCCATTTCTTCGGCGAGCGCCAGCAGCCTCCGGTAACTCTCGAGGCGTCGCTCGGACACGGATTCGCCGACGGCGGCCGCGACCCGGCACCCGGGCTCGCGCCGGTGCAGGCAGTCGCGAAACCTGCAGTGCGCGGCGAGTGCCGCGATTTCGCGATAGCCGCCCGCGACTTCGCGCGGGGCCGGCAGGGGAGGCGAGAAGTCGCGCACGCCCGGGGAGTCGATCAGCTCCCCGCCCGATGGCAGGGCGTACAGCGACGAGGTCGTCGTCGTGTGGCGGCCGCTTTCGCTCGCCCGCGACACTTCGTCGACGGCCGCCGAGACGCCGGGCACCAGCGCATTCGTGAGCGAGCTCTTGCCGACGCCCGACTGGCCGACCAGGACGCTGGTGCCGCCGGCGAGCCGATCCCGCAGCGCCTCGACGCCGCCTTCGGTGCGCTTGCTTGCACGCAGCACGGGGTACCCGATGCGGGCGTAGTCGGCGAGCGGACCGTCAAGGACGCCGTCGGCATCCTCGAGGTCGGACTTGTTCGCCACCACGCAGGCGTCGAGCCCGGTCCACTCGGCGGCAGCCAGGTACCGGTCGCAGAGGCCGAAGTCCGGCGCCGGCAGCGGCGCCACGACGGCGACGAGTTGCGTGAGGTTGGCGGCCACCGGCTCCGGTTCGCCGCGCGCGGAGATTCGGGCGAGCAGCTTTGCGCGCGCCAGGACTTCGACGATCACGCCGGCGCCGCCCTCGGTGCGCGCCGCCAGCCAGCGCACCCGGTCGCCGCACACGACCGAGAGTCGACGGCCCTGCAAGCGGCAGTGGACGCGCGTGCCGTCGTCGCTTACGACCGTCGCGTCGCGGCCGTGGCTCGCGACGACGCGGCCTGCGCGGGATGGTGGAACGGGCGTGGAGGCGTGCATGGCGTGCGGGCGAGGGGCACTCTAGCCTCTGCTAAGATCGCGGGCAACATGGCGCAGGGTGACCGACTGATCTGGATCGACCTCGAGATGACCGGGCTCGTCCCCGAGCGCGATCGGATCATCGAGATCGCGACCGTCGTGACCGACGCCGACCTCGGCGTCATCGCCGAAGGGCCGGTCGTCGCGGTGCGCCAGTCCGAGGCGACGCTCGCGGCCATGGACGAGTGGAACACGCGCACCCACGGCGCGAGCGGCCTCACTGCGCGCGTGCTCGCCAGCGCGTCCGACGAAGCGGCGGCAGAGCGCGCAACGCTCGAGTTCCTGGAGAGGCACGTCGGCCCCGGCCGCTCGCCGATGTGCGGCAACAGCGTGTGCCAGGACCGGCGTTTCCTCGCGCGCTGGATGCCGGACCTCGAACGCCACTTCCATTACCGCAACCTCGACGTCAGCACGCTCAAGGAACTGGCGCGCCGCTGGGCTCCCGAGGTGGCCGCAGGCGTCGAGAAGGAATCGCGTCACACGGCGCTCGCCGACGTCCACGAGTCGATCGCCGAGCTGCGCCACTACCGCGCTGCGCTGTTTGCCGCACCGTGGAACGCGCCGCGGGCGTGAGCCGGGACGATCCGCGCTGGCTGGCGGGTTCCTGCCATTGCGGCTGCGTGCGCTTCGAGGTGCGCGCCGCCGGATGCTCGGAACTGCTCGACTGCAACTGCTCGATGTGCCGCCGCTCGGCCTACCTGCACCTGATCGTCGGCGCCGGCGACTTCCGGCTGCTGGCCGGTGCGGGTGATCTCGTCGAGTACACCTTCGGCACCGGCGTCGCGAAGCACCGGTTCTGCCGCCACTGCGGCGTCAAGTCCTTCTACGTTCCGCGCTCCCACCCCGACGGCTATTCCGTCAACGCGCGCTGCCTCGATCCCGCCGCGATCGCCTCGATGACGATCCGCCCGTACGACGGCAGCAACTGGGAGACGGCGAGGAGTGATCTGGACGCGCGCTAGCAGCGCCGGGCGGGGCCCGAGTGAGCGACTAAAGTTCCGGCGGAGCGAACGAGGGTTCCCCGCCCGGCCCGCCAGCGCGCGTCATGCCGAATTCGCGCCGTTCGCCAGGTACAGCCACGTCTCGACGACGGTATCGGGATTGAGCGACAGCGAGTCGATGCCCTGGTCGACGAGCCAGCGCGCGAAGTCGGGATGGTCGGACGGGCCCTGGCCGCAGATGCCGATGTACTTGCCCGCGTCCTTGCAGGCCCGGATCGCCATCGCGAGCAGCGCCCTCACCGCGGGGTCGCGCTCGTCGAACAGGGAGGCGATGATCGCCGAGTCGCGGTCCAGGCCGAGCGTCAGCTGCGTCATGTCGTTCGAACCGATCGACATCCCGTCGAAGTGCTCCAGGTAGTCGCGCGCGAGCAGGGCGTTGGTCGGCAGCTCGCACATCATGATGACCTTCAGGCCGTTCCGGCCCCGCTGGAGCCCGTGGCGGGCGAGCAGCTCGACCACCCGACGTCCCTCGTCGACCGTGCGCACGAACGGGACCATGACCTGGACGTTCACGAGGCCCATCTCGTCGCGCACGCGGCGGATGGCGCGGCACTCCAGTTCGAAGCACGGCCCGAACGCCGGATCGGTGAAGCGCGAGGCGCCCCGGAACCCCAGCATCGGGTTCTCCTCGTGCGGCTCGTACTGGCGGCCGCCGATCAGGTTGGCGTACTCGTTGGACTTGAAGTCGGACAGCCGGACGATCACCGGCTGCGGTGCGAAGGCCGCGGCGATGCTGGCGATGCCTTCGGCCAGCTTCTCCACGAAGAACCGGACCGGGTCGGCGTAGCCGGCCATCTGCCGCCGGACCTGGTCCGCGACGGCGGGCTCGAGCGTCGCAAACTCGAGCAGCGCGCGTGGATGCACGCCGATCATCCGGTTGATGATGAACTCGAGTCGTGCGAGGCCGACGCCGTGGTTAGGGATGGATGCGAAGTCGAAGGCGCGGTCGGGGTTGCCGACGTTCATCATGATCCGCACCGGCGGTTCGGGGAGCGCATCGAGCTCGATGCGCTGCTGCTCGAAGTCCAGGCGACCTTCGTAGACGACGCCCGTGTCGCCCTCGGCGCAGGACACGGTGACCAGCTCGCCGTCGCTCAGCCGCTGGGTGGCGTCGCCGCAGCCCACCACCGCGGGAATTCCGAGCTCGCGCGCGATGATCGCGGCATGGCAGGTGCGGCCGCCGCGATTCGTGACGATGGCGGCGGCCCGCTTCATGACCGGCTCCCAGTCCGGGTCGGTCATGTCGGATACGAGCACGTCGCCCGGCTGGACGCGCGACATCTCGCGCGCGCCGGACACCACGCGTGCCGGTCCGGCGCCGATGCGCTGGCCGATGGCGCGGCCGCGGGCCAGGGCGCGCGAGCGCTGCTTGAGCGTGTAGCGCTGGATCGAACGGCCGACCCGGCTCTGCACGGTCTCGGGGCGGGCCTGCAGGACGTAGATCGCGCCGGTTTCGCCGTCCTTGCCCCACTCGATGTCCATCGGGCAGCCGTAGTGCTCCTCGATCACGAGCGCCTGGCGCGCGAGCTCGTGAACGTCGGCTTCTTCGATGCAGAATCGCGTGCGCTCGGCGGCAGGCACGTCTTCGGTCTCGACCCAACGGCCGGGGCCGGGATCGGCCGCATAGACCATCCGCGACGCCTTGGAACCGAGGTTGCGCCGGATCACCGCGGGCCTGCCGGCGCGCAGCGCGGGCTTGTAGACGTAGAACTCGTCGGGATTGACCGCGCCCTGGACGACGAGCTCGCCGAGGCCCCACGACGCCGTGATGAACACGGCGTCACGGAAGCCCGACTCCGTGTCGAGCGTGAACATGACGCCGCTCGCGCCGATGTCGCTGCGCACCATGTGCTGGACGCCGACCGATATCGCCACCTGGGCGTGGTCGAATCCCTGGTGCACGCGATAGGAAATGGCCCGGTCGTTGTACAGGGAGGCGTAGACCTGGTGCATCGCCGCCAGGACCGACTGCGGCCCGCGCACGTTGAGGATGGTCTCCTGCTGGCCCGCGAAGGACGCGCCGGGCAGGTCTTCGGCGGTGGCCGAGGAACGCACGGCGACGGCGGAAGAACCGTTGCCGAGGCCGGCCGTGGCCGCGAGGACCTCGCGTTCCAGCGATTGCGGGAAAGGCGTGGCGAGAATCCAGCCGCGGATCCGGCTGCCCGTGGCGGCCAGCCGCCCGACGTCGTCCACGTCGAGCCCGGCAAGTTCGCCTGCGATCCGGTCGCCGAGGCCGCCGGTCGCGAGGAAGTCCCGGTAGGCCTGCGCCGTGGTCGCGAAGCCCGCGGGAACGCGCACGCCGGCGCCGGCCAGGCGCCCGATCATCTCGCCGAGCGAGGCGTTCTTGCCGCCGACCGACTCGACGTCGGTCATGCGCAGTTTCTCCAGCGGGATCGTGTAGCCGGTCACGCGCGGTCCTGGCCCGTTCTGCACCTGTTACGATCAGCCGCGCGCGCAACCCGGGGAGCCGCGCCAGCCAACGGATGATCCGCCATGAAGCAGCGACGCACCGTCTTCTTCGTTTCCGACCAGACCGGCGTCACCGCCGAGACGATGGGACACAGCCTGCTGACGCAGTTCGACGGCATGGATTTCAGGCCGGTCACTTTGCCATTCATATCCACCGTTGACAAGGCGCGCGAAGCCGTCGCGAAGATCGACCAGGCCGGGCGCGACGAGGGCGAGCGGCCGATCGTGTTCGCCACGCTGGTCAATGCCGAGGTCCGCGACGCCCTGCGGGAGGCGCGCTGCCTGTTCCTCGATTTCTTTGACGCATTTCTCGGTCCGCTGGAGCAGGAGCTCGGCCAGACTTCGGCGCACGTGCTCGGGCGCGCCCACGGCATGGCGGACCTGACCGCCTACACGATGCGCATCAATGCGACGAACTTCGCACTTGCGAACGACGACGGCGCCCAGACGCGCGATTACGAGCGCGCGGACGTGATCCTGACCGGGGTTTCGCGCTCGGGCAAGACGCCGACCTGCGTCTACATGGCCCTGCAGTACGGGGCGTTCGCCGCGAACTACCCGCTGACCGAGGACGACCTCGACGGCGGCCGGCTGCCCGCCGTGCTCGAACCCTACCGCAGGAAGCTGTTCGGCCTCACGATCGACCCGGGGCGCCTGCAGCAGATCCGCCAGGAACGGCGGCCGGACAGCCGCTACGCTTCCCCGCAGCAGTGCGCGTTCGAAGTGCGCGCGGCCGAGCAGCTGTTCGAGCGCCACGGCATCCCGTACCTCGAGACGACCGACACTTCCATCGAGGAGATCGCAAGCCGCGTGCTCGAACGCCTGGCGATCCCGCGCCGCGTGAGGCCGTGACGGATTCGTGACAAACCGCACGAATCACGCGGGAATTGGCCTGTTTTCCCTGTGATATAGTCAAATCCATGTTGTCGGACGACGTCTGCACGATCACCTGGCGCGCGCGGCCGCGGTCGTTCGTGAGCCTGATGACGCTCTACGAGAGCAACTACATCCGGCTCGGATGGCTGCTGCCCGACCTGCGCCGCCTGCGCGGTTCGCTGACATCCTCCGTCGCGGGCGAGCCGGCGCTGGAAGTGTCGGTCGTCGAGCAGTGCCGTTACACGACCTCGTTCCAGATGAACTACCTTTTCGGCGACGAAGGCGCGCAGGTCCGCGAGCCCCGGCTCGACGTGCGCGTGTACCACGACGCGCGGCTCGCCGAGGCCTGCGGCACCGGCTGCGTGCCCGCGCACCCGCGGCTGCGCAAGCTGGTGGCGGGCGTTGCCGGCGCGCGTGGCGAGCGCTGGTCCTGCAACATGCTCCTCAACAAGTGGCTCGAGTACTGCGTCGACAGCGGACACCGCTTCGCGGTGCCGGCCGCCTGAGCAAGGCCGATGGCAGTCATGCTCCCCGACAAGTGGTCGCAGCTGAAGCTGCCGTCGATCGGCAAGGCGGATCCTGCCGAGCAGGAGCGGCTGCTCAAGCTGTTCTGGAACCGCGCCGAACTCAAGAAGGAGCTGCAGGACCTCGACGACCAGCTCCACAACCTGCGCAACAAGCTCAAGCAGCAGGAGAACGCAAACTCGCGGCTGCAGCAGCAGCTCGAGCAGCTCGAAGTCCTGCTCGGCAATCCGGAGCGCGGGCTCGATGCCCTGGTGCATTTCGGGCTCAAGGCGCTCTGGCGCGCCTGCCGTGAACAGCTCGAGAAGTTCTCGGCCGACCTGAAGCGCGAGCGGCAGGACGCCGAGCGCAAGCAGCAGCTGGCGGAGTTCCAGGCCGACCGGGCGGACCGGCTCAAGGTCGCCGACGAGCGGCTGCGCCAGGCCCAGGAAGTGGCGGACGCCGAGCGCGAGCGGATGCGCGAGTTCGAGGCGCGCATGGCGCGCCTGCAGCGGCTCTGGCACTACTTCAGGCGTCGCGCGCTGGCCGCGGAGATCCTCGCGCAGCGCGAGCGCTGCGCGGCCTCGGAGCGCCATCTCGACGACATGCGCGAGTCGCACCGCACGATCGAGAAGGAGCCCTGGCCGGAGTTCCCGGGCATCTCGATCGCGGGTCGCAGGCTGGTGAACCTGGCGGTGATCGCGTACGCGCAGCACCTGTTCGCGCGGCTGGCGGTGTCGGGCCTCGCCATGGATGCGCGGCTCGCCAACAACCGCAGCGTGGAGAGCGCCAGGCACGGCAACCTCGAAGCCTGCCTGGCACGGCTGCGCGAGATTGCCCAGGCGCTGGCCATGGTGAAGGCGCAGGACGGCCTCGCGGCCGAGATCAGGAAGCGCGGCGAGAAACTCGCGCCGAACGCGACCTGGCGCAATGCGAACGAGACCGTGCCGCAACCGGCGTCGCTGCCTCCTGCGGCCTCCGGCGGCGTGCCGGACGCGAACATCCTCGTCGACGACTACTGGGACGTCTACAAGGTCCTGCTGCGCTGAAAAAGGGGACGCACCCCTTTTCCTTCAGTCGACCGTGCGGGCCTGCTTTCCGTCGGGGAAAAGGGGTGCGTCCCCTTTTTCAGCGCGGGAGTGCAGCTTGATCCGCTGGCGCCAGATGTTCATGTCGTCCAGCCAGACGTAGAAAAGCGGCACGAAGAACAGCGACGTGATCGAGCCGAAGAACAGCCCCGACATCAGCGCGCGGGCCATGGGGTAGTAGGACGGCCCGTCGCCGCCGATCTGGATGTCGCCGGCCGCGAGCGGCAGCATCGCGAGCAAGGTCACGACGGTCGTCATCAGGATCGGCCGCAGGCGGTGGCGCGCGGCCTCGATGACCGCGGCGTGCCGGCTGAGGCCCTCCTTGCGCAGGTCGATCACGTGCGCGACCAGCACGATGCCGATGTTCACGATCACGCCTATCAGGATCATAATCCCCAGCATCGCCATGAAGGACATCGGCGTGGCCGTCAGCGCGAAGCCCCAGAACACGCCGACGATCGCGAACACGATCGAGGTGAGGATCGAGACGGGATACAGCAGGGACTCGAACAGCGAGGCCATGACCAGGAAGATCAGCGCGACCGCCAGCAGGATGTTGGCCTGCATGGTCTGGGCGGTGTCGTCGCTGTCCTCGACGCTGCGGCCGTATTTCCAGCCGACGCCCGGCGGCAACGGGAACTCGTCCATCAACGCCTCGACGCCTTCCTTGACCTCGTCGAGCGAGGAATCCTCGGCGACGATTCCCTCGATGGCGACCGACGTGAGGCGGTCGACGCGTTCGATCGTGCGGGCCGTCTGGTCGATGCGGAAGGTCGCGACGGCGCCGAGCGTGCTGCGCTCGCCGCCCGGCAGGTAGAGCGGCGTGGCGGCGAGGTCTTCCAGCGTCTGCCGGTTGTCGGCGCGGAACGCGAGGCGCATCTGGATCTCGCGGTCGTCCGCGCGGAATTCCTTCAGCGGGTCGCCGCGCATGGCCACCGCCACCGTCTCGGCGACTATCTGCGGCGAGAGGCCGAGCAGGGCGGCGCGCTCCCGGTCGACGATGACCTGCACCTCGTGCTCGCCGGCCCGCGCGGTGCTGCGCACGGAATCGAGGCCTTTCACGTCGCGCAGGCGCTGCACCACCGTCCGTGACAGCGCCACCAGCTGCTCCGTCGACTCGCCCGTCAGGCGCATGGCGAATGCGCCCGTCTGGCCCTGTTCCTCGTCGAAGCGGAAGCTGGGCTTGCCGATGATGATTTCGGGCATGCCCTTCTCGATCTCCTTCATCAGCTCGCGCGGTTCCATCGGCAGCTCTTCGCGCGGCTTGAGGCGGATCACGCTCGAGGCCTCGTCGGGGAGGTAGTAGCTGTAGACCAGGTCGATCCCGAAGCGCTCCTTGTTCGCTTCGAGGTACTGCTCGACGCGCGTCACGGCTTCCTCGGTGCGGGCCAGCGGGTAGGTGCCCTCGATGTGGTAGGGGAGGTAGAACCGGTCCGAGGCATCCTGCGGGAACATGTCCATCTTCACCAGGCCGGTCGCGAACAACGGCACGGGGGAGGCGACCGTCAGCAGCACGAACAGCGCGCCCCACCACTTGTGCGCGAACAGCCACTCCAGGCGGCGCAGGTACCAGGACTGGATCCTGCCGAACAGCGAGCCGGCGCCGATCGGCGGCGGCGGCGGAAAGCGCGCGGTGAGCGTCGGGATGATCGTCTGCGCGACCAGCAGCGAGGCCAGCATCGCGACCACGATCGGCACGGCCACGTGCACCATGAAGATCGAGATCTCGCTCTCCTCGCCGAAGATGATCGGCAGGAACACGATCACGGTGGAGAGCGTGCCGGCGAGCACCGCGAGCCCCACTTCGGTGACCCCGGTCAGCGTCGAAGCCACCGGTTCGGCGCCCGGAGCCTGCCGGTGGCGGAAGATGCTCTCGGTCACGACCACGGCGTTGTCGACCAGCAGGCCGATGGCCAGCAGCATGCCCATCATCGTCAGGATGTTGAGCGAGAACCCGAGGAAGTACATCGCCGCCACCGTGATCAGCAGCGAGAACGGCACGGCGAGCCCGACGATCAGGGTCGTCGGCCAGTCGCGCAGGAAAAGGAACAGCACGACCAGTGCCAGCCCCGCGCCGATCAGGCCGGCATTGCGCAGCTCGGTCAGCGAGCTCCTGATGTTCTCGGCCTGGTTCTGCAGCACGATCACGTCGATGCCCTGCAGCTGCGGGAGCTTGCGCTGCTCCTCCACGACCGCCATCACGCGCTCGGCGACGTCGACGATGTTCGAGCCGGTCGCCTTGAACACGTCCAGGCCGACCCCGGGCCGGCCGTTCAGGTGCCTGCCGACCGTCAGTTCCGGAGTGACCAGCCTGACGTCCGCGATGTCGGCGAGTCGCACGTTGCCGGCGACGATGAATGCGCGGACGTCCTCGATCGTGCGGAACTCGCCGATCGGCCGGACCAGGAAACGCTGCCCGCCGCCGGTGATCTCGCCGGCGCTGACCGAGAAGTTCGCCCCTTCGAGCGCGTCGCGCAGCCGCGCGATGTCCACGCCGTGCGCCGCGAGGCGCACGGGGTCGACCAGGATACGCAGCTCCAGCGGCTCCACGCCCTCGAGCGCGACGCGCGCAACGCCGTCGAGGCGTTCGAGCGGCCGCTTGAGGTAGCGGTCCAGCGTGTCGTACTGGCGCGTCAGGTCCTCCTGGCTGGCGATCCGGATCGCTACGACCCGGTCGTCGCCGGCGGCGAACATCTGCGTCAGGATGCGGTTCGCGCTCGGCGGGAACTCGTGGCGGATCGACTCCAGCTTGGTGCGCACCTCGAAGCCGACGGCCGCGGGGTCGCGGTCCCACTGGAAGAAGACGACCAGTTCGGCGCCCGTCTCGGACGACGTCGACCGGATCTCCTTGATGCCGGACAGCGTCGCGATCGCCTCTTCGGCGGGCCGCGTGATCTGCTGCTCGACTTCCTCGGGCGTCGATCCGGCGTAGGGGATCGTGATCTGGATCCCGGGAAAGCGGATGTCCGGGAACAGCTCGAGCGGCAACAGCCGCGTCGCGATCACGCCGATCAGGGCGATCGCGACGAAGGTCATCAGGGTCGTGACGGGCCTGCGCAGCGCGAAGCGCGTGTGGATCATGGGCGTGCTCCGGCCTGGAAGCGCTTGCGGTCCATCAGCGAGTAGACCACGGGGATCACCAGCAGCGTGAAGAAGCTCGCGACCGCGACGCCGCCGATCACCGTGATCGCCATCGGCTTCCTGATCTCCGCCCCCTCGCCGAGCCCGATCGCCATCGGCAGGAGGCCGAGGATGGTCGTGAGCTTGGTGATCACGATGGGCCGCAGGCGCAGCCGGGCGGCCTCGACGATGGCGTCGTGCTTCGCCAGTCCCTTCTCGCGCAGCTGGTTCACGGAATCGATCAGCACGATCGACTGGTTGACCACGATCCCGGCCAGCATGATCAGGCCGATGTAGGCCACCACGTTGACGGTGGTGCCGGTCAGGAACATCGCCCAGACCGAGCCCACGAGGGCGAGCGGTATGGTCAGCAGGATCACGAACGGGTGCAGCAGCGACTCGAACTGCGAGGCCATCACGAGGTACACGAGGAAGACGGCCAGCAGCATCGTAAACTGCAGGGACCGGAACGAATCCTTCATGTCGTCGCTCTGGCCGCTCACCGCCGCGGTGACGCCCACCGGCATCGTCATCGATTCGACGATGCGGTTGAGTTCGGCGACCGCCGAACCCAGGTCGCCGCCCGACAGGTTGGCGGATACCACCGCCACCCGTTGCTGGCGCGCGCGGCGGATCTCGGCCGGGCCGCTTGCCACCGTCACGTCCGCCACGGCCGAGAGCGGCAGCGGCCGGTCGCTGCCCGGGTTGACGATCAGCGAGCGGACCTCCTCGACGGACGAGGCCCGGGTGTCGACGCTGCGCACCAGCACGTCGATCTTCTTCTCGCGCAGCTTGTAGCGGGTCGCGACGTCGCCGCGCACGCTCGACACCACGCGGTCGGCAAGCTCGCGCACCGTGATGCCGAGCTGGGCGGCGCGTTCCTGGTCGAACACGATCTGGATCTCGGGGTTGCCGGCCTCGACCGTGGACTTGACGTCGCTGAAAGTCGCGCTCGCCTGCATGGCGCTGCGGACCTGCTCGGCGGCCAGGCGCAGGCGGTCGAGTTCGTAGCCGGTGATCGTCACCTCGAGCGGGGAGGCGAAGCTGAACAGGGCGGGGCGGCTGAACTGGTACTGCACGCCCGCGAGCGAGTCGAACTTTTCGCGCAGCGCATCGATGGCGGCCGCCTCGTCGTCGCTGCCGGAGCCGGCCTGGAGGGTGATGGACAGCCGGCCCGTATTCTCCCCGGCGTCGGTCGGGCTGGCGTCCAGGCGGTTGCCCGTGCCGGTCACCGCGTAGGAGAGCGCGATCCCGGGCAGCGCCATGGCATCCGCCTGCGCGACGGCCATCGCGCGGTCCGTCTGCTCGAGCGGCGTCCCGGGGGCCAGCCGGAGGTCGGCGATGAACTCGCCCTGGGACATCTGCGGGATCAGCTCGGAGCCGAGCCTCGGCACCAGCGCCGCCGTGAGCAGCAGGATACCGGCCGAGACCGCGACCACCCGGCCGCGGTGCTCGAGCGACCAGCTCAGCGCCGGCAGGTAGGCCCGCTGCACGGCGGCGAAGCCAGCCTGCGTCGGGCGCGCCGCGAAGCCGAGCAGCCAGGCCATGCCGCCGGAAATGCGCGCCGCCGCGCGCCGTTTCCAGGCGAGCGCGCGCGCGATGGCGCCGCCGACCCGGCCGGGGCCGCGCTCCGGGTCGGGCACGGCGTACTCGGGCCTGCCGGCGGCGAGCATCGGCACCAGCGTCATCGCCACGACCAGCGAGAACAGCAGCGAGAAGCTCACGGTCAGCGCCTGGTCGCGGAACAGCTGGCCGGCCACGCCGGTGATGAACACCATCGGGAAGAACACGGCGATGGAGGTGAGCGTCGCGGCGGTGATCGCGGTGCCGACTTCGCTGGTGCCGAGGGTCGCGGCCTCGACGCGCGACCGGCCTTCCTCGCGGTGGCGCACGATGTTCTCCAGCACGACGACCGCGTTGTCGACGAGCATGCCGACCGCGAGCGCGATGCCGCCCAGCGACATGATGTTCAGCGAAAGGTCGAACATGTACATCAGCACGAATGTGCCGATGACCGAGACCGGGATCGCGAGTCCCGTGATGAACGTCGCGCGCGCGTCGCGCAGGAACAGGTACAGGACCAGGATCGCGAGCAGCCCGCCGATGATCGCCGCCTCGCGGACCTCGCCGATCGCCGACGAGATGAACTTCGACTGGTCATAGACGAGCTTCAGCTCGCTGCCCGTCGGCAGCGACTTGCCGAGTTCCTCGACCCGCGCCCGGATGCCGGCTGCGAGCTGCACGGTATTCGCGTCGCCTTCCTTGTAGACCGCGAGTTCCACCGACTCGCGGCCATTGACGCGCGTGATGGCCTCGCGGTCCTTGTAGCCGCTGGTGACGGTCGCCACGTCGCGCAGGTAGACCGGCTTGCCGTCCACGCTGGCGATGATTGCGTCCGCCATCTCCTGCACCGACGCGAACTCGTTCAGGGTCCGCACCAGGAAGCGCTGGGTGCCCTGCTCGAGGCGCCCGCCCGACAGGTTCACGTTCTCCTCGCCGAGGCGCGAGGCGATCAGGTCGATCGACAGATTGAGCTGCGCCAGCTTCTGCTGGTCGACGAAGATCTGGATCTCGTCCTCGTAGCCGCCGCTGACCTTGACGGCGGCGGAGCCTTCGACCGCCTCGAGGTCCGGCTTCAGGCGGTCGTCCGCGAACCGGCGCAGCGACTTGAGCCGCTCGACGCCGCCGGAGCCGCCGCCGGGCGAGCCGGCGAACTCGTCGGTGTCGACGAATGCGTAGCGCATCACCGGTTCGGTCGAGGGGTCGAAGCGCAGCAGGATCGGCCGGCTGGCCTCCAGCGGAAGCTGCAGCAGGTCGATCTTCTCGCGCACGTCGATGCCCGCGAGGTCCATGTCGGTGCCCCAGGCGAACTCGAGGATCACGTCTGCCTGGCCGGCGCGCGACACGGAGCGCACGGAACGGATGTTGCGGATGATCCCTACCGATTCCTCGATCGGGCGGGTGATGAGCGTCTCGAGCTCGAGCGGAGCGGCCCCTGGCAGGTCGGTCCGCACCGTCAGCGTCGGGTAGGAGAGGTCCGGCAGCAGGTTCAGCTTCAGCCGCGACAGCGACACGAAGCCGAACAGCACGACGGCGACGGTCACCATCAGGATCGTGACGCGTCGCCGCGTCGCAAACTCGACGATCTTCATCGCGGTGTCGCCGCGCTCAGCCGGCCGCCGCCGGCGCGAGCCTCGCCGCCGCCGGTCGGGCCGAGGAGTTCACGACGCGCACCGCCGCGCCGGGCTTGACGGCGCCGTGGCCGACGACGATCACCTGTTCGCCGTCGACGAGGCCCTCGGTGACCTCGATCCACCCGCCGTTGGAAAGCCCCAGCTTCACGGCACGTTCCGCCGCCTTGCCGTCCTTGACGACGAACACCTTGGGCTGTCCCTCGGTGTCCAGCAGGGCGGTGCGCGGAATCTGCAGGGCGTCGGGCTTGCGCTCGTAGACGATCGCGACGCGCGCGAACATGCCGGGGCGCAGCAGGCCTGCCGTCTCGCTGACGCGGATGCGGACCGAGAACGTGGCCGTCGCCGGGTCGATCGAGGGGCTGATGAGCGCGATCTCGCCGCGGAAAGTGCGGCCGGGCACCGCGTCGAAGGACAGCTCCGCGGGCTGGCCGACCGACAGCTTGGACAGCTCGCGCTCCGGCACGTTGACGCGGAGCATGAGCGTGTCGAGGTCCTCCACGACGAACAGCGAGCTGTCGTCGCTCTCGATCACGCCGCCGACCGGCGTGACCGTGTTGCCGACCTTGACGAGGTCGAGACGCTGGGTGACCGTCCCGGCGATCGGCGAACGGATCTCGGTGTAGGAAAGCTGCAGGCGCGCCAGTTCCCAGTTGGCCTTCGCCGCCTCGAGTTCGTACTTGAGGTTGTCGATCGCCGTGGCGCTGACCAGGCCCTTCTGCTGCAGCTCGAGGTTGCGGTTGTAGTCGCGCTCGAGCTTGCGCATCGTCGCTTCGTTGAGCGCCACCTCGAGGCGGAGCTGGTCGCCGTCCAGCCGGGCGAGCACCTGGCCGGCCTTCACGCGCTCGCCCTCGTCGGCGAGCACGGCGCGAATCTCGCCGGTCACCTTGGGCATGACCAGTGCCCGGCGATCCGCCTCGATCGGCGCCGTGCCGGTGTAGAGGGCCGCCATCTCCGCGCGCTGCGTGGTCGCCACCTCGACCGGCACGGACGGGGCTTCTTCCTTGCCGTCCTTGCCGTTCTCGCCGTTCGCCTGGCCGCAGGCCGCCAGGAGGGTCGCCAGGGCCAGCAGGACGGCGCCGGCAAACCACCGGTCCGGCCTTGCCCATGCGGCGGATTCAGGGGATTGGGTACGCATCGAAGTGGGCTCCAGGCGATCAGGTGGCGACATGTTACGGTTCCTTAGTGTTGTAGTCAAGTATAACACTAAAGGCAGTAATGGTCGCCCAACGACCTGAATCCCGGAGTATTTTCGACGCGAAGCCCGGTCAGCTGAGGCGGGCGGGCTCCTGCGCCTTGGGCAGCTGGACGACGTCCGCGGCGATCTCGACCGCCTCGTCGAGGACGGCATCGGGCGCTTCGGACCCGTTCAGGGCATCGATGCCGGCCAGAGGCTCAAGCCCGCGGGCCGTGCGACGCGCGTTTTCCCGCTGCAGCCGGTCGGCGTCGATGGCGTCGCGCTCCGCGCGCCGCCGTTCGAGATTCAGCGACACGTCGCGCTGGCTGCGCAGCTGCGCGAGGGCATCCACGTCGGCCTGCAGCGCGACGAAGTCCGGGTTGTGCGCGATGCGCTCCTCGTGGGCGCGCGAGACGAGCGAAACCACCGGCAGCTCGGCGGAGTCCGGCGTGTAACGCGCCGCGTTGATGCGGTCCCAGGGCAGCGCGCTCTCGCGCGTGCTCTCGCCGATGTCGTCGGTGTCGAGCAGCGAGGGCAGGGTGATGTCGGGCTCGACCCCGCGGTGCTGCGTGCTGTCGCCGGTCACGCGGTAGTACTTGCCGATCGTCACCGTGAGCTGGCCGAACCCGGCCTTGGGGCCGAGCGCATAGCGATCGAGCGGATACAGGTTCTGGACCGAGCCCTTGCCGTAGGTCTGCTGGCCGACGACCAGGCCGCGCTGGTAGTCCTGGATGGCGCCCGCGAAGATCTCGGAAGCCGAGGCGCTCGCACGGTTCACCAGCACCACGAGCGGGCCCTCCCAGGCGACGCCGGGCTCGGGATCGTCGAGGACTTCGATGCGTCCGCTCGTTTCGCGCAGCTGGACGACCGGGCCCCGTTCGACGAACAGGCCGACCAGGCCCGTCGCCTCCGACAGGTGCCCGCCGCCGTTGTCGCGCAGGTCGATGACCAGGGAATCAATGCCCTCGGCCTTCAGCTCGCCGACCAGCCGCTGCACGTCGCGCGTGGTGCTGCGGTAGTCGGGATCGCCTTTCACGCGCGCCTGGAAATCCTGGTAGAAGCTCGGCACCGAGATGACGCCGACGCGCAGCGTCCGGTCCCCGCGCGTGATCGTGTGCAGCTCCTTCTGCGCGGCCTGCGACTCGAGCGTGATCTTCGAGCGCTTGAGCGCGAGCTGGGATTCCTGCGTCCCCGGCGACGCGGAAGCCGGCAGGATCTGCAGGCGGACGAAGCTGTTTTCCGGGCCCCGGATCAGCTGGACGACGTCGTCCAGGCGCCAGCCGACGACGTCGGTCAGCGCGCCCGACTCGCCTTGCCCGACGGCGGTGATGCGGTCGCCGACCTTGAGCTCGGTCGAAGCTGCCGCAGACCCGCCGGGCAGCACGTTCATGATCGTCACGTAGTCGTCGACCAGCTGCAGCGAGGCGCCGATCCCTTCGTAGGACAGGCTCATCGCGATGTTGTATTCCTCGGAGTTGCGCGGCGACAGGTAGTTCGAGTGCGGGTCGTAGACGTGCGAGTAGGCGTTCATGAAGGTCTCGAACACGTCGTCCGCCGTGATCTGCTCGATGCGCTTGGCGACGCGCTCGTAGCGCTTCTGCAGCACTTCGCGGGCCTCGGGCCAGGACTTGCCGGCGAGCAGCAGCGAGAGGGCGTCGTTCTTGACGCGCTTGCGCCAGAGCTCGTGCAGCTCGTCCACGTTCGCCGGCCAGCCCTCGTCGCCGCGGTCAAACCGGAACGACTCGTCGAGCGTGAAGTCGGGTTCGGTGTCGAGCAGATCCATCGCGTAGCGCAGCACCTCGCGGTTGCGCTGCTGGAAGCGCGTGAAGATGCCGAACGCCGGCGCGGCGTCGGCGCGCTCGATGGCGTCGTCGAGCTGGTAGCGGACCGGCTCGAACTCCGCGATGTCCGACGCGAGCAGGTAGCTGCGCGAGCCGTCGAGTGCCTCGAGGTAGCGTTCGTAGATCTGCGACGACATGGCGTCGTCGAGCGGCGCCTGGCGATAGTGCTGGCGCTCGACGACTTCGGAGACCAGCCGCATGACGCGCCGGTGGCGCTCGCTCGGCACGAGTTCGCCGGAGGACGCGGCGGCCGGCGCGATGGCCGGGGCGAGCGGCGCCTGCTCGGCGCCGACGCCGGCAAGCAGCAGGACGCCTGCGACTGCGGCGCAGGCGGCGCCGAAGCGGAGGCTGGAGTTTCTCGGGGCTCGAAGCCAGCGTGTCATGGGCTGCTACACTCGCATTCAGGCGGCCTGGACGGGCCGTACCCGGTCGGAACAGGCTATGGGCGGCGGGGCGCGGTATCAAGTACCAGCGTCACGCCCCGGAGGTTAGGGCTCGGATGCGGCCACTCGGCTTCCTGACAGGCGTCGTCCTGGGCTCCGCCGCGTCGATTGCGCTCGTCCTGCTGATGGTCGTCCTGACGCTGGCGCTGGCCGCCAGCCGGCACCCGGCTCCGGGCCAGGAATACCCGGGCCTGCTGGCTTCGGCTGCGCTGTTCGCCGTGCTCGCCGCCCTTGCCGGCGCCGCGTTCGTGGGCCTGCAGCGCGAGCGGCCCTGGCGCTGGCTGGCGCAGGGCGCGATGTGGCTCTGGCTCGCGGCCATTGCCTGGCATTACTGGCCTGCGGGCAGCGCGCCCGGGAGATGACATGACCCGTTTCGACAAGGGATTGCGGCTCTCGTTCATTCTGGGGGCGCTGGCCGCATTGCTCGGCGCATTCAATGCGGACGACAAGATGCTGCGCAAGGCCGGCGAGGCGATCCGGCAGGCGGTCTACCGCGGCCACGTCCAGGCGCTCTCGTCCGACGACATGCAAGGGCGCGAGCCGGGGTCGGAGGGCGAGCGCCGGACGATCGAATACCTGGAGAAGGAATTCCTCGAACTCGGCCTGCAGCCCGTGGCGGGGGGCGACTTCCGGCAGGACGTGGCGCTGGTCGAGATAACCGGCAGCGACCAGAAGCTTGCGTTTGCCAGGGGCGCGGGCGGCATGACGCTCGCGCAGGGCGACGACATGGTGCTCGGCTCCCGGCGCGTGCAGGATGCGGCGTCGATCGCAGACAGCGACGTGGTCTTCGTCGGATACGGCATCCATGCGCCGGAGTACGGCTGGAACGACTACGCGGGCCTCGACATGCGCGGCAAGACGGCGCTGATCCTGGTCAACGATCCCGGTTTCGTGACCGGCGAGGATGCGCTGTTCCGCGGCAAGGCGATGACCTACCACGGCCGATGGACCTACAAGTTCGAGGAGGCATCGCGCCAGGGCGCTGCGGCGGCGATCATCGTCCACGAAACGGCGCCTGCCTCCTACGACTGGGGCGTGGTTCGCAACAGCTGGTCGGGTCCGCAGTTCTACCTGGACCGCGAAGACGGCAATGCCGGCCGCACGACGCTCGAGGGCTGGATCACGGAGGCGCGGGCGCGCCAGCTCATGGAGCTGGCCGGGCAGGACTTCGACGCGCTGAAGGCGGCTTCGGTGCGGCGCGGCTTCAAGCCCGTGCCGCTCGGCGTCACCGCGACCGGCAGCGTCCGCAACACCGTGCGCCACAAGCGTTCGCCCAATCTCGCGGGCGTCATGCCCGGCAAGGACCGGCCCGACGAGTACGTCATCTACATGGGCCACTGGGATCATCTCGGGCTCGTGGAAGGAGAGGGCGACGACCGCGTCTACAACGGAGCGGTGGACAATGCGACCGGCATCGCCGGGATCCTGACGATCGCGCGCGGGTTCCGCGACATGCTCCCGGGCGCGTCGCGCTCCGTGCTGTTCGTCGCGGTGACCGCGGAGGAGTCGGGCCTCCTGGGCTCGGAGTACTACGCCGAGCACCCGCTGGTGCCGCTGGAGAAGACCGCGGCGGTGATCAACCTCGACGCCCTGATGCCGCTCGGCCGGTCCCGGGACATCGAAGTCGTGGGCTACGGCGCGTCGGAACTCGAGGACCTGCTTGCCGAGGCCGCCAAGGCCCAGAAGCGCACGCTGACGCCCGACCAGCGGCCCGAGGCCGGGTACTTCTATCGTTCGGACCACTTCAATTTCGCCAAGGCGGGCGTGCCGTCCCTTTACGTCAAGTCGGGCATGCAATTACGCGACAAGCCCGAGGGAACCGGCAAGGCGATCCAGGACGCCTTCACGGCCGAGCGCTACCACAAGCCCGGCGACGAGTACTCGGAGGACTGGGACGTCAGCGGTTCGATCGAGGACCTGCGCCTGCTGTTCGAGGTCGGCGCGCGCGTCGCCAACGCGACGACCTGGCCTCAGTGGCGGGAGGGCAACGAGTTTGCCCCTGCTCGCGACAAGAGCGCGAAGTCCCGCGAGAGCGCGGAGGAAGACTGAGGCTCAGCCGGCCCGCCTCAAGGGCCGAGTGAGAAGGCGAACGGCGCTGAACAGCAGGTAGGGTCCGAGCACCAGCAGCCAGGCGGTCGGCTTCAGCGTGAAGAAAGCCGCCAGCAAAGAGCCGAGGAAGGCGAGCAGGCCCCCCTCGTAGGGCCCGAGCGTCAGCACGCCCGCGAGGTAGATGGCGAAAGGCATCGCGAGCAGCCCGAAGGCCAGCCACAACCCGCAGACGCGAAGCTCACGACGCCAGGCGTCGGGGAGCCCCGCATACCAGTTGGTGATCGAGTCGCGCCAGGCCATCGCCAGAGTCTCGCCTCTAGGCCGCGCCGGGGCAAGACGCGTCCCGGCGGTTATACTGTCGCCCGAATGACGCGACTGCGCTGCGCCGTCGTCGGGGCCGGTTATCTCGGACGCTTCCACGCCCAGAAGTACGCCGCCCTTCCGCACTGCGAACTCGTGGGCATCGCCGATCCGTCGGCACAGGTGCGCGCCCGGCTGCAGGCCGAGCTCGGCGTGCCGGGCGTCGCGGACCACCGCGAGCTGCTCGGGCGGGTCGACGCGGTCAGCGTCGCGACGCCGACCGCCAGCCATCATGCCGTGGCCCGGGACTTCCTCGATGCCGGCGCACACGTGCTGGTCGAAAAGCCGATCACGGCGACGGCCGAGGAGGCGCGCGACCTCATCTCGCTCGCCGGGCGCCGCGGGCGGGTCCTGCAGGTCGGGCACCTGGAACGCTTCAACCCGGTGATCCGCGCGGTGGCCGACATCCTCGTCGCGCCGCGCTTCATCGAGTCCAACCGCCTGGCGCCGTTCAAGCCCCGCGGCACGGACGTCAGCGTCGTCCTGGACCTCATGATCCACGACATCGACCTGGTCGAGCACATCGTGCGGTCGCCGATCGCCTCGATCGACGCGATCGGCGCGCCCGTGTTCACCGACGAGATCGACATCGCCAATGCGCGGATCCGCTTCGCCAACGGCTGCGTCGCCGACGTCACCGCCAGCCGGATCAGCCTCAAGGCGGAGCGCAAGCTGCGCGTGTTCCAGGCCGACTCCTACCTGTCCATAGACCTGCAGCAGAAGCTGCTGACGGTCGCGCGCAAGCCGGCGGCCCTGGAGGAGGGCGTGCCGCCGAGGGTCGACCTCGAAGAGCGCAGCTTCGAACAGGGCGACGCGCTCGCGGACGAAATCCGTGCTTTCGTCGACGCCGTTCTGAACGGCACGCCTCCCGTCGTCTCCGGCGCGGACGGCCTGCGCGCGCTGGAGACGGCGACGCGCATCGCGGAACTCGTCAACCGGCCGGCGGTCGCAGGCGACGGGCCTGACTTGCGGGCGGGCCCGGCCGGTATACTGCGCGCCACATGAAGCCCACGGACACGGCGGACCCCGACTACTACCACAAGGTGGTGGACTGCCAGTGGGCGTGTCCTGCGCACACCGACGTTCCCGAATACATCCGGCTGATCGCCCAGGGCCGCTACTCGGATGCCTACATGGTGAACCGGGAGTCCAACGTGTTCCCGGGCATCCTGGGTCGCGTCTGCGACCGACCTTGCGAGCCCGCCTGCCGGCGCCGGCGCGTCGAGGACAAGCCGGTCGCGATCTGCCGCCTGAAGCGCGTCGCCGCGGACCTGCGCGACGACATCACGCCGCGGCTGCCAAAGGCCCCGGCGCGCCGGAACGGCAAGCGGGTCGCCTGCATCGGCGCCGGCCCCGCTTCGCTCACGGTCGCCAACGACCTGCTGCCGATCGGCTACGAAGTCGTGATCTTCGAGCAGTTTCGCACCGCCGGCGGCCTGATGCGCACCAACATCCCGGCGTTCCGCCTGCCTGCCCAGGTGCTCGACGACGAAATCGGCTACGTGGTCGGCATGGGCGCCGACCTGCGGCTCGGTTCGCCGGTGGCGAGCCTTCGCGAACTGCTCACGAGCGGGGGCTTCGACGCGGTGTTCGTCGGGACGGGCGCGCCCAAGGGCAAGGAACTGACCCTGCCGGGCCGCCGGGACTCGGACCGCATCCACATCGGCATCGCCTGGCTCGAGTCCGTCGCGTTCGGCCACGTCGAATCGATCGGCGAGCGCGTGCTCATCATCGGGGTCGGCAACACCGCCATGGATTGCTGCCGGACCTCCCTGCGGCTGGGCGCGAAGAGCGTGAAAGTGATGGCGCGCAAGCCGCGCGGCTTCTTCAAGGCCTCCGAATGGGAACTCGAGGACGCCGAGGAGGAGAACGTCGAGATCATCGTCAACCACGCGCCGAAAGCCTTCGTGACCGAAGGCGGCAGGCTCAAGGGGATGACGTTCGACCGCATCGAATACGACATGGCCGGCGGGGAGATCACCGGCCAGCGCATCGTCGAGGAGGTCTTCATCCCTTGCGACGACGTCATCCTGGCGATCGGCCAGGAGAACGCCTTTCCCTGGATCGAGCGCGACCTCGGCGTCGAATTCGACAAGTGGGACGTGCCCAGGGTCGACCCGGTGACCTTCGAGTCGACGCGCCGGGGCGTCTTCTTCGGCGGTGACGCGGCCTTCGGGCCCAAGAACATCATCTGGGCGGTCGAGCACGGCCACCAGGCGGCGATTTCGATCCACAGGCACTGCGCAGGCGAGCCGCTCACGGAGCGGATGCCGCGCGGGGTCAACCTGCAGAGCCGCAAGGTCGGCATGCACGAGTGGTCCTACAAGAACGACTACGACCCGGCCGCGCGGCGGCTGATGCCGCACGTGAGCCTCAAGGAACGCTTCCGCAAGCTGGATATCGAGGTCGAGCTCGGATTCGACGCCGATCGTGCCGCCGAGGAAGTGGCACGCTGCCTGAACTGCGACATCCAGACCGTGTTCCACGCGAAGCTGTGCATCGAGTGCGACGCCTGCATCGACATCTGCCCGACCGACTGCCTGACGATCGCCGTCAACGGCGACGAGGCCGACCTCGTGCAGCGGCTCAAGGCGCCGCGCCGCAACCCGGACCAGCCGCTGTACGTGTCCGAGCCTCTGGCGCAGACCGCGCGCGTCATGGTCAAGGACGAGGACCTGTGCGTGCACTGCGGGCTGTGCGCCGAGCGCTGCCCGACCGACGCCTGGGACATGCAGAAGTCGTGGATCGAGATTCCGCACGCCGAGGACGAGGCCCGATGCCAGAGCGCAAGAGCGCTGCGCCGCGCGTAAACGACTTCACGCTCAAGTTCGCCAACGTCAACGGTTCGGGCTCGGCCAGCGCGAACTCGCTGATCATGAAGGCGATCTTCCGCATGGGCGTGCCCGTGGTCGGGAAGAACTTCTTCCCCTCCAACATCCAGGGCCTGCCGACCTGGTACGAGATCCGCGTGACCCGGGATGGCTGGCGCGCCCGCTCGGGCCGCATCGACCTGATGGTGGCGATGAATGCCGAGACCTACGCGCGCGACCTGCGCGAAGTCTCGCCGGGCGGATTCCTGGTCTACGACTCGACCTGGCCGCGCAGCAGCCTGCACGCGCGCGACGACATCCGCACGTTCGGGGTGCCGTTTGCGCAGCTTTGCAACGAGAACTTCGAGGGCGCGCGGGCGCGCACGCTCATGAAGAACATCATGTACGCGGGCGCCGTCGCGGCACTGATCGACATCGACCTCGAAGTGATCCGCGGCCTGCTGGCCGAGACCTTCGCGAAGAAGCCGAAGCTCGTCGACTCGAACATGAAGGCCATCGAGATCGGCCATCGCTACGCCAGGGAGCATTTCGAATGCCCGCTGCCGATCCGCGTCGAGCGCATGGACGCGACGCGCGGGCACGTGATGATCGACGGCAACACCGCCGCCGCGCTCGGCTGCCTGTACGCCGGGGCGACGGTCGGCGCCTGGTACCCGATCACGCCGTCCACTTCGCTGATGGACGCGTTCCGCTCGCTGTGCGCGCGCCACCGCACGGACCCGGAAACCGGCCGGCGCGACTACATGATCGTGCAGGCCGAGGACGAGCTGGCCGCGATCGGCATCGTGATCGGGGCGATGTGGAACGGCGCGCGCGCCTTCACGCCGACCTCGGGACCCGGCATCTCGCTGATGGAAGAATTCATCGGGCTCGCCTACTACGCGGAAGTGCCGGCGGTGCTGTTCGACGTGCAGCGCGTCGGGCCGTCGACCGGAATGCCCACGCGCACCCAGCAGTGCGACCTGCTCGCCTGCGCCTATGCGAGCCATGGCGACACGCGCCACGTGCTGCTGTTCCCGGACTCGCCGGAAGAGTGCTTCCGCATGGCGGTCGACGCCTTCGACCTCGCCGAACGCCTGCAGACGCCGGTATTCGTGCTGAGCGACATCGACATCGGCATGAACGACTGGATGTCGCCGGATTTCTCCTGGGACGACGCCTGGCGGCCGGACCGCGGCAAGGTCCTCACGCCCGAGCAGGTCGAGGGCATCGGGAAGTTCCAGCGCTACCTCGACCCGGACGGCGACGGCATACCGTACCGGACGCTGCCCGGTGTCAGCCCCAAGGCGGCCTACTTCACGCGCGGTTCCGGCCACAGCCGCTTCGGCGTCTATACCGAGGATTCGGCGGAGTACCAGGACGTGCTGGACCGGCTGAGCCGCAAGTTCGCCACCGCCGCGAAGCTCGTGCCGCCCGCCGTGGTCGACGGCCGCGGGGCGGCGTCGGCCATCGTGAGCCTCGGCTCATGCGACGCTCCGGTGCGCGAGGCGCTCGCCGCGCTGCGCCGCTCCGGGATCGCGATCGACTACCTGCGGGTGCGTGCATTCCCGTTCGGCCCGGAGGTCGAGGACTTCCTCGCCGCGCACCAGACCATATTCGTCGTGGAGCAGAACCGCGATGCGCAGCTGCGCGCGCTGCTGACGATGGAGACCGCCGTGGACAAGCAGAAGCTGCGTTCCATACTGCACTACAACGGGCTCTCGATGACGGCGGCGGTCGTGACCGACGCCATCTCCAAGGCGCTCGAGAAAGGGGTCGCGGCATGAGCTTCATCGCCAAGCCCCAGGTCGCGAATCCGGGCTTGCCGCGCAATGCGCTCGGACTCAACCGCCGCGACTACGAAGGCAGCATGTCGACGCTGTGTGCGGGCTGCGGACACGACTCGGTCACGGCGGCGATCGTGCAGGCCTGCTTCGAGCTCGCGATGCCGCCGCAGAGCGTGGTCAAGCTGTCCGGCATCGGCTGCTCGTCCAAGACCACCGCCTACTTCGTGGCCGGCGCGCACGGGTTCAACGCGGTGCACGGCCGGATGCCGTCGATCGCGACCGGCGCGAGCGCGGCCAACCGGCACCTGCGCTACATCGGCGTGTCCGGCGACGGCGATTCGCTGTCGATCGGCGTCGGCCAGCTCGCGCATGCGATCCGCCGCAACCTCGACATGCTCTACATCCTCGAGAACAACGGCGTCTACGGCCTGACCAAGGGCCAGTTCTCGGCGTCGGCCGACGTCGGGTCGAGGTCGAAGAAGGGCGATGCCAACGAGCAGCAGCCGATCGATCCGGTGCTCCTCTCGCTCGCGCTGGGCGCGCCGTTCGTCGCGCGCAGCTTCTCGGGCGACAAGGAGCAGCTCGTGCCGCTGATCCAGGCGGGCCTGGCCCACCGCGGCTTCGCCATCATCGACGTGCTGTCCCCCTGCGTGACGTTCAACGACCACGAAGGTTCGACCAAGAGCTACGCCTACGTGCGCGAGCACACCGAGACGCCGGTAGCCGCCGACTACATCGCGCCGAAGCAGGAGATCCGCGTGCAGTACGCGCCCGGCGAGAGCGTGTCGGTGCCGATGCACGACGGCAGCAGCGTGCTGCTGCGCAAGCTCGACCCGGATTACGACCCGACCGACCGCGCGCGTGCGTCGGCCTACGTGCAGGAACGCGCGTTGCGCAACGAATACGTGACCGGGCTCATCCACCTCGACGAGTCGCGGCGCGACTTCCACGAGCAGCACGCCACGTCCGAGTCGGCGCTGAACGCCGTGCCCTTCGAGCGGCTCTGCCCGGGCTCGTCGAAGCTCGACAGGATCCTGTCGCAATTCCGCTGACCCTGCAGTGCGCCGCGCGCAAGGTGCGCATTCCCTTCATTTCCCGCCGGATCCCGCACGCGGCGGACGACAGTCCAGTGCCATGATTGCGCCGGGCAGGATCGTGACCGTGACCGGCGTCGTGCCGAAGAGCTGGCCGTCGAGCTCGACGCTGCAGGGCGGGTCGGATGCGATCGTCGCCGAACGGCACCGGCGAACGTGGAATGCCGGGTCGCCGGACAGGCGTCCGTCGAACAGCCTCGGAAGTCGCGCCAAGGCCCCCGGCAGCGTCAGCGGGTCGAGCAGCAGCAGGTCCAGCCAGCCGTCGTCGACCACCGCGCCCGGCGTCAGGCGCATGCCGCCGCCGCAGCGCGGCCCGATCGAAGCCAGCGCGATCAGGTATCTGCCGCTTGCCGCGTGGCCGTCGGCCACGACCTCGAACGCCGGCGGACGGAACGCGAGCAGCGCGCGCACGAGGCCGGCGAGGTAGGCGACGGCGCGCGGGCCGGCCCGCGGCGTGCGGCGTATCACTTCCGCGTCGAGTCCGGCGCCGGCGACGTTGTGGAAGGCCGCGCGGCGCCCAGCGCCGTCGACAGCCACGCCGATGTCCGTCGCCCGCGCGGCCGGCCGCGCCATGCAGGCTGCCAGCCGCACGGCGTCGTCGGGCGTCTCCATCGCTCGCGACCAGTCGTTCCCGGTGCCGCCGGCCGCGGCGGCGACGAGGAAGTCGCGCAGCGGCATTCCCGACGCGCACAGGCCGTTCAGCAGCTCGTTCAAGGTGCCGTCGCCGCCGACGGCGAGCAGCCTGCGGAAGCCCCGTTCGGCCGCCCGCGCGGCGAGTCGCTGCACGTCTCCCGGCGCGGTGCTCGCCGCGCAGGTGAATGTCGTGCCGGCGCGCTCGAGCGCGGCCGCGAGCCGCGGCGCCAGGCGCGCCGCGCGACCGCCGCCGCTCGCGGGATTCACGACGATGAACCAGGCGGCCGGGTCGATCACCGCCGCCATCATGGGCCATAATGCCGCCGCATGCCCGATTCCATCGAGACCGTCAGTTACTCGCTCGCCACTCGGGATCCGGATGCCTTCGTGCGGCGCTTCGCCGGCAGCTTCGAACGCTACGGGTTCGCGGTGGTCAGCGACCACGAACTGCCGCAGGCGCTGATCGACGGATGCCTGGACCGGTTCAAGCGCTTCTTCGCGCAGGACGACGCCGAGAAGCGCCGCTACCACGTGCCGGGCATCGGCGGCGCGCGCGGCTACACGCCGTTCGGCGTCGAGACCGCCAAGGGTGCAACCCACCATGACCTCAAGGAGTTCTGGCAGATCGGCCGCGAGCTCCCGCCCGGCCACCGTTACCGCCCCACCATGCCCGACAACGTCTGGATCGACGGCGACCCGGAGTTCAAGCGTGCCGCGCTCGAGCTTTGGGAAGCCTTCGACCGCATGGGTCGCAAGCTGCTGGAGGCGATCGCCACCTACCTGCAGCTGGACCCTCGATGGTTCGACGACAAGGTCGGCGAAGGCAACAGCGTGCTGCGCGTGATCCACTACCCGCCGCTCGCGGCGGGCGCGACCGGCGTGCGCGCCGGCGCGCACGAGGACATCAACGTCATCACGCTGCTGCTCGGTGCGGAGGAGGGCGGGCTCGAGCTGCTGGACCGCAACGGCCGCTGGATCCCGGTCAACCCGCCGCCGGGCACGCTGGTGTGCAACGTCGGCGACATGCTGCAGCGGCTGACCAACCACCTGCTGCCCTCGACCACGCACCGCGTGGTGAACCCGACCGGCGAACGCGCGAACCGCCCGCGTTACTCGATGCCGTTCTTCCTGCATTTCAACTCGGACTTTCCGATCGCCACCTTGCCCGGCTGCATCACGCCGGAACGGCCGGACCGCTACCCGCAGCCGATCCTCGCCGACGACTACCTGCGCGAGCGCCTGCGCGAGATCAAGCTGATCTGATCGTGGCGAAGCTCTACTTCTATTACTCCACCATGAACGCGGGGAAATCGACTTCGCTGCTGCAGTCGAGCCACAACTACCGGGAGCGGGGCATGCACACGCTCGTGTACACGGCCGCGCTCGACCAGCGCGGCGGCGGCCGCGTGCATTCGCGGATCGGGCTGTCGAGCGACGCCCGCCATTTCGCGCCAGGCACCGACCTTTTCCGGGAGATCGACGCAGCTCACAGCCGGGAGCGGGTCAGCTGTGTCCTACTCGACGAAGCGCAGTTCCTGACCCGGCAACAGGTGGATGATCTGGCCATGGTGGTCGACGAACTCTCGGTACCCGTGCTGTGCTACGGCCTCAGGACCGACTTCCGTGGCGAGCTTTTCGAAGGCAGCGGCCGGCTGCTCGCGCTGGCCGACGAGCTGACCGAGCTGAAGACGATCTGCCACTGCGGCCGCAAGGCGACGATGGTGGTGCGCGTGGGAGCCGACGGGCGCGCGGAACGCGACGGCGAGCAGGTGGAGATCGGCGGCAACGATCGCTACGTGTCCCTGTGCCGCCGGCACTACTTCGAGGCGAGCGGGCGGAGGCGTCCGTCCTGACGATGGCCGGCGCGCGCAGGTCGCGGCTCCCGACGCTGCCCTTGCTGATGCTGCTGTGCCTGCCGGCCGCGCGGGCGCACGCGGACCAGCCGCCGGACGGCCAGCCTGCCGGGGAACCGGCCGCCACGGAAGGAACTGCCGACGGGTGCGAAGGCGAGGTGCCGGCGGATGCCAAGGGCATCGACTCGGTGCGTGCCGGGCTGCACCGCGGGGTTTGCAGCACGGCCCGCTACGTCGACCGGCTGTTCGGGCGGGAAAACCAGTTCTCCGAGTACGAGGACGATTCCAACGGCCGCGCCAGCGTCACTCTCGGCTGGGACGAACACGACCAGTTCGAGGTGGACACGCGGTTCCGGGTCAGCGTCAATCTGCCGCAGATCAACGAGCGTTTCAGCGCCACGCTCGGCCGGGCGAGCAGCGACGAGTTCCTCGCGGACGAGACCGGCGTGTTCAACCCGGCCGTGGGTGCATTCTCGGACGACCAGCCGGCGGAGTGGTTCGCGGGCCTCGGCTACCGGGCGCACCGCGGCCGGAACAGCCGCTTCGACCTGGGCGCGGGCCTGAAGCTCGAGTCGCCGCTCAACCCGTACGCCAACGCCCGCTATCGCTACTACATCTACCGGCCGTCGGGGGTCCTGCTGACGATGCGCACGACGTTCTTCGTCGAGAACGACGAGGGCTTCGGCGTCACCCAGGCGCTGGACGTCGACAAGGTCCTGAGTCCGGAGTACCTGCTGCGCTTCAGCAACTCGCTGCGCTGGTCCGAGGACACCGAGGGCGTGCGCTGGCGATTCCGCCCGGCGCTCTACCAGGCGATCGATTACCGGCGGGCGATGCGCTACGAGGCATTCGTGCGCGGCGAAACGGACGGCACCGAGCCCGACCTCTACGGCGTCGCGGTCACGCATCGCCGCTCGGCCTGGCGAGACTGGCTGTTCTTCGAGTTCGGCGCGGAACTGTTCTGGGCCGACGGGCCACTGCCGGCCGATCGCTGCTCCGCGTGCGTCGGCGCCGCGGTCGGCTTCGAGATCCTGTTCGGCGACGCCTATGACCGGATTCTCCGCCGCGACGCGCGGCGGCTGCCGACCGCCGCAAATTCGGGCGACGACGGGTGAATTCGGGCGCGCAATTACCATAATCCGATTGCGCAACGCGCGAACGCCGTCGTGACCTTGCAATCACCTCGGCGGCTTCGACAGACTTGCCGAAAGCGCAGGCCGCGATCAACGCGGTGGCGCGCCACCGAGCGAGCATGAGCGCGACCAGTCACGACGCGTTGTCACGGACGCCGGGCAAGCCGCCCGCCATCGACGCGGATGCGCCCGCCGTTCCCGATCCGACCGAAGACATCGCCGACGAGATCACGAGCGAGCTCATGGAGACCGCGCCGAGCGGCGTCGCGCCGGCGACCGCCCGGGCTCCGGCTGCGGGCGACCTGCTGCGTGACCGGTACCTGCTCGAAGCGCCCGTCGGCAGCGGCGGCACTTCCGTGGTCTACCGCGCCCTCGACTTGCGCCGCGACGCGGCGCACCCGGACGGCCGGCACGTCGCATTGAAGGTTCTGCGGCCCGAGCGGCTGGGCGACGCGCGCGCGGTCGCGCGCCTGCAGCGCGAGTTCCGCCAGACCCAGGCTGCGGCGCATCCCGGCGTGGTGCGGTACCACGATCTCGACTGCGAGCGCGGAAACTGGTTCGTCGTCATGGAGCTGCTGTCTGGAGAATCGCTGGCGGCGCGCCTGCAGCGCGCAGCGCCGCACTCGCTCGCGGCGCGCGAGGCATGCGCCGTGGCCGCATCCGTGGCCGATGCGCTTGCGCACGCGCATGCCCGGCAGGTCGTCCACGGCGACGTCAAGCCGGCCAACGTGTTCCTGGCCGAGGGGGGCGCCGTGCGGCTGCTCGATTTCGGCGTCGCGCCGGAGCCCGGTGACGCGCCGCAACCGCCCGCCGGCACGCGCGTCTACGCAAGCCCCGAAGTGCTGGGTGGCAGCGAGCCGGTGGCTTCCGACGACGTCTTCAGCCTCGCCTGCGTGACCTGCGAAATGCTCGCCGGTCGGCATCCCTACGGCCGGCGAGGCGTGGACGCCGCATTGCTTGCCGGCGTGACGCCGGAGCGTCCGGCGGGAATCGACGATGAACTCTGGCAGGTGCTGCTCGGCGCGCTGGCGCGGTCCCGTGCCGACCGTCCAAGCATGGATGCTTTCGCCGCGGCGCTGCGCGGCCGCCGGGAGACGCCGGCGCAACGCGGGCAGGCGGTGGCGGCAGCGGGGACCGCGGCCGCCGTCGCGCCCGCCGTGGTCGACGCCGCCGCTTCGGCGCGCGGCGCGCGGCTGCTCGTGGGCGGCGGGATCGCCGCGGTCCTCATCCTGGTCCTCGGCATCGTGATCGGCCGGCTCGACCGGCAGGCTCGGCCGGTGGCCGAACTTCCGGTCCCGGTCGAGTCGGCCGAGGCGGCCGTCGTGGCGCCGCCGCAGCCGCATCCGCTACCGTCGCCGGCGCCGCAGCCGCCGCCCGCTGCACCGGCAACGGAACCGCCGCCCGAGGTCGCGACCGCGATTGCCCCGGTGACGACAGGCGTCGTGACTTTCGACCAGTCATCCATGGTGGTGAGCAATCGCGCGGTCGTCGCCGCGATCCCGCTGCGGCACCGCAGCCGCGCGCCGCGCGACGTCAGCGTGCAATGGCGGATCATCGAAGGCAGCGCCCGGCCGGGCAGGGACTATGGCGGGCCGGAATCGGGCATCGAGTCGTTCGCAGCAGGCAACAGTTTCCGGATCCTGTACGTGCCCGTGGTCGCCAATCCCGCGGCCACGCGGGATCGCACGTTCGTGGTCGAGTTGACCGGCGCGACCCCGGGCGTGGAAATCGGCGGCGCCCCGCGCGTCGCCGTGACGATACTCGGCGACGGCTGATCAGCGCAGCTGGCGCAGCTTCGATGCGCGAAGGCGCGCGAGCGGCAGCGCGTTCGCCGGCAACGCCTCGAGCAGGAGGGAATCCATGCGCGCGGGCATGCCGGTCAGCGCGGTCAGGAGGTCCGCCTCGGCCACCGGCGGGCACAGCAGGTAGCCCTGCAGGTGCATGGCCGGATACCCGAGCAGCCAGGCGAGCTGCTCGTGGCTCTCGACGCCTTCGGCCGTCACCTCGAGACCCAGGCTCTGGCAGAGCGCGATGATCGCGCGCGTCACCGCCTGCGAGCGCGCGCTCGTGTCGATGGTCGCGATCAGGCTGCGATCGAGCTTGACGCGCGACAGCGGCAGCTGCTGCAGCGACACGAGCGAGGAGTAGCCGGTCCCGAAGTCGTCGAGGGCGACACCGACACCGAGTTCGCGCAGCTGCGCCAGCGCCTCGGTCGTGTCGCGGCCGGTCTGCAGCACGTTTTCCGTCAGTTCGACCTCGATGCACTCGGGCGGTACGTGGTGCCGCTGCAGCGCCTTGCGCAGGCGCCTGACGAAGCGGCTGTCGAGAAGCTGCAGCGCCGAGACGTTGACGGCGACCCGCACGTCCGGCCACGCCGCCTCGCGCCAGCGCGCGGCGTGCTCGACGGTGGACTGGATGACCCACTCGCCGATCTCGCGGATCAGGCCGCAGTCCTCGGCTACCGGCAGGAAGTCGTGGGGCGACGCGTAGCTCCCGTCCGGCAGGCGCCAGCGCAGCAGCGCCTCCACCACGCCGACTTCGCAGGTCGCCAGATCCACCTCGGGCTGGAAATGCAGCTCGAACTCGCCGCGCTCGACGGCGCGCCGCAGGCCCTGCTCCGTGGCGAATCGCGCTGCCGCGGCCTCGAGCAGTTCCGGGCTGAACATGCGCACGCGGCTGCGGCCCTGGGCCTTGGCATGGAACAGCGCGGCGTCGGCGGCCCGGAGCAGGCCCTCGGGCTCGCGCCCGTGGACCGGGAAGATGCTGGCACCGAGCGAGACGCCCATCAGCAGCTCGCGCCCGTCCACGACCAGCGGGTCCTGGAAGCTGCGGACGACCCGGTCCGCGGCGTGTTCCACGTCCTCCGCGCGCCGCGCGGACTCGCACACGACCGTGAATTCGTCGCCGCCCAGTCGCGCGCAGAAGCCGAAGCCGCCGACCGCCTCGCGCAGCCGCTCGGCGACGGCCTGCAGCACGCGATCGCCGAATACGTGGCCCATGCCGTCGTTCACGTTCTTGAAATGGTCGAGGTCGAGGAAGAAGACGCCGGTCAGCCGGTCCTCGGCGGCCGACCGGGCCAGCGTTTCCTGCAATTGCGCGAGGAACTGGCGCCGGTTGGGGAGTCGCGTGAGCGGGTCGTGGGCCGCGAGGTGCCTGAGCTGGCGGGTCCGCTCCTCGACTTTCGCCTCGAGCTGGCCGTGGTACTGGCGCGCCACCTCCTGCGCGGACGCAAGTCGATCGGCCATCTGGTTGAAGGCGACGGCGAGCGTGTCTAGCTCCTTGACGCCGCCGCGCGGCACGGAGACGCCGGTGGCGCCCTGCGCGAGGCGTTCGGTGGCCCTGACGAGCCTGCGCACCGGCAGCACCACGCTGCGCACCGTGCTGACGATGGTGGCGAGCAGCAGCACCAGGACGATGGCGCTCAGCCAGCCGATGAAGGCACGCTGCCGCCGTTCCTGCTCGCTGACCGCACTCAGGACTTCCGCGGACTGGCGCCGGGCGAGTTCGAGGGCCCGGGCCGCCTCGAACCGGGCGTCGACCTTGCGGATGGCCGCCGCGAGATCGGCGTGGCTGGTCGCGAATGCCTCGTTGTGCTCCTTGCGTTGCCCGTCGGTGCGGATCAGCAGGTCCCGCAGCCAGACGACGCGGGCCAGGCCGGCCCGTGTCTGGGCCAGCCACTCCGCGCCGAGGACCCGCTCGATGCTCGCTTCGTTCTCCGCGAGCAGGGCTTCGAAGGCGTTCTCGCGCAAGGTGATCGCGCGTATCGTGCCGGCCCCGTATCCGTGCAGGTCGCCGAGGTCATCGAGGTGGTTGCCGAGCTCGTCGAGCGTCCGGCTGGCCTCGAGGAGGTAATCGCGGCCGATGACCTTGCCGAACACCGCCCACACGCGGTCCAGGGACGACTTGATGCGCACGTCGAGTGCTTCGTACTCGATGTCGAGCTCGGCCAGCAGGCGGCGCCGCGCGTCGGCCGAGCGAACGAGCTGCTCGCCGAGCTGGGCGTGGGCGGTGACCTGGGCCTCGAGGCCGCGCAGGATCGCATCGTCGATGGCGGGGCTGAGTGCGGCGAGGTGGGCCACGCGCGCCGCGTCCAGCGCGGCGACCGCTTCCGACTGGGCTTCGCGGCGCGGTGCGGCCGAGGAGTCGATTCGCGCCAGGACGGCGCGCTGGAAGCGGTCCAATGCCGCGGGCAGCCCGTCGTCCGCTTCGACCTCTGCGACCGGCGGCGCGACCGGCACCTCCGCCATCGTCCGCAGCAGCGTGCTGCCGTGCTCCGCGATCTGGTTCGCCGCGACGGCCAGCAGCGTCACGGCGAAGAATGCGATCGACAGGCGCGCGGCGATGCCGAGCCGACGTCCGCGCGGGATGCGCGACGTGGCGCGCCGCCAGGCGCGGCTCGCCGTTGCCGCCGCGTGGCGGAAAATCGGGCGTTGGCTGTCCATCCGCGTCGCCTGTCCCGTTGACCCGGTAGGCGAATCCTCGGGTTCGCGGGCGGCGCGCGCTGTGTGCCGGTGGGCAGTTCGTGCCGGCCGCCGTACGACCTCGCGGGCCGCGCAGCCGACTGTGACGCAGTTCTCGGTTTTCCGCGGCCCGGCGCCGTTTCAGCCGGCGGAACGCGACGCCGCGGCTGCGGTCAGTCGCCGCCCTTGTAGAGCCTGTCGAGGCCGCCGCGCAGCGCCTGCGCCCAGGTGCGGATGGCGCGCCGCGCATCGGCGGAGTTGGTGACCCGGTTGGTGATCTGCATCATCCCCGAGTTTCGGCCCGAGCGCGTATCGACGACGCGGGCAAGGACCTCGCCCGTAACCGAGTCGCGCAGCTCGAGCACCAGCGTCATCCGGCCGGAATTGGCCGTGTAGGTACGGCTCCGCCCGGCGGTCATCGTGTCCGGCGCGGTGATGTAGAGGTCCACGATCGCCGGGATGACCACCAGCGTGTCCGGTCCGGCCTCCTCGACGAGCTGGTAACCGCCGGCCGCCAGCTCCTCGCGGAAGATGTCCTGGAACATCGTCGAGAGGTCCGCCTGGATCGACGCCATGTCGGCGGCATTCAGCCGGCCGACGGCACTGCGGCCCCCGCGATTGGGCTCCCAGTTCCGGGCAAAGCGCACCTCGGCCGGCTTCAGGAGGATGTTGCGGTACGCCGGGATTTCGGCATCCGGCTTGATGAACACCGCGTCCAGCCGCGTACCCTGCTGGCGCACCAGGCCGTCCCACTCGGCCGGGCCACGCTGGGTGGTTGCGCAACCTCCCGCCGCGAGGGCGAACAGCAGCAAGGCGGCGACGGTCGAAGTCGTGCGGTACGTAGTCATCAGGAATCCCCCGGGATGTGGCGCCACGCAAACGTGGTGCGCGCCGTTGAATCGGCGATCGCCGGGATTTTACCGCCGTCGCGCCGCGAGGCGTCAAGGCGCACTTTGCCTTCAGGACTCCCGACCTGTGAAGGTCGGGAGCCGGTGTTGGTGGAGGCGGTGGGAATCGAACCCACGTCCGCAAGCCCTACGCTACAGGTTCTACGTGCGTGTCCCGGCCTATTGTTCTCGTCCCGTGCTACCCGGCGGGCGGGGAAAACACGAGACCAGCTTCGGAACGTTTTAGCGGAGCCGGCCCGGAGCACGCCGGATCCGCGATCCTGTGAGCGCGTCCCCCGGGTCCGGATGCACAGGCACATGCCGGTCGGGGGTTAGGCGGGATTAAGCCGCCAGAGCGTAGTTGTCGTCGTTGGCAACTATAGGTTTGCAAGCGGATTAACGAGGAGGCCTGCACCTCGGCACGCCCCTGGAGTTTCGCAGCCCACGTCGAAGCCGATCGCCCCCAGAAGTCGCCTCGATTCTACCAGATCGGGGCGTCAGCGTCGGCCCTTCATCACGCGCGCCTTCTCACGCTGCCAGTCGCGCTCCCGGGTGTCGGCGCGCTTGTCGTGCTCCTTCTTGCCCTTCGCCAGGCCGATCTCCAGTTTCGCGCGTCCGTCCTTCCAGTACATCGAGAGCGGCACGATCGTGCGGCCCTTGCGTTCGACGGCGCCCACCAGCGAATCGATCTGGCGGCGGTGCAGCAGCAGCTTGCGCGTGCGGGTCGGGTCGGCCAGCGTCTGCGTCGAGGTCGTGACCAGGGGGGAGAGGTGTGCGCCGAACAGCCAGGCCTCGTCGTTGCGCAGCAGCACGTAGGACTCCGCGAGCTGCAGCCTTCCGGCGCGCAGCGCCTTGACTTCCCAGCCCTGCAGCACCACGCCGGCCTCGAGCCGCTCCTCGATGAAATAGTCGTGCCGGGCGCGCCGGTTGACGGCGATCCGCCCGGGCTGCTCGTCCTTGTTCACCATGGCCCATTCTAGCGGCAGGCGGCGGTTGTCCATGGCGGGAGGGCCTGTGAGAATCCGCGCGTGAGGCGGGCCATCCATGCGTGACGTGCGGCGCAGCGCGCTACTGCCCTATACCCCCCGGCAGGTGTACGGGCTGGTCGCCGACGTCGAGCGTTATCCCGAATTCCTGCCCTGGTGCACGGCGTCCCGGATCCTGACCCGGGAGGACGACGAAGTGACGGTGATGCTCGGACTGGCAAGCGGTCTGGCCCGCACGAGTTTCACCACGCGCAACCGGCTCGAGCCGGACCGGTCGCTGACGATGAGCCTCGTCGAGGGGCCCTTCGACCACCTCGAGGGCCGCTGGGAATTCACGCCGATCCGGGACAGCGGCACGCGCGCGGACCTGCACGTCGCTTTCGCGACCCACGGCGTGATCGGCGCAATCGCGCTCGGGCCCGCCTTCGAGAGCGCCTGCAACCACCTCGTGGACGCTTTTGCACGCCGCGCGCGGCAGGTCTTCGGTGGCTGAACCGATTGCGGTCGAAGTCGCCTGCGGCGAAGCAGACCGGCAGACCGTCGTCCGGCTTCGGGTGCCCGCCGGGTGCACGGCCGGCGAGGCCGTGGCGCGCTCCGGGGTCCTCGCCCTGCATCCGGCGCTGGATGCGGCCGCCTGCGGGCTCGGCATCTTCGGCCGCGAAGTGGGCCGTGACCGCGTGCTCGCCGCCGGCGATCGGGTCGAGGTATTGAGGCCGCTGGCGGAAGACCCGAAGGAGCGGCGCAGGCGCCTGGCGCGCGAGGGTCGCTCGATGCGCGCGGGTTCAGCCGGACACGGATGACGCGCTACGGGGCACCGGGATCGGTTCCTCGATGCGCGTGACCACGTCGCCGTCGAACCAGACGACGAGGTGCCGCTTCGTGACCTTGCGTTCGTGGCCGCGGCGCAGGCTGTAGACGTAGTCCCAGCGGTTTGCGTCGAAGCTGTCGATCACCATCGGAGTCCCGAGCAGGAAGCGCACCTGGCTGCGCGTCATGCCGACCTCGAGCTGCTCGACCTGCTCGGCATCCAGCAGGTTGCCCTGCTGGATGTCCAGGCGGTAGACGCAGCCGCCCAGCGCCAGCACGAGGGCGAGGGCGGCGTGGGGAGCGAGGCGCGGCGCAGGTCGCATCAGCGGACATCCTGGAGGATAATGCGGCGCATCATAGCGGAATCGTCGCGGCGGGCGGCAGGAGCCACGGATGGAAACGAGCGACCTTCGAAAGGCGGGGCTCAAGGTCACGCTGCCGCGCGTGAAGATCCTCGAGATCCTCGCCGGCCATCACGGTCGCCACCTGTCCGCCGAGGACATCTACCGCGCGCTGATCGACCAGAGCGAGGACATCGGCCTCGCGACGGTGTACCGCGTGCTGACGCAATTCGAGTCCGCTCAGCTCGTCAAGCGCCATCATTTCGAGGGCGGCACGGCCGTCTTCGAATTGAACGAGGGCGAACACCATGACCACATCATCTGCATGGACTGCGGGCGGGTGGAAGAGTTCGTCGACTGCGGCATCGAGCGGCGGCAGAACGACGTGGCATCGAGGCTCGGCTTCTCGATCGAGGAGCACAACCTGATCCTGTACGGCCGCTGCCGGCGCGAGAACTGCCCGCACCGGCGCAAGCGCAGCTAGCCGGCGGACTTCAGCATCTCGCGTGCGTGCTCGCGCGCCTTGCGCGTGATGGCGACGCCGCCGAGCATGCGCGCAAGTTCCTCCACGCGCTCGTCGTCGCCGAGTTTGCGCACCCCCGTGCGGCTGGTGCGGCCGTCGGTCAGCTTGGCGACCCGGTGCTGGTGGTGTGCCTGGCTCGCCACCTGCGCGAGGTGCGTGACGCAGATGACCTGGCCGCGTTCGCCGAGTTCGCGCAATTTCCGGCCCACGATCTCCGCCACGCCGCCCCCGATTCCGGCATCGACTTCGTCGAAGACCAGGCAGCCGCGGGCCAGTCGCCGGGCCGCGGCGACCTGCACGGCCAGGCTGATCCTCGACAGCTCGCCGCCCGATGCGACCCGCGCGACGGGTTTGGGCGGCTCCCCGGGGTTTGCGCTCACCAGGAACTCGATGCTGTCCGACCCGGTCGGCCGCGGCTCGGCATCGGGGTCGGTCTTGACCGCGATTTCGAAGCGTCCGCCCGGCATGCCGAGCTGGCGCATCAGTCCCGTGACCGCCGCCGCGAGCTTGCGCGCGGCGGCGCGCCGCGCGTCGCTCAGTTGTGCGGCCGCTTCCGCGTAACGACCGCGGATGGCGGCGAGCCGGGCGTCGAGGCCTCCCAGCGTCGACTCGCTCCGCTCGAGTTCCTCCAATTGCTGGCGCAGCTCGTCGAGATGCCCGGGCAGGGAAGGGGCGTCGAGCCGATGCTTGCGCGCCAGGTCCTCGATCGCGGCCAGGCGACGCTCGACCTGTTCCTGCCGTGCCGGGTCGGCATCCAGGCTTTCGAGGTAGGCGCCGAGCACGGCGCCGGCCTCGCGAAGCGTGATGAGCGATTCCTCCGCGTGCCTCAACGCCGGATCCAGCCGCGCATCGATGGCCGCGGCAGCGCGCAGCAGGCTCGCGGCACGCGCACCGAGCGCGTGGGCGTCGCCGCCGTCGCCCTCGAAGAGCAGGGCGAGCGCACCTTGGGCCGCCTCGGCCAGCCGCCCGCGGTTGGCGAGCCGGCTGCGCTCTTCGGCGAGCGACTCCGGCTCTCCCGCCTCTAGCCCCAGCGCTTCCAGCTCGCCGACCTGGTAGCGCAGCAACTCGAGCCGCGCACCGCGGTCGCGCGCCTGCGCCGCAAGCGCCGAGCGCTCCGCCTCGCAATTGCGCCACTCGGCGGCGAGTGCCGCGACCCGGGAGCCCAGCAGCGGGTCCAGGCCGTGGTCGTCGACGATGTCGCGCTGGGTCTCGTGGGAGACCAGCGACTGGAATTCATGCTGGCCGTGGATGTTGACCAGCAGCGCCCCGAGCGCCCGGACGACCTGGGCAGGGAGGGCCTGCCCGTTGACGTACTGGCGCGAGCGGCCGTCGCGGCCGATGACCCGGCGCAGCACCAGTTCGCCGTCCTCCGCATCGATCGACTGCTCCTCGAGCCAGCGACGCACGGCGGGGTCGCTGCCGGCCGAGAAAGTCGCCGTGACTTCCGCGCGATCGGCGCCGTGGCGCAGGATGTCGGCGCTCGCGCGCCCGCCGAGCGCCAGCATCACGGCGTCTACGACGATGGACTTGCCGGCTCCGGTCTCGCCCGTCAACGCAGTGAGCCCTTCGCCGAGTTCGAGTTCCGCCGAATCGATCACCGCGAGGTCGCGGATCTGCAGGTGCAGCAGCACGGTCAGTATTCCTGGCCGCCGCTGCGGCCGCTGCGGCCCCAGTGCAGCTTGGAGCGCAGCAGGCGGAAGTAATCGTGGCCCTGCGGGTGCAGCAGCGTGATGACCTCCGCGGCCGGCCCCACCTCGAGGGTCGACGTCGGCTCGAGGTCGCCGAGCAGGACGCCGTCGCAGGTGACTTGCGCGCGGGCGCCCGAGCGCAGCACCGGACGGACCTCGATGCGGCTCTCGCGCCGGACCACGATGGGCCGGTCGGACAGCGTGTGCGGCGAGATCGGCGCGATGACCACGGCGCCGAGCGACGGGTGGATGATCGGGCCGCCGCACGAGAGCGCGTAGGCCGTGGAGCCGGTCGAGCTCGCGACCACGAGACCGTCGCCGCCGTGCGTGTTCACGAAGCTGCCGTCGATGCGGATCTCGAGTTCCACCATGCGCCCGGACTCCTGGCGCTGCACGACGACGTCGTTCAGCGCCCGGTAGCCGATCGGCGCGGAATTCGCGTGCACGAGGCTCGCCGCGAGCAGTTCGCGCCGGTCGGTTTCGAAGCGGCCCTCCAGCACGCCGTCGACGCTGGCGATCATCTCGTCCGGCAGCACGTCGGTGAGGAAGCCGAGTCGGCCGCGATTGACGCCGAGCAGCGGCACCGACCGTGCCAGCGCGAGTTGCGCCGCGAACAGCATTGTCCCGTCGCCGCCGATGGCGACGATCAGGTCGACGTCCTGCCCCAGTTCGCCGACCGGCCGGCGCACGAGGCCCGGCGGCAGCCCGGCGATTTCGGCGGCGCGGTCGAGCGAGACCGTCAGGCCGCGCGTACGCAGGTGGGTCGCGAGCAGGGCCATCGAATCGGCGACCCGGGGGTCTTCGACCTTGCCGACCAGGGCGATGCGGGAGAAGGATCTGTTCATTCGCGTTTGCGGGCTTTTTAGCACGCGTGATCCCGGTCGGCCACAATCCCGGTTGACACTCGGCGAGCCCGATTGCTAGTTTGCTCGTCGCGACGGCGGAGTTTGTCATTTTCCTTTCGTAACAGGGACTTATGCCGGACACGACACGCTCGGCGGAAGGCGAGCCCAACGACCGGGCGCAGCAGCTGCTGCGCACGCTGGTCGAGTGTTACGTCCGGGACGGCCAGCCCGTGGGGTCGCGCACGCTGACCCGCGAGTCCGGACTCAGCCTGTCCGCCGCGACCATCCGCAACGTCATGGCGGATCTCGAGGAACACGGATTCGTGACTTCGCCGCATACGTCGGCAGGCCGGGTCCCGACCGACAAGGGTTATCGCTACTTCGTCGATGCGCTGCTGCGCTACCAGCCGCCGGACCAGTCGGAGCTGGCCGCGCTGAAGCGGCAGCTCGACCTGCGGGCCGGCGACCCGAAGGCCCTGGTTGCCGCCGCCTCGCAGGCGGTTTCCGGCCTGACGCACCTGGCCGGCGTGGTGACCGTGCCGCGCGAGACCCACGCGGCGCTCTCGCAGATCGAATTCGTGGGGCTCTCGGGCAATCGCGTGCTGACGATCCTGGTGGTCAACGGCCGCGAGGTGCAGAACCGCGTCGTGCAGCTCGACCGGCATTTCTCGCCGGACGAACTGCGCCGCGCCGCGGCCTACCTGAACGAGCTGCTCGGCGGGCAGGAACTCAAGGCCGTGCGGGCGCGGCTCGTCGCGCAGCTCCAGGAAACACGCGAGCAGATGAACCGCATGATGGTCGACGCGATCACCCTCGCTCAGCGGGCGTTCGCCGACCAACCGGGAGAGCGCGACGCCGACATGGTCGTCGCCGGCGAGACGAACCTCATGGGTTTTGCCGAGATGTCGAATGTCGAGCGGCTGCGCCGTCTGTTCGAGGCCTTCAGCGAGAAGCGCGATATCCTCCACCTGCTGGACCAGAGCCTGCACGCGGAAGGCGTGCAGATCTTCATCGGCCACGAATCCGGTTACCGGATCCTCGACGACTGCAGCGTCGTCGTCGCGCCCTACACGCAGGATGACCGGGTCGTCGGAGTCCTCGGCGTCATCGGCCCGACGCGCATGGCGTACGAGCGCGTGATCCCGGTCGTGGACATCGCCGCCCGCCTGCTGGGCTCCGCCTTGAATTCCCGTGACTGAACCCCACCCCGGGCGTGCATGAGCGGCACTGACAGCGAACGGCAAGGCGCCGCTGCGGAGCAGGAAGCGGCGCCGGAGGCGGCGGACCCGGCGGGCGCGCTGGCAGATGCCGAGGCCCGCGCGGAGCGGCACCGGGGCGATTTCCTGCGCGCCATCGCCGAGCTGGAGAACGTCCGCAAGCGCTCGGCGCGCGAAGTGGACGCGGCCCGCCAGTTCGGCGTCGAACGCTTCGCGGCCGACCTGCTGCCGGTGGCCGATACCCTCGACCTGGCGCTGCTGTCGGCGGCGAAGGCCGATGCGGCGACCCTGGCGCAGGGCCAGGAAGCCACGCTGCGCCTCCTGTACAAGGCATTCGAGCGCGCCGGCCTCGTGGTCGTCGATCCCGCCGGCGAGCCCTTCGACCCTGCCCAGCACGAAGCCATGGCGATGCAGCCTGCTGCAGACCGGCCGCCCCACACCGTGCTGCAGGTGGTGCAGAAAGGATGGCTGCTGAACGGCCGCCTGCTGCGGCCGGCGCGGGTGATCGTATCGGCGCCGCCCGCCGGCGCTCCAGAGGACGCGCCGGACGGTTGAAACCGCCGGATCGCGCCCCCACAACCGGACCAGTCCCACTTACCGGAAGCCTTTGACATGGCAAAGATCATCGGTATTGACCTCGGCACGACGAATTCCTGCGTCGCGGTGATGGAGGGCGCCACGCCCAAGGTCATCGAGAACAGCGAGGGAGACCGCACGACCCCGTCGGTGGTCGCGTTCGCAAAGGACAGCGAGGTCCTGGTCGGGCAGCCGGCCAAGCGCCAGGCGGTCACCAACCCGCAGAACACCTTCCATGCGGTGAAGCGCCTGATCGGCCGCCGCTACGACGACACGGTCGTGCAGAAGGACATTCCGCTCGAGACCTACAAGATCGTGCGCGCCGAGAATGGCGACGCCTGGCTCGAATCCCAGGGCAAGAAGATGGCGCCGCAGGAAATTTCCGCGCGCGTGCTCATGAAGATGAAGAAGACGGCCGAGGACTATCTCGGCGAAGCCGTCACGGACGCGGTCATCACCGTGCCCGCGTACTTCAACGACGCACAGCGCCAGGCGACCAAGGACGCCGGCCGCATCGCGGGGCTGAACGTCCGTCGCATCATCAACGAGCCGACCGCGGCTGCGCTCGCCTACGGGATGGACAAGAAGGGCAAGGATCGCAAGATCGCGGTCTACGACCTCGGCGGCGGCACCTTCGACATCTCGATCATCGAGATCGCCGACGTCGACGGCGAGCGCCAGTTCGAGGTGATGTCGACCAACGGCGACACCTTCCTGGGCGGCGAGGACTTCGACCGCCGCGTGATCGACTACATCGCCTCGGAGTTCCAGAAGGAAAGCGGCGTGGACGTCCGCAAGGACCCGCTCGCGGTGCAGCGGCTGAAGGAAGCCGCCGAGAAGGCAAAGATCGAGCTTTCGTCCGGCCAGCAGACCGAGATCAACCTGCCGTACATCACGGCCGACGCCTCGGGCCCCAAGCACCTGACGCTGAAGCTGACGCGCGCCAAGCTGGAGTCCCTGGTCGAGGACCTGGTGCAGCGCACGGTCGAGCCCTGCCGGGTCGCGCTGAAGGACGCCGGCCTCTCGATCAGCGAGGTGGACGAAGTCATCCTGGTCGGCGGGCAGACGCGCATGCCGCTGGTCCAGAAGGCGGTCAAGGACCTGTTCGGCAAGGAGCCGCGCAAGGACGTCAACCCGGACGAGGCCGTCGCCGTCGGCGCGGCGATCCAGGGCGGCGTGCTCGCCGGCGACGTCAAGGACGTCCTGCTGCTCGACGTCACGCCCCTGTCGCTCGGCATCGAGACGCTGGGCGGCGTGATGACGCGCCTGATCGAGAAGAACACCACGATCCCGACCAAGGCGACGCAGGTGTTCTCGACGGCCGAGGACAACCAGAGCGGGGTCACGATCCACGTCCTGCAGGGCGAGCGCGACCGCGCGAGCGACAACAAGTCGCTCGGCAAGTTCGACCTGTCCGACATCCCGCCGGCGCCGCGCGGCCTGCCGCAGATCGAGGTCACCTTCGACATCGACGCGAACGGCATCCTGAACGTGTCGGCCAAGGACAAGGCGACCGGCAAGGAGCAGCGCATCGTCATCAAGGCCTCGAGCGGACTCTCCGAGGAGGAGATCAAGCAGATGATCCGCGACGCCGAGGCGCACGCGGCGGAGGACAAGAAGTTCCGCGAGCTCGCGGAAGCCAGGAACCGCGCCGACGCGCTCCTGCACGCGACCGAAAAGGCGGTGAAGGACCTCGGCGACAAGGTGACGGGCGAGGAGCGTGCGTCCATCGAGGCGGCGATTTCCGACCTGCGGGGCGTGCTGAAGGGCGACGACCAGGCCGCCATCGAGCACAAGGCCGAGGCCCTCGCCAAGGCGAGCGCGCCGGTCGTCCAGCGCGCTTACCAGGCCGAGGCGCCGGGCGCGCAGGGCGCCGATGCGGGCGGCGGGCAGCCGGGCGCGGAACCCGGCAAGGACGACGTGCTCGATGCCGAGTTCGAGGAGATCAAGGACAAGGGTTCGAAGCCGAACTGAGGCGCCGACCTGCGTCGACATTGACACCGGCCGCCGGGTGACGTGCAGTCGCCCGGCGGCCGAACCCGTGGAGCGCCATGTCGCAGCGTGACTTCTACCAGGTGCTGGGCGTGCCGAGGAACGCCACCGAGGACGCCATCAAGAAGGCGTACCGGCGCCTCGCCATGAAATATCACCCTGACCGCAATCCCGACGACAAGGAGGCGGAAGAGCGCTTCAAGGAAGCGAAGGAAGCCTACGAAGTCCTCACGGACGCCCAGAAGCGCGCCGCTTACGACCAGTACGGCCGCGCGGGACTCGACGCGGCGCGCGGCGCGGGTGCCGGCTTCAGCCCGTCGGATGCCTTCGGCGACATCTTCGGCGAGATGTTCGGCGACATATTCGGCGGAGGCCGTCGCGGCGGGCGCAGTGCCGTCTTCCGGGGGGCCGACCTTCGCTACGAACTGCCGCTCGACCTGGAGGAGGCCGTTTTCGGCACGGCCAAGGAAATCGACTTCCAGACGGTGCGCGAGTGCGACGAGTGCGGCGGCTCCGGTGCCGCGCGCGGCCATTCCCCGGTCACGTGCGAGGCCTGCTCGGGTTCCGGCCAGGTACGCATCAGCCAGGGGATTTTCGCCGTGCAGCAGACCTGCCCGCGCTGCCGCGGGCGCGGCTCGATCGTGAAGGACCCCTGCCCGAAATGCGCCGGCCATGGCCGGATGCGTGCATCCAAGCGCCTGTCGGTCAAGGTGCCGGCGGGCGTCGACACGGGCGACCGCATCCGGCTCGCCGGCGAGGGCGAGTCGGGCCGGAACGGCGGGCCTCCCGGCGACCTCTACGTCGAGATCGTGGTGCGCGAGCACCCGATCTTCGAGCGCGATGGTGCGCATCTGTCCTGCGAAGTGCCGGTCGGCTTCACGACGGCTGCGCTCGGCGGCAGCGTCGACGTGCCGACGCTCGAGGGCCACGCCGCGATCAAGATCCCGGCCGGTACGCAATCGGGCCGCGTGTTCCGGCTTCGCGAGAAAGGCATCAAGCCGGTGCGCGGCGGCGCCACCGGCGACCTGTTCTGCCGGGTGGTGGTCGAGACGCCGGTCGACCTCAACGCGCAGCAGAAGGAGTTGCTGCGCAAGTTCGAAAGCGCGCTCGCGGCGGACGGCAAGAGCCACAACCCGCGCCAGCACTCCTGGTTCGAAGGCGTGCGCCAGTTCTTCGGCCGGACCGGGAACTGACGTGCCGAACGTCGCCGTCCTGGGCATCAGCGGGCGGGTCGGGCGCTGCCTGGTCCGTGCGATCCGGGAGTCCGCCGACTTCACGTTGACCGGGGCGCTGGCGTCGCCGGCCAGCGCGTCCCTCGGCCGCGACGCCGGGGAGGTGGGCCAGACCGGGCCGATGGCCGTGGCGGTGACCGCGGATCGGGCGCGCGCGCTGGCAAATGCGGATGTCGCGATCGACTTCACGCTGCCGGACGCGCTCGCCGAGAACCTCGACGCCGCCGGGCGGGCTGGCATTCCGCTGGTCGTGGGCATCACGGGACTCGACGCTGAGAATCTCGCGGCGCTGCGCCGATTCAGCGAGCGCCTGCCCGTCCTGGTCGCGCCCAACATGTCGCTGGCGGTCAACCTGCTTTTTGCGCTCGTCGGGCGCGCGGCGGCGGCACTGCCCCCCGACTACGACGTCGAGATTCTCGAGGCGCATCATCGCGGCAAGGCCGATGCGCCGTCGGGCACGGCGCTCAGGCTGGGGGAGATCGTCGCAGGCGCCCGCGGCGGCACGCTCGCGGAGCACGCAGTGCACGGCCGCATCGGGAAGTCCGCAGGCCGGGCGCCCGGCGCGATCGGTTTCGCCAGCTTGCGGGCCGGCGACATCGTCGGCGTGCACGAGGTGTTGTTCGCCGGTACGGGCGAGACCCTGGAACTCGTCCACCGGACCACCGACCGGATGACCTTCGCCACCGGGGCGCTCGCCGCCGCGCGCTGGCTGCTCGGCCGGCCGCCCGGCCTGTACGGAATGTCCGACGTGCTGGGAATCTGAAAGGGCCGTGTCCTGCGAAAAGGGGACGCACCCCTTTTGCTCCTTCAGGACTCAAGCTGTCATGAAGGACTGCGAAAAGGGGTGCGTCCCCTTTTCGCAGGACTGGCCCCTCTGCGTGTAGTAAACTGCCGCCTCAGGTCGCGGCCCCCTTTCGTGCAACCGCTGATGACCGATGGAGTCCCGAAAGGCTCCATCCACTGAGGTCCTGCGCCTGGTGCCGGCGAACGGCGGCAGGGACCGGGAGAACGCCCTGGTGACAACGACGCCTGCAGTACTCGCGCTCGAGGACGGCACGGTGTTTCGGGGCATTTCGATAGGGGCATCGGGCGTCACGACCGGCGAGGTCGTCTTCAATACCGCGATGACGGGCTATCAGGAGATCCTGACGGACCCCTCGTACGCGCGCCAGATCGTCACGCTCACATATCCGCACATCGGCAACACCGGGGTCACGCCGGAGGACCTCGAGTCGGATTCGATCCATGCCGCTGGCCTCGTGATCCGCGACCTGCCGCTGCGCCATTCGAACTGGCGCGCCAGCCACTCGCTGTCGCAGTTCCTCGTCGAGGGCGAGACGGTCGCCATCGCCGGCATCGACACCCGCAAGCTGACTCGCATACTGCGCGAACGCGGGGCGCAGGGGGGCTGCATCGCCACGGCGGACCGGGCCGATGCCGACGTGGCGCTGCGCGCGGCACGCGCATTCCCGGGCCTGAAGGGGATGGACCTCGCCAAGGTCGTGTCGGTGCGCTCCTCGTACCAGTGGAACGAAGGCAGCATCGGCCGCGAGCAGGCGCGCGTGCTGCGGCCGGGCGCGCGCCTGCACGTCGTTGCCTATGACTTCGGCATCAAGCGCAATATCCTGCGGCTGCTCGCCGACCACGGCTGCCGCATCACCGTGGTCCCGGCGCAGACCGGCGCGGCCGATGCCCTGGCGCTGAATCCCGACGGCATTTTCCTGTCCAACGGGCCCGGCGACCCGGAGCCCTGCGACTACGCCATCGCCGCAATCCGTGAGTTCCTCGAAACGGACATCCCGGTCTTCGGCATCTGCCTGGGGCACCAGCTGCTCGGGCTCGCGAGCGGCGCCCGCACGATCAAGATGAAGTTCGGCCACCACGGCGCGAACCACCCGGTCCAGGAACTCGCCGGCGGCCACGTGCTGATCACCAGCCAGAACCACGGCTTCGCGGTCGAGGAGGAGTCGCTGCCGCCGCAGCTGAAACCCACCCATCGTTCGCTGTTCGACGGCTCGCTCCAGGGCGTCGCGCGGACGGACCGGCCTGCATTCGGGTTCCAGGGCCACCCTGAAGCGAGCCCGGGGCCGCACGACCTCCGGCCGCTGTTCGAGCACTTCGTGTTCCTGATGGTGCGCCGGCTGCAGGCGATGCTGCGGGCGCAGGTCGCCATCGCCGAGGAGGCGGCGGCGCGCTGATGGGCAAGCGCACGGACATCGAAAGCATCCTGATCATCGGTGCGGGGCCGATCATCATCGGCCAGGCCTGCGAGTTCGACTATTCGGGCGCGCAGGCGTGCCGGGCGCTGCGCGAGGAGGGTTATCGCGTCATCCTCGTGAATTCGAACCCGGCGACGATCATGACCGACCCCGAAATGGCGGATTCGATCTACATCGAGCCGGTGGACTGGCGGACGGTCGCGCGCATCATCGAGAAGGAGCGCCCCGACGCCCTGCTGCCGACGATGGGCGGCCAGACCGGACTCAACACCGCGCTAGACCTCGTGCGCGAGGGCGTGCTGGAGAAGTTCGGGGTCGAGATGATCGCCGCCTCGCGCGAGGCGATCGACATGGCGGAAGATCGCGAGCTGTTCCGCAACGCCATGCGCGGCATCGGCCTCGAGAGCCCCAAGTCCTACATCGCGCACGACCTCGACGAGGCGCTGGCCGTGCAGGCGGAAGTCGGCTACCCGACGGTGATCCGGCCGTCGTTCACCCTCGGCGGCACGGGCGGCGGCATCGCCTTCAACCGCGAGGAGTTCGAGGAGATCGTCCTGCGCGGCCTCGACGCTTCGCCCACCGCCGAGGTCCTGATCGAGGAGTCCGTGCTCGGCTGGAAGGAATACGAGATGGAGGTGGTGCGGGACCGCAAGGACAACTGCATTATCGTCTGCTCGATCGAGAACCTCGACCCGATGGGCGTGCACACCGGCGACTCGATCACCGTCGCCCCCGCGCAGACGCTGACCGACAAGGAATACCAGCGAATGCGCGACGCCTCGATCGCCGTGCTGCGTCAGGTCGGCGTCGAGTGCGGCGGCTCGAACGTCCAGTTCGCGGTCAATCCCGAAGACGGCCGCATGCTGGTGATCGAGATGAACCCGCGCGTGTCGCGCTCCTCGGCGCTGGCCTCCAAGGCGACCGGCTTCCCGATCGCCAAGGTCGCGGCCAAGCTGGCCGTCGGCTACACGCTCGACGAACTCAGGAACGAGATCACCGGCGGCGCGACGCCGGCCTCGTTCGAGCCGGCCATCGACTACGTCGTCACCAAGATCCCGCGCTTCACGTTCGAGAAGTTCCCCGGCTCGAACGACCGCCTCACGACGCAGATGAAGTCGGTCGGCGAGGCGATGGCGATCGGCCGCACGTTCCAGGAGTCGCTGCAGAAGGCGTTGCGCAGCCTGGAGACCGGCTGCGACGGCCTGACGCCGATCCTGCCCCTGCCGCTCGACGCCGACGGCGAACTGAAGCTGGCCGAGGAATTGCGCCATCCGGGGGCCGACCGGATCCGCTATGTCGCCGACGCGTTCCGGGCCGGGTGGGCGCTCGAGCGCGTGTTCGCCGAAACGATGATCGACCCGTGGTTCCTCGCGCAGATCGAGGACCTCGTGCGGGAGGAGCAGGCGGTGCGCACCGAAGGCATCGCCGGACTCACCTTCGAGCGCCTGCTCGCCCTGAAGCGCAAGGGCTTCTCCGATGCGGCGCTCGCGCGCGCGATGGGCGCGCCGGAATCGCGGGTGCGCGCGCGCCGCCTCGCCTGCGGCGTCCATCCGGTCTACAAGCGGGTCGACACCTGCGCAGCCGAATTCGCGACCTCCACGGCCTATCTCTATTCCAGTTACGACCAGGAATGCGAATCGGAGCCGACGCCCCGGCCGAAGATCATGATCCTGGGCGGCGGTCCGAACCGCATCGGGCAGGGAATCGAGTTCGATTATTGCTGCGTCCATGCGGCGCTTGCGCTGCGCGAGGACGGCTACGAGACCATCATGGTCAACTGCAACCCGGAGACGGTCTCCACCGACTTCGACGTGTCGGACCGGCTCTACTTCGAGCCGCTGACCTTCGAGGACGTCATGGAGGTCATCGGCCGCGAGAAGCCGCAGGGCGTGATCGTGCAGTTCGGCGGCCAGACGCCGCTCAAGCTCGCGCGCCAGCTGGCCGCGGCCGGGGCGCCGATCATCGGCACGAGTCCGGATTCGATAGACGTCGCCGAGGACCGCGAACGATTCCAGCAGCTGATCGTGAAGCTCGGCCTGCGCCAGCCCGCCAATGCGACCGCGCGCGACGAGGAACGGGCCATCGAACTCGCCCGCGAAGTGGGTTTTCCGCTGATCGTGCGCCCGTCCTACGTGCTCGGCGGCCGCGCGATGGAGATCGTCTACGAGGAAGAGGACCTGCGCACCTACATGCGCGAGGCGGTCAAGGTATCCAACGACAGCCCGGTGCTGCTCGACCGCTTCCTCGACCTGGCGGTCGAGGTCGACGTCGACGCCGTCTGCGACGGCCAGGACGTGCTGATCGGCGGCATCATGGAGCACGTCGAACAGGCAGGCGTGCACTCCGGCGACTCGAGCTGTTCGCTGCCGCCCGCAAGCCTGCCGCCCGCCGTGCAGGACGAGCTGCGCGCCCAGACGCGCAGGATGGCGCAGGCGCTCAATGTCGTGGGACTGATGAACGTGCAATTCGCGATCCAGAGCGGCGTGGTCTACGTGCTCGAGGTGAACCCGCGCGCGTCGCGCACCGTACCGTTCGTGTCCAAGGCGACCGGCCGCCCGCTCGCCAAGATCGCCGCGCGGGTGATGGCCGGCCGCAAGCTCGCGGACCTCGATGCGACCGAGGAGCGCGTGCCGCCCTATTTCTCGGTGAAGGAGGCGGTGTTCCCCTTCGCCAAGTTCCCGGATTCCGACCCGATCCTCGGCCCGGAGATGAAGTCGACGGGCGAAGTGATGGGCACCGGCCGCACCTTCGGCGAGGCTTATGCCAAGTCGCAGGCGGCAAGCGGCATCCGGCTGCCGACGCGCGGTGTCTGCCTGGTCTCGGTCCGCGACCGCGACAAGGACAGCGCCGTGGCCATCGCCAGGCGCCTGGCCGAGCGCGGATTCGAGATCATCGCCACGCAGGGTACCCAGACCGCTCTGGAGGCGGCCGGCATCGAATGCCGGCGGGCCCTCAAGGTGCGGGAGGGGCGCCCGCACATCGTCGACATGATCAAGAACGACGAGATCGACCTGATCATCAACACCACCGAGGGCAAGCGGGCGATCCGCGAGTCGCACTCGATCCGTCGCGAGGCGGAGCTGCGCAAGGTGACCTACTACACGACGGTCGCCGCGGCCCACGCGACCTGCGACGCGCTCGACCACCTCGACGACCACGACGTCAACCGCTTGCAGGACCTGCACCGGGAAATGGGTGCCGCATGAGGGCGCCGATCACGCTGCAGGGCGCCGAAAAGCTGCGCGCCGAGCTCAGGAAGCTCAAGGCCGAGGACCGGCCGGCGGTCATCCGCGCGATTGCGGAAGCGCGCTCGCACGGCGACCTGTCGGAGAACGCCGAGTACCATGCGGCACGCGAGCAGCAGGGCTTCATCGAGGGCCGCATCGGCGAGATCGAACAGCGCCTTGCCAACGCCCAGGTGATCGACCCGGCTTCGTTGCCGGACACCGGCAAGGTCGTATTCGGGGCGACCGTCGAGCTCGCGCCGGTGGACGGCGGACCGCAGGTGCGCTACCAGATCGTCGGCGACGACGAGGCCGACATCCGCCAGGGTCTGCTCTCCGTCAATTCGCCGATCGCGCGGGCACTGATCGGCAAGGTTGTGGGTGATGAAGTGGAAGTGGCGGCCCCCGGCGGAATCAGGCACTTCGAGGTGCTCACGGTCCGGCTCGGGTGAATCACGAATCCGGTAGAAGTATCTTGGGTAACGCGTTGTTTTTCTTGTAGAATAAACCGACATTGCCGATCCGAAAGACGCATTCGGAGCCGGTCAGCAGCGCCAGTTCGCCGAGTATCCGGTCGCGATCTTCGCGTGTCCCGCCACGCGCGCGAAGCTTCACCAGTTCGTGGTGCTCGAGCGCGAGTCGCAGTTCTTCGACGACTCCGGGATTCATGCCGCGCTGACCGACGAGCACGATCGGGTGCAGGTCATGGCCGAGACGCCGCAAGTGCTTTTTCTGCCGCTCGGTAAGCGCCATGGCCGCATTATAGGGGCAGGCTCTCGGAGGACGGGTTTGGCCAGACGCAGCAAGTCGAGCGGTCGCTGGCTCGACGAGCACTTTTCGGATCCCTACGTGCGGCGGGCGCAGGGTGAGGGATTCCGCTCGCGCGCCGCTTTCAAGCTCGAGGAACTCGATGCGGCGGAGAAGCTGTTGCGGCCCGGCACGGTGGTCGTCGATCTCGGCGCCGCCCCCGGCGGCTGGAGCCAGTACGCGGCGCGCAAGCTGAAGGGACAGGGTCGCGTGTTCGCGCTCGACCTGCTGGCCATGGACGCGATTCCCGGCGTCACCATCCTGCAGGGCGATTTCCGCGAACAGGCGGCCCTCGACCGTCTGCTCGCCGAGCTCGGCGGTGCCCGCGCCGACCTTGTGTTGTCCGACATGGCCCCCAACATCAGCGGGGTGGACGTGGTGGACCAGGCGCGCGCGGCGGACCTCGAATCGCTCGCGCTCGATTTCGCGCTCAGCAGCCTCGGCCCCCGGGGCGTGCTGGTCATGAAGGTCTTCCAGGGGGCGGGTTTTCAGGAGCTCCTGGCACGGGCCCGCGGTGCGTTCCGGCAGGTCCGGATCCGCAAGCCCCGGGCGTCCAGGCAACGGAGTTCCGAGACGTATTTGGTGGCCAGGGACCCCCGACCGGTGTAATGTGAAACTGGCAGGTGAGGGTGATGTCCAAGCCCTTGAACCGCCACGGAATGGCACGGTGCCAGGAGCCTGCGATTGAACGATTTGACGCGCAATATCGTCCTGTGGGTGGTGATCGCGATCGTGCTGCTCGCGGTCTTCTCCAACTTCGGGCAGCGTGCGGGTGCCCCGGAACCGCTGCAGTATTCCCAGTTCCTCGCCGAGGTGCGCAGCGGAGGCATCGAAAGCGCCACCTTCAAGGGTGACACCATCGTCGGCGAGCGCTCGGGCGGCCAGCCGTTCGTCACCTACAACCCGGAAACCGACAACTCGGTGCTGATCGGGCTGCTCGACAAGCAGAAGGTCAAGTTCAGCGCGGCGCCGCCCGAGCGCCAGAATTTCCTGCTGCAGCTGTTCATCTCCTCGTTCCCGATCCTGCTGCTGATCGGCGTGTGGATCTATTTCATGCGCCAGATGCAGGGCGGTGCCGGCGGGCGCGGCGCGATGTCCTTCGGCAAGAGCCGGGCCCGACTGCTGTCCGAGGACCAGGTCAACGTCACCTTCGCCGACGTCGCGGGCGTGGACGAGGCCAAGGAGGAAGTCGCGGAAATCGTCGACTTCCTGAAGGACCCGTCCAAGTTCCAGAAGCTCGGCGGCAAGATCCCGAAGGGCGTTCTGATGGTCGGCAGCCCCGGTACCGGCAAGACGCTCCTGGCGCGGGCCATCGCCGGCGAGGCCAAGGTGCCGTTCTTCACCATTTCGGGGTCCGACTTCGTCGAGATGTTCGTCGGCGTCGGCGCCAGCCGCGTGCGCGACATGTTCGAGCAGGCGAAGAAGCACGCGCCCTGCATCGTCTTCATCGACGAGATCGACGCCGTCGGGCGGCATCGCGGCGCGGGCCTCGGCGGCGGCCACGACGAGCGCGAGCAGACGCTGAACCAGCTGCTGGTCGAGATGGACGGCTTCGAGGGCAACGAAGGCGTGATCGTCATCGCCGCCACCAACCGCCCGGACGTGCTCGACCCGGCGCTGCTGCGGCCGGGCCGTTTCGACCGCCAGGTCGTCGTGCCGCTGCCGGACGTACGCGGCCGCGAGCAGATCCTGAAGGTCCACATGCGCAAGGTCCCGGTCGCCGACGACGTCCGTCCGGGCCTCATCGCCCGCGGCACGCCCGGCTTCTCCGGCGCCGACCTCATGAACCTCGTCAACGAGGCCGCGCTGTTCGCGGCGCGCGCCAACAAGCGCCTCGTCACGATGGAGGAGTTCGAGCGGGCGAAGGACAAGATCATGATGGGCGCCGAGCGGCGCTCCATGGTCATGAGCGAGCAGGAGAAGCTCACGACCGCTTACCACGAGGCGGGCCATGCGATCGTCGGGATGAGCCTTCCCGAGCACGATCCCGTTTACAAGGTGACGATCATCCCGCGCGGCCGCGCGCTCGGCGTCACGATGTTCCTCCCGGAAGAGGACCGCTACAGCTACAGCAAGCGCCGCCTGGAAGGCCAGATCACCAGCCTGTTCGGCGGCCGCCTCGCCGAGGAGATCCGTTTCGGTCCGGAGGCGGTCACCACCGGTGCATCGAACGACATCGAGCGCGCCACGAACCTCGCCCGCAACATGGTCACCAAGTGGGGCCTGTCCGATCGCCTCGGCCCGCTGTCCTACATGGAGGACCAGGGCGAGGTATTCCTCGGCAGGTCGGTCACCCAGCACAAGCAGGTGTCGGACGTGACCGCCCACGCGATCGACGAGGAGATTCGCCGCGTCATCGACACGGCCTACGCGCACGCGCGCAAGATCCTCACCGACAACCGCGAGAAGCTCGACACGATGGCCGCGGCGCTCATCAAGTACGAGACGATCGACGAAGACCAGCTCAAGGACATCATGGCCGGACGCGTTCCGCGCGCCCCCCAGGGTTGGGAAGACTCCGGCGCGCCGAGCGGCGGCCAGGGCGGCCCCAAGCCGGAGCCGGTCATCGGCCCGCCGGCCAGCCAGACCTGAGACGCCCACGGCGCGCGGCGTCGCGCGCTCCCGACGTCGCGAAGCCCTCATGCACCTGCAGTGCGGCCGCCATCGGATCGACCTCGCGCGCCCGGTGGTCATGGGCGTACTGAACGTCACGCCGGACTCGTTCTCCGACGGCGGCCGTTACCTGGCGCCCGCGGCCGCCTGCGAGCGGGCCGCCCGGCTCGCAGAGGACGGAGCGGCCATCGTGGACGTCGGCGGGGAATCGACGCGACCCGGGGCCGAGGCAGTCGATGCCGCTGAGGAAATGCGACGCGTCATCCCGGTGGTCGAGCGACTGGCAGGGACTCTGTCGATCCCGGTCTCGGTGGATACGCGAAAGCCCGAGGTCATGCGGCAGGCACTGGCCGCCGGCGCCTCGATGGTGAACGACGTATCCGCCCTGGCCGCGGCGGGCGCGCTGGAGACAGTGGCGGCGAGCGGTGCCGCCGTGTGCCTCATGCACATGCAGGGGGAACCGGCCACGATGCAGGCCGCGCCCCGCTACCGCGACGTAGTCGCCGACGTGCGCGATTTCCTGCGCCGACGCGTCGCAGCCTGCCTGGCGGCCGGCATCCCCCGCGACCGCCTGGTGGTCGACCCGGGTTTCGGATTCGGCAAGACGCTGGAGCACAACATGGCGCTGCTGGCGGGACTCGCCTCGATCGCCTCCGGCGGTGTGCCGGTGCTCGCAGGCCTGTCCCGCAAGCGGATGATCGGCATGCTGACCGGTCGCGGGGAAGGTGACCGCGCGGCCGGGAGCCTGGCTGCCGCCGCGGTAGCAGCCGTCAACGGCGCACGCATCATCCGTGCGCACGACGTCCGCGAGACGGTGGATGTCCTCGCGGTCCTGGCGGCAAGCGGCGCGTTAAACAAAGGGGACGCACCCCTTTAACGGCTAGAATGTTCCATTCGGAAATGATCGAGGGCGTCAAAGGGGTGCGTCCCCGTCGTTAGAGCTGACCATGCGTTACTTCGGCACCGATGGCGTTCGCGGGCGGGTCGGAACCCACCCGATGACCGTGGAGTTCGCGCTGCGGCTCGCGGGCGCGGCTGCGCGCGTGCTGGCGCCCGACGGCGGCCGCGTGCTGGTCGGCAAGGACACGCGGCTGTCCGGGTACATGTTCGAGGCAGCCCTGGAGGCGGGCTTCGTGGCAGCGGGCGTCGACGTGCAGCTGGCGGGGCCGCTGCCGACGCCCGGGATCGCCTACCTGGTCCAGCGGCTCGGCGCCGATTTCGGCGCCGTGATCAGCGCTTCCCACAACCGCTACGACGACAACGGCATCAAGTTCTTCGACCGCAACGGCGCGAAGCTCGCTGATGAACTGGAAGAGGCGATCGAGTCGCATCTCGAGGAACCTGCGCCCACCCGCGAATCGAGCGGGCTCGGCCGGGCGACGCGGGTCGACAGCGAGCGCGTGCTCTACCAGTCGTTCTGCGCATCGACGCTTCCCCAGGGCATGCGCCTCGACGGGCTCAAGATCGTGGTCGACTGCGCGAACGGCGCCGCGTACAAGGTCGCGCCGCGCGTGCTCGCCGATCTCGGCGCCGAAATCATTCCGATCGGCTGTTCGCCGAACGGCCGCAACATCAACGACGGTTGCGGGTCGACCGAACCCGGCCTGCTCAAGCTCACGGTGTCGGGCGTCCGCGCGGATGCCGGCATCGCGCTCGACGGCGACGGCGACCGGCTCGTCATGGCGGATCACCTCGGCCGGACGGTGGACGGGGACCAGCTGCTCTACGTGCTCGCCCGCGCGCGGCTGGCGGCGGGCACGCTGTCCGGGCCCGTCGTCGGAACCGTCATGAGCAACCTCGGGCTCGAACTGGCGCTGAGGGAACTCGGCGTCGCCTTCCTGCGCGCGGCCGTCGGCGACCGGCACGTCCTGCAGTTGCTGCGCGCCGAGGGCGGCCTGCTTGGCGGGGAATCATCGGGTCACCTGCTGGTGCTCGACAAGGCGACGACCGGCGACGGCCTGGTGGTCGCCCTGCAGGTGCTTGCGGTGATGAAGTCGACCGGCAAGTCGCTGGCGGAGCTGGCCGCAGGCATGCAGCGGTTTCCACAGCAGCTGATCAACGTGCGCGTGGCGCAGCGATTCGACGCGGCCCGCGAACCCCGGGTCGCCGCCGCCATCGAGCACGTCGAGAAGTCGCTCGGCGAAAAGGGCCGGGTCGTGCTGCGCGCATCCGGCACCGAGCCGCTGATCCGCGTCATGGTCGAAGGCGAGGACGCACAGGCGGTCGGCCGGCACGCCGAGGAACTCGCCGCGGCCGTGCGCGCCGCGGCGCCGGCGCCATGAATCCCGCCTTGCGCCGCCCGCTCGTCGCGGGCAACTGGAAAATGCACGGTACCCGCGCGGAAGCCGCGCGCCTCGCCGCGGACGTCCTGGCCCGCGAGGTCGGCAGCGGTGCCGCGGAAGCGATCGTCTGCCCGCCGTTCGTCCACCTCGTCGACGTTGCCCGCGCGCTGGAAGGAAGCCGCCTGGGACTCGGCGCACAGGACGTGTGCGCGGAGGAACCCGGCGCCCATACCGGCGAGGTTTCCGCGGGCATGCTCGCGGACGTCGGATGCGGGTACGTGATCGTCGGTCACTCGGAACGGCGCGCGCTCTACGGCGAAAGCGACGCGCTCGTGGCACGCAAGTTCCTGGCAGCGGGCCGCCACGGGCTGGTGCCCATCCTGTGCGTCGGCGAGTCGCTGGCCGAACGCGAGCAGGATGCCACCCGCGCCGTCATCCTGCGCCAGCTCGACGCGGTCCTGGACGCGGCCGGCGCGCCGGCATTCGCACGTGCCGTCGTGGCCTACGAGCCCGTCTGGGCGATCGGCACGGGCCGGACCGCTTCCCCGGGCCAGGCGCAGGATGTCCATGCGCTGATCCGGGGCCGGATGGCCGAAAAGGATGCTACAATCGCTGCTTCCCTTCGGGTCCTGTACGGGGGCAGCGTCAAGGCGGCGAATGCCGCGGAGCTGTTCGCGATGCCCGACGTGGACGGCGGCCTGATCGGCGGCGCAGCGCTCAAGGCGGAGGAATTCGCGGGCATCTGCGCTGCCGCCGGCCGGTGAAGGGCCAGGCTTGGCGAGACGGACATGATCCAGAACCTGATAACTTTCCTGCACGGCTTGCTGTGCTTCGCAATCGTCGCGCTCGTGCTGCTGCAGCGCGGCAAGGGTGCCGATGCGGGCGCCGGTTTCGGCGCCGGTGCCTCGGGAACGGTGTTCGGGGCGCGGGGGTCGGCGACCTTCTTCTCGAAACTGACCGCGGTGCTGGCGACGCTGTTCTTCCTGACCAGCATGTCCCTCGCCTGGTTCGCCACGCGGCCGGGAACGGAGGCGCCGAAGAGCATCGTGGACACCGTCGTGACGGAGCCGGCGCCTGCGCCGGGCATCGACGGCGGCGAAGTGCCGGGCCTGCCGGATGCGACGCCGGGCGAGCCGCAGCAGCCGGGCGGCCAGTAAGCGGAAGCTGCATCGATTCAAGTGCCGACGTGGCGGAATTGGTAGACGCGCTAGCTTGAGGGGTTAGTGGGGAAACTCGTGTCGGTTCGAGTCCGACCGTCGGCACCATTTCTCGATCGATGAAGAGTTCCGTCCGGGGGTCCCAAGCGGACCCACGGGCGGTTACAATGCGGCTGGTTTGCGGGACGGAATCCCGCGCGCGAGAGCGGCCGCGATTGCTCGATAACTACCTTCCCATCCTGATTTTTCTGGCGGTCGCCGGCGGGTTCGGCCTGGTGCTGCTCGCAGCCGGCTGGCTGCTCGGACCGCGCCGCCCAGACGGCGAGAAGGTCTCGCCCTACGAGTGCGGCTTCGAGGCCTTTGACGATTCGCGCACCAAGTTCGACGTGCGCTACTACCTCGTCGCGATCCTGTTCATCATCTTCGACCTCGAGATCGCATTCCTGTTCCCCTGGGCGGTGTCCCTGGACGCGATCGGCGGGTTCGGCCTGCTGTCGATGGGCGTGTTCCTCGCCGTGCTGGTGGTCGGTTTCGTCTACGAGTGGAAGAAAGGCGCGCTCGAATGGGATTGACGGAAGCCGCCCCGGAACTTGCGCCGGTCGTCCAGGGCCGCGGGTTCGTGACCACGACGGTCGACAACCTCATGAACTGGGCACGCACCGGCTCGCTCTGGCCGATGACCTTCGGGCTCGCGTGCTGCGCCGTGGAGATGATGCACGCCGGCGCGGCGCGCTACGACCTCGACCGGTTCGGCGTCGTCTTCCGCGGCAGCCCGCGGCAGTCCGACGTCATGATCGTGGCCGGCACGCTGGTCAACAAGATGGCCCCGGCGCTGCGCAAGGTCTATGACCAGATGCCGGAGCCGCGCTGGGTGATCTCGATGGGTTCCTGCGCCAACGGCGGCGGCTATTACCACTACTCCTATGCGGTGGTGCGCGGCTGCGACCGGATCGTGCCGGTCGACGTCTACGTCCCGGGCTGCCCGCCGACCGCAGAAGCGCTCGTGTACGGAATCCTGCAACTGCAGGACAAGATCCGCCGCACCAGCACCATCGCGCGCGGTCCGGCATGAGCCGCATCGAGGCGACCGGGGAGGCCGTGGCGACCCGGATCGGCGAGCGGGCCACCCGGCTGCCTGCCCTTCCGGGGGAAATCGCCTTCGAGGTTGCGCCTGACGACCTGGTCGCCGTGTGCCGCGAATTGCGCGACGGGCCCGGGCTGGCTTTCGAGCAGCTCATCGACCTGTCCGGGATCGACTACCTGGAATACGGGCGCTCGGAATGGGCGACGGAGGAGGCGACGTCGACCGGTTTCAGCCGCGGCGTCGAGCGCTCCCCGCGCGGCGAGGCGCCGGCGACGGCCGGCCGCTTCGCCGTGGTCTACCAGCTCCTGTCGCTGTCGCGTAACACGCGCCTGCGGCTGCGTTGCCGGTGCAGCGCGGGCGAGCCGCCGATGCTGGACTCGGTGACGGGGGTCTGGGCGTCCGCGGACTGGTACGAGCGCGAGGCATTCGACCTTTACGGGATCCTGTTCCGCGGCCATCCCGACCTGCGGCGGATCCTGACGGACTACGGTTTCATCGGCCACCCGTTCCGCAAGGACTTCCCGCTGTCGGGGCGCGTCGAGGTGCGCTACGACCCCTCGCTCGGCCGCGTCGTCTACGAGCCGGTCAGCATCGAGCCGCGGGTCACGGTGCCCAAGGTCATCCGCAAAGGTCGCGTCCAGGAAGCCGGCGGCGATGCCTGAGTTCCAGAACTTCACGCTGAACTTCGGTCCGCAACACCCCGCGGCGCACGGCGTGCTGCGCCTGGTGCTCGAGATGGACGGGGAGGTGATCCAGAAGGCCGACCCGCACATCGGCCTGCTGCACCGGGCCACCGAGAAGCTCGCCGAATCCAAGCCGTTCAACCAGTCGATCGGCTACATGGACCGGCTCGACTACGTGTCCATGATGTGCAACGAGCACGCCTACGTGCGCGCGATCGAGAAGTTGCTCGGCATCGAGGCGCCGGAACGAGCCCAGTACATCCGCACGATGTTCGACGAGATGACGCGGATCCTGAACCACCTGATGTGGATCGGTTCGCACGCGCTCGACATCGGCGCGATGACCGTCTTCCTCTATGCGTTCCGCGAGCGCGAGGACCTGATGGACTGCTACGAAGCGGTCTCGGGAACCCGCATGCATGCGACCTACTACCGGCCCGGCGGCGTCTACCGCGACCTGCCGGACGCCATGCCTCAGTACAAGGAGGCCGATGGCCGCAGCGCCGGCGACCTGAAGCGCCGCAACGCGGCGCGTTCCGGCTCGATGCTCGATTTCATCGCCGATTTCACCGACCGGTTTCCGGCCTGCGTCGACGAGTACGAGACGCTGCTCACCGACAACCGGATCTGGAAGCAGCGCACCGTTAACATCGGTGTCGTCACGCCGGAGCGGGCGCTGCAACTCGGTTTCACGGGGCCGATGCTGCGCGGCTCGGGCGTCGAGTGGGACCTGCGCAGGAAGCAGCCGTACGCGGCCTACGACCGGGTCGAGTTCGACATTCCGGTCGGGGTGAATGGCGACTGTTACGACCGCTACCTGTGCCGCGTTGCGGAGCTGCGCCAGTCGAACCGCATTATCCGGCAATGCGTGGAGTGGCTGCGCGCCAACCGCGGGCCGGTCATGCTGGAGGACCACAAGGTCACGCCGCCGCGCCGCGGAGAGATGAAGGACGACATGGAATCGCTGATCCACCACTTCAAGCTCTTCACCGAGGGGTACTGCGTCCCGGAAGGCGAGACCTACGCCGCGGTCGAGGCGCCGAAGGGCGAATTCGGCGTCTGGCTGGTTTCGGACGGCGCGAACAAGCCCTACCGCGTGAAATGCCGCGCCCCGGGATTTGCGCACCTGGCGGCGATGGACGAACTGACCCGCGGGCACATGCTCGCGGACGTGGTCGCGATGATCGGGACGATGGACGTCGTGTTCGGGGAGATCGACCGGTGAGCGGGCAGCCGGCGCAGCCGGGCGTGCTCAACGAGCACACGCGGCACGAGATCGACCGCTGGCTGGCCAGGTTCCCGGCCGACCGCCGCAGGTCCGCCGTGATCGCCGCGCTGCGCGAGGCGCAGCACCAGAACGGCGGCTACCTGACGGTGCCGCTGATGGACGCGGTTGCCGAGTACGTCGGCCTGCAGCCGGTCCAGGTCTACGAGGTCGCGAGCTTCTATTCGATGTTCGAGACCAGGCCCTGCGGCCGCGTACACGTCTCGGTCTGCACCAACATCAGCTGCATGCTGCGCGGCGCCGACGGGATCGTCGCTGCGGTCGAGAAGCACCTGGGGATCCGGACCGGCGAGAGCACGCCGGACGGCCGGATCTACCTCAAGCGCGAGGAGGAGTGCCTCGCGGCCTGCAACAACGCGCCGATGATGATGGTGGACCACGTGTATCACGAGAACCTGACGCCCGAATCGGCGATCAAGGTGCTGGACGGGGTCGAGTAGCCATGTCCCGGCCGATGAACCAGGTCGTATTCGAGCCGCTCGGGCATCCCGGAAGCTGGACGCTTCCCGTCTACGAGAAATTCAGCGGGTACCAGGCCTGGCGGAAGATCCTCGCCGAGAAGACGCCGCGCGAGGCGATCATCGAAGAAGTGAAAGCCTCGGGCCTGCGCGGCCGCGGCGGCGCCGGGTTTCCGACCGGCGTGAAGTGGAGCTTCATGCCGCGCAATGCGCCCGGCCAGAAGTACGTCGTCTGCAACTCGGACGAGAGCGAGCCGGGCACCTGCCACGACCGGGACATCCTGCGCTACAACCCGCATGCCGTCATCGAAGGCATGGCGATCGGCGGCTACGCGATGGGCGCGACCGTCGGCTACAACTACGTCCGCGGCGAGTTCCTCGCGGAGCCGTTCCCGCGCTTCGAGTCTGCGCTCGCGGAAGCCTACGCGGCGGGGCTGCTCGGCAAGGACATCCAGGGCTCGGGCATCGACTTCGACCTCCACGGGGTGGCGGGCGCCGGCGCCTACATCTGCGGCGAGGAGACGGCGCTTCTCGAGTCGCTCGAAGGCAAGCCGGGCAAGCCACGCTTCAAGCCGCCTTTTCCCGCGAACTTCGGCCTGTACGGCAAGCCCACGACCATCAACAACACGCTGTCGTTCGCCTCGGTGCCGGCGATCATGCGCAAGGGCGCCAAGTGGTTCGCCGAGATGGGCGTACCCAACGCCGGCGGCACGGTGATCTTCTCGGTGTCCGGCCACGTCGAGAGGCCTGGCAACTACGAGCTGCCGATGGGCATCCCGTTCCGCGAACTGCTCGACATCTGCGGCGGCGTCCGCGGCGGTCGCCGGCTCAAGGCGGTGATCCCGGGCGGATCCTCGGTGCCCGTGATGCCGGCGGCGAACATCATCGACTGCACGATGGACTACGATTCCTTGCGCAAGGCGGGCAGCAGCGTCGGCACCGGAGCGGTCATCGTGATGGACGAGACCACGTGCATGGTGCGGGTGCTGGAGCGCATTTCCCGCTTCTACATGGCGGAGTCCTGCGGGCAGTGCACGCCCTGCCGCGAAGGCACCGGCTGGCTGACGCGCATGCTGCGCCGGATCCTCGCTGGCCAGGGCAAGATGTCGGACCTCGACCTGCTCGTGCAGGTCGCCAACCAGATCGAGGGTCACACGATCTGCGCGCTCGGCGACGCAGCCGCCTGGCCGGTCCAGAGCTTCCTGAAGCATTTCCGGCACGAGTTCGCCTGGATGGTCGAGCACGGCGGAAAGAGCATCGTCGACGCACCGGGAACTGAAGGGGACGCACCCCTTCATATTCGTGGCGGAGGGCGCCTCATTCCCGAATATGAAGGGGTGCGTCCCCTTCAATTCCCATGAGCGACGACTTCGTCAATGTGGAGGTCGACGGCCGGCCGCTGAAGGCGCGCAAGGGCCAGATGATCATCCAGCTGACCGACCAGGCCGGCGTCTACGTGCCGAGGTTCTGCTACCACGAGAAGCTCACGATCGCCGCCAACTGCCGCATGTGCCTGGTGGAGGTCGAGAAGGCGCCGAAGCCGATGCCGGCCTGCGCGACCCCGGTCACCGAGGGCATGAAGGTCTTCACGCGCTCCGCGCGGGCGGTCGCGGCACAGAAGGCGACCATGGAGTTCCTGCTGATCAACCACCCGCTGGACTGCCCGATCTGCGACCAGGGCGGCGAGTGCGAGCTGCAGGACCTTGCGCTCGGCTTCGGCTCCGCGGCCTCCCGTTTCGACGAGCGCAAGCGCGTCGTCAAGGACAAGGACCTCGGTCCGCTGATCTCGACCGACATGACGCGCTGCATCCACTGCACGCGCTGCGTGCGATTCACCGCGGAGATCGCCGGGCACCAGGAACTCGGCGCGACCGGCCGCGGCGAGACGATGGAGATCGGCACCTTCATCGAGAAGAGCGTCGACCACGAGCTGTCCGGCAACGTCATCGACCTGTGCCCGGTCGGCGCGCTCAACTCGAAGCCGTTCCGGCACCGCGCGCGGTCCTGGGAAATGACCGAACACGCGCTGGTGGCGCCGCACGACGGAACCGGCACGAATCTCTACGGCCATGTGCTGCGCGGCCGCCTGATGCGCGTCGTGCCGCGCGCCAACGAGGAAATCAACGAGACCTGGATCGCCGACCGCGACCGGTTCTCCTACGAGGGCATCTACGCGGCCGACCGCCTGCGGCAGCCGATGCTGCGCGACGAAGGCCGCTGGCAGGCGGTTTCGTGGGAGGCTGCGCTCGAGGCGACCGCCGCCTTGCTGCGCGAGGCGGTCGCCGACGGCGGCCCGGAACGGCTCGGATTCCTGGCGACTCCCGGGTCGACGAACGAGGAGGCCTACCTGCTCGCGCGTCTCGCCCGGGGGCTCGGATCGAACAATGTCGACTCGCGGCTGCGCCAGTCGGACTTTTCCGACCAGGACAGCGACCCTGCGTACCCCGGCTTCGGCATGCCGTTCGCCGGCATCGACTCGCTGTCGGGCCTGCTGCTCGTGGGCTGCGACGTTCGGGCCGAAGCCCCGATCATCGCGCACCGCGTTCGCAAGGCGGCGCTTGCCGGTTGTCGCGTCAGCTTCGTGTCGACCCAGCACCAGACATGCCACTTCCCCGTCCAGCAGCAGACGGTGACGGCGGCCGCGGACCTGGCAGGGGAGCTCGCTGCGCTCGCCGACGGCGGAACACCGGGTCCCGCGCGCCAGGCGGTCGTCGAATCGCTGTCGGGCGGCCGCGGCGCCATCGTCCTCGGCGCGGCCGCGATGCGGCACACCAGTTTCGCCGACGTGAGGGCCGCGGCTGCCGCCCTGGCTGCGAAAACCGGCGCGACGCTCGGATTCCTGCCGGAAGGCGGCAATGCGGCCGGGGCCGCGATCGCCGGGGCGCTGCCGCATCGACTGCCCGGCGGCCGCCCGAATCCACGGCCGGGCCTGGACGTCGTCCGCATGCTCGAGTCGCCACTGTCGGCCTGCGTGCTGCTCGGCGGCATCGAGCCGGCGCAGGACATCGGACTGCCGGGCGCCGAAGCCGCGCTCGCCGGTTGCCGGCGCGTCATTGCCGTCACTCCGTTCGCGGACCCGTCGACGACGGCGATCGCGCGCGTGATGCTGCCGATGGGCACGTTCGCCGAGACTGCGGGCAGCTACGTCAGCGTCGAGGGTCGCTGGCAGGAGTTCAACGGCTGCGCGCAGCCCGTGGGGGAGGCGCGCCCGGGCTGGAAGATCCTTCGTGTTCTCGCCAACCTGCTCGGGCTCGAGGGATTCGCCTACGAGAGCTGCCCGGAAGTGCTGGCCGAGCTGCGGAGCGCAGCGGCGGGTGCCGCATACGACGGAAGATTCGTGACTTCCCGCGGCGTCAGGGCCGAGCGGCGCGGCACGACTTCCGGCCTGCCGATCTACGGCGTGGACGCGATCGTACGCCGTGCGCCGGCGCTGCAACGCACGCGGGCGGCGCGCGACAGCCGGGCCCGGGAGGCTTGACGGTGCAGGTCCCGATCATCGAGCCATGGATCGCGGTGCTTCCGCCGGGATGGCAGGCGGCGGTCCGGTCGACCTTCTGGGTGGTGGTAGTGCTGCTCGCCATCGTGGTTTCGGTCGCGATGCTGACGCTCGCCGAGCGCAAGGTGATCGGCTACATGCAGTTGCGCCGCGGGCCGAACCGCGTGAGCTTCTTCGGCTTGCCATTCCTGCACGGCGTCGCGCAGCCGTTCGCGGACGTCATCAAGCTGCTTCTGAAGGAGATCATCGTGCCGGGCCGCTCGTCGCGGTTCCTGTTCATGATCGCGCCGCTGATCGTGCTGGTCCCGGCCATGGCGACCTGGGCGGTGATCCCGCTCTCGCCGGAATTCGTGCTTGCCGACATCGACGCCGGGCTGCTCTACGTGCTGGCGCTGACCTCGCTCGGCGTCTACGGCGTGATCCTGGCGGGCTGGGCCAGCAACTCCAAGTATGCGTTCCTCGGCGCCATGCGCTCGGCCGCCCAGATGGTCGCCTACGAAATCGCCATGGGTTTCGCGCTGGTCGGCGTGCTGATGGCCGCGGGCAGCCTCAACCTCGGCGCCATCGTGCGGGCCCAGGAGGGCGGGTTCGCGAGCTGGCACGTATGGTGGCTGTTCCCGCTGTTCGTCGTCTACTTCATTTCCGGGCTGGCGGAGACAAACCGCGCGCCCTTCGACGTCGCGGAGGGCGAGTCGGAGATCGTCGCGGGCTTCCATGTCGAATATTCCGGCGCGGCATTCGCGACGCTGTTCGCGCTTCCCGAGTACGCGAACATGATCCTGATATCCGCGCTGACCGCGGTCCTGTTCTTCGGCGGCTGGCTGTCGCCGCTGCAGGGTTACGTCGCGGACGGCGCCTGGCTGGCGCAGCCCTCGTTCTTCTGGCTGTTCCTCAAGATCGGCTTCTTCCTGTTCGTCTTCCTCTGGGTGAGGGCCACCTTCCCGCGCTACCGGTACGACCAGATCATGCGCCTCGGCTGGAAAGTGCTCATTCCCGTCACGCTGGTGTGGATCGCGGTCGAAGGCGTGCTCGCCTGGCGCGGCATCGGCCCCTGGGCGGCATGAGGCGGCCATGAGCAAGATGCGCACGCTGTTCCGGACGCTGTTCCTCTCCGAGCTCTTCCGGGGCCTTTGGGTCACCGCGAAGAACTTCTTCCGTCCCAAGGTGACGCTGAACTACCCGGAGGAGAAGGCGCCGCAGTCGTCCCGCTTCCGCGGCCTGCACGCGCTGCGGCGCTACCCGAACGGCCAGGAGCGCTGCATCGCCTGCAAGCTCTGCGAGGCGGTGTGCCCCGCGCTTGCCATCACGATCGAGTCCGACGTCGGCCCGGACGGCACCCGCCGGACGACGCGCTACGACATCGACCTGTTCAAGTGCATCTACTGCGGTTTCTGCGAGGAGGCCTGCCCGGTCGACGCGATCGTCGAGACGCGGATCCACGAGTACCACATGGAGAACCGCGGAGAGAACATCATGACCAAGGACAAGCTCCTCGCGATCGGCGAGAAGTACGAGGCGATGATCGCCGCCGACAAGGCGTCCGACTCGCAATACCGGTAGTCCCATGGTCGTCGAGATACTCTTCTGGGCGTTTTCGGCCGTGCTGGTGGGTGCCGCGCTGGGCGTGATCCTGTCGCGCAATCCCGTGCATTCGGTCCTCTACCTGGTGCTGTGCTTCTTCAATGCGGCGGTGCTCTGGCTGCTGATCGAGGCCGAGTTCCTGGCCATCGTTCTGGTCCTCGTCTACGTCGGCGCGGTGATGGTGCTGTTCCTGTTCGTCGTCATGATGCTCGACATCAACCTCGAGAAGCTGCGTGAAGGGTTCGCGCGCAACGCGCCGCTGGGTGCGCTGGTCGCCTTCATCATGGTGGTCGAGCTGGCCTACGTGCTGTGGGTACGGCGCCTCGGCATCGAGTTGCCCGCCGCCACGGCACCCGCAGGAGCGAGCAACACGGCCGAGATCGGCGCGGTGCTGTACACGGACTACGTGTATCCCTTCCAGCTCGCGGCGGTCGTGCTGCTGATCGCGATCGTGGCCGCGATCTCGCTGACGATGCGCCGCCGCCCCGGCCTCAAGTCGCAGGACGTCGCGGCGCAGGTTTCCGTGCGCGCCGCCGACCGCGTCCGGCTGGTCGCGATGCCGCCGGAGCGGGACCCGTGATCGGCCTGCCGCACTACCTGCTGCTCGCCGGCGTGCTGTTCGCGATCGCCGTCGCGGGCGTGTTCATCAACCGCAAGAACGTGATCCTGCTGCTGATGTGCATCGAGCTCATGCTGCTCGCGGTCAATTTCAACTTCGTCGCGTTCTCGCGCTTCATGGGCATCCTGGACGGGCAGGTGTTCGTGTTCTTCATCCTCACGGTCGCGGCGGCCGAGGCGGCCATCGGCCTTGCCATCCTGGTCGTGCTGTTCCGCCAGCGCCGCAGCATCAACGTCGAGGAACTCGACGCCATGAAGGGCTGACCGTGGATTTCGCGACAGTCTGCCTGGTCATCGTGCTGGCGCCTCTCGCGGCGGCGGCGGTCGCGGGCCTGGGCGGCCGGCTGGTGGGCCGCTCCGGGGCGCATGCCGTATGCATCGCCGGGGTGGCGCTGTCGTTCGCCGGCTCTGCCTGGGTGCTGGCCCAGCTGCTCGGCGGCGCGCCGGACTTCAACCAGAACGTCTACACCTGGGGCGTCAGCGACGGCCTGTCCATGAACATCGGGTTCCTGGTGGACAAGCTGAGCGCGCTGATGATGACGGTCGTCACGTTCGTGTCGCTCGCGGTGCACGTGTACACGATCGGTTACATGCGGGACGATCCCGGCTACACGCGCTTCTTCGCCTACATCTCGCTGTTCACGTTCGCGATGCTGATGCTCGTGATGTCGAACAACTTCCTGCAGCTGTTCTTCGGCTGGGAGGCCGTCGGCCTCGTCTCCTACCTGCTGATCGGCTTCTGGTACAAGCGGCCGACGGCGATCTTCGCGAACTACAAGGCGTTCATCGTCAACCGGATCGGCGACTTCGCGTTCATCGTCGCGATCGCGATCGTCGTGGCCTACATGGGCAGCCTCGACTACGCCGAGGTGTTCCAGCGCATTCCGCGCGCGATCGGCCACGACCTGTTCCTGACGCCGGGCGAGCCGTCGAAGGTGATCACCGTCATCTGCGTCGGCCTGTTCATCGGCGCCATGGGCAAGTCCGCGCAGGTGCCGCTGCACGTCTGGCTGCCGGACTCGATGGAAGGCCCCACGCCGATCTCGGCGCTGATCCATGCGGCCACCATGGTCACGGCGGGCATCTTCATGGTGGCGAGGCTCTCGCCGCTGTTCGAGATGTCGCCGGACGCATTGCACTTCATCGTGGTAATCGGCGCGGTAACCGGGCTTTTCATGGGCCTGCTCGGCCTCGTCAACAACGACATCAAGCGCGTGGTCGCCTACTCGACGCTGTCGCAGCTCGGTTACATGACCATGGCGCTGGGGGCGGGCGCCTACGGCGCAGGCATCTTCCACCTGATGACGCACGCCTTCTTCAAGGCGCTGCTGTTCCTCGCGGCCGGGTCCGTGATCATCGCGATGCACCACGAGCAGGACATGCGCCGCATGGGCGGCCTGAGGAAGTACCTGCCAGTGACCTACTGGACGTCCGTGGTCGGGTCGCTGGCGCTGATCGGCTTCCCGGGGCTCTCGGGGTTCTTTTCCAAGGACATCATCATCGAGGCGCTGCACCACAGCCGGACCGAGGGCGCCGGGTTCGCCTACTGGTGCGCGCTTGCCGGCGTGTTCGTCACCGCGCTGTACAGCTTCCGGCTCGTCTTCATGACCTTCCACGGCCGGGAGCGCATGGACGAGCACACCCGCGAGCACCTGCACGAGAGCCCGTGGGTCGTCACGTTGCCGCTGGTCGCACTGGCGGTGCCCTCGATCGCGATCGGCTGGCTCACGGTGGGCCCGGTGGTGTTCGGCGACTTCTTCGCAGGCAGCATCGCCCAGGCGCCCGACGGCCCGATCGCCGCGCTCGGGGCGGAGTTCCACGGCCCGGCGGCCTTCGTGCTCCACGCGTTCGGCTCGCCCGCGGTCTACCTGGCGCTCGCAGGGGTCGTTGCTGCCTGGTTCCTCTACCTGAAGCGGCCCGATCTGCCGGATCGGGTCGCGGCGCGCTTCTCGCGCACTCACCGGCTGCTGGTCAACAAGTACTACTTCGACTGGTTCTACGAGAACGTGGTCGCGGCGGGCGTGCGCAACTTCGGCGGCGGCCTGTGGAGGCGGGGCGACGAGACGGTCATCGACGGCTGGCTGGTCAACGGCAGCGCGCGCGCGGTGGCGGCGCTTTCGGCCGTCCTACGCCACGTCCAGTCCGGCTACCTGTACCACTATGCCTTCGCCATGATCATCGGCCTGTCGCTGCTGCTCGGCTGGCTGCTGTTGAGGTCGTGACGTGACTGCACCCGCGAGAATCCTCAGCTGGCTCGTCTGGCTGCCCATCGCGGCGGGCTTCGCGGTGCTCGTGCTCGGGGACCGCCGCATCGCGCTGGGCCGCTGGGTGGCGCTTGCCGCGACGCTCGCGGTTCTCGCGTTGTGCGTCCCGCTGTGGGGCGCGTTCGACACCGGAACCGCCGCACTGCAGTTCGTGGAGCGCGTGCCCTGGATCGGCGCCGTGAACGCCTGGTATCACCTCGGTCTCGACGGCATCTCCCTGCCGCTGGTCGCGCTGACGGGCTTCACGACGCCGCTGGTCGTGATCGCCGCCTGGACGAACGTCGACAAGCGGCCCGCGCAGTACTTCGCCGCCTTCCTGGTGATGGAAGGCCTGATGATCGGCGTCTTTTCGGCGGCCGACGCGCTGCTGTTCTACGTGTTCTGGGAAGCGATGCTGATCCCGATGTTCCTGATCATCGGCATCTGGGGCGGCGCGAGGCGCGTCTACGCGACGATCAAGTTCTTCCTCTACACGTTCCTCGGTTCTGTGCTGATGCTGGTCGCGCTGGTCTGGATGTACCTGCAGGGCGGCAGCTACGAGATCGCCGACCTGCACCGGCTGCCCATCGGCATGACCGCGCAGGTGCTGATCTTCCTGGCATTCTTCGCGGCATTCGCCGTCAAGGTGCCGATGTGGCCGGTCCACACCTGGCTCCCGGACGCGCACGTCGAGGCGCCGACCGGCGGTTCGGTGATCCTCGCCGCGATCATGCTGAAGATGGGCGGGTACGGCTTCCTGCGCTTCAGCCTGCCGATCACGCCGGACGCGAGCCGCGAGCTGGACTGGCTGGTGATCACGCTGTCGCTCGTGGCGATCGCCTACATCGGCTTCGTCGCGCTCGCGCAGCGCGACATGAAGAAGCTGATCGCCTATTCGTCGATCGCGCACATGGGCTTCGTCACGCTCGGCACGTTCCTCGCCTGGGACATCCTGCAGGCGACGGGCGCCGTGCGCGGGGCCGGCATGGGGCTCGACGGAGCCATGGTCCAGATGGTGTCGCACGGCCTGGTCTCGGGCGCGCTGTTCTTCTGCGTCGGCGTCCTCTACGACCGGCTGCACACCCGGGACATCGCGGCGTACGGCGGCGTGGTCAACACGATGCCGGTCTTCGCCTTCTTCGCCGTGCTGTTCGCGATGGCCAATGCCGGCCTGCCGGGCACTTCGGGCTTCGTCGGCGAGTTCCTGGTCATCATGGCGAGCTTCAAGGCCGGCTTCTGGTACGCCTTCGTCGCGGCCCTGACGCTGATACTCGGCGCCGCCTACACGCTATGGCTCGTGAAGCGCGTGATCTGGGGCGAGGTCGGCAACGACGGCGTCGCGTCGCTGAAGGACCTGAACGCGCGCGAATTCATCGTTCTGGCGACGATCGCGATCGCCGTGCTCGCGCTCGGCATCTGGCCGGCGCCGCTGCTCGACGTCATGCGCCCGACCATCGAGCTGCTCGTCGGGCAGCTCACGGCCAGCAAGCTCTGAGGCGCGCCCCATGCAAGACGCACCGATGGTCCTCTCGATCGCCGAACTGATGCCGGCCGCGGCGGAGGTATACCTGGCGGCCGCGGCCTGCGTGCTGCTGCTTCTGGATGCGCTCGGCGGTCCGCGCGTGCGCGGCGCGTCGTTCTTCCTGACCATCGCGGCACTCGCGGGCGCGGCCTGGGTCAGCTCTGCGGTCGCCGTGCCCGCCCGCGAAGCCATCCTGGGCGGCCATTACGTCGCCGACCCGATGGGCACGGTACTGAAGCTCTTCGCCTACGGGGCCGCCGCCGTGACGCTGCTGTATTCGCGCGACTACCTGCAGCGGCGCGACCTGCTGAAGGGCGAATACCTGGTGCTGGCGCTGTTCGCGGTGCTCGGCATCCAGGTGATCGTTTCGGCAGGCAGCTTCCTGACCGTCTACCTCGGCATCGAGATCATGTCCCTTTCGCTGTATGCCATGGTCGCATTCGACCGCGATGACGGCGTCGCCGCCGAGTCCGCCATGAAGTACTTCGTCCTCGGCGCGATCGCCTCGGGCGCGCTGCTGTACGGTATCTCGATCGTCTATGGCGTGACGGGCAGCTTCCTGCTGGACGGCGTGGCGGCCGCGTCGGCTGCGGGCGGGAGCGGGCAGGTCGGCCTGTTGCTCGGAATCGCCTTCATCGTCGTCGGCGTGGCCTTCAAGTTCGGCGCCGTTCCCTTCCACATGTGGCTGCCGGACGTCTACCACGGTGCGCCGACACCAGTGACCCTGTTCGTCGGTTCGGCGCCGAAGATCGCCTCGTTCGCGCTGGCCATGCGGGTCCTCGCCGAGGGGCTCGGCGGCGCGCTGGATGCCTGGCAGGACATGCTCGTGGTACTGGCCGCGCTTTCCATGGTCGTGGGGAACGTGGTGGCGATCGCCCAGACCAACATCAAGCGCCTGCTGGCGTACTCGGCGATATCGCACGTGGGTTTCATACTGCTCGGGGTGCTCGCCGGCAGCGCTGCGGGGTACCGGGCGGCGATGTTCTACACGCTCACCTACGTGATCGTGACCACCGCGGCCTTCGGCGTGGTGTTGTGGCTGTCGCGCAAGGGATTCGAGGCGGACGCGCTCGACGACTACAAGGGGCTCAACCGTCGCCACCCCTGGTTTGCCTTCCTGATGCTCCTCGCCACCTTCGGGCTCGCCGGCGTGCCGCCTACCGTCGGCTTCTGGGCCAAGCTGCAGGTCATCGCGGCGGTGCTGGATGCCGGTATGACGTGGCTTGCGGCGCTGGCCGTGCTGATGTCCGTGGTCGGCGCCTATTACTACCTGCGCATCGTCAAACTGATGTACTTCGATGAACCTTCTGGCGCCCAGCCGGTCGAAACCGGAGCCGCGGTGCGGGTCATTTTGAGCGTGAACGGGCTGGCGATCCTGGCGCTCGGCCTGTTCCCGGGGCTACTGCTCAGGCTGTGCGCGAGTGTGATACCGTAACATCTTGTAACTACAGGATATTCCGGTTCCGGGGATTTTCAGGGAGGCGATCGATGCGAAGCATGATGCTGGCGGTTCTGGGGGCTTTTCTTGCGACTACGGCCATGGCGGAGCCCGGTGCGATCGGCAACGAAACGCCGACTGCCGAGCAGGCTCCCGACAAGGCGGCGTCCGAAGCCGTGGAAGACGCCGGCGAAGCCGAGCCTTTCAAGGTTCCGGCAGGCTACCAGCCGAAAAAGCGCGGCAAGAAAGTCGTCTACTGCAAGAAGGCCATGGAGAGCGGCACGCGGTTCTCGCAGGAGAAGTGCTACAGCGAAGAGCAGCTGCGAGCCATGAGCGCCGAGCGCGACCAGGAACAGGCCAGCTTCGACCAGACGCGCAAGGTCTGTGCGAGCCCGGAGGCCTGCGCCGGAGGCTGAGGTCGCTGCCCCAGGAGGGCGTGGCGTGCTGAAATCTGCAGTTCCCTGGGTCTGGGCCTGTATCTCGGCAGCTGCACCGGCCCTGGGGGCGTCAGCGGCCGGCGCGGCGCCGGAAGACACGGCGGTTGCGCGGGAAGCAGTGCCGGCCAAGGCGGCGGTCGCAGAAGAGATCGAGCTTCCACCCGGATTCAAGCCGAAGAAGCGGGGCAAGTACGTCGTCTATTGCCGGTCCGACGCGCCGTTGGGCTCGCGGATCAAGCAGGAAACCTGCCTCGACGAGCAGCAGGTCCGCGACTACCTGATCGCGCTGCAGGAGACGAAGGGAAACGTCGACCGCATCCGTTCGACCTGTTCGAATGTTTGCACCTGCGGTGGGGACTGCTGAACCGGAGTCGGCGCCGCGCAGGAATCTTGTGGGAATTTGCTGGAGCTGCGGAATGAAAAGGATCTTGAGCCTGGTTTTGCTCGGCCTCGTGACGATGGCGGCGTCGGCCCAGGACGCGCCGGGCGGCGACGACACGCCTCCTGCCGACCCGGCGCCGGACAAGGCGGCGGCTGCGACCGAGGCAGCCGAGTCAAAGGAGGGGGAGGCTTTCGTGCCGCCCCCGGGATTCCAGACCAAGAAGCGCGGCAACATGGTCCTGTATTGCAAGCGCGACCGCGAGACCGGGACGCGCTTCACGACGGAGAAGTGCTACGACGAGGACCAGGTACGGGAGTACCTCCTCGCCCTCGAGATCCAGAAGCGGGACATCGACCGCATTCGATCCACCTGCGTCAACGCATCGGTCTGCGCGCCGCAGTAGCCCGGGAGATCGCTGCGGCCGTACGGCCGGTTGCGCGAGGAGTGGCCCATGACGAGACTCATCGTGGTTGCCTGCTCGATTCTCTGCGCGATCGCGGCGAATGCCGGCGAAACGGCAGGCGGAGCGGAATTCAAGCCGCCGCCCGGCTTCGTGACCAAGAAGCGGGGCGAGCTCGTGCTCTATTGCATCAAGGACACCGTCGTCGGCACGCGATTCAAGACCGAACGGTGCTTCAGCGAAGGCCAGGTGCGGGACTACCTCGCCGCACAGCAGGAGAACAAGCGCGACATCGACCGGATTCGGAGCACCTGCTCGTCGGGGGCCGGCGACATCTGCCGGCGACAGTAATCCGCCGGCGGCCGCGCTACGTTTGTAAAGACGGAAACGCCTGACTATAATTCGCGCCCCTGTTGCGGGGTGGAGCAGTCTGGCAGCTCGTCGGGCTCATAACCCGAAGGTCGCAGGTTCAAATCCTGCCCCCGCTACCAATCTTCGAAGGGAAACCCCGGCGTCGTGCCGGGGTTTTCATTTTGGTGCCGTCCCTACCCGCGAGGAGCCTTGACCGGCTCCTGGGCGGCACACATGCCGCCGATGATCTGCCAGCCCTCGGCGGTCTTCATCCAGGTGTGCGTGAATTTGCGCCAGATTCCCACGCCACTGCGGGTACCATCGCCATAGTCGTACACGTACTCGGCCGCATAGTGCACGACCACCGTGTCGCTGCCGAAATCCTGCATCTCGAGGGGCTTGAGCTCGTAGGTCAACTTCCACCGGTTGTCACGGATGTCGCGGACCCACTTGCCGATGTCGCCCTTGCGTGCGGGGTTCCACTCGAAGCACGGCCAGCCGACGAAGTCGTCGTGCCACAACTTCACGTAGGAATCCACATCGCCCGCGCTCACGTAGCGCCAGTAGTCTTCCTCGAGCTTCCAGACTGCCTTCTCGTCCTCGTTCCAGTCGTTGGCGACAGCAGGAAGCGCAAGGGCCAGGGTCGCCACGAGCATTGCCCATCGAACTCGCATGACCTGTTCCGCTTGTCGAACCGGATCGTCAGAATCCTAGATGAAACGAGGCACGGCGGACACAGTTACGTCCCGCCCACGGGTTGGGCACAGTCTGCCCCCGCTACCAAGATTCCGACGGCCCTCCGGCGCCTGCCGCGAGGGCCGTTTTTCTGCCCGCGGGATCGCCGCGCGCTGGCCCTCCCGCTGCCCCTCCGTGGACCCCTAGGAATTTGTGACCTCCCTCACAGAAACGGCGCATGGGGAGGGGGGCACAGGGGAGCCTATGTAAAATCGCCGCGCGATACGCCGGGCCATCTGGTCGAATTTCGGGGTCGCGCCACGTGGAGAGGGGATTGAAAAACAACAGTTTCGGTGGCCGAGCGCTGCGCTCCGGCTTTCTCATGGTTTGCCTCGCATTCGCCGTCGCGACGGCTGCGCCTGCAGCCGCCCAGTCGACCGCCCTCGAAAATCAGGTCGCGGCGCTCGAGCGAAAAGCCGCGAAATTTCCCCCGCCGGACGGGGCCATCGTGGTCACCGGCAGTTCCACCATCCGCCTGTGGACGCAGATCCGCAACGACCTCGCACCCCTCGAGACGATACCGCGCGGCTTCGGCAGCAGCACGGCGGACGACCTCGACTACTATCTCGACCGGCTGGTCCTGCCGTATGCCCCGCGCGCCGTGGTCATCTACGAAGGCGACCACGACCTGCAGGTCGGGATGACCCCGGCGTTCATCCTCGAGCGCATGACGAGCGTCGTCCAGCGCATCGGCACCGCCTACCCGGCGGCTCGCATCTACCTGATCTCCGTCAAGCCGAGCCCGAAGTACGCATCGCTGTGGCCACAAGCCCAGGTCGTCAACCAGATGTACCAGGAGCTGTGCCTCTACGTCCCGAATTGCACGTTCATCGACACGGCTTCGTACCTGCTCCTGCCGAACGGAAAGCCCAATACCGCCTATTTCCGCTCTGACCGCATTCACCTGAACGACGCCGGCTACGCCGTCTGGAACGGCGTGTTGCGGCCGGTGCTGCTGGCCGGGGAAGGGGCATTCATCGTGCTGCCGGAACTGCGCGACCAGGACGTCGGCAGCGTCGCCGGGGCAGGGTTCAGCACCACCGGAGGCGGCACGGTGACCGTTTATGGTTCGGGCGAGGGAATCGGCGGCACCGCAGACGGTTTCCACTTCGCATGGCGCCAGCTCACCGGCAACGGACAGGTCACGGCCCGCATCGCGGTCCAGCCCGATGCGAGCGGCAATCCGGTCGCCGGCGTGATGCTGCGGGAAACCCTGAACCCGAATGCCAAGTCGGCGTTTGCCTACCTTTCGCCGGTAACCGGAGCCCGTTCCGTTTTCCGTGCTTCGACGGGCGGCAACTCGGTTGCGGGCGCGAACCCGCTGGCATCGGCGACTGCGCCGCATTGGGTCAAGCTGGTGCGCAAGTCGGCGATGGTCTACTGCTGGCGGGCGACCGATGGCGTGAACTGGAAGGACTGCGGCAAGGCGAAACTGACGGGGCTCAAGAAGACCGTCTACGTCGGCCTGGCTGTCAGCAGCGCGGGCGACGGCGCGGTCGCCGCGGCGCAGTTCGACAACGTGCACATCCAAGGCACGACGAGCCTGCCGTCGGCACCGTAGCCCGGTAGAAGTCCTCCGAACCTACGCGCCGACACGCGGCCGTCCGGGTTCGGACGACCCGACCCGACGCCGCCCGCCTGACGCCAACCGCGGGGACCACCCATAAAAAACCCCGGAGCAAAGCTCCGGGGTTTTCTCTTTTCCTGCAGTGCGGCGACTCAGGCCGTCAGGCGCCTGCGCATGAACACGAGGCTGAGGCCGAGCAGGAGTTCCAGCAGCCCGCTGGCACCGCCGCCGCCGCCACCGCCGCCTCCGCCGCCGCCACCCGACTGCGCGCGCGTCGTGACCGTGAACGGCACAGTGAGTCCGCCCACGCTGAGTCTGGCGATCGTCGACGTGGATGCCTGGTTCGATGCGGTCTGTTGCACGCAGACAGTTTCACCGGCGGCAATCGTTCCGGGGGCAGCGGTGAAAGTGCCGTTGCAGCCGATCGAATAGCTACCCACCGTCACGCTGATGGCCGCAGGCACTTCGATGCCCCCGATCGTCACCGTATTGGAAGTCACGACGGTGCCGGGCGCCACGTTAGTCTGGGTCGTGAAGGTGAAGTTATCCGGCGTCGTATCGCAGGTCCGGCGCGTGAACGGGGTCGTGACCGTATCACCCTGCACCGTCACGGCAAGCTGGTGCACGGCGCAGTCGGCGATGCCGTTCGGGATCTCGATCAGGTACTCCCCGGTCAGCAGCAGCCGCACGGACTCATAGGCCGCACCGATGTCGCCGCCATCCGTCGCATCCACGTACTCGCCGCCCGTGCCGCCGGCAAGCTCGGTGAGAATCTCGAGTCCGCGCGTCTGCGGGTTGCCGATGCCGATCGTGAAGATCGGAATGCTGACCTCGTTGGCCGCATCGACCACGCCGTTCTCGCCGATGTCGGAATCCGAGTCGCGCCCGTCGGAAACGAGGATGACCGCCTTCGGGCCCGGAGGCAGGGAAACGCCGGTGAATTGCTGCACGCCGAGGTTGGTGGCGTCGAGGATGTTCGAGCCATCGCCCGGGTAGTCCGAGGCGACGGCGTCGATCAATAGCTTGTCGTTGCCGTTGACGTTGTTGTCGTCGATCTCGGTGAACGGCTGGATGACCTGCTCGCCGCTGGTTGCGTTGAACTTGATGATCGCCGCCATGTCGCCCGGTTCCATCGCGGTGATGAAGTCTATGACCGCGTTCTGCATTTCAGCGAGGAACTGGTTGGTGACGCTCGAGGTGTAGTCCATGACGAAGACGACCGAGACATTCTGGTTCGGATCGACTTCCTGCGGCTGCGTGAACTGGTTGCCCGCGAGCGTCTCGGCGACACCATCGATCGAGACGGCAAAGTCCGTGACCGCCAGGTTCGTGATCGGCACGCCGCTGCCATTCGTGACCCGCACGAACACCTGGATGGGGGCGGATGGCGGCCTGCCTTCGACGCGCACGTCCACGGTGGCGTAGGCCGAGCCGGCTGTCAGGCTGGATACCAGTGCAAGCGAAGCCAGGCACTTGCGAAAAGAGCGATGCATCGTCGTGTTTCCTGTAGGAGTCCCCTAGTAAGCGCATTTTATCCGTTTGCGGGAATTTCGCGTCCCGTCGTAGGCGGCGCCTTGTGGATTTACGGGGTGCCGTATCGCAGCGCGTGCAAACTGTGAACTGCTTCACAGTTCGGTACCTGTCATATTACCGGCACGCCCATGAGCCCGACGCTCCTTGAAATCCGGCAGGTAGCAGAGCGGATCGCCGGGTCTGCGGCGCGTACGCCGTTGCTGCGGATCGACGTCCCCGGGGCGCCCGCCGAAATCTGGCTCAAGCTCGAGAACCTGCAGCCCATCGGCTCCTTCAAGATACGCGGCGCGGCCAGCGTCATGGCCGCGATCCCGCCCGGCGAACTCGCGCGCGGCGTCGTGACGGCATCCGCCGGCAATATGGCCCAGGGTGTCGCCTGGTGCGCACGCGAGCGGGGGATTCCCTGCACAGTGATCGTCCCTGACACCGCGCCTGAAGCCAAGCGTACGGCGATCGAGCGGCTCGGCGGGCGGCTGGTGCCCGTGCCGTTCGGACGCTGGTGGCAAACGTTCCAGGAACGTTGTTATCCGGGTGTCGACGGCAGGTTCATCCACGCGTTCGACGATCCGCACGTCATGGCCGGCAATGCAACGATCGGTCTCGAGATCCTCGACGACCTGCCCGACGTCGATGCCGTCGTCGTGCCTTGGGGAGGCGGGGGCCTCGCCGGCGGAATCGGCGCCGCGGTTCGCACGCTGGCGCCGCGCTGCCGCGTATGGGCGGCAGAGGCGGAGAACGGCGCGCCGTTGGCCGCGGCACTCGCCGCGGGCAGCCCGAGGGTAGTGGATTACCGTGCCTCATTTGTCGATGGCATCGGCAGTCCCTCGGTGCTGCCACAGATGCTCGAGCGGGCTCAGGCCGTCCTCGCCGGTTCCATCGTCGCGTCGCTTGGTGACATCGCCAGGGCCATGTGCCTGCTCGCCGAGCGAGCCCATGTCGTGGCGGAAGGCGCCGGTGCCTGCAGCCTGGCAGCGGCGTTGTCCGGTCGGGCAGGCGGCGGCAGGCTGGTCTGCGTGGTTTCGGGCGGCAACATCGACCTCGATCGCTTCGTCGGCCTGCTCGATGGCGGGCCGACTGCGTGAAGTCGAAGCTTGCGCTAGCATCGCCTGGCGGTGCTGGCGCCGCGTGAACGGAGTCGAAGCGATGCGAAAGCTGCTCGTCGTCCCGACGCTCGTCGTCGCACTCGCCGCCGGGGCGCCGGTGGCAGCGGCCGCTCCGCGGGTGAGCGTCTCCTACCCCGAGGCCGCACATGCGGGGCCGCTGACGGGCCGGTTGCTGTTGATTTTCGCGCCGGAGGGCGAGGGCGAACCACGCACGCGGGTCAGCTGGGGCGGCAGCGCGATTCCTTTCTTTGCGATGGACGTTCGGGACTGGAAAGCGGGGCAGCGCAAGACCTTCGGGGCGGGTGCGGACGGTTTTCCCCTGCGTTCGCTCGACGACCTGCCGGACGGCGTCTACACCGTCCAGGCCGTGCTCAACCGCTACGAGTCGTTCACGCGCGGCGACGGCAGGACGCTCTGGCTTCCACCCGACATGGGCGAGGGCCAGGTCTGGCACCGAAAGCCCGGCAACCTCTATTCGAAACCGGTGACCGTCCACGTGGGCGACGGGCGTCGCAGCCGGCTGCGCCTGGAATTGGACCAGGTCATCGCACCGGTCGAGCCCTTCGAGTCCCTGCAGACGGAGTACGTCCGCTACCTGCGCATTCGCAGCGAACGACTTTCGCAGTTCTGGGGGCGGGACATCCACCTCGCCGCGTGGGTGCGCCTGCCCTGGGGCTACCACGAACATCCTGAAGCCCGTTATCCGCTGGTGATCGCGCACGGTCACTTTCCCGCGGCGCCGGACGGTTTCCGCGAGACACCCCCGGATCCCGCGCTGAAACCGGAATTCAGCGAGCGTTTCCAGCTCGAGGGCTACAACCGAATCCAGCAGGAGTACGCCTGGCAGGCGCACCAGGACTGGATCGTGCCGGGGTTCCCGCGTGTGCTGCTCGTCGAGATCCAGCATCCCACGCCTTTTTATGACGACTCCTACGCGGTCAACTCCGCGAACAACGGGCCTTACGGCGACGCGATCCAGTACGAATTGATACCCGCCATCGAAAAGGAATTTCGCGCCCTGGGCACGGGCTGGTCCCGATTCCTGTATGGCGGATCGACGGGCGGCTGGGAGTCCATGGCCGTCCAGATGTTCTACCCGGACGACTACAACGGCGCGTGGATCGCCTGCCCGGACCCGATCGATTTCCGCCACTACGTCCAGGTCGATGTTTACCGGGACAAGAACGCGTACGTCACTGCGAATCCGTTCAAGCGGACCGCGAGGCCGGGCCATCGCGACTGGCTGGGGCACGTCGATGCGACGATCGAGGAACAGAACCGGTATGAAACGACGCTCGGCACGCACGGCCGGTCCGGCGACCAGTGGGACGCGTGGGAATCGGTCTATTCACCCGTCGGACCGGACGGTTACCCGCGCCGAATCTGGGACCGCGAGACGGGAGTCGTGGACCCGGTGACCGCACGATACTGGCGGGACAACTACGACCTCGCCCACATCCTGCAACGCGACTGGGCGACGCTGGGCCCGAAACTTCGCGGCAAGCTGCGCATCTACACCGGCGACATGGACAATTACTACCTGAACAACGCCGTCTACGGCGTGGAGGAATTCCTGAAGAACGCCGACCCGCCTGCGGACGCCGTCGTCGAATATGGCGACCGGGCCGAACACTGCTGGAACGGGGACCACACGCGGGCAAACGCCTACTCGAGATTGCGGTATCCGCAGATGGTCCTGCCGTGGGTCGTCGAGCGTATCCTCGACACGGCGCCCGCGGGTGCGGACGTCGACAGCTGGAGGTATTGAGGATGCCGGTCCGCGCGACCCGAATCGCGGCAGCCGCTGCCTTGTCCGCGCTGCTCGCCTCCTGTGCGACGAATCCCGTCACGGGCAAGACGGACCTGATGCTCGTCGGCGAGGGCACCGAGCTGGCCATGGGCGCCCAGCAGTACGCGCCGATGCGCCAGTCCGAGGGCGGCGACTATGTGATGGACCCCGCCCTCGATGCCTACGTGCAGCGCGTCGGCAACCGTCTCGCCGCGGTGAGCGACCGGCCGCTTCCCTACGAGTTCAAGGTGCTCAACAACTCCATCCCGAATGCCTGGGCACTGCCCGGCGGCAAGATCGCCGTGAACCGCGGATTGCTGGTGCAGCTGAAGTCGGAGTCGGAGCTTGCGGCCGTGCTCGGCCACGAAATCGTGCACGCGGCGGCGAGGCACTCGGCGCAGCAGATGAGCCGCGGCATGCTGGCGCAAGGCGGGTTGCTGGCCGCCCAGGTCGCGGCGAGCGACAGCGACTACGGCAACCTGTACATGGCCGGCGCCGGGCTGGCGGCGCAGCTTACGCTGCAGAAATACGGCCGGGACGCCGAGCTCGAGTCCGATCGCTACGGCATGGACTACATGCGACGGGCCGGCTACGACCCGCAGGGCGCCGTGGCATTGCAGGAAACCTTCCTGCGCATGAGCGGCAACAAGGAGAGCAGCTGGTTCGACGGGCTGTTCGCCAGCCACCCGCCGTCGCAGGAACGCCTCGACGCAAACCGGCGTCACGCGGCACGGCTCGGGCCAGGCGGCGAAACGGGAGCCGACTCCTATGCGGCGGCGATTGCTGCCACGATGCGCGCGAAGCCGGCCTACGATGCCTATGACGAGGGCCGCAAGGCGCTCAAGGACAAGCGCGCCGACATCGCCCTCGCCCGCGCGGGAGAGGCGATCCGGCTGGTGCCCGGGGAAGGCCACTTCCATGCGTTGAAAGGCGACGCGCACCTGCTCCAGAAGAACCTGCCCGCGGCAAAAGCGGCCTACACCGAGGCGATCGCGCGCAACGACGGATTTTTCTATTACCACCTGCAGCGCGGCCTGATCTCCGAGAAGCAGCGCGAGGACTCGACGGCACGCCATGATCTCGAAACGAGCGTGAAGCTCCTGCCGACGGGCGCGGCCTACCTGGCCCTCGGCAACATCGCGACACGTGCCAGGGACATGGAGTCGGCAAAGCAGTACTTTGCGGCCGCCGCGGGATCCGGAGGGGAAATCGGCCAGGCCGCGGGCCTTGCCTTGATGCGCATCGAGCTGCCGCAGAATCCGGGCAAGTACGTGCGCACGCAGGCCGGGCTCGACCCGCAGGGCCGGCTCGTCATCGCGATCGGCAACCCGACGCGCGCGCCGTTGGCGGGCATTGCGGTGTCGGTCCAGTACGTGGATGCGAAGGGCGCCGTGCGCGAGTTCCGGCGCGCCCTCGACGGAACGCTGGCCGCGGGACAGCAAGCGCAGATCCCGACCGGACTCGGCCCGTTCCAGGGCCCCGATCAGTTCCGCGTCGCCGTCACCGCGGCCCGCATTGCCGAGTAGGGCTCAAAGCCTGCTCAGGACCAGTTCGCCGTTCTCGACGGGGATGCGCGGACCGGGATTGCGATCCATCCTCACGACGCGCTGGACGCCGTCGAGTTCGTAGGTCACGTCGAATCCCGCGTCGACCTGCCGCGTTTCGAGCACGGTACGGCACTCGGGAATCGACGCGTCGCCGTTCTCGGCCGCGGCGGCCTCATCAGGCGGCCCGGACGTGGCAGCCGCTACCGGCGGCGTTGCCGACGCCCCGCCCGCAGGCTGCGCCGCCAGTGCGGCAAGCTCTTGCTCTCCGCAGGCGATTCTCGGCGTCTGCGCCGTCTCGAAGGCGGGCGCGACCGACACGACGGTCGCGTACTTCTGCAGGGGGTTGTATCCGCTGCCCAGCGCCAGGGCCGTCGCTCCTGCCACCGCGGCGCCGCCGACGATCAGCGCCGCCCAGACCGTATTGCTGTTCACCTGGACTCCTCCGGCGGCCGCAGGGCCGCGCAATCGACACGAGTCCAGTGTCAGGCGCCGATGCCCGCAAGATGATCTTCCGGCGTCGCCCGTCGGCGACGTGGCACGGCGGCTGACCGGCCGGGCGGCGAGGGCCGCCCGGCAGGTCAATAGCGAGATCCGTTACTTGAAGTCGATGCGGCGGAAGTTCTGCTCGCCGAAGAACGTGCGCAGTTCCTCGTAGCCTTCGACGAGGTTGTTCTGCTTGTCTTCCGCGATCATCGCGCGCAGGTCGGCCATGAATGCCTTGTAGCGTTCCGGATTGGGATCCTGAGCCGCCGCATTCGGGAACTTGAGGACCAGCAACATGTTGAAGTCCCGGTTCGCCGCCGTCTCGCTGAGATAGGCGTAGCAGTCGACGACCGTTCCCTGCTTCTTGCCGACTTCGCAGCCCGTGAGCCAGGTCTGCTTCAGGCCTTCGAGGTAGTCGTCAATCCGGTTCGGGTTCACCTTGACCATGGTGACGTTCCAGACCTCGGTAGACGGCGTGTAATCCGTGAATACCTCGAAGGCCTGCGCGCCCGCAGAAAATGCCAAGCCGGCAGCCGATGCTGCCACCAGGAATCGCTTCATTTCTGTTCTCCCTGTCGATTGCCGCTCGTGCGGCGTGTGGTGCTTGTCGCCCGAGGACCGGACTGGCGTCCGACGCTCGCGGCTGACTTCACCTTATGCCCGTGTGCCGGTCATGTCAAAGCGCGCGTCGCGGCGCTGCTCAGCGCGCGGCACCGCCCTGCAGGTAATCGACCGCGACGTGCAACAGGCTGCGCAGCCCGATCTGCAGGCTGCCTTCATCGACGTAGAAGAGATCCGAATGGTTGTCCGGCGCAACCGAGGGATCCTGGCCGGCCGGCGTCACGCCGACGAAGAAGAAGACGCTCGGCACGCGCTCGGCGATGTGCGCGAAGTCTTCGGCTACCGTCTGCAGCGTCGTGGTCCGCACGCCATCCTTCCCGACTACCGCAGCCAGCGATGACGCAACGCGCTCGGTGAGCGCCGGATCGTTGAAGACGACTGGATTCGGGTCCGGCATCATCTCGAGCTCGGCGGTCGCGTTGTGTGCGCCGGCGATGCCGGTCGCGAGCGCGCCCATGCGCTCGATGACCTGCTGGCGAACCTCCGGGCTGAAGGTGCGGATCGTGCCCAGCAGTTCAACGTGCTGGGGGATGATGTTGTGACGCACGCCGCCATTGATCGCGCCGACCGTCACGACGGCGGGCAGGCGAGTGATGTCGAGTTCGCGGCTGACGATGGTCTGCAGCGCGCCGACGATCTCCGAGGCCGCCACGATCGGGTCGACGCCGGACCAGGGCCGCGAGCCATGACTCTGCCGGCCCGTCACGCGGATCTCGAAAAAGTCGGAACCCGCCATGAAGGGGCCCGGACGAATCCCGACCGTGCCGACATTGAGCGAGGACATGAGGTGCAACCCGAATGCCGCCTCCGGCCTGGCGATGTCCAGCAGGCCTTCCTCGAGCATCAGCGGCGCGCCCCCGTGTTCGCCCTCGGGGACGCCCTCTTCGGCGGGCTGGAACACGAGCACCACCTTGCCCGGCAAGCGTTCACGCAGCTGCACCAGCACCTCGGCTACACCCATCAAGATTGCCGTGTGACCGTCATGGCCGCAGGCGTGCATCACGCCGACGGTCCGGCCGCGGAATTCTCCTGTCGCCGTCGAACGGAACGGGACGTCGGTTCGCTCGGTGACCGGGAGTGCATCCATGTCGGCGCGCAACAGGATCGTCGGACCGGGCAGGCCGCCCTCGATGACGGCGACGACACCGGTGTGGGCGATGCCGGTGCGGACCTCCAGGCCGAGCGCGCGCAGGTGCTCGGCGACCCGCGCGGCGGTTCGCAGTTCCCGGTTGGCAAGCTCCGGGTGGCGGTGAAAATCGCGGCGCCATTCGACGATGCGGGATTCGATGGCTGCGGCCGCGGCGTCAAGCTCGGCGTCCGACACGGAGGCCGATGCACCGTGCGACAAGGCAAGGAGCAGCAAGGCAGGCAAAAGGACTGATTTCATTGGATTCTCCCGGTGCGAGCCGAGTCTATCCGATGGAGCCGGGCGCAGAAGCGCCGGGGCCGGCCGGGTTGAGGGATTCCGGGCGGCTGCGGTATCATGCGCGCCGTTCGGGGGCTCAGGGCTCCGCCACCATGTTCCGGGCAGCGAGGCCCGGTCAGGGTCCCCCGGAACCGCACGGTCGTCCAGAAGGCCCCCTCGCGGGGCCTTTTTGTTGCGGCCAGGTCGCAGGGAAATGGGCCTCGTGCCCATTTTTTGTTTGTGCGGCGGTTGGAGGCCGGATGAAGGAAAAGCTGTTCGGCCTGGTCGAACCGGTCGTCGGCGGGCTCGGCTACGAGCTGCTCGATGTCGAGTGGGGCTCCGCCGGGCGTCATTCGGTGGTGCGCGTCTTCATCGACCGCGCCGGCGATGGCGGCATCGGGCTCGACGACTGCGAGCGGGCGAGCCGCGCGATCGGCGCGGTGCTCGAAGCGGAGGACCCGATCGGGCACGAGTACTCGCTCGAGGTCTCGTCGCCCGGTTTCGACCGGCCGCTTCGGACCGCGGCGCACTTCGCGCGGTTCGCCGGCAGCGAGGCGCGAATCGAGCTGGCGCGGCCGCTCGAAGGACGGCGCAGGTTCCGTGGCCGGCTCGGCGCGGTCGAAGACGGGCTGGTGACGATCGAGGTGGACCGGAAGGAGTGGAAGCTGCCGCTCTCCGGAATCAGCAAGGCGCGATTGGTGGGATGACAATGAACAAGCAGATCCTGGAAGTCGTCGAAGCGGTCTCCAACGAGAAGGGAGTCGCGCGCGAGATCATCTTCGAGGCGCTCGAGGCGGCGCTCGCGTCGGCGACCCGGCGCAAGCACGGCGACGACATCGAAGTGCGCGTCGAGATCGACCGCAAGTCGGGTGAGTACAAGACGTTCCGCCGCTGGAAGGTGTTCGCCGACGATTCCAACGAGCTGGAATTCCCGGAGCGCGAGCTGCGGCTCGAGGATGCCGTGGACGTGAACGCCGGCGCCGAGATCGGCGGCTTCGTCGAGGTGCCCATGGAGTCGGTCGCCTTCGGCCGCATTGCCGCGCAGACGGCCAAGCAGGTGATCGTGCAGAAGGTCCGCGAGGCGGAGCGCGCCCAGGTCGTCGACGAGTACAAGGACCGCGTGGCGACCCTCGTGTCCGGCATCGTCAAGCGGGTGGACCGCCACGGCGTCTACGTCGACCTCGGCGGCAATGCCGAGGGATTCGTGCCGCGCGAGCACATGATCCCGCGTGAGATGGTGCGTCCGCAGGACCGGATCAAGGCGCTGCTGCGCGAGGTCCGCTCCGAGGCGCGCGGCCCGCAGCTGTTCCTGTCGCGGACTTCGCCCGATTTCCTGATCGAGCTGTTCAAGCTCGAAGTCCCCGAGGTGGGCCAGGGCCTGATCCAGATCCTCGGCGCGGCCCGCGACCCGGGCGCGCGCGCCAAGATCGCCGTCAAGAGCCTCGACCCCCGCATCGACCCGGTCGGAGCCTGCGTCGGCATGCGCGGCTCCCGCGTGCAGGCCGTGTCGAACGAGATCGCGGGCGAGCGCGTGGACATCATTCCCTGGGTGGACAACCCGGCCCAGTTCGTCATCAACGCCATGCAGCCCGCCGAAGTGACCTCGATCGTCATGGACGAGGACGCGCACTCGATGGACATCGCGGTGACCGAGGAGCGCCTCTCGCAGGCGATCGGGCGCGGCGGCCAGAATGTCCGGCTCGCGAGCGAGCTGACCGGCTGGCGCCTGAACGTCATGTCCGAGCAGCAGGCGACGGAACGCAGCGAGGAGGAAGCCGGCAAGCTGCGCGAGATGTTCAAGACCCAGCTGGACGTGGACGACGACATCGCGAGCGTGCTCGTCCAGGAGGGCTTCTCGACCATCGAGGAGGTCGCCTACGTGCCGGCCAGCGAGCTGCTCAGCATCGAGGAGTTCGACGAGGAGATGGTCGAGGAGCTGCGCAACCGCGCCCGCGACCTCCTGCTGACGCAGGCGATCGCGAGCGAGGAGAAGATCCACGAGTCCGGCCCCGCCGACGACCTGCTCGCGATCGAGGGCATGGACAAGGAACTCGCCTACGAACTCGCGGCGCGCGGCATCCGCACGCGCGACGAGCTCGCGGACCAGTCGCTCGACGAGCTGGAGGCAGTCCCTGGACTCGACCCGGAGCGCGCCGGGCAGCTGATCATGGCGGCGCGCGCGCATTTGTTCGAGAACGCTGGCCAGGCCTGAGGCCGGGCGGAGGGTGGCACAGATGTCCGACGTCACGGTCGAACAGTTCGCGGAAGTCCTGAAGGTCACGGTCGACAAGCTGCTCGCGCAGCTCGAAGAGGCGGGCATCAAGTCGCTCGGCCCCAAGGACCGTATCAGCGAGGACGCGAAGCACGAGCTCCTGACCCACCTGCGCAAGGCGCACGGCAAGGCGGAGGACGGCGGTGCGCCGCGCAAGATCACGCTGCGCCGGAAGGCCCAGAGCGAGATCCGGGTCGCGGCGCCCATGGGCAAGGCCCGCACGGTCAGCGTCGAGGTGCGCCGGCAGCGCACGTACATCAAGCGCGACGTCCTCGAGGAGCAGGCGCGCGTCGCCCAGGAAGTGCTCGACCAGCAGCGTGAGGCGGAGAACGCCGAGCGGGCCGCCGCCGAGCAGCAGCTGCGCCGCGAAGTGGAGCAGCGCGAGCAGCAGCGCCGGGAGCGCGAGGAGAGCGAGCGCCGCACCGCCGAGGAGGCGACCCGGCGCCAGGCCGAGGAACAGGCGCGTCGCGACGCCGAGCAGAAGGCCCGCGAACAGGCCGAGAAGGAGCGCCGCGCGCGCGAGGAGAAGGCGCGCAAGCCGGCCGAGGACGACAAGGCGACGCGCTACGGGCGCCAGGAACTGCACATCGCCGGAGGTCTCTCAGCGCGCCACAAGAAAGGCCGCGCCAGGCCGGATTCCCGCAGGCGCGCCGCCACCGTCAGCACGGACCGCAAGCACGGGTTCGAGCTGCCGACCCAGCCGGTCCAGCACGAGGTGGCGGTCGGCGAGACGATCACGGTCGCCGAGCTCGCGCAGAAGATGGCGGTCAAGTCCAGCGAAGTCATGAAGACCATGATGAACATGGGCGTCATGGCGACGATCAACCAGCCGGTGGACCAGGACACCGCGGTACTGGTGATCGAGGAAATGGGCCACGTCGCCAAGGTGCTGAAGGCCGACCAGGTCGAGGAAGCGCTGCAGGCCGGCATGGAAGCCTCCGACGAAGCGCTGCCTCGCCCGCCGGTCGTCACGATCATGGGCCACGTGGACCACGGCAAGACGTCGTTGCTCGACTACATCCGCCGCACCAAGGTGGCCGCGGGCGAGGCGGGCGGCATCACGCAGCACATCGGCGCCTACCACGTGGAGACGCCGCGCGGCGTCATCACGTTCCTGGACACGCCCGGCCACGCCGCATTCACCGCGATGCGCGCGCGCGGCGCACAGGTCACCGACATCGTCGTGCTGGTGGTCGCGGCCGACGACGGCGTCATGCCCCAGACCAAGGAGGCGGTGCAGCACGCGAAGGCGGCGAACGTCCCGATCGTGGTCGCCGTCAACAAGATGGACAAGCACGACGCGGACCCGGAACGCGTCCGCAACGAACTGTCCCAGGAAGGCGTCATCGCGGAGGAGTGGGGCGGCGAAAACATCTTCGTGCCCGTTTCCGCGAAGACCGGCGACGGCATCGACAAGCTGCTCGAGTCGATCCTGCTGCAGGCCGAGGTGCTCGAGCTCACGGCGGTCCACGACGCGCCGGCGATCGGCGTGGTGCTGGAGGCGAGCGTCGAGCGCGGACGCGGCGCGGTCGCGACCGTGCTGGTCAAGCGCGGCACGCTGAAGGTGGGCGATTCGGTGGTCGCCGGCGAGCAGTTCGGGCGGGTGCGCGCGCTGTTCGACGAGCGCGGCCAGGAGATCGAATCTGCCGGACCTTCGCTCCCGGCGCAGATGCTCGGGCTTTCCAGCCCGCCGAACGCGGGCGACGAGCTGCTCGTGGTCGACAGCGAGCGCAAGGCGCGCGAAGTCGCGCTGTACCGCCAGGGCAAGTTCCGCGACGTCAGGCTTGCGCGCCAGGCGGGCCAGAAGTCCGAGGACGCCTTCGCGCAACTGGGCGAAGACTCGAAGGGCACGGTGAACCTGCTGATCAAGGCCGACGTGCAGGGCTCGGCGGAGGCGCTGCGCGAGGCGCTCGTCAAGCTCTCGACCGGCGAGGTCGCGGTCAAGGTGATCTCGAGCGGGGTCGGCGGCCTCACCGAGTCGGACGTGATGCTGGCGGCCGCGTCCAAGGCGCGCATCATCGCGTTCAACATCCGCGCGGATGCCGCGGCGCGAGAGGCCCTGCGCGACCAGAACATCGAGGTCCGCTATTACAGCGTCATCTACGAGGCGATCGACGACATCCGCGCCGCGCTCACGGGCATGCTTGCACCCGAGGTCAAGGAGCAGATCGTCGGGCTCGCGGAAGTTCGGGAAGTTTTCCGCTCCAGCAAGTTCGGGACGGTCGCGGGTTGCCTGGTCGTGGACGGCTACGTGCGTCGCAACAACCCGATCCGCGTGCTGCGCGACAACGTCGTGATCTTCCAGGGCGAACTCGAGTCGCTGAAGCGCTTCAAGGACGACGCCAACGAGGTCCGCGCGGGCACCGAGTGCGGCATCGGGGTCAAGGGCTACAACGACGTGCGGGTCAAGGACCAGATCGAGTGCTTCGAGCGCGTCGAGGTGGCCAGGCAGCTCGGCGCCTGAGCCCGCCGCGATGCCGCGCGAGTTCCCGAGGGCGAGGCGCATCGAGGAGCAGCTCAAGCGCCTGCTCGCGGACCTCGTGCGGCGCGAGGTCAAGGATCCGCGGGTCGGCCTGATCACGATCACGTCGGTCGAGGTGTCGCGGGACCTGTCCCACGCGAACGTCTACTTCACGCCATTCGCCGGTGTCGGCGACGCGCAGGCGGCGCTCGAGGCGCTGCAGCATGCGGCCGGCTACCTGCGCCATCACGTGCGCAACGAGATGCGATTGCGCGTGGCCCCGGAACTGGCCTTCCGCATCGATGACTCCGTAGAGCGCGGCGCACGACTTTCGGCGCTAATCCACGACGCCGTGGAGGACGACCGGCGACGGCACGTCGACGCCGAGCCGGACCCGGAATGAACGCCACGCCGGCGCCTCGGCCAGCCTGGCGCGACGTGGACGGCATCGTCCTGCTCGACAAGCCCGAAGGCCTGACCTCCAACGCCGCCCTGCAACGCGTCCGGCGCGCGCTCCGGGCCCGCAAGGCGGGCCACACGGGAAGCCTCGATCCGCTCGCCAGTGGCCTGTTGCCGGTTTGCCTCGGCCAGGCGACGAAGGCCAGCGGCCAGCTGCTGGATGCCGACAAGACCTACCAGTTCCGCCTCAGGCTCGGAATCCGGACGGATACGGGTGACCGCGCCGGCGAGGCAATCGAGCGTGGCCCCGTGCCGGCAGTCGACGAACTTCAGGTTCGGCGGGTTGCAGAGCGGTTCCTCGGCGATACGACCCAGGTTCCCCCGATGTACTCGGCCCTCAAGCACCAAGGCCAGCGGCTCTATCGGCTGGCGCGAGCCGGTACCGAAGTGGACCGGCCCGCGCGACCGGTGCGCATCGAGCGACTCGACCTGCGAGGCGCGGGTCCCGAATGGCTGGATTTCGAGGTCCGCTGCAGCAAGGGCACTTATGTCCGCAGCCTGGCCGAGGACCTTGCGCGGGCGTTCGGGACCGTCGGCCACGTGGCGAGCCTGCGGCGTACGGCGCTCGGCCCTTTTCCGGGAGAGGGCATGCACACGCTGGCCGAGATCGAGCAGGCCGCTTCAGGCGACGTGCTTCCCGAAGGCCTATTGTTGCCTGCAGATGCCGCCCTGCCGGGTCTGCCGGCCGTCCAGCTCGTGGAGGGCCAACAGGCCTCCATCCTGCTGGGGCAAACCGTACCGGCCGAGGGGCCTGGGGCTGCGAGGGTCCGCATGTATGGTGTCGGCGGACGTTTCCTGGGCGTCGGCCGCATGAGCCCGGAGGGTGCCCATCTGGCGCCCGAGCGCATCATGGTGGAGGTCCCGGGCAACTGCCGCGCTTCGGCTTGAGGCGACCCTGCCCGGCGGGTACAATGCGCGCCTTTTTAAAGGGTTAAGTGAACGAGATGCCACTCACGAATGCGCGCAAGGCGGAGGTCGTCGGCAAATTCCGGCGTGCCGCGGCGGACACCGGATCGCCGGAAGTCCAGATCGCCTTGCTCTCCGAACGGATCAACGGGCTGACCGAGCACTTCTCCACGCACAAGAGCGACCACGCCTCCCGGCGCGGCCTGCTGAAGATGGTGGCACAACGCCGGCGGCTCCTGGACTACCTCAAGGACAAGGCCCCCGAGCGGTACACCAAGGTCGTCAGCGAACTTGGCCTGCGCCGGTAAGGCGCTGCGGGCGCGTAGCGCCCGTTTTCCGTACCTGTAAATCAAAGGGGACCCGATTGAGCGTTTCCAAGCAGACTTTTTCGTACGGCGCGAACACGGTCACGATCGAGACCGGACGACTCGCCCGCCAGGCGGACGGTGCCGTCGTCGTCAGGATGGGTGACACCGTGGTCCTTGTGACGGCCGTCGGTCGTCGCGAGGCGGTGCCGGGCAGGGATTTCTTCCCGCTCACGGTCAATTACGTAGAGAAGACCTACGCCGCGGGCAAGATCCCGGGCGGCTTCTTCAAGCGCGAAGGCCGGCCCTCCGAGAAAGAAACGCTGACGTCCCGCCTGATCGACCGGCCGCTGCGGCCGCTGTTTCCGGAAGGCTTCTACAACGAAGTCCAGGTCGTGGCGACGGTCCTGTCGCTGGACCCGGAGATCGACTCCGACATTCCCTCGTTGATCGGGGCCTCGGCGGCCGTCGCGTTGTCGGGCATCCCGTTCACTTCACCGATCGGTGCGGCGCGGGTCGGCTACAAGGATGGCAAGTACCTCCTGAATCCGACCAGCAGCCAGGTCAAGCAGGAATCCGAGTTGGACCTCGTGGTCGCCGGGACCCAGGACGCGGTGCTGATGGTCGAGTCCGAAGCCAAGGGCCTGCCCGAGGACGTGATGCTCGGCGCCGTCCTGTTCGGACACAAGGAAATGCAGGCGGCGATCACGGCGATCAACAAGCTCGCCGCGGAGGCGGGCAAGCCGCGCTGGGACTGGAAGCCGGCGGAGGAGAACAAGGCGCTGACGCAGGCCGTCGCCGCGCACGCGAAGGCTTCGCTCGAGGCGGCGTACGCGACCGTCGTCAAGCAGCAGCGCGTGACCCGGCTCGCCGAGATCCGGCAGAAGGCGCAGGAAGCGCTCGCAGGCGGCGAGAAGCCGCAGTTCACGAAGGAGCAGGTCGGCACGGCGCTGCACGACCTCGAGTACCGCCTGGTCCGCGACCTGATCCTCGACGGCAAGCCGCGCATCGACGGCCGTGACCTGAAGACGGTGCGCCCGATCAGCATCGAGGTCGGCGCGCTGCCCCGGACGCACGGATCGGCGATCTTCACCCGCGGCGAGACGCAGGCGCTCGTCACGACCACGCTCGGCACCGGGCGTGACGCGCAGATCATCGACGCGCTGGCCGGCGAGCGGCGCGAGCCGTTCATGCTGCACTACAACTTCCCGCCGTTCTCCGTCGGCGAGACCGGCTTCATGGGTTCCCCGAAGCGGCGCGAGATCGGCCATGGCAACCTCGCCCGGCGCGGCATCATGGCCGTCATGCCGGACCTTGAGAGCTTCCCTTATGTGCTGCGCGTCGTGTCCGAGGTGCTCGAGTCGAACGGTTCGAGCTCGATGGCGTCCGTCTGTGGCACCAGCCTCTCGCTGATGGATGCCGGCGTGCCGCTCAAGGCTCCGGTCGCCGGGGTCGCGATGGGGCTCGTGAAGGAAGGGGAGCGCTTTGCCGTGCTCACCGACATCCTCGGCGACGAGGATCACCTCGGGGACATGGACTTCAAGGTGGCGGGTACCGCGACCGGCGTGACCGCGCTGCAGATGGACATCAAGATCAATGGCATCACGCCCGAAATCATGAAGGTGGCGCTCGAGCAGGCGAAGGCCGGCCGGCTGCACATCCTCGGCGAGATGAACAAGGTGCTGGACAAGCCGCGCGCGGAAATGTCCGCGTGGGCGCCGACCATCGTCACCATCAAGATCGATCCCGAGAAGATCCGCGACGTGATCGGCAAGGGCGGTTCGGTGATCCGCCAGATCACCGAGGAGACCGGCGCGACCATCGACATCGAGAACGACGGCACCGTCAAGATCGCTTCGGTCGATGGCGCCTCCGGCCGCGAGGCGCTGCGCCGGATCGAGATGATCACGGCCGACGTCGAGGTCGGCCACGTGTACCTGGGCAAAGTGGTGCGGTTGATGGATTTCGGGGCGTTCGTCTCGATCCTGCCCGGCCGCGACGGCCTGGTGCACATCTCGCAGATCTCCGAGGAACGCGTCGAGCGGGTCAGCGACAAGCTGAAGGAAGGCGACGTCGTGAAGGTCAAGGTGCTCGAGGTCGACCGGCAGGGCCGGGTCCGGCTCTCGATGCGCGGGCTCGACTGAACCCCTAGAGCGGTGCCGCGAGCGGCAACCGCCGCTCGCGGACACCCGCGATCCGATCCGGCTTCCAGTGAGGGATGGCCCACGCCCAGATCTCGCGCACGGGTGCGTGCGCGAGCGCCGTCGGAGGCGACTGTCCCAGCAGCGCCAATACCTGCCAGAGGTCCTGCGGCGCTGCTTCGTGCGACAGCGGCAAGGCTCGCCGTGACTTCGCCAGTTTGCGGCCGTCCGGTTCCGTGAGCACGGGCAGGTGGCCGTAGCGCGGGGTCGGCAAGCCGAGGGCGCGCTGCAAGAGGACCTGGCGCGGCGTCGATGTCAGGAGATCCGCGCCGCGCACGACCTCGGTGACGCCCGACCGCGCGTCGTCCACGACGACCGCGAGGTGATAAGCGAAGCAACCGTCCCGCCGCCTGACGACGAAATCGCCTGCCTCCCGGCGGCAATCCTGCCGGACCCTGCCTTGGAACATGTCGTCGAATTCGATGGGTGCTTGGCCCGGATCGATGGCGAACCGCAAGGCATGCGGCAGGTGGTCCGCCTGCGGGTTGTCGCGGCACGTGCCGGGGTAGACGGGCTCCGATCCGGGTTCGACGAGCTGCGAGACGGCGAGCGTGGCGCGGCTGCAGCAGCAGGCATAGCAGTGCCCGGCCGCCTGCAGCCGTGAGAGTGCCTGTGCATAATCGTCGTTTCGAGAAGACTGGAAATCGATGCTTCCATCCCACTCGAACCCGAATTGTTCGAGCGTACGGCAGATGGCATCGGAATGCGCCGGTCGGCAGCGCTCGCGGTCCAGGTCATCGATCCGCAGCAGCCAACGGCCCCGCTGGCTGCGCGCGCTCAGGTAGCTGCCGGCAGCGGCCAGCAGCGAGCCCAGGTGCAGGAGACCGGAGGGGGTGGGCGCGAAACGCCCGCAGGGCGCCGCCCCGGGCGGTTCAGCGGTACCAGTCGTCGCGGTCGCCGTACTGCTTCTCGCGGCGTTCGCGGCGCTCCTGCGCCTCCAGGCAGAGCGTCGCCACCGGCCGCGCCTCGAGGCGCTTCACGCCGATCGGCTCGCCGGTTTCGTTGCAGTAGCCGTAGGAGCCATCCTCGATCCGGCTGAGGGCTTCCTCGATCTTGCGGATCAGCTTGCGTTCGCGGTCGCGCGTGCGCAGCTCGAGGGCAAACTCGGATTCCAGCGTGGCGCGGTCGTTCGGGTCCGGGGGATTCGCGGCCTCGTCCTTCATGTGCGACATCGTGCGATCGACCTCTTCCATGAGGTCCCGCTTCCAGCTGTTCAGGATGCCGCGGAAGTGATCGAGCTGCTCGCGACCCATGTAGAGCTCGCCCTTGCGCTCGCGATAGGGGCGTACGTTGCGCGGCCCGAGCAGGAGGTTGTGTGAACCCGTGCCGTCTTCGTCCTCGTCGCCCGCATTCTGCCGGCGTCCGGCGCGGGCCTGCTGCGAGGCAAGGCTGGAGCGCGCTTCCGCGACCTGCGAAGGCGGAATCACCGGCCTTGGCTTGGCAGGTGCAGCTTCACGCGTGGCGGCCGCGGGGCTCGCGGGCCTGATGCTGCGCGCCGGGGCGGCAGAACGGGTCTTTGGCTTGCCGGGCTTGGCGGCCTTGGTGCGCGCCGCGGCCGGCTTGGCCTTGCGCGGCGCGGACTTCGCCGCCTTGCGAGGTGCCGGCGCCTTGCGTGGCGCGGCTTTTGCGGCGGTCTTCCGGGATCGGGCAGCCTTCTTGGCAGGCATCAAGTTCTCCGCGGCCTGTTCAATGGAGCGCCGGATTATAGCCCTCGTTTTCGCGGGGTCCAGTGCCGCGAAAGCGAGGTCTTCAAGGCAGTTTGACGGGAGGCGGCGAAGACCAGCCCGGCTGTCGGTGTTCTGCGACGACCGTCGTATGGATCCCGCCCCGAACGTTGAAGTGGGCGGACAGGCGCAGGAAGCGCGGGTCCAGCGCAGCGGCCAGGCAGTCGGCAATCTCGTTCGTCACGGCCTCGTGGAAGGCGCCCCGGTCGCGGAACGACCAGACGTAGAGCTTGAGCGACTTCAGCTCCACGCAAGTCCGGTCCGGGACGTACTCGAGTTCGAGCGTCGCGAAGTCCGGCTGGCCGGTGCGCGGGCACAGGCAGGTGAACTCCGGGATGCGCATCCGGATCGTGTAGTCGCGTCCGGGCTGCGGATTCGCAAACGTTTCGATCTCGCGGGACGGCGCGGTCGGGCTCATGCGGATCGCTTTCGGTCGTCGTCAACTGCGGGCCGATAATCTACACTAGCGCGAATGCGCCTTGCCAGGATCAAGCTCGCCGGTTTCAAGTCATTCGTCGATCCCACCACTGTTTCCTTTCCGTCGAACCTGACCGGCGTCGTGGGCCCCAACGGCTGCGGCAAGTCGAACATCATCGACGCGGTGCGCTGGGTCATGGGCGAGATATCCGCGAAGCACCTGCGCGGCGACTCGATGACCGACGTGATCTTCAACGGCTCGCGTACGCGCAAGCCGGTCGGCAGCGGTTCGGTCGAGCTGGTCTTCGACAACAGCGACGGCAAGCTGGCCGGAGCCTATGCGGGCTACGCGGAGGTGTCCCTGAAGCGGGTGGTCTCGCGCGACGGCAATTCCACCTACTTCATCAACGGCGCGAAGTGCCGCAGGAAGGACATCACCCACCTGTTCCTCGGCACGGGCCTCGGGTCGCGCAGCTACGCCATCATCGAGCAGGGCATGATTTCCCGGTTGATCGAGGCGCGCGCCGAGGACATGCGGTCGTTCGTCGAGGAAGCGGCCGGCATTTCGCGCTACAAGGATCGCCGCCGCGAGACCGAGAACCGCATCGCGCACACCCGGGAGAACCTCGAGCGGCTGAACGACCTGCGCGAGGAAGTGGACAAGCAGATCCGGCACCTGCAGCGCCAGGCGGGAATCGCGCGCCGCTACCAAGAGAGCATGGAACAGAAGCGCCAGCTGCAGGCAGAGCTGCTCGCGCTCAGGATCCGCGACCTGGACACCGACCTCGCCGGACGCAACGCGCTCTCGAGCCAGCGCGAGACCGAGGCGCAGGCCGCGATCGCGGAACTGCGCGCTGCCGAGGCCGCCGTGGAGCGCGCGCGCGCGAGGCACATGGAATGTTCGGATGCGCTGGCGGCCGTGCAGGGGCGCTATTACCAGGCCGGCGCCGATGCGACGCGCACGGAGCAGTCGCTGCAGCACGCGCGCGAGCTGAAGCAGAGGCAGCGAGGCGACCTCGAGCGCGTGAAGGCGGAACTCGCGGAATCGTCCGCGCTGGTTGCACGGGACGCGGAGCAACTCGACGAGCTCGCGAAGTTCCTCGCCAAGGCCGACCCGGAACTCGATGCCGCGCGCGCCCGAGAGGCGGTGGCTCGCGAGGCGCTGGTCGTCGCCGAGAATGCGATGGGCGCGTGGCAGCAGCAGTGGGAGGATCACCACCGGGACTCCGCCGAGGCAACACGACATGCGCAGGTCGAGCAGGCACGCCTCGAGCAGATCGAATCCGGACTGCAGCGGCTGCTCGCGCGGCGCGAGCGCATCGCGGCCGAGCGCGCGCAGCTGGAGGGCAGCGTTGCCGCGGCGAAGCCGGAGGAGTTCGCCGCAGCCGAGCAGCAGGCCCAGCTCCGCGGTCGGGAGGCCCAGGAGGAGTTGCAGCGCGCCCTGGCATCGCTGCAGACGTTGCGCGAAGAGGACCGCAGGCTGGCGACGGCGCTCGACGCCGCGAAGTCGCAGTTGCAGGCCGCGCAAAGCGAGTGGATGACCGTGGAGGCCGTGCAGAAGGCCGCGCTGGGCCGGGGCCGCGCCGGCACGTCGGAGTGGCTCGAGCGCCACAAGCTCGAGACGCAGCCGCGCCTGGCGCAGCAGCTCGAAGTTGACAAGGGCTGGGAGCGGGCTGTGGAGACCGCGCTTGGCAGCTACCTCGAAGCGGTCTGCGCGGATGGCGGCGGCGGCATCGCGGATTCGCTGGACTCCCTGGATGCCGGGGAACTCACCATCGTCGAGACCGCGGGCGGCGCTTCCGCACCGGTCCGCCGGGACGGGCTCCTGGCGCGGGTCCGCGGCCCGTCGGTCGTCGATGATCTGCTCTGCGGCATCACCGCGGTCGAGACACTGGCCGAGGCCGTGGCACTGCGCAAGTCATTGGCGACGGGGCAATCGGTCATCACGCGCGGCGGCATCTGGCTGGGGCGCAGCTGGATTCGCGTCGCGCGCAGCGAAGCGGGGCACGCAGGGGTCATCGAGCGCGAGCAGGAACTGCGGCGGCTGAAGTCGGCGGTGTCCGAACGCGAAGGCCTGGCCGCGCAACTCGACGCATCGCTCGTAGCGACGCGCGCGCGGCTAGCCGAGCTCGATACGCGCCGCGATTCCCTGCACGAAAAGGTCAATCGGCTGCACCACGACCTGGTAAGCGTGCGTGGTGCGCACGAAGCCATCCGCTCGAAGGCGCAGCAGGTCGCCGACCGGGTCGCCCGACTGGCCGAAGAAATGACGCAGGTCGAAAGCGACCTCTCCAGGGACCGCTCGGATGCGGCGGAGCGCCGGGTGCGTCTCGACGCCGGACTCGAGCGCCAGCGGGAACTGGCGGCGCGCGCGCAGGAACTGGAGAACGAGCGCGATGTTCTGCGCGATTCGCTTGCATCCGCGCGGGAGCGTCATGCCGGCGAGACCGGGACGGTACAGCAGGTTGCGATCCGCGTCGAATCGCAGCGCTCGACGCTGGCGACGCTGAAGACCAGCCTGGAACGCGCCAGCGAGCAGTCGCGCCAGCTCGAGTCGCGCCGGGTCGACCTGGAACGCCAGCTCGTGGAGGGTGAGGCGCCGTTTGCGGAACTCGAACGGCAATTGCAGTCCTTCCTCGAGTTGCGCCTCGCAGTCGAGCGTGAACTCGGCGATGCGCGCCGGGCAGTAGAGGAAGCCGATGCGGGAGTGCGCACCCTAGACGCGGAGCGCCAGAAAGCGGAGGCAGTGGCGGACTCCGCCCGGGCGGCACTCGCGGAGATCAGCCTGGGCATGCAGGAGACCCGCGTTCGCCGGGAATCGCTGCTCGAGCAGTTCGCGGCCTCCCACTTCGATCTCGGGCAGTTGACCGCGGCATTGCCCGAGGAAGCGTCGGTCGTCGGCTGGGACCAGAGGCTCGCGGAGGTCTCGGAGCGGATCGAGCGCCTCGGCGCCGTCAACCTCGCGTCGATCGACGAACTCAAGGAACAGTCGGAGCGCAAGGAATACCTCGATCGCCAGTTTGCGGACCTCTCGGACGCGCTGAATACGCTTGAACAGGCCATCCGCAAGATCGACAGGGAGACGCGTTCGCGCTTCCAGGACACCTTCGACCGGATCAACAGCGGCCTGAAGGACAAGTTCCCGCGCCTATTCGGCGGCGGCGCCGCCTACCTCGAACTGGTCGGAGACGATCTCCTGACGGCAGGTGTCGCCGTGATGGCTCGTCCCCCGGGCAAGCGCAACAGTTCCATCCACCAGCTCTCCGGCGGTGAAAAGGCGCTGACCGCGGTCGCCCTGGTCTTCTCGATCTTCGAGCTGAACCCGGCGCCGTTCTGCCTGCTGGACGAAGTGGATGCGCCGCTCGACGAGCACAACGTCGGGCGCTTCTGCGACATCGTCCGCGACATGTCGGAGCGCGTGCAGTTCGTCTTCATCACGCACAACAAGAACACCATGGAGCTGTCGAGCCACCTCATCGGAGTGACGATGGGAGAGCCCGGCGTGTCCAGGCTCGTCGCCGTCGACGTCGACGAAGCCCTGCGGATGGCTGCGGTCGGGTAACCGGGGTCCAGGGCCGTGCCGGAGCTGCGTTGGATACTGCTCGGAGCCGGCATCGCGCTGATTGTCGGGCTTTGGTGGTGGGAGACGCGCAGGCCGGCCGTGGGCGAGAGCGCCCGGGGCGGCGATCCGCCGGAAGTCGACGAGGACATCGACGCACCCGGGGAAGCACCGGAAGCCGAGCCGGAGGCCGAACCGCACGCTTCACCAGCATTTGCGGCGGCAATCGATCGCGTCCGCGTCGAGCGCCGGCCCCCCCTCATCGAGATCCCCGAAGACCTGGAGGTCGACGTCTCGGAGTTCGTCGGCATCGACCGCAGGCAGCGGCCGCAGCAGGAATTCACGCTCGAGGCCGAGTCCGAGGTTGCGGAAGCCGGCGGGGCGGAATTCGCCGAAGCTGATTCCGCGGCGGAGCCCGAGGAAGAACAGGACGATCACCACCGTGCTCCCTGGGTGCGAACGCAGCCGCTCGAACGGGACGAGGTTGCGCCGCGACGCGAGGAAGAGCCGCCCGAGTTGCCGCTCGACGAGGTCGAGCGACGCACCGCCGAAGCGTCGCGACAGCGCATAGTCGCCTTGCGTCTGGTTGCCGCCGGGGCGCAGTGGGCGGGCGCGGAGCTGCGCGCGGCGTTCGAGGCCGAGGGCCTCGAGATCGGGCCGTATTCGATATTCCACCGGCCGCGGGAAGACGGAAAGTCGCTGTTCTACGTGGCCAGCATGATGGAGCCCGGATCCTTCGATTTCTCGCGCATGCACGAGCAGGAGTTTCCCGGTATCTCGCTGTTCGGCGTGGTGCCGGGGCCACTCGACGCGCCTGCCACGTTCGACCTGCTGCTGGAAACTGGCAGGAGCCTCGCGGACCGCATGAAGGGCCAGCTCCAGGACGAGCAGGGCAGCACGCTGACGGCGCAGCGCATCCTGAACCTGCGGGAGGAGTTGGTCCACTTCGAGCACCGTAACCGGCGCCTGCGTCGAAGCTGATGGACAGGCCGGCGCCCGCGAGCGTCGAGCGGCGCGTCGAGCGATTGCGCGCCGACATCGAGCACCACAACTATCGTTACCATGTCCTCGACGATCCGGAGATCCCGGATGCCGACTACGACCGCATGTTGCGCGAGTTGGGCGATCTCGAACGCGAGTACCCCGCGCTCGTCACGCCCGATTCCCCTACGCAACGGGTCGGCGGTGCGCCGATCGGCGCATTCGCCCAGGTGCGGCACCGCGTGCCGATGCTGTCACTGGACAACGCATTCTCACGGGACGAGGTGGTCGCGTTCGATCGCCGCGTGCGCGAACGCCTCGAAACCGAACGAGACCTTCAATACGCCTGTGAACCGAAGCTGGACGGACTCGCCGTCAGCCTGACGTACCGGAACGGGTCGCTCGAGACCGCCGCCACGCGCGGCGACGGCAGCGTCGGAGAGGACGTGACCCACAACATCCGCACCATACAGTCCGTGCCGCTGCGCCTCGCGGGCCAGGACTGGCCGGAGGTGCTGGAGGCCAGGGGCGAAGTTTTCATTTCCATCGCCGGATTCCGCGAGATGAACCGGCGCGCCGAGGAGCAGGGGGAGAAAGTATTCGTGAATCCGCGCAATGCCGCCGCGGGCAGCCTGCGCCAGCTCGATCCGCGCCTCGCCGCATCCCGCCCTCTCGAGATCTTCTTCTACGGAATCGGCGTCCTCGAAGGCGCCGACCTGCCCGGTCGCCACAGCGAAACACTCGCGCTCATCCGGGATTGGGGCCTGCGTACCTGCCCGGAATCCAGGGTCGTCGAAGGCGTCGAGGGGCTGCTTGCGTACTACGAGGAGATGTCCAAGCGCCGCCCCGATCTGCGGTATCAGATTGACGGCGTGGTGTACAAGGTGGACTCGCGCGAACAGCAACGCGAACTCGGCTTCGTGGCGCGTGCGCCGCGCTGGGCCATCGCGCACAAGTTTCCCGCAGAGGAGGCGATGACTCGCGTAAGGGCGATCGAATGGCAGGTCGGACGTACCGGCGCACTCACTCCGGTGGCCCGCCTGGAGCCTGTTTTCGTCGGCGGCGCCACGGTCGCGAATGCGACGCTGCACAATCTGGACGAACTGCAGCGCAAGGATGTCCGGATCGGCGACACGGTGGTATTGCGCAGGGCGGGAGACGTCATCCCCGAGGTCGTTCGGGTCATTTTCGAGCGGCGACAGCCGGGAGCTGCCGTCGAGAAGCTGCCGGAACGTTGCCCGGTATGCGGGTCGCTGGTCGAGCGACAGGAAGGCGAGGCCGTTGCAAGGTGCTCAGGCGCGCTCGTTTGTCCGGCGCAGATCAAGGAATCACTCCGGCATTTCGCGTCGCGACGGGCGATGGACATCGAGGGTCTCGGCAGCAAGCTGATCGACCAACTCGTCGATCAGGGGCTGGTCAAGGATGCCGCGGACATATACCGGCTGAGCGCCGAGGGGCTTTCCGAACTGGAGCGAATGGGCGAAAAGTCGGCCGCCAGGATCGTCGCCTCGCTGGAACACAGCAAGAAGACGACCCTTCCCAGGTTCCTCTTCGCGCTCGGCATTCGCGACGTCGGTGAAGCCACTGCCGAAGCACTCGCACGTCATTTTCGTTTGCTCGAGAATCTGCGCGCGGCCACGATTGAGCAAATCGAGGCGGTGCCTGACGTGGGCCCCGTGACGGCAGGGCACGTGCACTCCTTCCTGCATGAGCGGCGAAATACGAGGGTCATCGAAGCGTTGCAGGAGCTCGGGGTTGCCTGGCCGGACATGCCCGCGAGCGGCAGCGGACGCCAGGAACTCACGGGGCAGACATTCGTACTGACCGGCCGGTTGTCGTCGCTGTCACGCGACGAAGCAGGGGACCTCGTGCGCGCGTTGGGCGGTTCCGTGTCTGGAAGTGTCTCCAAGAAGACGACATTCGTGGTCGTCGGGGTGGATGCCGGATCCAAGCTCGAGAAGGCGAAGGAACTGGGCCTTCAGATCATCGACGAGGACCGGTTCCTGGATCTTGTGGGTCGAAAGCGCTGATCAGCCAGCGGGCTCGCCTTCGCGCATGTCCGCCTTCTCAGGGACGTGGTCGACAAACATCTGAATCGTTACGCCGGCGCGTACCGTGTCGGCGGCGTCCGGCTTTTCGTGCTCCGTGACCCACCCTTCGATTTCCTCGAGGAAAGCGGCTCCCCGCTTGCGCATCAGCCGCCTGAAAAGGGGCAAGGCATTTCGATCGAGATGCAATGAGACGACCGAGTCATCGTACAGGCGTTGCTCGGGCGGCATCGACAGGTTGTGCTCGAGCGTGCTGAATACGTCGCGCGCCACGTTGCCGAGGTGCAGTAATGCAGCCGGGTCCGTCCCGCCGCTCGTGTAGCGCCGCGACAGCGACCGGATGCATCCATCCTCCTGGACGGTGACGGCGCCGACTTCGAGCAACTCATCCAGGATGATCCCGGGATAAATGTCGCCGCTGAATTCGTGCACCAATGAGGCGAAAGACGGTGCCGGTCCATCAGCAGCGAGGACGAGCGGTCGTCCATCCGGATCGGTATAGCGGGGGCTCTCGTACCAGCCCGTAAGCACCCGCGCCAATCGGTTTCGCCGGTAGTCCTTGTCCCTCGACTCCTCGGTATCGGGCGCATCGCGCGAGTTAACAATATCGCTGACGACGTGCCGGTGCAGCCCAGTAATTGCGGAAACGCGCGAGAAACTCACCGGTTTGCCCTGCTCACGAAGGATATCCCCGGCTGCCCCGACAAAGGCAATATTGGCAATACGCGAGAAATCATAAGTGGACAGCCCGTGCCTCAACATGATCCGGGCCAGGGGCCGGAGGAGGCGGAGGCAGGCGGTGAGTACCAACTGATTGACGTTTCTCAAGTTATCGGGCCGAAGATCAGTACTTTTCGTTGATCGAACCTAGTAGTTTCGCTCGCGCGGATTCAGGGAAAAAACTAGCTAAGTTCAAGGGGAATAGCGATGGTTGTGTCAGTTTCCAGTATTCACGAAAGTGAAAGCAGAGGTCAGGCATTGCTTGACGAGGTGGTCCAGCACTTCACGGATCTACTGGAAGCGAGTGGCGCAACTATGGCCATGATCGAGTGTGCATTACAGCGTTCGCTGGAACGAAGTTCCTGCGAACGCAATGCGGCAAGATTTACTGAGCTTGGCTCGATACTTCGAGACTGCATGGAAGTCATGTGTCTCTGGCGCCGCGATTTGGAGTTTACTGATGCTGACGGCGGGCCAAGCGAATTAAGATTTTCGTCCGGTAGTCGCGATTTCGTTTCTCTCTGTCAGAAAGCCTCATGTCGACAGCCTGCGGCATCCATCCTACGAGCCCTGGTTGATTTTGGTGCAGTTGCAGTAGGCGCCGATGGCTTTATTCGATCCGAAACCCCTACGTTCATATTGGGCCGGGCTAGTTCTGGAGGTCGGTTAGCAACCGACGCTCTTCTGAAGCATCTCGAAGGCTTTTTGCTATGCGTGCATCGCAATGTCCGGAGCATATCGGGAGACGGCAAAGCAAAGTTTGAGCGCGCGTGCACAGTCACTGTCGCGGTCGAACTAGAGCCAATCTTTGATCAATTGGTACGGCGGCGGGGCCAAGAATTTATCGACTCAATCGACGAGTGGCTTGAACGGCATGCCCACCAAGCGAGCCCCAGCGGGGAATACGTTGAACTGGGCGCGGGCGCTTACTTCGTTGATTTTGGACGTCGGGAATGCCGAGGTCGGTTGGTTCGTGGAAAAGACCTAGAAGAAATATGAAGTTACTTGATGTTTATGCTGAACTTTATCGCCTAATGTATGTAATCTACTGATAATAAGAACTAATTAGTCGAATCACAGTTTCTTGATTCCGACTTTGTCGCCGCTGCATAGCGTGCAAATCGTCACCTCTCACGTCTAGTCGAAAGTTATGTTTACTACTAATAACTTAGGGGATACATTAAGTTATGTCGGTAGGGTATTCTGTAAAGCTACGGCTGCTCGCTGCGTTTCGTTACTTGCTGGTGCCACTAGTTCGAATCCTTCTAAGGAACGGCATTTCGTTTAACGAGATCTCGGAAGTACTAAAGGGGGCTTACGCAAGAGTTGCTACGACTGACTTCGCGGTGCCTGGCCGCCCAATGTCGTATTCGCGCTTGTCAATAACGACGGGTATTGCACGTCGTGACTTTGACCGCGTACTTGGCGACGAAGAGCGTCTTCGACGTGCTTTGGAAAGCAATGCAAGTCGAATCGCGAATTTGCTTCAGGGCTGGCACAACGATCCTGAGTACATGGGTCCTTATGGGTTTCCAAGGGACCTAGAGTTCTCAAGAGAAGCCGGCGAAGGTCTGTCTTTTGAGGATCTTGTCGAACGCTACGCACCAGATGTAGACGCGCAGCTGATGCTTGAAGAGTTGATGCGGTTCGGAGCCGTAAGAATCGCTGAAGAAAACGGAATGATTCATGTTGAAAAGCGCACATTCATTCCTGAGCAGATGGCGCCCGAATTAATTGAGATCTTTGCGCGTGGTGTGCGGAGATTTGTTGAAACAGTCGATCACAACTTAGGACACAAGGAGCCCGCAAGTCGTCGATTCGAACGGTGGGTTTTCCCTGATTACGGGATTCGTGAAGAGGATTGGGTTCCGTTCAGCGAGATGGTCCGCGATCGATTGCAGGACGTAATTGACGACTTGGAGACGCAGTTCGCATTGTTTCGAAGGCCTCGAGAAGGGACGGACCAGATATTGAGCGTCGGCGTGGGTCTGTATTTGTACAAGGACGATTTGGTTGAGGACAAGAAGTTTCAAGAGTTGCTTGCTGATTTGATGGAAAGGGAAAGGCAATCCTGATTTGTTCGGCAAGAAACAATAGCTGGGGCAAGAAATAATGAAGGGAAAAATCCATACATTCGTGGCTGCAAGTGTGGCTGCGATCTGTGCTGCGGGCAGCTCGGGCGTTGCGCAAGCGAGCGCCGCTTGTGCCGTGAGCGGCTGGCAACTCAGATCGGAAATCGAGGTACTGGAAGCAACTCTTGGGGCGGACATAGTGGCTGTTGGTCGCGTCGATCGCGTTTCCAAGAGCCGCGGCATCGGCATCCTCGGACTTGACGTCAAGCCAAGTGCGGGCGACTCCTTTCAGGTCGGTGATTACGTTGCAGTCGTCGATTGGTCTGGGCGATTGGACAAGCATTTTTTTGAAGTTCGCTTGTTAGCAATTCGCTATGTACCTGGTGTGAGTGGCGTCTACATCAGGTCCAAGGTAAAGGGCAACGATGCGTCTACTGCAAAGATTCGAGTTGGCAATGTTGATGTTGATTACTCAGGTCAGACCTTCCAATTCAAAGGAATCGACGCTACCCGTGGAGACGTAGTTGCAGCGACTGGCGTGCAGCCAAATCCGGGTGGCGTGATTTTGGGTAGTTGTGTTTCACGCTTAGACGGTTCCATGGGCACCGGCCGCGCTGATGGCTCCATGGGTACGGGCCGTACGGACGGGTCGATGGGGACCGGCAAGTTGAACGGTTCCATGGGCACCGGCCGCGCTGACGGTTCCATGGGTACGGGCCGCACGGACGGGTCGATGGGGACCGGCAAGTTGAACGGTTCCATGGGCACCGGCCGTGCTGACGGTTCCATGGGTACGGGCCGTACGGACGGGTCGATGGGGACCGGCAAGTTGAACGGTTCCATGGGCACCGGCCGCGCTGACGGTTCCATGGGTACGGGCCGCACGGACGGGTCGATGGGGACCGGCAAGTTGAACGGTTCCATGGGCACCGGCCGTGCTGATGGCTCCATGGGTACGGGCCGCACGGACGGGTCGATGGGGACCGGCAAGTTGAACGGTTCCATGGGCACCGGCCGTACGGACGGGTCGATGGGGACCGGCAAGTTGAACGGTTCCATGGGCACCGGCCGCGCTGACGGTTCCATGGGTACGGGCCGCACGGACGGGTCGATGGGGACCGGCAAGTTGAACGGTTCCA